>Ga0172376_10006083_pt1 | contig 13223 bp, 16 predicted proteins | sample Lak35m_FD_121114 | JGI IMG/M metagenome (GOLD analysis project Ga0172376, IMG submission 121114) | Freshwater microbial communities from Kabuno Bay, South-Kivu, Congo - kab_092012_35m | ecosystem: Environmental > Aquatic > Freshwater > Lake | place: Democratic Republic of the Congo: South-Kivu...
AAGATGAGCAAATCCCTGGGCAACTTCACCACCATCCGCGCCCTGCTGGCTTCGGGCGTCAGCCCGATGACGCTGCGGCTGTTCGTGCTGCAGGCCCACTACCGCAAGCCGCTCGATTTCACCAGCGAGGCCCTGGAGGCCGCTGCCACGGGCTGGAAGGGCCTGAACGCCGCCCTGCTGCTCAGCCACAGCATTCCTGGAGGAGACACCGCAGCAGCCAGCCTGGTGAGCAGCGCAGTATCCAGCCACCCCGAAGGCCTCTCTCCGGAGCTGGCGAACCAGCGCGAGCGCTTCATTGCCGCCATGGACGACGACCTCAACAGCTCCGCCGCCCTGGCGGTGCTGTTTGAACTGGCCCGGCCGCTACGGGGCCTGGCCAACCGCCTGGAGCGGGGTGATCAGGCCGCGGCAGCGGAAGCGGCCACGGCTGCGATGCAGGCCCGCGCAGGTCTGCTGGCGGAGCTGGCCGGGGTGCTGGGGCTGGCGGTGGAGGCTCCCACGGAGCCTCAGGCGCCCGAAGGCGAGGCGGGCTCCGGCGCTTCGGGGATCAGCGAATCTGAAATCCTGGCCCAGATCGAGGCCCGCAAGGCCGCCAAGGCCGAGCGCCACTTCGCCCGCGCCGATGCCATCCGCGCCGCCCTGCGCGACCAGGGCATCGAGCTGATCGACCAGCCGGGCGGTGTCACCGAGTGGCTGCGGGGGTGATGACGACCCGAGGGCAGCAGCCTGATGAAGCGGACAGACATCGACGCTCATCAGGGCCCGGTCTGCCATCCACTCCGGGGCCTCCCTGGCCGCAGGAGGCCTGAGAAGCGCCCACGCAACGCTCTACCCCTGCGGTCCCTGCTGATCGCGCATCAGGTTCTCGATCTTGCGGATGCGCACCAGGGTGGTGGTCCATACCTCCTGGCGGAAACCTGGCGCCTCCGAGGCCAGCATGGCGTCGATGTCCTCGCCGCGCTCGAAGGCATCCCAGAGCTGGCGCTCAAGCCGGGCCCGCTCGATGAAGTTCCAGCGCTGCAGAAACCCAGGCAGATCTGCCATCAAAACGGGGGCAAGCTGGCTTCAGTCAAGACGATCCCCGGCCGGATCGCGGCAGCCGAGGCGCAGGCGCAGCGGCTGGCAGGCCCCCTCACCCAGCAGTTGGTGGTGACAGCACGCCGGACCCCTCTGGATCGAGCGGTGGCAACACGACACCTTCCTTCAGCGCCTGCAGCGGTCAGAGGAGGCGGCAGCTCTTACCAGCGGGCGGCAGCGAGACGGCGGTGCATCCCGCTCCCGCAGCTCGATTCGCTTCAGTGGGAGACTGGCCGCCAACCGCGCCGATCCCCCCGTGAAAGCTCTCAGCGTGCTGGGGTCCACCGGTTCGATCGGCACCCAGACCCTCGAGATCGTGGAGGAGTTTCCCGATCGCTTCCGGGTGGTGGCCCTCACCGCCGCCAGCAACCTCGATCGGCTGGTGGAGCAGATCGTGCGCCACCAGCCCGAAGCGGTGGCCCTGGCCGATCCCGCCCTGATCCCAAAACTGCGCGAGCGACTGGCCGCCCTGGAACCAAGCCAGCGACCCCCACGGATGCCTGAGCTGCTCGGCGGCAGCGATGGCCTCTGCGCCGCCGCCGCCTGGGGCAGCGCCGATCTGGTGGTCACCGGGATCGTGGGCTGCGCCGGTCTGCTGCCCACCCTGGCGGCGATCGAGGCCGGCAAGGACATCGCCCTGGCCAACAAGGAGACCCTGATCGCCGCCGGCCCGGTGGTGCTGCCGGCCCTGGAGGCCAGCGGCAGCCGGCTGCTGCCGGCGGATTCCGAGCATTCGGCCCTGTTCCAGTGCCTGCAGGGCACCCCCTGGGCCGACACCGCCCGCCTCTCCACCGGCGTGCCCACCCCGGGGCTGCGCCGCATCCTGCTCACCGCCAGTGGCGGCGCCTTCCGCGACTGGCCCGCCGCCGATCTGGCCAAGGCCACGGTGGCCGATGCCACCAGCCATCCCAACTGGAGCATGGGCCGCAAGATCACCGTGGATTCGGCCACCCTGATGAACAAGGGGCTGGAGGTGATCGAGGCCCACTATCTCTTCGGCCTCGATTACGACCACATCGAGATCGTGATCCACCCCCAGAGCATCATCCACTCCCTGGTGGAGCTGGCCGATTCCTCGGTGCTGGCGCAGCTCGGCTGGCCCGACATGAAGCTGCCGATCCTCTACTGCCTCAGCTGGCCGGAGCGGCTCGACACCCCCTGGCGCCGCCTCGATCTCACCGAAGTGGGCCAGCTCACATTCCGCGCCCCCGACCGCGCCAAGTATCCCTGCATGGAGCTGGCCTATGCGGCGGGCCGGGCGGGAGGAACCATGCCGGCGGCGATGAATGCCGCGAATGAGCAGGCCGTTGCCCTGTTTCTCGAGGAGCGCATCCACTTCCTCGACATCCCCCGCCTGATCGAGCGCGTCTGCGACCGCCACCGCGCTGATCTCACCGCCACCCCGTCGCTGGCCGATGTGCTGGCCACCGACGCCTGGGCGCGGCAGGCGGTGCTGGAGGCTGCGACCAGCCTCAGAGCCATCGCTCCGGCCGCCCTTCCGGCCTGAAGCACCTGGGCCCTCCCAAGGCCTACTCCGTTGCATCCCTCCCCACCCTGTTCCGATGACCTTCACCGGCTACCTGGAGGACCTCAAGGCCCTGGTCTTCCTGCTGCATCATCGGGCCGGCCAGTGCAGCTGCGCTGATGCGGCACGCCTGGAGCGGATCATCGCCAGCAGGGCCACGGAGTGACGCGCATCAGCCACCACCTGCTGCTCTGCGCCACCCCCAGCAAGGCGCTCTGCTGCCCCGATCCCGCCGTGGGCGCGGCCAGCTGGAGCCGCCTCAAGCAGCTGGTGCGGGAGCTGGGCCTGGAGGATCCCGCCCGGCCCGAGGGCATCGTGCTGCGCACCAAGGCCGACTGCCTGCGACTCTGCACAGGCGGCCCGATCCTGCTGGTCTGGCCCGATGGGGTGATCTACGGCGGCGTGACCGCCGAGCGGATCGAACCGATTCTGCGCCAGCACCTGATCGGTGGGGAGCCGATCGAGCAATGGATCGTCAAGCGCACCCCCTTCAGCCGGCCCCCTCTCCCCGGCTGAGCCGCCCCAGCCAGGCCACCGCCAGCCGGTCGGCCCAGCTGGAGGCGGGTCCGTCGCCGGGGGAATGGAAGCCGTTGTGGCCGCCCCGCGGCGTGATCACGATCCGGGGCGCCGCCGGGAGGGCCGCCGGGTCGCTGCCGGCTCCGGCCTCCCCTGGCTGGCCTGGGAGGGCGGCCACCAGCTGGCGCAGGGGCCCCACCGGCACCCAGGGATCGTCGGCGGCATGGAGCAGCAGGGTGGGGGGCAGGGGCTGGCCCGCGATCAGGGGTGCCAGGGGACTGGCGGCGGCGTAGTAGCCGGCCACCGAGGCGAACCCCCAGCGCGGGGTGGTGATGGCCGCATCGAAGGCCCGGATCGTGCGGGCCCGGCCGGGTCCCGCCATGGCCAGGCGTTCAGCCTCCTGCAGCCCGCCCGGATCGGCCAGGGTCTGCTCCCGCAGGCGCTGCACCAGCCAGCGCTGGTACACCCAGTTGCGGCGGCGCTCGAACTGGGCGGTGCAGACATCGAGCTGCAGCGGGCTGCTGAGGCAGACCAGCCCATCGAACGCGAGACCGGCCAGGCATCCGTTCAGCAGAACGGTGCCACCCAGGGAGAGGCCGGCGCCCAGCAGGGGCTGCTCGCCGGCCAGCTGCCGGGCCAGCGCCACGGCTGGGCGCAGATCCTCGCTGCAGCTGGCGCAGTAGGTGCCCCGGGCGAGGGGCCGGCCCCGACCGGCGCCCCGCAGGTTGAGCCGCAGCACCGCGAAGCCGGCGGCCAGCAGCGCCAGGGCCAGCCGGCGCGGGCCGGGGCTGTCGCTGGAGCTGCCGAGCCCATGCACCACGAGCACGAGGGCGGCCGGCGGTGAGCCGGTGGGGCGGTCGAGCAGCCCCAGCAGCTGGTCGCCAGCCTCCAGGGGGATGGTGAGCGGCTCGGCCCGATCGGGGGGAAAACGCTGGGGGCGGAGGGTGTCCCGCAGGGTCTGCAGATCGCCCCCGATCCAGGGGATGCGCTGGCGGAAGGGGGGCTGGCCGAGGTGGGTGGGGAGCTGGGACAAGACCGGCTCCCCAGCCTCAGGCCGCCACCTTCTGCTTCGCCGCCGGCGCCTTGCCCACGCCCAGGCTGCGCAGCTCGCTGAGCAGGCCGTTGAGCACGGCCTTGGCGTCGCCGAACACCATGGCGGTCTGCGGCAGCTCGAACAGGGCGTTGGCGATGCCGGCGTAGCCGGCGCCCAGGCTGCGCTTCACCACGAACACCTGGCGGGCCTGATCCACCTCCAGCACAGGCATGCCGTAGAGGGGGCTGGAAGGATCGCTCTTGGCGTCGGGGTTCACCACATCGTTGGCGCCGAGCACGATCACCACATCGGTGCGCGGAAACTCGGGGTTGATCATCTCCATCTCCACCAGCTGCTCGTAGGGCACATCGGCCTCCGCCAGCAGCACATTCATGTGGCCGGGCATGCGGCCGGCCACCGGGTGAATCGCATAGCTCACCTCCACGCCATGGGCCTCCAGCAGCTTGGAAAGCTCACGCAGGGCGTGCTGGGCCTGGGCCACCGCCAGGCCATAGCCGGGTACAAACACCACCCGCTCGGCCTGCTCCAGGGCCATGGCGCACTCCTCGGGGCTGCAGCTGGTGATGCGGGTGTAGCCGGCCTCACGGCCGCCGCCGCCCACCGCGCCGCCGCTGGCCCCGAGGGCCCCGCCGAAGAGCACGCTCAGCAGCGAGCGGTTCATCGCCGTGCACATCACCTGGGTGAGGATCAGCCCCGCGGCGCCCACCATGGCGCCGGCCACGATCAGCAGCTGGCTGCCCACCACGAAGCCGGCCGCCGCTGCCGCCACACCGGAATAGGAATTGAGCAGCGAGATCACCACCGGCATGTCGGCGCCGCCGATGGGGAGGGTCACGCCGATGCCCAGCAGCGAGGAGGCGCCCACCAGCAGCCAGAGGGGCCAGCCGGCGGGGTTGCCGGGGAGCAGCACCCCACCCAGCAGGCAGAGCAGCGCCAGAGCGATGTTCACGCCGTGGCGCAGGGAGCTCTGGGTCCAGGCCGGAGTCTCCAGCCAGCCCTGCAGCTTGGCCATGGCCACGATCGAGCCGCTGAAGGTGATCGCGCCCACGAACACCGAGATCGCGATCGACACCAGCTCCACCATGCCGGCCTCGGCGGTGCCGTAGAGCGCCACCCCCACCGCCACCAGCAGCGAGGCCATGCCGCCGCAGCCGTTGAACAGGGCCACCACCTCCGGCATGGCCGTCATCGGCACCCGCTGGGCGGTGATCACGCCGGCCAGGCCGCCGAGGGCCGAGCCCACGGCGATCCACAGCCAGGTGATCGGCGCGGGCTGGATCTGGATCAGCAGACCGAGCACCGCCAGGCCCATCGCCAGGGCGGCGAGGCCGTTGGCGCTGCGGGCGGAGCTCACCTTGGAGAGGCCCTTGAGGCCCAGGGCCAGCAGCAGCACGGCCACCAGGTCGATGGCGTCGCCGAGCAGATCAGTGGAGAGGAAGGTCACGGCAGGAGGCGGATCAACCGCGGATGCAGAGGGATGGGGGACGAGAAGGCTCCAACGGATCGAAGCCAGGGAAGAAACGTGAGAAGGGGACCTGGAACAGCCAGATCAGGCAGCTGGCAGGGCTCGAGCAGGGGAGGCCAGGATCGGAAACACCCTGATCGCTCACTGGGCAAGGCAGGGAATTGTCCGCACTCGCAGGAGGGCCAAGGGAGCTGCTGAAGCGGCTGCGCTGGGGCGGGAGGTGAAGCCGCGGCCGATGCCTCCGCTCCCGGCATCAGCGCCGGCGGAACATCGCCAGCATCCGGTCGGTGACCAGGAAGCCACCCACCACGTTGTAGAGCGCGAAGCCGAGCGAGAGGGCGCCGATCGCCTGCAGGGCCGGCTGGCCCTGGGCCTGGCTGAGCAGGGTGAGCGAAGCGAGCACCGTGATGCCGCTCACGGCGTTGGCGCCGGACATCAGCGGGGTGTGCAGGGTGGGGGGCACCTTGCCGATCAGTTCGAGGCCGAGAAGGCTGCCGAGCAGCAGCACCCAGAGGGAATTGGAGAGGGAGGTCATCGCAGGCTGGGGGCGGTGGGGGAGGAGAGCGGCGCGGCGGGTTCCGTGGCGCCGAACACCACATCGCGACGCAGGCAGGCTCCGGCGTGGGTGAGCAGGCAGCCGGCCAGGATCGGATCCTCCGGATCGATCCGGAAGCCCTCCTCGCCGAGCAGATGCTCGATCAGGGCGGCCACGTTGCGGGCATAGAGGGCGCTGGCGTGGTTGGCCACGCTGCAGGGCAGGGCATCGGCGCCGATCAGCTTCACGCCGCGGCGCTCCACCGTGGTGCCGGGCACGGTGCCGTAGCAGTTGCCGCCCTGGGCCACCGCCAGATCCACCACCACCGAGCCGGGGCGCATGCCATCGAGCATGGCCTCGCTGATCAGCCGCGGTGCCGGGCGCCCCGGCACCTGGGCGGTGCAGATCACCAGATCGGCCAGGGCCAGCTGCTCCGCCAGCTGGATGCGCTGGGCCTCGAGAAAGGCTTCCGTGGCCTGGCGGGCGTAGCCCCCCACCTCGGCTGGGCGCTCCTCCTCCTGGGGGGGCTCGATGAAGCGGCCGCCCAGGGATTCCACCTGCTCCTTCACCGCCGGCCGCACATCCGACACGTAGACCACCCCACCCAGGCGGCGGGCGGTGGCCAGGGCCTGCAGCCCCGCCACCCCGGCACCGAGGATCAGCACCCGCGAGGGCTGGATCGTGCCCGCCGCCGTCATCAGCATCGGCACGTAGCGATCGAGCGCCGCAGCGCCGAGCAGCACCGCCTTGTAGCCGGCGATGTTGGCCTGGGAGGAGAGCACATCCATCGCCTGGGCGCGGCTGATCCGCGGCAGCAGCTCCAGGGCAACCGCCGACACCTCACGGGCCGTGATCCGATCACTCAGTTCAGTGGCGCCGTAGGGACTCAGCAGCCCCACCAGCACCGAACCCGTGCGCAGCCGCTCGAGAGCAGCAGGCCCGGGCGGCTGCACACAGAGCACGCCATCGGCCTCCTCCCAGGGGAGCTCGGCCTCGGGGTGGAGTTCAGCCCCGGCCTCGCGGTAGTCGTGATCAGTGAAACCGGCGCTGGCGCCGGCCCCGCTCTCCAGACCCACACGGGCACCGCGCCCGCAGAGCCGGCGCACGGTCTCGGGTGTCGCCGCCACCCGGGTCTCTCCGGGCGCACACTCACGCGGGATCAGCAATCGCACCACGGCGTGTCCACTGCAAACCATCACCAGTAAGGATCGGGCGCCGATCCACGACAACCATGGGCCGGGCATTGTGCTGACACGCCGACCGGTGGAGCGGCAGGAACGCGGCTGGCGCGCGGCAAAGCGGATTTTTCCTGAAGAACGCCCGCCACGGCATCCAGGCATCGCTAGGCCGTGGGTTCCTGTGCTCTCCCTGCCCATGGCGCTCTCCGCCCTGGAATGCCCAGACAACGTCTGCCACAGCCATCACGGCGGCCATGCCGTGGCCAGGGAGGAGGTGGAACGCAACCTCACCGCCCATGGACAGGCCTGGTGCGAGCGGGTGGCGGAGCGCATCTACGAGATCTCGGTCGACAGCTTCTGCCAGACCGTGATGCCCAACCTGCAGCAGCAGGGCTGGCAGCGCCGCCATCTCGACTGGGAGTTCAGGCTGTCCGAGGAGCCGGCCGAGGTGGAGCGCACCGTGGTGGATGGCGCGATCAACGCCGTGGAGAGTTTCCTGCGCAGCCATGAGGTGCAGCGGCTGTTCGTGAAGGAGCTGGTGCAGGGCACCATGGCCGAGGCGAGCCAGGATCCGCTGCGCGGCAAGGGCCTCCGCTACCTGATCGAGGAGGAGCTGATGGCCTTCCTGGAGGAGCGCCGCGAGGACCTGCTCGACCGCATGGCCGAACGGATGCTGGAGGACGCCGAGGGCGATTTCGAGCGCGCCCGCAGCTGCGCCGCCACCGATCTGCATGCCGTGGAGCATCTTCTGCTCAACCACGCCGAGGCCCAGGGCTGAGGCCTCAGACCAGGGGCAGAAGCTCCTGCTCCAGGCAGGCCGCCTGGGGCAGGCGGCCCTGATGACGCAGCAGACGCAGGCGCAGGATCATCGGATCGATGTCGCACTCCAGGCGCCAGGAGCGCTCGAGATGGCGCCGGGCATCGGGCGTCGGCCTCGGAGGAGGGGTTCCGGAGTGGGCCATGGTGAAGGCTCCGATCGGGCGGGACTGATGGACGGAAGCTAGAGACAGGCTTCGCGGCGCCCATGAGAAGGAATGCTCAACCCGCTCGCCCCGGCTCCGGATCCCCGCAGAATCGGGCCATGGCCACCCTCTCCTTCGACCTGTTCGGCAGCGGGGCTTCACCCCGGCGCTCCGAGGCCCCAGGGGTGCCACAGCCCAGGGTCTGGCAGCGGCGACTGATCCAGCTGCTGCGCGCACGGCTGCAGGATCCGGATCCCCTGCGGCGCGATCTGCTGCTGCACGCCGGGCCAGGCGCCGGCAAGACCCTCGGGGCCCTGCTCGGCTACCGCACCCTCGCGCGGGAGGGACACCTTGATGGGCTGGTGGTGTTCTGCCACCGCACCTCGATCGCGGGCCAGTGGCAGGCGGCGGCGGAACGGCTCGGGCTGGAGCTGCCGCTCTGGGATCCTTCGCTGGCTCCCGAGACCCCCCTGCCGCCGGGCCTGCTGCTGAGCTACCAGAGCGCCGCCCGCCATCAGCGGACCCTCGCTGCACGGCTGGCACAGCGGGCCGGCGGCGGGCGCTGGCTGGCGGTTGCCGATGAGGTGCACCATCTCGGGGTCGATCCCGAAGAACCCGAAGCGGGTGCCTGGGGGCACGCCTTCACCGCCCTGGGCCGCTCGGCCGCGCTGCGGCTTGGCCTCTCCGGCACCCCCTTCCGGGCCGATGCGCTGGCCTTCTGCGCCGCCCGCCGGCTGCGGGTGGAGGAGGAGGGTGTGATCAGCGAGCGGATCGTTCCGGATCTCTGCGTCACCCCGCCGGAGCTGATCCAGGCGGGCGATGTGCGACCCCTGGAATTCCGGTTTCAGGACGGCTGGGTGGACCATGGCCGCCAGCCCGGCGACGGGCGCCTCGAGTCCTCGGATCTGGCCGGCGAGAGCCGCGAAAGCTGGCGCGCCCGCAATCTGCGCCGTGCCATTCAGCCCGGTGATGGCGGCGGGATCGCCCAGCGGCTGCTGCTGCTGGCCAGGCGCCGGCTGGAGACGGTGCGGCGCGAGCATCCCGGCGCGGCGGGTCTGGTGATCGCGCGCGACATCGGCCATGCCCGCCGGATCACGGCGCTGCTGGCCGAGGAGGGAGAGATGCCGCTGCTGGTGCATTCCCAGGATCCCGAGGCCGCCGAGCGGCTCACCTCCTTCCGGGACGGCGCCGGCCGCTGGCTGGTGAGCATCGACATGTGCACCGAAGGCTTCGATGCTCCGCGGCTGCGGGTGGTGGTGTACCTGAGCACGGTGGTGACCCGCAGCCGCTTCGTGCAGGCGATCACCCGGGCGGTGCGCCTGCCCGGCGATCGTGCCGCCGTGGAAGGGATTCCTCGCGACGCATCGTTTGTCTATGCGCCGGCGGATCCCCTGCTGATCAGCCATGCCCGCAGCTGGTCGGGGAGCGAGCCTTACCGGCTGCGCTCCGTCAGCTCCGAGGCGGAGGCCCTCACGCTCGCCGCTGGCGGCGGCAGGACGAGCCTGCCGCTGCAGGCCCTGGCCGATGCTGCCGGCCCGATGCTGCGCCTGGGCGGGCCGCAACTGCCGCTCTTTCTGAAGCGGGGATCGATGCAGGTCGGTTAGCAGTCGCTCGCCGCAGGGATGCGACGTTGTGTCAACCAACACCGTCAATCGGTCCGCAAGCGGGCAACGTGGGCGCACCCGCCGGTGAGTGCATGGACGCAGCAGTGCATCGCAGACTCACGGTTGCCGTGTGCTGGGCCCTGTCCAGGCGGGCAAGCCTTGATGGGCAGGAGCGTTTCGAGGAGAGCTTCGCCCTCAACGAGGAGTTCCGGGAATGGCTTCTCTGCCTTGAGGACAATCCCGACCTGCTGGAAGATTCCGTGCTGATGGTTCCTCGCAGCGGCTCCCTTGAGCACCGGCCGGAAACCGACGGACTCCTCGAGATCTGAGTGCGGCCCTTAAGGAATCCTTAAGGATTCAGCCTCGATTCATGGGTTGCTTCTGTTGCCGGAGGGCGCGCCGTCCACCTTGCCGGGCGGCTCCCCGCCCGCCATTGCGGCGTGAATCCCCTAGGGTCAACTCATAGTCACTCCGTCCTGCAGCCATGGGCGACCCGTCGGCAACGGCCTCCCCAGTTGAGAATCTCGTGGTGATCGGCTCCGGGCCGGCCGGTTACACCGCGGCCCTCTACGCCGCCAGGGCCAACCTCAGCCCGCTCCTGATCACGGGCTTCCAGGCCGGCGGCATCCCGGGTGGCCAGCTGATGACCACCACCCATGTGGAGAACTACCCCGGCTTCCCCGACGGCATCCTCGGGCCGGAGCTGATGGACCGGATGAAGGCCCAGGCGGTGCGCTGGGGCACCCAGCTGCTCGAGACCGATGTGGAGCGCGTGGAACTGGCCGGTCGCCCCTTCCGGGTGATCACCAGCGACGGCACCAGCGTGCAGACCCAGGCCGTGATCGTGGCCACGGGCGCCAGCGCCAATCGCCTCCACCTGCCCCAGGAAGGCCGCTTCTGGAGCCGCGGCATCAGTGCCTGCGCCATCTGCGACGGGGCCACCCCCCAGTTCCGCAGCGAGGAGCTGGCGGTGGTGGGGGGTGGCGATTCCGCCTGTGAGGAGGCCGTGTATCTCACCAAGTACGGCAGTCGTGTGCACCTGATCGTGCGCAGCGAACGGCTGCGGGCAAGTGCCGCGATGGCCGACCGGGTGCTGGCCAATCCCGCCATCCGCGTTCACTGGAACCGGGAGGTGGTGGATGTGCAGGGTGAGGGCGAAACCAGCAGCGGACCCGACGGTGAAGGTCCCTGGCTGGCGGCGCTCACCCTGCGCGATCGCGCCAGCGGGGCCCTCGAATCCCTGCCGGTGCGCGGCCTCTTCTACGCGATCGGCCATACCCCCAACACCGCTCTGCTGCAGGGTCAGCTGGAGCTCGACCCGCGCGGCTACCTGATCACCCGGCCCGGGCGACCGGAGACCGCGATTGAGGGTGTCTTCGCCGCCGGAGATGTGGCCGACGCCGAATGGCGGCAGGGAATCACCGCCGCGGCCAGCGGCTGCCAGGCGGCCCTGGCGGCGGAACGCTGGCTCACCCATCACAACCTGGCGGTTCCGGTGCAGCGGGAGCGGCCGGATCCGGAACCCGCGGGCGAACCCGTGCGCACAGCGGTGAGCGACACCGACAATTTCGATCCGGAAGCCCTCTGGCAGAAGGGGGGATACGCCCTGCGACGCCTCTATCACGAGTGCCCGCGGCCGCTGCTGGTGGTCTACACCTCACCCAGCTGCGGCCCCTGCCACGTGCTCAAGCCTCAGCTCAAGCGGGTGCTGAAGGAGCTCGGCGGCCGGGCCCAGGGGGTGGAGATCGACATTGAAGCCGAGCCCGACATCGCCCGGCAGGCGGGCGTGAGCGGTACGCCCACCGTGCAGCTGTTTCTGGACAAGGAACTCAGGCAGCAGTGGAAGGGCGTGAAGCAGCGCAGTGAATTCCTCTCCGCGCTGGAAGCCCTGATGGCCCTGCCGGCCTGAGCGGCCACCGTTCGGGAGAAGGTCGGATGAAGCTCGGGAGAAGGCTGGCGGTCGCCATGCCCGTTCGAGACGGTCGCGCAACCTCCGAGACAGTCGCGCAGCCCTCAGCGGCGGCGCGGACCTCCGGGTCGGTTGCCGGCCGGCCGTGGGCCGGTGGTGCCGGCATTGCGCTCGCGGTAGGTGATCCGGCCGCGTGAGAGGTCGTAGGGGCTGATCTCCACCAGCACCTTGTCTCCGGCGAGCAGCTTGATCCGGAACTTGGTGAGCTTGCCCGCAGCCCGGCAGAGACACTGATGACCGGCAGGCTGCTCCAGGGTCACCAGGTAAAACCCATTGCCCTGCTCCTTCTCGATCACTCCGGACGTTTCGATCATGCGGCGGCTGGCTGGCGTTGCGTGAAGACCGCTTGCCAGCTTAGGCGGACGCTTCTCCCCCCGGGCCACTGCAGACCAGGCCTAGGGTGGAATTCCTGTTGAGCCGGCAATGGTTTTCCCTCCCCTGTCGATGGATCTGGGACTGCTGCTCGTCTCGATCGGGGTGGTGAATCTCTGGCGCGCCCGCAACGGCGGCTGACGTTCCGGACCGCAGCCCTGCCCACCCTGCTCTTCCACAAACCCTACGGAGTGCTGAGCCAGTTCAGCCCCGAAGCCGGCAGTCGCTGGGGCTGCCTGGCCGACTGGATCGACCGGCCCGGTGTGTATGCGGCAGGACGGCTCGATGCCGACAGCGAGGGCCTGCTGCTGCTCACCTCCGAAGGCAGGCTGCAGCAGCGTCTCACCGATCCGCGCTGGGGCCATCGGCGCAGCTACTGGGTGCAGGTGGAGGGGCTGGTGGCTCCGCCAGCCCTCGAGACGCTGCGCCGGGGAGTGGAGATCCAGGGTCGGCGCACCCTGCCGGCGGAAGCCGACGCGATGGCTGATCCTGAGCTTCCGGAGCGGGATCCGCCGATCCGGCGGCGCCTCTCAGTTCCAACCTCCTGGCTGGAGATCCACCTGCGGGAAGGGAGGAACCGCCAGGTGCGGCGGATGACCGCGGCGGTGGGGCTGCCCACCCTGCGGCTGCTGCGCATCGCCATCGATCTGCTCGACGGAGCGCCACCCCTGAGCCTCCACGGCCTTGCCCCGGGGCAGTGGCGGGAGCTCTGCAGCGCCGAGGAGGAACGGGTGGCACGGCTGCTGCGCCATCCCGCAGGGCCGGCGCGAGGCCGACCGAGGCGAGGAATCAGCCAAGCGCTCCGCTGAGTTCGCGCACCGTCTGGAGCTGACCGTAGTAGTAGTTGGCGCGAGCCCGGCGATCCGGATCGTCGATCACGTCGAGGGCATCGAAGCCGAGGCTCTGCCAGAGGTCGTGGCCACAGGCGCGGCTCAGCTCCGCTTCAGCCTCCTGCTCGAGATGGCC
>Ga0172376_10006084_pt1 | contig 13223 bp, 10 predicted proteins | sample Lak35m_FD_121114 | JGI IMG/M metagenome (GOLD analysis project Ga0172376, IMG submission 121114) | Freshwater microbial communities from Kabuno Bay, South-Kivu, Congo - kab_092012_35m | ecosystem: Environmental > Aquatic > Freshwater > Lake | place: Democratic Republic of the Congo: South-Kivu...
GGGCGATCTGCCATACGAGCGGCTCATCATTGCACTCTGCGGCGTGGCCGCGATGGAGGGTGCCGTCGCCGAGACCTCGAAATACGTCAAAGAACGCAAGGCCTTCGGACAGGTCATTGGTCAGATGCAGCATCTTCGGTTCAAGCTGGCCGAGTGCGCGACCGTCACGCGCGTCGCCAGGGTGTTCGTGGATGACTGCATCCAAAAGTTGTTGGCGGGCAAGCTCGACAATGAAACCGCTTCGATGGCGAAGTACTGGGTCACCGACATGCAGCAGCAGGTGCTCGACGAGTGCGTGCAGCTCCATGGCGGCTACGGCTACATGAACGAGTACCTGGTGTGCCGCATGTTTGCCGATTCGCGGGTGCAGCGTATCTACGGCGGTACGAACGAGATCATGAAGGAACTGATCTCGCGATCGGTTTAACTCAAGGAGCAAGGAAGCATGGCACTTGATTTGGTACCCACGGGCAAGGATGTCCCAAACGACGTCAACGTCATTATCGAGATCCCGAAGGACGCTGATCCGGTCAAATACGAAGTGGATAAAGCCACGGGTGCAATCTTCGTCGACCGCATCTTGTCGACGCCCATGCGTTACCCCTGTAACTACGGCTACATCCCGCACACGCTGTGCGGCGATGGTGACCCCGCGGACGTGCTGGTCATTCTGCCGTTACCGCTCGTTCCGGGCTCGGTGATCCGTTGCCGTCCCGTGGGTGTGATGATGATGCAGGATGAAGCGGGCTCCGACGAAAAGCTCCTCGCAGTGCCCGTCGACAAAGTGTTCAACGGATACTCACATGTCCACGACATCGCCCAGGTGTCGAAACACTGGCTCGAGCGTATCGGGCATTTCTTCCAGCACTACAAGGACCTTGAGCCAGGGAAGTGGGTCAAAATCAGTGGGTGGGGTGACGCCGATCAGGCGCAGAAGATCGTTCTGGACTCGATCCAGCGCTTCAATGCGTCGCCAGACAAACTGAATTATTGACCGCGCTGCCTTGACGATCGGTGCTCGGGCGGGTGATCTGCACCTGCCAGAGATTGGCTCCCCGGGCTGGACTCGAACCAGCGACCTGCGGATTAACAGTCCGACGCTCTACCGACTGAGCTACCGGGGAACGGCAGGCGAAAAGAGGCGCGCATTCTCTGGAATGCGCTGCGGCCCGTCAAGCGGCCCCGCACAGCGCTCGAAAACTAGCTAGAACATCGGCCGCGTCGAGTCGATATAGTAGGCCCCATATGGCCGAATTCAGGCTCAAATCCGATTACCAACCCGCCGGGGATCAGCCGGCGGCCATCGCCGGTCTGATCGACGGACTTCGAAATGGGCTCGCCCACCAAACCCTGCTCGGGGTCACCGGTAGCGGCAAAACGTTCACGGTCGCGAACGTCATCCAGGCCGTTCAGAGACCGACCTTGGTTCTGGCCCACAACAAAACACTCGCGGCGCAGCTCTACGGCGAGTTCAGGGAGTTCTTTCCTGATAACGCCGTCGAGTACTTCGTGTCGTACTACGATTACTACCAACCCGAAGCGTATGTGCCCGCGAGCGACACCTATATCGAGAAAGACGCTTCGATCAACGAACACATCGAACAAATGCGCCTTTCGGCGACGAAGGCGCTGCTTGAAAGACCCGATTGCATCATCGTCGCCACGGTGTCCTCGATTTACGGTCTCGGTGACCCCGAGACCTACTTGGCGATGGTGTTGCACCTTGTGCGTGGCGAGCGCCTCGATCAGCGCAAGTTGCTACGACGATTGGCGGACATGCAGTACAAGCGCAACGAGATCGATTTTTCTCAGGGCACGTTTCGGGTTCGTGGTGACATCATCGACATCTTTCCTGCGGAATCGGGGCGTGATGCGGTTCGTGTCGAACTCTTTGACGACACCATCGACAGTCTCTCAATCTTCGACCCCTTGACCGGATCCGTCGTCCGTAAGGTCCCGCGTTTCACGGTCTATCCGGGCACCCACTTCGTCACCCCGAAAGACCGATTGATCCAGGCGATCGACCACATTCGCGAGGAGCTCCGGGAGCGGCTCATCGAACTTCGCTCGGCCGATAAGCTCGTGGAAGCTCAGCGTCTCGAACAACGAACGATGTTCGACATGGAGATGATGAAAGAGGTGGGGTACTGCGCCGGCATCGAGAACTACTCGAGGTACCTGTCGGGACGCGAACCCGGCGAGCCACCGCCGTGTCTCTACGATTACTTACCGCCGAATTCTTTGCTGGTGGTCGATGAGAGCCATCAGACCTTGCCCCAACTCGGCGCGATGTACAAAGGCGACCGGTCACGTAAAGAGACGCTGGTTGAGTATGGATTCCGCTTGCCCTCGGCACTCGATAATCGTCCGTTGAAGTTCGAGGAATGGGAGCGACTTGCGCCTCAAATGATTTTCGTGTCGGCCACCCCGAGTGATTACGAGGCCCGTCATGCCTCTCAGGTGGTCGAGCAAGTTGTACGACCCACCGGGCTCGTCGATCCGAATGTGGAGGTGAGACCCGTTCGGACCCAGGTGGATGACGTCCTATCGGAGATCTTGCAGTGCGTGGCGCGGCAGGAACGAGTGCTGATCACCACGCTCACAAAGCGTATGGCCGAAGATCTTACAGAGTATCTCGATGAGCATGGCGTCAAGGTTCGGTATCTTCACTCCGATATCGAGACCGTTGAACGCAGCGAAATCATTCGTGACTTGCGTCTTGGTGTGTTCGACGTGCTGGTCGGCATCAACCTTCTGCGTGAGGGGCTCGACATGCCCGAGGTGGCGCTCGTGGCGGTCCTCGACTCCGACAAGGAAGGCTTCCTCCGATCGACGAATTCGTTGATCCAGACGATTGGTCGTGCCGCTCGCAACGTCAATGGGCGAGCCATTCTCTATGCCGATCGAATGACCGGTTCGATGCAGCGCGCGATCGAAGAGACGGAGCGCCGACGGCAGAAGCAAGTTGCTTTCAACAAGGCGCATGGCATCACGCCCCGTGGCATCGTCAAGCAAGTGGTCGATGTCATGGAGGGTGCCCGGGCCGAGGGCGGCGCTCCGCTACCGAAAGGCAAGCTTGGCGCACGGCTTGGGAAGGGGGCAAAGAAACCGACGGGCGCTACACAGACGCCGTCGGTCCACGAGTTGCGACCCGAGCAGGCGCTACGTCGCATGAAGCAGCTCGAATCTGAGATGTTCAAGCATGCACGCAATCTCGAGTTTGAAGAGGCCGCGCGTTTGCGCGATGAAATCGAAGTGTTGCGGCGCGCCGGATTCGGCTTGCCGGAGGTGAAGGCAGGATGAAACGTCGTACCGTTCTCTGGTTGGGTCTTGGCTCGCTCGGCGCGCTCGCAGTGGGGTGGGGCGTGCTACCTCCGCGTCAACGAATGACAGGCGGTGCAGATCTTCTGGAGGACGCTGACTCTTTCGCGCCGAATGCTTGGGTGCGCATTGGCCGTGATGACTCGATCACACTCTTCATGCCTCGCGCGGAGACGGGACAGGGCACCCATACCGGACTCGCGATGTTGCTCGCCGAGGAGCTCGGATGTGCACTCGATTCGATCCAAATCGCCGCGGCGCCGATCGCGAGCGTTTATAACAACGTGAAGGTGGCCGGCGGCAACCCTGCGCTGAGCGATACGAACCCGCCGATCTCAACTCGATTGGCGACGCACTTCACAGCCAAGTTGGTGCGTGAGATCGGATTTATGGTCACCGGCGGGTCGACCAGCATTCCCGACCTATGGATCGTCCTGCGCGAGGCGGGCGCGATGGCGCGCGAATCGCTCAGAGCATCGGCGGCACGACACTGGAACATTCCTGCGTCCGACTGCTCAGTGAACGCGGGGCGGGTCGTCCGCCGCGACGGCCAGGCCATGACGTTTGGTGCCATCGTGTCGCTCGGTGACGAGGCGATCGAGACCGTCTCCGATTTTTCATTGAAGTCGCCTCGCGAGTGGACCTTGATCGGGACTCCGGCCAAACGCTTGGAGGCCATCGACAAAGTCACGGGCTCCGCCGTATTTGCGGCGGACGTCCACGAGCCGGGGATGCTGTATGCCGAACTCGAGCTTTGCCCGGTGGTCGGCGGATCGTTAGTGAGTTTCGATGAGACGGCGGCGCGAGCCTCGCCCGGGGTCGTGGAGGTTGTGGTGATTCCGCCGGCGGCCGGCGCGCCTGCAGCGATCGGTGTGATAGCCGATCAAAGATGGCGAGCACGACGTGCCGTAGAGTCTCTTAAAGCGACCTGGAGTCCGGGAGCCGCGGGTGCGTTCGATCAGTCCCTGATCGCCGATGCGCTCGCTGAGGGTGTCCGCGCTAACTCGTCTCGCGATGTCTACCGTGAGAAAGGGGAGGCGGAGAAGATCATTCAGGGCGCCTCGTCGATGCTCCGAGCCGAGTACGAGGTGCCGTACCTCGCGCACGCCGCGATGGAGCCCTTGTGCTGTGCGGTCAAATACGAAACGACTCGCGCGACGGTTTGGGCAGGCGTTCAGGTCCAAAACGTATCGCGTGATGTGGCGGCCAAAGTATTCGAGCTCGATCCCGAGCAGGTCACGCTCGTGCCCCTCTTGCTGGGAGGCGCTTTCGGTCGACGACTTGATTCTGATTTCATCGCGCTCGCGGCGGCGCTGGGTCGCGCCGTGCCCGGCAAACTCGTCCAGCTGCAATGGCGGCGCGAGCAAGACACGCGTCACGACTTCTATCGTCCCGCGGTACGAGCGCAGCTTTCGGCGGCGCTCGATCCGGCGACGGGGAAGGTCACGGCCTATCAATGTCACACCGCCGGTCAGTCGATCGCCGCACAGGCGATACCGCGTCAGCTCGGCATGCCATCGCCTGGCAGCGACGCGAGCAACGTCGAGGGTACGGCCGATCAGGTCTACGTCTTTGAGCATTACAAGATCACTCACTCGACCGTCGAACTGCCGGTCGGCGTCGGGTTTTGGCGCTCGGTCGGTCATTCCCAGCAAGGGTTCTTCAATGAATCGTTCATCGACGAACTTGCGGCGCTCGCCAAGCGTGACCCGGTCGAGTTCCGACTCAGTCATCTCACCGATCGACCGCGTCACGCCGCGGTGCTCAAGTTGGTTGCGGAGAAAGCGGATTGGGGTCGTTCGGTCGGGACCACGCCGGATGGCCGTCCCGTGGCGCGCGGTGTGGCCCTCCACGAGAGCTTCGGCAGCATCGTCGGTCTCGTTGCTGACGTGTCCGAGGGTGAAAACGGCGTTCCGCGAGTGCACCGGATGGTGGCGGCGATCGACTGCGGCGTTGCCGTGAATCCCAACCTCGTCGCGCAGCAGCTCGAAAGTTCGATCATCTACGGGCTCTCCGCCACGCTTTATGGTCGGATTAGCTTCAAAGACGGCGGCGTCGAGCAGGGCAACTTCGACGTATATCCCGTGGTTCGTTTTGCGGAGTCGCCCGCCATCGAAACGTGGATCGTTCCGAGCGAGGCGCCTCCAGGCGGGGTCGGGGAGCCGGGTGTCCCACCGGTCGCCCCGGCGGTGGCGAGCGCCTTGGCCGCACTGACTGGGCGACGGGTCCGCCGGTTGCCGCTGGTCGGTGCCTAAGGTATCGTTCGCGGCCTTTCTGCAGGCGCGTAGCTCAGTGGTAGAGCATCACCTTGACATGGTGGTGGTCGGTGGTTCGATCCCACTCGCGCCTACCAATTCGGCTGGGGGCGTTTTCGCATCGCGGAAGCGCCCCTTTTGCCATGGCGCCGTGGTGGCGCTGCGACGAGATGGAGACCGGCAACCATGCCCGTGATAACCCTGCCCGATGGCAGTCAAAGAACCTACGATCAGGCGGTGACGGTCGCTGAGGTCGCCGCCAGTATCGGCGCGGGACTCGCGAAAGCCGCTTTGGCGGGCAAGGTGTCCGGAGCGCTCGTCGATACGTCCTTCAAGATCGCGCAAGACGCGCGGCTCGAAATCGTCACCGATAAACACCCTGATGCCCTCGAGGTGATTCGGCATTCGACGGCTCACTTGTTGGCGCAGGCGGTGCAGTCGCTCTTCCCCGATGCGCAGGTCACGATCGGGCCGGTCATCGAAGATGGGTTTTACTACGACTTCGCGTACAAGCGTCCCTTCACGCCCGAGGATCTCGCAGCCATCGAAGACAAGATGCGCGAGCTGTCGTCAGAAAATCTCGAGGTCACGCGTCGCGAAATGGCTCGCGATGACGCCGTGAGCTTCTTCAAAAATTTAGGCGAGCACTACAAAGCTGAGATCATCGCGAGTATTCCGTCGAACGAGCCGATCAGTTTGTACGGGCAGGGTAAGTGGGTCGACCTGTGCCGAGGTCCGCACGTGCCGTCGACGGGCAAACTCAAAGTATTCAAGCTGATGAAAGTGGCCGGTGCCTACTGGCGCGGCGACTCGCGCAACGAGATGCTGCAGCGCATCTACGGCACGGCTTGGACTCACGACAAAGATCTCAAAGATTATCTAACCCGCCTCGAAGAGGCTGAGAAGCGTGATCATCGCAAGATCGGCCGCGAGCTCGATCTCTTCCACATGCAGGAAGAAGCCCCGGGCGCCGTGTTTTGGCATCCGAAGGGCTGGAGCGTGTTCCAATCCCTGATCGGCTACATGCGCGATAAGCAGCGGGTCGCCGGATTCCAGGAAGTGAACGGTCCCGAGCTCATGGACCGGAGCCTCTGGGAGGCCTCCGGTCACTGGGAGAAGTTCGGCGAGAACATGTTCACGACGCAGACGCCCGACGAACGCGTCTACGCCATCAAGCCGATGAACTGTCCGGGACACGTCCAGATCTTCAAGCAGGGTCTTCGCAGCTACCGCGACCTGCCGATTCGCTATGCCGAGTTCGGCAAGGTTCATCGCTACGAACCCTCTGGAGCGCTGCACGGTTTGATGCGGGTCCGCGCCTTCACGCAGGACGACGCGCATCTTTTCGTGAGTCCCGATCAGATCACTGAGGAGTCGGTCGCGGTGACCCGACTGATCCTCGAGATCTATCGAGACTTCGGGTTCGATGACGTGCGGATCAAGTTCTCTGACCGACCGGCCAAGCGGGTCGGCTCGGATGACATCTGGGACAAGGCCGAGGCGGCGCTCAAGGAGGCGGCGACGGTCGCGGGTATCGAGTTCACCCTCAACCCGGGGGAGGGCGCGTTCTACGGTCCGAAACTCGAATTCGTGCTCCGGGACGCCATTGGTCGGGATTGGCAGTGCGGCACCCTGCAGGTGGACCTGAACCTTCCCGGCAGGCTCGGGGCGCACTACATCGATGAGGGCAGCCATAAGCAGATCCCCGTGATGCTCCACCGCGCCATTTTCGGCTCGCTGGAGCGTTTCTTGGGCATTTTGATCGAACACCATGCCGGTCGGCTGCCCACCTGGCTCGCGCCCGCGCAGGTGGTCCTGCTCGGGATCACGGATCGCCAGGATGCCTACCTCCGGGAGGTTGCCGAATTCCTTAAAAATCAGGGGCTTCGGGTCGACATCGACTTGCGCAACGAGAAAATCGGCTTTAAGATTCGCGAACACACGCTGCAGCGCGTGCCCTACCTATTGGTGGCAGGCGACAAGGAAGTAGCAGCGCAGCTTCTGTCCGTGCGTACTCGCAGCGGCAAGGATCTGGGTCAGATGTCTCCGCAGACGTTTGTCGAGCGGTTGCGCGTCGAGCTAGAAAGCCGCGGTCGCCGAACTTTGGAGGATTGACGTATCTCGACTGCAACAAAGCGCATCCGGCGCAATGAGGAAATCACGGCGCCGCAGGTGCGGGTGATCGCGGCAGATGGGGCTCAGGCCGGCATCATGACTCGATTCGAAGCCCTTCAGATGGCGCAGAGCAGTGAGCTCGACCTCGTCGAAGTGTCACCGATGGCTGAGCCGCCGGTGGTCCGGATCATGGACTTCGGGAAGTTTCTCTTCGAACAGAAGAAGAAAACCCACTCCGCGCAAAAGAAGCAGAAGCAGCAGCAAGTCAAGGAAGTGAAGTTTCGCCCTGGTACGGAAGAGGCAGATTACCAAGTCAAATTGCGTAATCTCATCCGCTTCCTGACCGAAGGTGACAAGGCCAAGGTAACCCTGCGTTTCCGCGGCCGAGAGATGGCGCATCAAGAGGTCGGACGTCGACTTCTCGATCGGTTGGTTCAAGACCTCGCCGCGCAGGCGATCGTCGAACAGAACCCACTGATGGAAGGTCGACAGATGGTCATGGTGTTTGCGCCGAAGAAGAAGTGATGTTTGGACGGCCGATTCGATCCATGGTGGGTCGAACGGCAGCGTGAACATCCGCACGTGAGCGGGTCTGCAAAGACCTTGCGAGCGACGCTAGAAAAAGGAGTATCTGACAATGCCCAAGTTGAAGACCAACCGGGCGGCAGCGAAGCGTTTTCGCAAAACGGCGAAGGGCTATAAGTCCTATTCCGCTGGCCGTCGACACAACCTCGGACACAAACCCCGCAAAACCAAGCGTCAGCTTCGTTCGGGCGGGTCGAGTCTCGTGCATGAGAGTGATGTCGGTCGTCTCGACCAACTGCTCCCGCACGCCAAGTAATCCACCGAGGTAAACGAACATGGCAAGAGTAAAGCGTGGCGTGACCGCGGGTCGTCGCCATAAAAAGGTTCTTGGAAAAGCCAAGGGTTATTACAACGCCCGTCGCAAGGTGTATCGCACAGCCAAGCAGGCAGTCATCAAGGCCGGTCAGTATGCGTATAAGGGCCGTCGCCTCAAGAAGCGTGACTATCGTGCGCTCTGGATCCAGCGCATCAACGCAGCGGCGCGTCAGTTTGGCTTGTCGTACAGCCGTATGATGAACGGCCTCAAACTCGCGAATATCGAGATCGATCGCAAGATGCTGGCTGACATCGCGGTTCACGATGCGCCGGCGTTCGAGGCGATCGCTACCAAGGTCAAGGCAGCCCTCGGCAACGCTTGAGGTGCGGTCGTGAGCGATCTCGCGACCCTGACGCGACAGGCTCTCGACGAGGTGGCGGCGAGCACGACGCTCGCCGCCCTCGATGAGGTGCGTGTTCGCTGGCTCGGAAAGAAGGGCGTTCTCACCGAGCAATTGAAGTCGCTTGGCTCGCTGCCGGCGGCCGATCGTCCCGCTGCGGGTGCTCGGATCAACGAAGCCAAAGCCCAGGTTCAGGCGGCGATTGATGCCGCTCAGACGACACTCGAGTCGGCCGCCATCAATGCAGAGCTCGCAGCCGGTCGCATCGACGTCACCCTCCCGGGTCGCGGCGAGGGACGAGGATCGGTGCATCCGGTCACCCGAGCCCGGCTTCGAATCGAGCAGATTTTCCGCCGTTCGGGCTTTGAAGTGGCCTCGGGCCCTGAAATCGAGGACGACTTTCACAATTTCGAAGCGCTCAACATCCCCGCGGATCATCCCGCGCGTGCGATGCACGATACGTTTTACTTTCCGGATGGACGCTTGCTGCGCACCCATACGTCGCCGGTACAAATCCGCGAGCTCAAGAAAGGGCGACTTCCGCTTGCGATGATCATGCCGGGTCGTGTTTTTCGATGTGACTACGACATGACGCACTCACCGATGTTTCATCAGGTGGAGGGGCTCGTCGTCGACGAGAACGTCAGCTTTTCTAACCTGAAGGCGACCTTACAGGGCTTCCTAGAGGCATTCTTCGAAAAAGATCTGAAGATGCGCCTTCGCCCGTCTTATTTCCCGTTCACCGAGCCGTCCGCAGAAGTCGATATGTCCTGTGTGTTTTGTGACGGCGCGGGATGTCGGGTGTGTAAGCACACCGGATGGTTGGAGATCGCCGGGTGCGGCATGGTGCATCCGAATGTGTTTGCGGCAGCTGGTGTCGAGGGTGAGCGCTGGACGGGTTACGCCTTCGGCATGGGCATTGAGCGCCTCGCAATGCTCAAATACGGCGTCAATGATTTACGGCTGTTCTTCGAGAGCGATCTGCGGTTCCTCAAACAATTCGGTGCCGCATGAAGATATCGTCCTCGTGGCTGGCGGAGTGGGTGCCGAGCAACCTGTCGGCCCGTGAGCTCGGCGATCGGCTCACCATGGCCGGATTCGAACTCGAGTCCATCACGCCTGCAGCCCCTGCCTTCGAAGGCGTCATCGTGGCCGAGATCGTCGCGGCGGTTCGACATCCGCAGGCCGACAAGTTGCAGGTCTGCACCGTCATCACCGGTGAGAGCCCGGAGTCGAGATCTAACCCGCTTCAGATCGTGTGCGGTGCGGCGAATGCTCGGGCGGGTCTTCGTACGGCGCTCGCCACGGTCGGCGCCAACCTTCCTGGCGATCTCAAGATCAAAGCGGCGAAATTGCGAGGCGTGGAGTCGGCCGGCATGCTTTGCTCGGCTAAAGAATTGGGGCTCGCGGACACCTCGGACGGCATCGTCGAGTTTCCTCTCGATGCGCCGCTTGGCACATCCGTACGAGAATTTCTCTCGCTCGATGACGAGATCCTCGAACTGTCGATTACCCCGAATCGCGGCGATGCGATGTCCGTACGCGGTATTGCCCGCGAGGTCGCAGCGCTCACCGGCGTCACACTGACCACGCCTGACTGCTCGGCCGTATCGCCCACGGCGATCGACCCCGCCCTCGATGCTCGCGCGAAGGCGACGCTTGCTGCGCCCGAGGCTTGTCCGCGTTTTCACGGGAGGGTGTTGGTCGAGGTCGATAACTCCCGACGATCGCCGACGTGGCTGGTCGAGCGGCTGCGTCGAGCGGGTTTACGCAGCATTTCTCCTATCGTCGATATCACTAACTACGTCGTACTCGAGCTCGGTCAGCCCATGCATGCGTACGATCTCGACAAAGTCGAGGGTTCGCTCACGGTTCGGCAGGCGAGTGAGGGGGAGCGTTGCGAACTTCTAGACGGACGTGCCGTCGAGCTCGCCTCGGACGTCCTCGTCATCGCGGACGGGGCGGGTCCGGTCGCACTCGCAGGGGTCATGGGAGGGCAGCGCACGGCCGTCTCTTCGGACACGACTCGCGTCTTGTTCGAAGTCGCGTGGTTCGCACCATCGGCGATTGCGGGTCGTGGACGTCGTTACGGTTTGACGACCGATGCGAGCCAGCGCTTCGAGCGTGGTGTCGATCCCGAAATCGGTGCGGCAGCGATCGAGCGGGCCACTTCTTTGTTGATTCAGGTCGCGGGTGGGCGCGCCGGTCGCGTGGTCACCGTCGAAGATCGCGCGAAAGTTCGGATGCCTCAGACGGTCGCACTCAGAATTGCTCAGATCGAGCGACTGCTGGGACGATCGTTCTCCGAGCGCGACGCGGCCTCTTTCTTGAGCCGCTTGGGAATGAGCACGGAGACCGCTGGAGTTGGTGTACTCAAGGTGCGCGCTCCAAGCAGCCGGTTCGATATTCAAATTGAGCGGGATCTCATCGAAGAAGTCGCGCGACTGGCGGGGTATGACCAACTACCCACGGCGCCTGCCCACGCGCGCCAATCGATTTTGCCGCACCCGTCGGCAATTCTCGACGAGCAACGAGTCCTAGATGTGCTCGCTGCGAGGGGTTACCACGAGGGGATTCATTTCGCATTCGTCGACCCAAAACTTCAGGGGGTCGTCTTTCCAGGGGTGCCGACGCATACGCTTGCGAATCCGATCTCAAGCGATCTAGCGGTCATGCGCCTCTCGTTGTGGCCGGGCCTGCTGAAAGCGGCGCTGGAGAATCAACGTCGCCAACAATCGCGGGTTCGCCTTGTCGAGCATGGCGTTGTCTTTCCAGTCGGGGGATCGGAGCGAGATTGCCTGGCGGGACTTGCAATGGGTTCGCGATGGCCAGAGCAATGGAACGGGGGGGGTGAATCGACGGACTTCTTCGATGTTCGGGCGGATGTCGAGGCAGTATTGTCCCTCTGCGATGCGCCGGGCACGTTCACGTTCGAGGCGGCGACACACTCGGCCTTGCATCCTGGGCGTTCGGCTCGAGTCCTTCGTCACGGAAACTCAGCGGGATGGATCGGCGAGTTACACCCGCGACTCGTCAGAGAGCTCGGGTTTGTGTCAGCGCCGGTCGTGTTTGAGCTCGAAATGAGTGCGTTGGCGGTCAGCTACGCGCCGTACCTCGAGGTGTCTCGATTCCCACACGTACGACGTGACTTGGCCGTTCTGGTCGATGAGTCCGTGTCGGCCGACCAACTCTGTGAACAAGTCAAAACTGCCGCGTCAAGTCTTTTGCGCGAGGTGGTGGTCTTTGACGTCTACCGGGGTCCGGGAATCGAATCAGGGCGAAAAAGCGTGGCTTTGGGCTTGATTTTGCAGGACAAAGAACGCACCCTGACGGACGAAGACACTGATCGCGTCATCGCGTCGGTGCGGAAAGCGCTCAGTCAGGGGCTGGGTGCGGGATTCCGCGAGTAGTCTTCCGTGACAGGGGTCGCGGACGAGTACCGCAACCAGAACAACGAGATTTCAGGGCGTACCAACATGGCTTTGACTAAGGCGGAGATGGCTGAAGCGCTGTTCGACCAGCTCGGCCTCAACAAGCGTGAAGCTCGTGAGCTCGTGGACCTGTTTTTCGAGGAAGTGCGAGCGGCGCTGTCCTCGGGTGCTCAGGTCAAACTTTCCGGTTTCGGCAACTTCGATCTTCGCGATAAAAATCAGCGTCCCGGACGAAATCCGAAGACTGGCGAAGAGATTCCGATCAGCGCGAGGCGTGTGGTCACTTTTCGGCCGGGGCAAAAGTTGAAGGCGCGAGTCGAAGCGTATGTTGGAAGCCAAGAATAACGACGAACTGCCGGCGATCCCGGGGAAGCGGTATTTCGCCATCGGCGAGGTAGCCGAACTGTGTGGGGTCAAACCTCACGTGCTTCGTTATTGGGAACAAGAATTCCCGCAGCTCAAACCCGTCAAGCGTCGAGGTAACCGTCGTTACTATCAACGACAAGACGTCATCGTCATCCGTCAAATTCGGGCGCTGCTCTACGACCAAGGGTTCACGATCGGCGGCGCTCGAAACAAGCTCCAGGGCGAAGAGGCGCGAGTGGATGTGACGCAGAGCCAGCAAATCGTGCGGCAGATGAGGCTGGAGCTCGAGGAAATTCTCCGTATCTTGCGGCGTTGAGCGAGATCCGCAGCCAGAGCAGGGTATGATGGGTGCCACCAGACAACGGGTGTCCAACCCACAGTCAACGGTCGGTCGGGACGTGGCGCAGCCTGGTAGCGCACTTGCATGGGGTGCAAGGGGTCCCGAGTTCAAATCTCGGCGTCCCGACCATTTTTAGGTGACGATATGGGCTCAA
>Ga0172376_10006085_pt1 | contig 13222 bp, 12 predicted proteins | sample Lak35m_FD_121114 | JGI IMG/M metagenome (GOLD analysis project Ga0172376, IMG submission 121114) | Freshwater microbial communities from Kabuno Bay, South-Kivu, Congo - kab_092012_35m | ecosystem: Environmental > Aquatic > Freshwater > Lake | place: Democratic Republic of the Congo: South-Kivu...
TCGAATAGCCATAGTTAAACGTCCAAAAATTGAGGTCTAAACAAATAGTAGACCTTTTTGGTAATTTAATTAGCTTTCTTGCACTGAGGCATCAAAAGTCTTTTTTAAGATAGTGTACTTAACGGCGTCTATCCAGAACAAGGTTTCCGGCTCTGAAAAATCGCTTTTATAAGACATATTTTTGTCAGAAATAATAATTTCAATTTTAAATTCTTTTGATGTTTCCTGTGTATTATCGCTCATTTTATCTTCCTTTTAGTTTTTCTATTTGAAGTAATAATTGTTTAATTGTAGCATCTTTTACCACTAATTCGGTCATGGCTTGAGACAATTTTTCTTGAAAACCGGCTATAATTAAATTAACATCTAAACCACTATTTGTTTGCTCAACATTGTTTTCTAATTTATCTTCCAAAATATTCTCCTTATTTTGTTGAGGCGTTACAAAATCATCATTGTTATTTTTGGTTTGCCAATCAGGTTTTTGAGCTATCTTAGACATCTTCCAATTATACCACTTTTTCTTACCCATGAGTCAAGTTTATCATAAATTTTCTAGGTCTACAAGTCTTTTATTTAAATCTATAATAGTTCCCAAAAGTCTTGGGATTAAAGCCGAATAATCAATTTGTTGATATTCAGCGCTCTTGTATACACCATCTTCAGCGAATTCATATCTTCCATCTCCATAAAGATTCATCTGTTCCTCTGTTAATGAATTTCCATCAGAAATCCAAGAGTGAACAATATGTCGTTCGATTGCGTCCATCAGAACGATTTCTGGCAAAATATCCTGAACTTCGTCTGCTATCAGACCCACTTGTTTTTTTCCGCGCATTGATTCAATCGGATAATTATCTGACAAAATGTACTCTCTTGGCAGCAATGAATATAATTTATTGTTTTCCTGAAATGAAATATTTTCAATATCTGACTTTAATCTTCTATCCGAAGGGGCTGAAATTGTGATTCTAAATCGTGTGTTGGCATCATCATTGGCCATTATATAATATCCTGCGGTTCCTTGATTTGTATATCCAATTGCAATTCCAAAGTTTACGATATCCGACTGGAAATTATATAGAGCAGAGAAAGTTAGACCTTCCGTACTGGCAATACCGACTGTAGGAGAAAATTGACCTATGGAAATTGGGTCGTTTATAAAAAGCGGAAGTATTCCAAGTCCAACTCTTACATACTCTGCGGTTTGCAGGTCGCCAGGAACATAAACACTTGTATCGTAAGTTGCTGTTCCAGCACCCGCTGTTACATGCATTCCAAATGCTCGAACTTTTGTTATAAAATCACCCCATTGGCTGTACAAAACATCGTGGTCTTGGTTGTTGATGGCAGGATAAAGGTTTACTGCTCTAATACCTGATTGGTTAGAAATGCCGCTAGAATTAATTGACCATGGCCCAATTGAACCAGATGTAGACGTTATATTTCCATTAATACTTAGAGTGCTTCCATCCCATGATAATTTATCTTTAAGAGAAAATTTACCAGTATTATCTATGTAAAAAGCCGTGTTAGTATTATTATAGGTTCCAGTCCCAAAAAATATTTTGGTAGCGTTTATAGTTAATCCACCTATAGATCCATCGGTTATAGCATCTCCATTATCAAAAGTTCCTGGCGTAGAACCATCAGGAAATTTCAATGTTCCCTGTATGGACAAAGTGTTTGAGGAACTATCCCAAGTAAGCTTGTTACCCAAAGAAAAATTCGCTTGACCTGTACTATCATTTTTAGCGACATAAAAAGCGGTATTAGAATTAGCAAAACTGCCTGCTCCGTAATACATTTGGGTTGAGTTTATGGTTAAGCCACCTATAAAACCATCGATTATTACACCTTTTGCGGCGTCGGCTGCCCCATCTTCGTCAACTGGCTCAGAACCACTGGGAAGCTTAAGTGTGCCTTGCACAGTCAAAGTGTTACCGTCCCAATGTACATACTGAGTATTTGATCCAACCTTGAATTCAGGAGTGGATATCGTTGCTCCCGTAGCATTTGTTTTCCATCTATTGTTTGCATCGATGAACACAGAGGATGCTTTTATTCCACCCCTAATTGAGGCTGATGAAAATTCTGCATATCCATTACCGGCAATAACCCATCCGCTTGTTCCAGAGGACCATTGGCCTGTTGAATTATTGTATGATCCATTATAATCTGAAGACCTCAATATTGCCATGTTGGCTGGAGCACTTATCGATGTTTGAACGCCTTGTTGCTTAAGTATTATTTCATGGGCACTTATTGTTCCGGCCGTTATCTTTGATGCGGTAAGATTTCTTATATGTGCGCTTTCAATTAATTGTGTTGGACTGGACTCTTTAAGGCCACTACTTGGCGTCCATCCACTTTCGTTTCCAGATGTATCTACAGTCTTTATTCTTCCATAATATTTAACTTCTTCTTCCGAATCAATGTCTGTTTCCGATTGACTATTATTCGGCACATCTACAGTAAATACAGTCGCGGTAGCCGTGCCCGATGAAACAAGATTCGTCCCGGCAGCGTCTGCGTAAAGCTCATATTTATACCTATCTACATCTATATCTGTGGTTGGCTCAAAAACAAACATCACCGACTTATAATTTGCGTATATGAAGAACGTATCGTTGTCTATTTCACCTGGTATGGTGTTATCAGTTGGCGTCAAGAATCTAATTGCTGGATACGGACTATCCAATGCTGATAGCTCTGTATTTTTTGCTTTTAAGGTAACTAGATAATTTTGACCTGGTTTCAATCCAGTTATTTTTCTTATTATTTTTGCCATTATCTTACTCCACCAGTACTCTTAAAGGCTATGTCTGATTTTAGCTCTTCTACATCAAATTGTAATTCATAATTTTTAGAATAAGAATATTTTACCATAGTACAGCCAAGTGAAAATGAAGAATTATTCTTTTCTTCTAAAGTTTCAATTTCAAAATAAAAGTCTCCGTAAAGTTCTTGATAAGTAGAAAAATTAAGATCTTTTTCCATATCTAATTCATACACTAATTCATTAGATTTTCTCGTTGGTGAGTAGAGATCAATTTTTATCGATTCTTTCACGAGTTTTTGTCCATCACCAACGGCAGATGATTTTATTATTTTTAAAGATATAAATCCAGAAGAACTATTTTTTTCTGCATATACTTTTAATCTTGGACCATTGAAAATTCCTACGACTTTTGCTCCATGGGTCAAAGTTTTTCCATTTTCCCATTGATTATTCAAAAAGCTCATTGAAGACACTCTTTCATTATTATTTAATGAAATTTCTGTTGAGTAATAATTAATAGCAGAACTAGAATTTCCAGAAGTTTGTGCTATAAAATTTGATCCAGATGGATTTGTTGTAGAAACATAATTTGAACCCTGCAAAGAAATATATTGTATGTTGTCTCTGTGATAATATATGTAATATGAACCAGAAGGCTTATATCCTGGATCAACATTTGTCAATGATTTAAACCATAAATTTTTCTTAAAAAAACTCTGACTTTCTGAATTTATAATAAAACTAAATGTAGGAGTTTTAGTGTTTTCGGTTTCATACACAACCAGATATGCATCTGAGTCAAAACTTGTTTTTATCAATCCATCTTCTTGATAGTAATATTTTCCAATATCAAGAGTATCTAAATTTACGTGTACCCAATCCCCAATTTTTAGATTTTCTGAAACTTGAGGAAAAACTATTTTTCTTCTAACTGGCGCATAAGTTGCGGTTTCCGGTGCAAGATAACTAAACCAAGTCATGATTAAACCTCGTTGTACAATACTTCAAATTCATAAGTATTAATTTTGTCGTCTTCTATGTTTATTTCTATAGTTGCATCAAAAGCAATTCCACCGCCTAACAATAGGGATTGAGAAAATTCTTTAATCCTAATATTATTATACGCATTTTGGTCAGATTCGTAGTATTCTTTTCTTGCTGTTTCATAATCTATGCTTGATGCTTTTATGAGGTCAGATCCATCCAATCCGGAATGAGAATGGTTTGACAATTCTATCCCACCTATTTTGACTCCCTTTTCTATCAATATATCTCCCGTAATTATTCCTCCATCTCTTTTCAGATACTGTGGATGCGAATCATCGTCTAAGTCGTCAAGCTTGGAATGAGATGATCTTAAGTCTTGTCTTTTTTCGGAGTCAATTGTAATTGAATTGTAGATATCCTTATAAATTTCTATGTTTTCATCCTTCTTTTGAACAAGAACCTTTACTCTATTAACTGCCTTATACTCTAGTTGAGTTATGTAATTGACGTACCTTCTTTTTAATATTATCAGTCCCAACAAAGCCTGCATTTTTTTATCCATCTGATTTCTTCTTTCGATAAAGTCAGTAGAAACAGAACCAAGGTTTCCGGTTATAGAATTATTTGCAATAATTACTTCGCCCATAATCGTGGGACATGCCTGAGCAATACTGGTGGTTGTAAAATCGAAGATTAGTGGTTCTACAACTTTTGATTTAAAGTTTACTGCTGGCAACAGATAATTTTTGTAAAACATATCTGCCGTATCGAAACAATCTCTTTTCAAAGAATTTGATATGGATGATATTTCTGAAGCGTATGAATTTACTTTGATCGAAAAAAAAGCTTGCAGTTGTGCTGCTTGTTTTTCAGAGATCTGATCCAGTTCGGATTGCGGAATTGATGACGGCGTGTTTGTGATTTCGCTGGCAAGTTGTTTCGTATGATGTGTTGATGCCTTTGCCCAATCTGATAGTTGTTTTGCAATTTCCCCTTCTGAATCATTATTGTATCTTTCCTGAAATTGATGAGTTACAATATTCTTTATTATTGTTACTTCATTTTTCAAATAACTTATTATTTTTTTAATGTCAAACAAATGACCAAATGAAGTATGGTTAGTTGTTATTTCATATTGTTTTACTAATTCCCTACAAGATCTGCACAGGTGTTGTGTTGCGAAAGAATACTCTGAATAGGTTATGTAGTCGGGAGCTTGCATTAATTGCGCTTTTTCCGAATGCCTTACCGCATCCTTCCAAACTGCTTTGTGGGCTACTTCTAGCTCAGAAGAAGAATAAGGGTTTATGTTTACTTGATCTAGATTTTTTTCTATTTCTGCCAATAATTCGTTCATAATAAGTTCCGCATAATAAACATGGTTTCTTATTTCGGCAATCGGCACTTGGTAATATGATGTGGAGTATTTTTGAGAGTTCGAACCGACTAAAGATCGCATTACCCGCGACATATCTATCGTCTATTGAATCAAAAGTCGACACTGGACTTTGGGTATTAGAAAAGACGTTTTCTACGGGATTATTTTCACCAATACCATATTTTGCCATTGTTAAAATGTCTTTCTTTTAATTTTAGCGTTTGGCTTTTTAGACAAAGTTTTTTTGAAACCAAATTTTACTGGAGCCAGTTTATCAGCTCTTCCGGAAAAAACGCTCTGTTCTGGTGTAAAATCTTTATCCAAAGATTCTTCTTTACTGGGCATGAAGAAGGTGTTTGAAAAAGATTCAGTGTTGGTTGCAAATTTAGATCTATGCAAATCGTTGTAGTTTTCGGTTATTGATAATAGGGCCAGCATCAATGCGTCGTGTGCGTGATCCACAGCTGATCCACCAGCTTCAAAAACTGGTCTTCCAGTCTGTGTGGTTCTTAAAACAACATAAGAGATTAGCTGCATATACATTTCAGTATCTCTTTCCGAGATAAGTAAAAGTTCTTTTTCTAAGTACTGTCTTAGGTTATCAACCATATATGGTTTTATTTCCTTTTTGACAATCTGTTTGGTGTACAGATCTCTAATATCTATTGTTTCACTAAAGCTAATTCCCTTTACCTTATTTTTCAAGCCACTCAATGAATTTTCCACACCGTACTTATGCAGTAGCTCTACTTGAACTTCTCCGTAACCTCTGTCAACATATATGTGTTTTGGGTTAAAAATATTATTTAACTCTATAATTCTTGCAACTGCTTTTGTTAGTGTGTATTCTGATTTTTGTATTTCTTCTCTAAAACATAATTTGACTTTGTTTCTGAAAATTTGATTCTCGTATGAATCAGAGCAAACTTCCAGTACAACTATGTTCGTTCCGGCTCCGTACTTGTCCCAATCGACTCCAATCGTGTGAAAACTTCTTGCCGAAGTTATTTCTGGCTGGTAGTTCCATCCGGGTTCTACGAATGCTTTATCAACAAACTTTCTGGGATACACACCTTCCGAATCTTCTCCCCAATCTGCCTCTATTTCATGCCTATATCCTATTTCGGAGTATTGTTCCCTAAATTCATCTTCTTGTTCTTTTGAAAAAAATGGATTGCAGTAAGATGGAAACCAAAATTCCTGAAATCTATCTGATCTACACCATTCCCAAAATCTTTCTCTTCTTCCAGTTGGAGTAGAGGCGCCAATTAAAACTTTATCCGGTTGATCCTCCGCCGTTTTTTGAAGCATTGCGTACAGAGCGTCAAGATCGTCGCTATGCATGAAGTCCATTTCGTCAAGAACTATAACGTGAGCTTCCTGACCACGTGCTACGTCTGATTTTCCACCGGATCTCATTCCTGAAGTAAAGAATCTTATAGTTGAACCATTAGAGAACTGCATCATGAACTGAGGGCTGGTTACTTTTCTTATTATGGAATTAAAAACTATGTCGTTTCTTGAGGCAAGCCTGACTATTTCCTGATATATCAATTCAACCTGAGTTTTCATCGGTGCCACAACCAGACACCTGCCATCTTTATTTGTGTAGCTGTAATGCAACAAGGCTATTGCCATGCTAAATGTTTTCCCAAGACGACGACCTGCTCTTAAGACTTTTCTCAGTGATGGATCTCTTAATATTAGCGTTTGATAGACTCTTGTCTCTACATTCAAAAATTGTTTTGCCCAAACACATGGATCCTTTGCTATATGAATTTGTTTTTGTTGTTCAGACGATATACCCGCATCGAGAAGGTTTCTATCAATTTCAAAAGGCTCGTCAATCAACAGCGCCAATTCTCTTTTGGTTAATGGCCTTTCGGATATCTGAGTTCCATCCACCCAAGTTAAATGTTTTAGTTTATTCTTAAACACCCACTCAATTCTATTGATTTGCTTATAAGATTCTACGTCTTGATTTTTAATTATTTCTATGAGATCTTCTGAAGAAAGTTTTTCCAATTCTTTTCTAAAATCTTTTGTTTTTTGCTTAAGTATGAAACTCATATTTATCCAAAATGTGCCGCAAGCATCGATGCCTCAGATCCCAACAAGCTTCTTGCATTTAATCTTGAGTTCTGTATAGCCATTACACCTCTTGATCTTGATGTTGCAGCAACTTCATTATCTTTAAATCCTGATCCAAACATTGGCTTGTTAATTGTGCCCTGCATTGACTTCATTGCATCCTTAGCAAAGTTTACACCTTTTACGGCTATTTTTCCAGCGCCTTTTGCAAGATCGTATATTAATTGGCCAGTAGCTAGAACGTTCAATCCTGGCATAAATGCACCAGCGCTTTTTATGGCTCCTGAGCCAAGTACTTTAAGTCCAGATAATCTACCAAGCGTAGTTGCACTTGTGTTTAATGCCGCTTTGCCACCGATTTGTAGTTGTTTGATTCCGCCTGCTAGTTCTCTACGAAAACCACCAACATACTTTGCTGCCTTAGTGTCTGAGCCCATAAAATCATCAAGTAGTGCCCTTCTAGCCATTTTATTGTCAATTCCAGCTGCGCGCATTGCCAAACCAAAAGTTCCCTTTTGTTTTGCGCTGGCATTCATATAGTTTGTTGCCCCACCAAAGAACGATGTTATTCTATTGCTTAAGACTCCTGTTGTCATTTCACTACCAATAAACTTTGCTGTCTCATGAGTTGCCATAGCAGTTCTTCTTGCGGTTTCGGTAGCTACAGCTGCGGTTGTTGCTGAAGCTTTTGCAGATCGAGCCACGCGCGCTGTGTGCTCAAGAGGTGCAGCCATTCCTGAGTCACGTGCTACTCTTGCAGCATCTAGGACTCTTCGCACTGCTTCCCTACCAGCTGTTGTAACAGGAGCGGTTTTTGCAACTGGATTTCCTATTTCTGCAACCTTCAGAGCATTGGCGACTATTTGATTTTTTGATGCAACTGCTTTTGCATGTCTTGCTTGCGAGAATCTGGATGTTCCTGCGCCTCTAGCAATGATTGAATCTAGAGTATTGACTCTATTAATTGAGGCTATTCTTCCCAATACTCCACCAGAGTACGCTTTTTGTGTTTCGGAATTAAAATCCGCGCCCAATCCAACTCTTTCATTAAATCTCTTACTTTTTGTAAGAAAATCCATCATTCCTGAGACACCCTGCATTGGGGTATAAGCTATTTTTGAATCTCCTGCCAATGCCCCTAGGCTTGTAAATCTATTGACTGCACCTGCATTTGATGTTAAGTTATTAGCTCTTGAAGCTCGTAGTAGTGGAGTTTTTCCTTGTGCAATTCTCCTTCTTGCATATGCGCCTAATGGACCTCTTCTTCCACCTCCAATAAATTGAGCCGGATCTGGTGCTGCTAATCTGTCGCCAACCAATGCCCCATATTTTTTTGCTCTTCTAAGTTTTCTACCAGTGGTTCCGGCTGCTACGTCAAATCTTCCACCTTTTTCTAAAGTTTTTGCATATCTTCTTGCGTTAAATAACGCGGCAGTAGTTATTCCAGGCAATGATTCTAAGAGATCAAAAACACCACTTCCAGGAGCAACATCAGCTCTTTGTGCCGCACGCATTCCGATTGCTGCATTAATATTTTGTGGATCGTAAGATGCTCCACTATAATCAACTTGACCAGCCATTACCCTCTCCTTTGATTATGCATTCCCAAAACTATATTTCCACTTGCATTCAATCTATTGGCTGTTAGCGCTGATTGATTATAAAATGGCGACTCTCTTATTATTTGACTATTTGTTTGCATAGTTTTGTATGCCATGGTAGCTTGACCAGCAGCACCCAATACACCGCCAGCTATTGCTCCGCCAGCTGCTCCAATCATTCCGCCCCTAATTGCTCCTGCTCTTCCTCCGCTAGCGTACCCTTTTGCGGCCCCAATGGCGCCGCCAACAAGACCACCAATTCCACCAAGTGCCACTCCAGCTCTAGCCGGATTGTTATGTGCTCCAACTCCAAATCTGGTTGCGTTCAATCCTCTTGCTGTACTGCCTATAATTCCTGGAGCCCTATGACCTAAATATAAACTTGGAGTTAAATCTGTTCCAAGCATTGCCCTGTCCGCTTGTGGATCATTGAATGCAACGTCCATTGCAGCATCGACTCCCGCTGGAATAACCTGCCCCGCAAAACCTTTTATGCCCCTGTATCCAAAATATGTGGCTGCCGCACCAGCTCCAATTGCACCCATGTGTGCACCAGCAAAACCCCCAGCTCTTGCACCTGCTCGACCAACAGCTCGACCAGCAGCACTACGGCCAATTCTTGATCCGGCTATTCTTGATCCTATTCTACCTAATGACGGCATTTATCATCCTCCGTATAGATGATTATATTTTCCTGGCCCCATTTTATAATGAGATGTTTTATTGCGATCTAGATTTCCCACAACGCCAGCAGTAACCAATGGATCTCTTCTAGAAGAACTTTGAGCTGCTAGTTGTTGATCAATTTGATTAAAATCCTGTATTGACATAGGACCTGGCTCAAATTCTTGCTGCTCCATTGTTTCATCATAGAGTGATTTTTTTCTAGATCTTGTTGCTAAATAGTAACCAGCACTAAGGGAAGCTACAGCTCCGGCACCCTTAAATATTTTTGGTTTTAAAAATTTCATTCTTTGTTCAATGTCCATATCCCTAAACCTTCTCGACATCGCTCTTGAGGATCCGGCTATTTCTTCATCGGGCCTACGGTTCCTGGCAAAAGATCTTAATCTTCCAAAAAATCCACCACCATCTTCTTCTGCCGTATCAACACCTCTTCTAATCATACCCTGAACAAGATTTAATTGATTTGTTGACTCTGCTTTTGATACAATATCTACACCGACGCCACCCACTCTTTGAGCTTCTTCAAGTGCATCATCAGACATGCGGGGGGTAAAAACAAGTCCTCCTTCTTCTGAAGATGACGCTAACGGCGCGTTAAATAAAAGACCTTTTTCAACTGCAATTGTATCGTTGTCAATTCCGCCACTTACATTTCTTATTGCATCAACAGCTTGACGCATATTCTCAGAACCAATGTCCCCTGTCATCACCGAGCCAATTTGTATACCCCTTTCTGCTTCCCTTCTGGCCATATCCTCAAGCTTATCCGATCCGCTTGCTAAAAATTGCTTGGTTCTTTTTGCTTGCTCTTCAGTTGTTGCTAGTCCAGCTTCTACCATTTCCTTTGGTGTTTTACTTGCATCTCGTTCTGTAAATATTCTTTGTATTTGACGGACGTGATGCTCAGCCCTTCTACGATCCAAATCAGTTGCGTTTTTACCCAATTTTCCGCCAAAGTTAAAAGCTATCGTATCTTGCCCTGTTTCTCTTGTCGGTATAGACACCCTTACGCTTGACGATCTGTTCTTACCAGATCCCTTCAATCTTTCTGATAAAAGAACTTCCATTCCCTCGTCATCAAGAGTCGTCATTGCCCTGCTGCCGTCCTTCACCTTCATGCATATATGATGTTGGCAAAATGATAACAGAACTCGAGACATCCAAAACCTTATTGGGTTTAGCGTAAACTACACCAGTATCAGCTAACAGGGGAAGATTTTTGGAAACCGTATCTGATGCTGCCGAGACCCTTGAAGTTATTTCATCCGGATCGAGAGTCCTTCCTGCTGATAAAGCTCCTGATACGAGGTCTTTATTTTTTGCGCCCAATGGAGAAGTAAGGGCAGAAAGTGTAACTGCAGCCGATCTTACCTCAGGTTGCATCGAAGCAGCAACTATACCCGATTGATACAATGCTCTTTGGTAATTTTCCATTCTTTCCATAGTCAAAGCTTGAAAAGCAGATCTAGTGACACCAAAAACATTAGAAGCTCCCTCTGGTGTTATACCCTCTGTGAAACCAGTATTAAATCCGGTTTCTGTTAGTCCGGTAAAAACGGCACCTTCATTTGCAGCTACACTTGTTGCCGCATCCATAATAGTTCCGGTCCTAATTGGAGAAACAGATCCTTCATCCAAAAGTCTTCCCATATATTCGATATTACTTTGTTGTATAGGATTTATTCCCAAAGTTTTAATATTAGATGTTCTTTCTGGTAGAGCATGAACCCCTGCCATTGTTGTTGCTGGAGCTCTTCTGGCAGCTATTTCTGTCTGTATATAATTTTTTGCAATTGTTTCACTTATATCAACAGAAGATCCTCCAGCTGTTGGACTAAAAATATATTTTCCACCATCATATTTTAAGGTGCCAAATGTAGCTGGATCGGGGGCTCCGGCTGGCATTGGGGTGCTGCCAATTATTGCACTTAATTGATCTTGTATTTCTATTCTACGGAAAGCCTTCTCATTGTAGGTTATGTGATCAAGTGCACGTTGCGTTAAATATCTGGGATCTGTCAAACTAACAGTTAATACCTGAGCTTTTGCTGCGGCGTTGTCTCTTCTTATTTTTCCTATCAACTCGATGTTTTCAGGAGTCAGTCCTACATTCATCGAGTCATAATCCACATTGCCGGTGGCATCAATTTCTGCAAGATTTATACTGTCTGGTGCAAGAAGCATTTCTGTTAAAATTCTGGTTACAGACTGGTCAACAGTGGCAGTGTGAGAAACTGCTCCTGCAGATAATTGATCGAGCACTTTTTGTGCGGCTGCATCGCCGGGCTTGCGCCCTTCGTGCAAGCTGCGGTAGGAAGTCTGAAGATTGAATAACATTTTCTAATCCAAAAAAAGAAACTCTTTCTCCAACGTCTAGTGCTTTTGTTTGAGCAGATGGGGAAAGCATTAGATCAAGACCTAGCCTAGTTTTTACTCCGAGAATCACCGGCAACAGAACCCAATCTTTCTTGAAGTTGACCTTGTAGCCTGGTTCTTACCATTTGAAGGGTGTCTATCATTCCTCCGCCACCAATCATTCTTTTCTCAAATCTACCTAAAGCTTCGACTGCTTCTGCGTTGTCCATAAATTCAGGAAGTTTCCTTGCTGACTCCATCAATTGATGTACGTCGAATCTAATGTTGTATCCCGCTAAGAAAGAATCGTCGTGACTAAATCTTTGAAAAAGATCCTTGTAGTAATTTACGGCCTGTTGCCTACCGGCTGGAGTAGTTAAGTCCATTTTAGGAAAACTTCCGGGTATGCGCGCCGCCAATGGTTTTATGCCCTCTTCTTCAACTGTGGCAACTGCTTCACCAAAAGAAGTTACCCTCGACAGCCCTACTGGGTCAGCCGAAACAACTGCAGACAATTGTGGTGTCAAAAATGTTGCACCAGCGTCATCTCCGTACCCTTGCTAGTGTTCTTCTTCCGCTCACATCAGTTCCCAACAGAGTATCCTGTAGGGAAATTGACCTAACCATATCGGTTTGTCCAACTCCAGTTGTTTCTACGTCTATAAATCCTATTTTTATTCCGTCGGCGGTGTGTTTGCTAATTCCAGTTCTTACCGTGGGATCAGCAACCCTTCTTTGCATTTCTGTAAAAGATGGTAAACTTTTCGTACCGCATTCTAAAAGAACTTAATGGGTCTACGAACATTTCTTCTTCGGCGAACGGGTCTATGCTAAAAGTTGCCTGTTCTATAAGATCTAAAACCGGACTATAGCCGGCCGGCGCCGTGATGACATATCGACAAGATATCTGCCTGATTTTCTTCCCACTGCATTTGATGAAGGTAAATGTATTCCTGGAGTTCCATGCATTTTGATTATTTTTTGTGTCTGCAGAACTTTTGAATGAAGCTGCTCTGACAATTCTCTTCTATCAGAAAGACTAGATATTAAACTTAAATCAATACTTGAATCTGGATTTTCCAAGGCGGCCCTTACCGCCATTTTTTGTGATGCAGGTGTAATTCCGACGTTCCAACTCTTGCCTGAGTTTTGATCTATATGCTACGTCAAAAGCTTCATAGTTTCTGAGCTGCTCCTCTACAGTTCCAACACCAAAACCAGGATCCTGTAGCATTGTTTGGGTTAACGGAATTTGTATATTTCTAGTCAATGCTATTTCACGTAATTCATCACTATCCAATCCAATTTCGGACATGTTAAGTAGATTTTCATATGTGTCCA
>Ga0172376_10006086_pt1 | contig 13221 bp, 20 predicted proteins | sample Lak35m_FD_121114 | JGI IMG/M metagenome (GOLD analysis project Ga0172376, IMG submission 121114) | Freshwater microbial communities from Kabuno Bay, South-Kivu, Congo - kab_092012_35m | ecosystem: Environmental > Aquatic > Freshwater > Lake | place: Democratic Republic of the Congo: South-Kivu...
GAAAAGGCTGATTTAATTACCCAAAGAATTCAAGAAACATTCTCAATCTTGGCAAAGGAGTTGGCTAACAAATAATGGCTACTTATACACTTCGCCCCAACGCTAACTGGAACAACGCCTCAGCCTTTACTATCTCAGGTGGCTCAGGCTCAGTTCATGCGGCGCTGGCTGATGATAGCGATGCTACTTTCATAACCCGCACAAGTACAACAGTTCCCGCTTCTTATGAATCTGAATTTGGCACTCAAAGTTTAGCGGCTACCGAAAGGGTGGCTTATGTCAATCTACGAGCAAGAGCAACTATTGGTACAACAGGAGCCATTGAGTTGAGCCTTGGTGTTATCACAGACAGGAATGGTCGTGAGGTTAGTTACTCAGTTCCTTTTACAAAAGCCAACACGCTTTCCATTACCACTCTTGACACCGCCCTAAAATTAACAAGCGCTCCAAATGGTCAGGCTTGGACACAAACTTTAATTGACAATCTTGTTGTCAAATTTACAGATAATGCAACTTCAAGCGGTGACCGCGCAACTTTAGTCGCGCTTTTTATTGATGTAGAAACTACTACACAACCGACTGTTACAGTTACTTCTCCTAGTGGGACAGTTTCCGATACAACATTTCCTTCGGTTAATTGGACTTATGCTGATGCTGACGGTGACCCGCAAAGCGCATACGAAATCAAAGTTTTTGATTCTGCAACTTTTAATGGCGCAAGTTTTAATCCTGAGACCTCAACTGCAACGGTAGAAACTGGGGTCGTGACTTCCACAAATGATGGTCAAACTCTTGAAGCCGACCTTGCCGATGGCACAACCTATCGCGCTTATGTCCAAGTTGCTCAATTACTTAATGGTTCTAATTATTTTAGTAACTACGCATATAGCGAATTTACTATTGATGTAGACGCTCCAGCCACACCTTCAATAACTGCTTTTTATGACACAACAGAAGGCGCGGTTACTCTTACAATTTTTGGGCGCACTAACTTTTTATCTACAAATCAATCATCCCTAGAGACAAATACTGCTGGATGGGAAGCAGTCTCAAACTGTTCCATTGCTCGCTCAACTTCCTATGCCTCAGTTGGGAGCGCTTCTCTTGAAGTAACGGCAACTTCCAGCGGAGATGCCACAGTCTCTACAACATTAGCAACTAAGTTCGCAGTTACCGCTAACCAAGAATTTTCAGGCATTGCCAACATCAGAGCGGGAAGCACAACTCGCTCGGTCTCAGTTGGTATCCGTTATTTGACCTCGGCTGGAGCAACTATCAGTACAACTTTTGGTACAGCCGTAAGCGCAACCAGTTCTGCTTTTGTTACTGCCAGCGGGTCAGTCCTTGCTCCACCAACCGCCACTCATGCTCAAGTTTTTGTAAAAATAACAAGCGCTGGTTCAGGTGAAGTTTTCTATGTAGACAAGATTGCCTTTCATGCAGGAGATGAACCTATTTTTAGCCGAGGTGGATTTAGCAATTTTTCATTTGATGTCGAGCGTTCAGATGATGGGGTTACTTATTCAGCGCTTAGAAATAGTCCTGTCTCGGCTGATAGTACGCAGATTGCTGAACTTGATGATTACGAAGTTCCACTTGACACAACAGTTACTTATCGTGCGAAAGCGAGGGCTGATATTTAATGGCAACCATATCTTCGGCATATACAACCACAGTCCCAATTCAAATTAGCAATCCTGGAAATTGGTCTTTTGTCGCCCCTGAGGACCCAACAATAAAAATTACTGATATAAATGTCACCCAACCCCTGAACTCAAGCATTGTAGAATCTTACGGAGTGTTCAAACCGCTCGGCGCAAACAAGACAGTAGTTGTCTCTCAATCTATTTACGGAGTCGATGGCACCTATGAGTTTATTACTCAAGGCGAAGATGAATGGGATGACCTTTATCCAGTCCTGACTTATCAAGGAACTCTCCATGTGCATGACCCGCTTGGACGACAAAAGTATGTGCGATTCGTAGATAGAAATTGGACAGAAACAGGCAACATTGATTCTTTAGTTCGTCGCGTAAAAGTTACTTACTTTGAAGTATCGGCTCCATAATGTATCCCGTTTCCGATGATTTTAAGGAAGCCGTTCGCAAAAGTCACTCAACCACAGTCAAGGTTGAAATCTACAATATGGCTAATCAACAAATTATTAGTGAAGCATCGCCGATAAGTGGCGAGGTAACTATTGACAATCGTAGGTCAATAAGGCGCGAATGTACTTTAGAGTTCGTCGATACCGATGGAACACTCGTACCAACCAATAACATATCATCAGTTCTTTTACCCTATAACCGCGAGGTTAAGATTTATCGAGGAGTTGTTTTTGCGGACGGAACTGAAGAATTAGTTCCGCTCGGGGTCTTTGTCATTACTAGCGTAGATGTAAGTGAATCTGCCCAAGGCATCAAAGTCTCTATCAAAGGTTCAGATAGAAGCCTTCTTCTTGCTCGGGCTAAGTTCACGAATCATGAGTTCTATATTGAGGATGCCACCGCTAAAGAAACAGCCATTGAACAGATTCTCAAATATAGATACCCACAAGTAAAAACAATTTTTCCTGCCACAAACCAAGTGACAACTTTGCTCTATCCAACTCTTGACCAAGGCTCTGACCCTTGGCGTGAAGCGCTTAAGATTGCGGAGTCCGCTTCCATGGATTTGTACTTTGATGAGAATGGGATTGCTCGTATGAGACCAATCCCCGACCCTGACAAGGGAACGCCCGTTGCTGAGTACACCGATGGTGATGATTCAGTCCTCATTCAAATGAATCGCTCATTGAGTATCGATGAGTCCTATAACGGAGTTATCTTTACAGGTGAAGGCACTAATCTAAGTATCGGTGTTATAGGTGAAGCCTTTGATGATAACCCTTCCTCGCCGACCTATCGAAAGACTTATGGTGAGGTGGTCAAGTTCATGAGTAGCCCGACAGTATTAACAGTTGCGGAGGCAACCGAGGCGGCACAAACTGAACTCAAGAAGGTTATTGGCTCGACTGAGAAAATTACATGGGACCAAATAGTGAATCCCGCTCACGATGTTTATGACCTAGTTAAAGTAACGCGCTCGCCAATCGGAGTTGATAAAGTGCTAACCTTGGATGCAATTTCAATTCCCCTTGCGGCGAATGGCACTATGAACGCTATCGGTAGAAGTCGGAGATTCTGATGGACTTGAGTTATCTAGTAGGTCAGATTAAAGGCACGGATACTTTTCCAACTCTTAGGCTCCGTCAGGCTTATGTCGTTGCAACTCATAACAGCCCAAAGACTATTGATATTCAAATAGCGGGAGATACAAATACTCTACCCTCAGTAAAATATCTACATAGTTATTCGCCACAAAGCGGGGACACAGTTTTCGTTCTTACCAATGGGGCTGATATTTTATGCCTTGGAGATATAGCAACCTAGGTTTAGAAACCATAGGTTATTATTTATACACCTACAATTAGGAGATAAAAATGAATAAGAAACAAAAAGCAATGCTCGCTTCATACGGACGGTCTTTTTTAGCGGCATCAACAACAGCCTTCATGATTACAGGCGGAGACATTCTTGCACTTGATGGAGATTCAGTTAAAGCAATTTTAGCGGCTGGTGTTTCAGCCGTACTTCCAGTCGCCATCAGAGCGGCTAATCCCAAAGACCCTGCGTTTGGCAAGATTGCCGATGGAGTTACCGAGGCAGTTGTCGGCAAACTTACAACCAAGAAAGCGCCGAAGAAAAAGTAATGTCATCACCTAAAGGCACCGCTGAACTCTTAATCGAAATAGCCACCGCTGAGATTGGCTATATCGAGCAGGCAGTTCCCGAGAATAAAACAAAGTACCAAAAAGCAAACCAACCTTGGTGCGGTGCCTTTGTAAATTGGTGTGGGAAAAAGGCTGGAGTCGAAATCCCTAATACCGTTTACACCCCTGCTGGAGCCAATGCTTTCAAAAAAATGAAGCGTTGGTTTGAAGGCGAAGATGCTCAACCTCAAGCGGGAGATATTGTTTATTTTGATTTCCCTGCCGACGGAATTGATAGAATTAGCCATGTTGGGATTGTTGTAAAAGATAATCTTGACGGCACAGTTACCTGTATCGAGGGCAATACCAGTCCAGATAAAAAAGGCAACCAACGCAACGGTGGCGAAGTCTGTCTCAAGATTCGCGCTTACAAGAAAAAGAATCGCAATAAGTTCAAACCCAACCTACCAGTTGCCATTGTTGGTTTTGGGCGCCCTAAGTTCGAAGCGCTTCATAAAACTGCTGATGAAGCAAAGGCTTCACAAAAATGAGCGAGGATGTAAAACCAAGTTTAGGAGAGATTATGCGTCGGCTTGACGATTTAACCATGGAAGTCAAGCAGATGAATCTCAATGTCAGCCAAACTTATCTTCGCAAAGATGTTTATGATTCTGATAGCGAGCGCTTTGCTCAAGCCATGGAACACATTACAGACCGTATCGAAAAAATGGAGAATCGCTCTGAATGGGTAGTTCGAACCGTGGGCGCTCTCATGATTGCCACGATTGTCGGTGCCTCGGTGTATGTTGGACAAATCATAGGGTTTTGAGGGCTTGACAACCTAACCCCCGTTTAGTACCCTCTCCCTTAACGAGAGGAGTCCACATGGACAAAGCATTACCAGTCGATGATTTTGAAATCATTGAAGAACCAGCCCGTGAGCCATTCGTTGTAGATGACGATTCAAAAGCAGATTGGGCGATGAGAAAACTTGCCTCTATCCGACGCAAGCAATCAGATAACCAAGCCATCTTTGACCGAGAAGTACAAAGGGTCACAGAATGGCTTCAGAAGGTCAATACAGCCCTCCAAAGAGATGCTGAATGGTTTGAGGCTAACCTACGCCCATACGCCCTTCAGGAGCGCTATAAAGACCGTAAAAGCATAGTTTTACCCCATGGCACCATCAAGACTGTTTCAGGTCGAGTCAAGTTCGATATTGAGGATGAGTCTAAGTTCCTTGAGTGGGCTGAGACCAATGCGCCTGAATTAGTCCGAGTCAAAAAAGAAATTGATAAAAAAGCCCTAGGTGCTTTGAATCAATCCGATGATAAAGTAATATCAACCCAAGGTGAAATTGTTCCAGCAATAAAAGTTATACCTGCTGAAGTTGCAGTTTCATTTGTAATATCCGAGTAGAGAGAGAAAAAATGGAAAATAAATTACCAATCGCTCAAGCATTGAGTGAGATTATGAAAGCAGTTGGAGCAATTTCCAAGAAAGATAAAAACACTTCGCAAGGTTTTAACTTCCGAGGAATTGATTCAGTTGTAAACGCTGTATCACCAGCACTTCAAAAGTTCGGCGTGGTAGTCGTTCCTTCAGTTGAAGAGTACGAATATCAAACAGTTGAGATAGGGCGGAACCGAACTGCTATGGGTCATGTCAAAGTCAAAGTAACTTACACATTCATCGGAGCAAACGGTGATGCTATTAAAGCGACAGTAGTTGGAGAGGCGATGGACGCAGGCGATAAGGCAACAGCCAAAGCCATGTCAGTTGCTTTCCGTACTGCCTTGCTTCAATCCTTAGCCCTACCAACCGATGAGGTAGACCCTGACGCAAGTTCGTATGAACGCTCAAGTGCTAATGATGTTTTAGCGCCTTCAGCAATTCTCATCAAGATTGAACAGGCAACCACGATTGAATCACTATCAGAAATCGGTCAGTACATCACTACGAACAAGGACGCCTACCCCGTTGGACTTATTAACCAATTCCGTGCCAAGTTTAAAGAGCAACAAACAAAATTGAACCCACCAAAATTGGAAGAGGAATCCGATGAAGTCAGCGTTACTGAACCAGCCCGAGTTACCGTATAACGGAACTTCGGGACACAGCGGGACAGATACTTCAAGAGAGCGAGCGCTTAACGCAGATAGGTCAGGTAAGACCGCTTTGCGTCAAGCGCAAGCACTCAACCTTCTTGCTCAAAGAAAATTGTTTGGCATGACATGGAAAGAATTATCTGAGATAACAGGACTTCACCACGGAACGGCTTCGGGTGTATTGTCCGTACTCCATAAAGCAGGTCGCATTGCGAGATTAAAAGAAACCCGAAAGGGTTGTAAAGTTTATGTAGATGTGGCTTGTATTCAAGGTGGAGTAGTTGAAAGACAAGGGCGAAAGAAAAATTGCCCTCATTGCGGAGGAGATTTGTGAGCATCAGGTGGATTACGAAAGTTTGGGCAGACTCCCCTTATGATGGAACCAAACTTTTAATCCATCTTGCGCTCGCAGATATTTCTCATGATGATGGTCGATTCTTTGCGTCTCAATCTAATCTTGCTTCCAAGGGTAGATGCTCTGTTGAGTATGTCCGAAAGGTCATCAACGAGATGATTGCCGATGGTCACTTGAAGATTATTACTAAGGGAAACTCCCGAGGGAACGCAACTGTGTATCAGTTGATATGGAAGAAACTCCCCAACTCAGTAGGGGAGGAACAAAGTTTAGGAGGGGTAGAACTCCCCAACTCAGATACCCCCAACTCCCCAACTTTGGAGGTTCAACTCCCCAACTCCACTCCGTACCATCCGTCCTATACATCCGTCCTATCTACAACAAAGAGCGACGAAACTGCTATCGCAGTTATCGCGCTCTCGGAAGCAGTTGCTAGAAAATGGTGGGAGAAACAAAGAGTCAAACCTTTAGGCAAAAATGCGTGGCACTCTTTGTTATCAATCTGCCAAGCGGCAGAGAAGCGGGGTTATACAGCCGAACAGATTGAACAGGCATTAGATTACATAGGGACAGTTCCCTCAATGCGTCAGATGGATTTAGTTCTTCGAGGAGTGGGGGTAAAAACCAAACATGAACAATCAGCAATTAGAGCAATCGATTTGGCAGAAAAGTTCCGCAATGAATCTTTCTGATATTTCAATCCTGATTGGTTTCGTTGGTATCTATGACCTTCGAGTTCAGATTGATGAGATGAAGGTAAGAGCATGGGCTGAGTCCCTTGATTTTGATTTACCTTTGGAAGATGCCAAGAAAATTGTTTCGTGGCACTACGCAAACTTTGACTCGGCGATAAATCCTTCTCACATAAATCGTGAATGGCGTCGTAGACTAGCCGACTCTCGAGAGCGAGAGCGCTCGCGCTTGATGTCTCTTGAGTTTGAAGAAAACGAAAAGAAAAAAGCCTCACCTGAATTTGTAGCACAAATTAAAAAAGAGTTACTAGAAAAATTGAACAGGGGTAAGGATGCTCCGCTGGAAGATGATAATGGACAGGTGGCACCTAACTCATGAAGATATTCCAATTTGTAGGCTGGTACAACAGATGGCGATTCAAACGAACTCAACGGTATGCCCTGCTTGCTTGGACGCCATCGCGGATGAAAGACTCCAATGGCAAAACCTAAACCTAATAAAGTTTCTGACGAAACCCGATTCGCAGTCTTAGCCCGTGCTTTCTATAAGTGCGAAAGGTGTAACAAAGATTTTCTAGGCTATCCCGTATCAGTTCATCACCGTCGCCCAAGAATGATGGGCGGTTCTCAAAATGAGATGCTTCATGAAATGGCAAACCTGATTGTACTTTGTGGGACAGGGACGAGCGGTTGTCATGGATGGGTAGAATCAAATAGAGCCAAAGCCCGTGAACTCGGATATTTAATTCAAAAGGTTGAGTCGGCTGAAGATATTCCATTTCAAGATGAAACTGGTCTTTGGTGGAAGATTCATAACAACGGACATAAAACTCAACTGGACATGAAATGGACAAACCCTCATGCTTAAGTCATGGAGTGTTTTTGTAGGCTTGATGAAAGCGAACAAACGATTTATCGTCTCGAGTTCGAACAACGCCCTTGGCTTACCAATGACAGGCGAACAGGCAATAACTGGGACAGGGCGAAACTTACAAAGGCTTGGCGGGTGGGTTTTCAACTATTGGCTAAATATGAGAAGATACCGCCTATGGCGTGGATTAGCGTCACGGTTGAACCTCATCAGAAAGGTGGTCGTCCTCAAGATGTAGGAGCGTGTAATCCATCAGTCAAAGCGGCGATTGACGGACTCGTTGATGCGGGAGTTCTTCCCGATGATTCTTCGCAGTATGTCAGGTCGCTAATTTATTTACCACCAAAGAACGACAAAAATTCTTTAGTGCTTTATCTACGAGGAGTTAGGAAAGAGAGGACATATTGAACTGGGAAATTATTTGGACAGCAGTTGGTTTAGCAATCGCTAGTTTTTTTATACTGCCGTTTTATCTTGCTATGCTAATTGCTTACAAAAAATCTATTGCAAAAATGGACCTTGAGTTTTTAGCAACCGCTAATCAAATTCAAAAGAAGGTCAAGTTTGATGATGCTGTCGAACGCCTGTTCGAAGGAGGAGAAGCGATATGAGTACGGTTATGGAAGCAACAGAGTTGGACGGCAAAGGGCTAGATGAAGTCAAGTTATTGACTGATGCTATCCGCACACACCAAACACAGATTCAAGATTTAGGAAAGCGTCGCAAGCAGTTGATTCTTAGATTGCGAAAGCAACGCATTACCTATCGTGAAATTGCTGAAGCCATGGGAGTATCAGAGCAGTTAATTTACAAAATTATTCGCAACGATATTTCTCGAGTACCTGAGTACGACGGCGAAGGCAAACTAATTCGTAGACGGGGACGACCAGCAAAACCCATTGTCTAATGAAGTTCATAGAACTTTTTGCTGGCATCGGAGCCTTCCGACTTGGACTTGAAAGAACAGGTCATGAGTGCGTGTGGGCTAACGAATGGTTAGAGAGACCTAGGAGTATTTATGCCCGAAACTTCGGAGAACAACCTGATGGAAGAGACATTCGAAATGTTTCCGCTGGAGACATTCCAAGTGCCGACCTCCTTGTTGGAGGATTCCCTTGTGCGACTTTTTCAGTCGCAGGTAAGCGAACTGGATTCTCTTTGGCTGACACCCGAGGGACACTCGCTTTTGAAATGTTTAGACTCGCTCACGAAAAATCAATACCATATCTCCTCTTTGAGAATGTCAAAGGACTCCTCAACCATGACGGAGGAAGAACCTTCGAAATCATCCTCGAAGTCTTGGATGGCTTGGGGTATGACTGTCAATGGGAATTGCTTGACAGCCAAAATTTCGGAGTCCCGCAACACAGAGAAAGGATTTTCCTTATCGGACATCTTAGAGGAAAACCCCGACCCAAAGTATTCCCTATCGGAAGAGCAAGTCGAGGCGATGATGAAACGAACTCAAACGAACCAAGAGGAAGGGAGGGGTTTTTCTCCGACATTTCTCCGACCTTAGATGCTCACTATTACAAAGGCGGTAACTCTCGGCAGTATGTAGTTCAAACAGAATCTCGGAGAGATAAAGAAATGAGAACTTATACAGACGGAGTTGTTCCAACGCTAACAGCACAAATGGGAACGGGTGGCGGAAATGTTCCTTATGTTTTACCAGTTGAAAAAAATTTAAGAATTAGAAAACTAACTCCCTTGGAGTGCGAGCGCCTTCAAGGATTACCCGATGGATGGACGGAGTTGTATCACGATGGACGACGAGTTTCAGATTCCGAAAGATACGAACGGTGCGGACGGACAATCACTATCCCAGTCGTGGAAGCGATTGGTAGAAGGCTTCATGAGTTCTACTGAGCCATTCTCATTCGACACAATAACTAACTTTGATGAGCATATCGCGCAATCAATCCCAAACTATCACACGCTGACTGAAGCAATCTGTGACCTGAGTACATATTTTATGATTGACAATACCCAAGTGATTGACCTTGGATGCTCTACGGGAAAATTATTAGAGAGACTTCCTCACCGCGGTAAAAAAGTGGGAATTGATGTAGCCGAGAATCTTTTACCTGAGTCCCATGACAATACTTTGTATGTACGAAAAGACTTACGAGAGTATAATTTCTTTTACAAATCTAGTTTAATTCTCTCAATCTTCACACTTCAGTTTATCCCACACGATGAGAGACCAAAGATTTTGAGTTCCATCTATGAGACCTTAGTTGAGGGTGGGGCTTTTATATGGGCTGAGAAAGTACATGAAGAAAATGGCGAACTTGAGCGTTTAATTAACGGCGCTCACATTGACTTCAAACGCAAAGCCTTTAGTGCTGAACAGATACTAGATAAAGAGCGCGACCTTCGAAGCATGATGAAGGTGAACTCATCAATGCGAAATCAGATATTGGCAGAGAACGCTGGCTTCTCAGTTGGCACAATGTTTTGGAAGTTCTATAACTTTGAGGCTTGGGTGTATGTTAAATGAAAGCGAAGATAAAGGTTGGACAAGTTGCCTCAGTTGCTATCTCATCACTTGAGGCGTATCCAACAAACCCTCGCCGTGGTGATATTGAAGCAATCGCTCAATCCTTAAAAGCCCATGGTCAGTACAGACCGATTGTAGTTCAGTACGGTTCAAACTTTATCTTGGCTGGTAACCATACTTACAAAGCGGCGAAGAAACTTGGCTGGAAGAAAATCAAGGTCACCTATGTGGATGTAGATGAAGAGAGCGCTCGCAAGATTGTCTTGGCTGATAATCGCCTGACCGACTTGGCAGGATACAACGAGCCTCTTCTCAAGTCGCTCCTTAACGCTTTACCTGAACTCGAGGGTACGGGCTTCACTCAATCTGAGGTTGAGACTTTAGATAAGTTGATGAATGGCAAAGAGAAAGACAACATAAGCGATTCTAAGCCTTTACCTAGCGACCCTGAAGTAAAGATAAGCGCTTGGAAATTTACGGTTGAACTCGAGGCTTACAAGGCTTGGAAAGAGCAACTATATGCCGAGGCTCCGACAAGGCAGAAAGCAATCAAAGTAATCAAGGAGCGCCTAGGATTTCCCGAGCGTAAACCCGTCGAGCCTGATTCAAAGCCTGAGCGGAGTACGAGTTCACCCGAGGATGTCGAGAGCGTAGGCATCAATGAGATAAAGATTCATCCATTGAATCCGCGTGAGGGCGATATAGGTGCAATCATCCAATCTTTAGAGTTCATGGGTCAGTATCGACCTATCGTGGTCAATAAAAATACCAAACACATTCTCTCGGGTAATCATACTTATCAAGGAGCAGTTCAATTAGGTTGGGAGAAAATTGCCGTCCATTGGATTGATGTCGATGATATTGAGGAAATTAAAATCCTTATCGTGGACAATCGCACTTCGGACTTAGCAACTTATGACCCACAGGAGTTGAGCAAACTTCTTACTAGCACGGGCTTGACGGGAACAGGCTTTAGCGCTGAAGAGGTAGCCGAAATCTTGGGAGGTGGGAAAACCAAGCCTGGGCATATTCCCGTGGGTCGTACAACAATGCGAGTTGGCGAACATCAAATGAGAGTTCATACTGAGGACTTAAATGAATGGGCTAACACAATAAATGGCTGGAAAGATATTGCTGAGTTATTATGGTTACCACTAGAGGCTTGTACAACCGAGGAGGAATAATGCCACAATTATGTAAGGGATGCAATAAAGTTACAAAGATTAAAGGTAAAGTTTGCGGGAAAGACCCTATCCATGAATGTATGGAGTGCGGATATAGAGAACACGCTTAAAATTTAACCAAGGTAGAATAAAGACATGACAACCACGGTAGCAAAGAAGAAGCCATCCAAGCCTAAACCGAAAACGGGTGGCAGAGGATTGATACTTCTCGATGATTCTAAGCGGGAGGAGTTAATCAATCTCATCGTGCTTGGCTTGCCAGTAAACAAAGCGGTAGCCATGGTGAACATTGCTGAGTCCACTTTCTACAACTGGATGAGCCGTGGAATGGTGGAACGGGATAGGCTGACAACGATTCCTGATGCCAAACCTAAACCCGAGGAGAAAATCTATTTAGAGTTTTTGGAGTCACTTACACGGGCGCGAGCGGAAGCAATCGCTAAAAAGGTGGCAGTCGTATCAAGTGCGGCGAGTCAAGGAGATTGGAAAGCATCGGCTTGGTGGTTAGAGCGTCAGGTGCCTGAAGATTTTGGCAGGGTAGACAAGCAAGAGGTTCTATCTCATTCCGTGTCAGAGGTTAGAGTTACAGTTACCATGGGCGAGTTACAGGAAAAGATAGCCAAAGTTTTAGAGTCCCGTAAAACGAAAAGCGCTTAACTTATGACCGAGAGACTTCTCGATAAGTTCCTCGAAAGTGATTCCGTGAAACAAGCCGAGTTGCTTGCCATGCTTACACCTGAAGAGCGTCATGCTCTCTTAGTCATTCTTGATGCTGAGTTGGATAATCCATGGGCTAGATGGCAAGGCGACCCAGTTGGATTTGTTGAGCAAGGGCTAGGCGAAACTCTTTGGAGTAAACAAAGAGAGATTTTGAATTCATTGGTGACCAATAAGAGAACAGTTGTCCCTGCTTGTCACGCGCCTGGAAAATCTCACTTAGCGGCGAGAGCGGTTGCTTGGTGGCTATCTTGTCACGCGCCTGGAACAGCAGTTGCAATTACAACAGCGACCACTCATCGCCAAGTTCGAAACATTATGTGGACACAGATTCGGCGAGTACACGCAAAGAATAATCTTCCTGGGGAAGCCGACACAGTTCAATGGAAAATAAATGGCACCGTAGTTGGATACGGATTTAGTCCAAGCGCTCATGATGAAACAGCGGTTCAGGGTATCCACGCACCTAATCTTTTAGTCGTAGTCGATGAGGCTGGAGGTTTATCGGACACAATCGGTGGCGCCCTTGAATCTCTCATGACGGGTGGCAATACTAAACTTCTTGTCGTAGGTAACCCGCCAACAGATACAGAACAAACTTGGTTTGAGAGAATCTGCTCGAGTCCGCTTTACAATGTCATTCCAATCAGCGTTTATGACACGCCAAACTTTACTGGTGAAACAACTGGCAGATGTCACGCTTGCCCTGATTACATTGAAGCCCATGATGTAAAAACCCACCTCGTAGACCAAACTTGGGTCAATGATGTTATCTCTGAGTTTGGTGAAGATTCGCCATTCGTTGAAGCCCGTGTCAATGCACAGTTTCCTAAATCAAGCACAGGCAAAGTTATTCCGTTTGCATGGGCTGAGTTGGCAACAGAGAATGAGACACCGCTTGAATCAAAGGTAATTAAACTTGGAGTTGATATTGCTTCAGATGGTGGAGATGAATTTGTTATCGCTCGCCTAGATGGATACGCAGTTAGCATCGTGCATCGCTCATCGGGTAAACAAAATGCTAACGCAGTTGATGTCGC
>Ga0172376_10006089_pt1 | contig 13217 bp, 7 predicted proteins | sample Lak35m_FD_121114 | JGI IMG/M metagenome (GOLD analysis project Ga0172376, IMG submission 121114) | Freshwater microbial communities from Kabuno Bay, South-Kivu, Congo - kab_092012_35m | ecosystem: Environmental > Aquatic > Freshwater > Lake | place: Democratic Republic of the Congo: South-Kivu...
CCGCGGGTCAGCCCGCGGCCTGTGGTCGCAACGGCCGCGGGTCAGCCCGCGGCCTGTGGTCGCAACGGCCGCGGGTCAGCCCGCGGCCTGTGGTCGCAACGGCCGCGGGTCAGCCCGCGGCCTTGGGCTCAGCGTAGTCTAGATCGTAGGCGGGCATCGGGCCGCCCGCGCCCTGCAGGTAGTGCTCGAACCACTGCAGCATGCGCAGGTTGTAATCGAGACGCGAAGCCGCCCGGCGGTTGCCATGGCCCTCGCCGGGATACAGCACCAGACGCACCGGCGCCTGGTTGCGCACCTTGAGGTGGCGGTAGAGCTCGCGCGATTGGCCCACGTTGACCCGCGGATCGTCCTTACCGTGCAGGATCAGGAGCGGAGTCCGGCACTTCTCGGCGTAGTAGATCGGGCTGCGCTCGAGGAAGAACTGCCAGTTCTCCCACGGACGCTTGAGCGCGTGCACGTAGTACTCCTCGTCGGGGATGTCCGTGGTGCCGACCTTGGAGATCTTGTCGCTGATGCCGACGAACATGACACCCGCCGCGAAGCGCTCGGAGTAGCGCGTCGAGCACCAGGCGGTGGCGTAGCCGCCGTAGGAGCCGCCGGTGATGCCGACCTTGGACTTGTCGACCAGCCCGCTCGAAACAAGGTGATCGACGGCGTCGACGAGGTCATCGAACTCCTTGCCCGCCGCGTCGCCCTGGCCCAGCTTGGAGAACGCCACGCCGCGGCCCGTCGAGCCGCGGTAGTTGGGATAGAACACGGCGAAACCGCGCGCCGCCGCCATCTGTCCGGGACGGGAGTAGTTGGTCAGCCAGCCGTTGGACTCGTGGGCCTCGGGGCCGCCGTGGACCGAGAGAATCAGGGGATAGCGCACGCCCTCCACCTCGTTGAGCGGGCGGATCAGAATGCCCTGCAGGTCCTGTCCGTCGCGCGCCTTGTGCACCACGACCTCCTGCTTGGCAAGCGCGTACGAGGCGAGCCAGGGATTGGAGTCCGTCAGGCGGGAGAGCTGTCCCTTCGAGTAGGCGTACACCTCCGGCGGGTGGCTGGGCGCATGCACGATCAGCGCGGCCTGCGTCCCGTCGCCAGAGAGAGCGAGCGACTGGATGATCTGGCCGGGGCTGCCGGCCACGCGCTTGGGCGCCGCCTGGGGCGCAGTGGCGTCGAAGCGCGCCAGCTCGGTCTCGACGCCGCGCGCGAGCACGGCGAGGATCGTCGTGGCGCCGTCCCACTCGAAGGCCGTGCAATCCCCGATCATCCCCGGAGCGAGTTCCGTGAAGGGGCCGCCTCCGGCGGGCGCCACGCACAGACGGCCGGCGCTGGGATCGTGCTTGTCGACGGCGCTGATCATGCCGATCCAGCGGCCGTCGGGGCTCCATTCGATCTCGCTGAGCTTGCCCTCGCGCTCGATGCGGGCGAGCGACTGGCCCGCGGGATCGAGGATTTCGATGCGCTGACGCACGTATTCGTCGTCGACCAGCGCCGTGGGCGCAATGCGCACCGCCAGCCGATCGCTTTGTGGGCTCCACTGCACCTGGTGCAGCGAGCCTTCGAGTTGCAGTTGCCGGACGCTGCCGTCGACGAAGAGCTCGGCCGTCCACAGCGCCACCGGACGCACATCCTCCTCGTAGATTTCCTGCGAGAAGCCGCGCTCGCGCTCCTTGCGGCGGGCCTCGTCCTCGGGCTGCTCGGCGAGCAGCGCCACGCGTTTGCCATCGGGCGCCAGATGGAAGGAGCGAATGCCGGTCTTGAGGGCGACCGCACGGCGCGCCTCGCCGCCGTCGATCGGCAGGATGTACAGCGCGGACTGCTTGTCATCGCCGCGCTTGGCGACGAAGGCGAGGCTCTTGCCATCGGGCGTCCAGGTCACCTGAGCGAACTCGCCCTTGCCGCCGATGAACGTGCGCGCATCGCCGCCGCCGCTGGGCTTCAGCAGCAGTTCGCTCCACGGTCCGCCGTCATCGTCGACGCCCGGCTTGCGCGGCAACAGCGTCGTGTAGGCGATGGTGGAACCATCGGGCGAGATCGCCGCCGCGCTGACCGAACGCAGCTCGGCCACGCGGTGCGGGGTCAGGGTCGGGGCGCTCGACTGCGGCGATGCGAGCGTCGCGCAGGAGGCCGTGAGGGGAGCCAGCAGGAACAAGGGGCTGAGGAACTGCATGCGGGGGGTCCTTTCGGGGGGCCTTTCAGGGCGGGTACAGCGTACTTTCCTCAAGCCGTGGTGCGAGAGGGCTTTCTCTTGTCTAGACTGTGCGGTTCCAGACCTCCGTCTGGTTCTTTCCGATGCAAGAGACCCTCGTCCCCACCCAAACCGCCCTGATCCACCGGATCCTCGGCCGCGCCTTCGCGCAAGTCCAGGCGATGATCCACATCGCCAACCACCGTCCCGACAAGCGTCGCGGCGATCCCAAAGTGGGCGGCCACCCGGCCTCGTGCGCGTCCTCGCTGCACCTGCTCGGCGTGCTGCACCTGATCTCCCGCCAGCCGCAGGACTTCGTGTGCTGCAAGCCGCACGCATCCCCCGTCGACCACACGCTGAGCCACCTGATGCAGCTGTTCCGCGATCCCGCCTCCGGGGCGTGGTTCGACGAGGCCGCCTCGGAAGCGGTGATGCACAACCTGCGCAAGTTCCCGACGCCTTTGACGGAGCCGGTCTTCCAGAGCTACCACGCCAAGAGCGATCCCGACTCGTTCCACTTCCTCCCCTCGGGCTCGGTCGGCATCCCGCCGGTGGTGGCGGTCTACCTGGCGCTCGCCTACCGCTACGCGAAGGACCACGGCTGGAATGTGCCGGCCGACACCCACTTCTGGTGCATGATGGGCGACAGCGAGTTCCGCGAAGGCTCGCTGCTCGAGTGCCTCCCCGATGTCGCCGAACGCGCGCTGACCAACGTCACCTGGATCATCGACTACAACCGCCAGAACCTCGACGGCACGCGCATCCCCAATGAGCGCGGCTTGCACGGCGCGGACTGCGACCGCATCGAGAAGACAGCCGTCGCCAATGGCTGGAAGGTGCTGCAACTGCGCCATGGAACCTTCCGCGAGCAGCTGTTCAGCAAGCCCGGCGGCGAGGTGCTCCGGCAGCTGTTCGAAGGCGGCCTGTCCGACTACGAATACCAGATGCTGCTGCTGAAGAGCGACGCCAAGGAGCTGCGCCGCTTCGCGCTCGCGCGCAGTCCCGAGTGCGCGAAGATCCTGAAGGGCCTGTCCGATGCGGACCTGCTGCGCGCTTTCGGCGATCTCGGCGGTCATTCCGTCGAGAAGCTCGAAGCGGCCTACGCGCAGGCCCGCCAGGACACCGAGTGGCCGTACCTGATCATCGCCCACACGGTCAAGGGCTGGGGGCTGGAGTGCGCCGCGCACCCGGCCAACCACTCGACCCTGCCGGACGAAAAGGAAGTCGTGGCGCTGCTCGAGAAGCAGGGCCTTTCCATGGCGCGTCCCTTCCAGCGTTTCGACCCGAAGAGCGCGGAAGGCCGCTTCCTCGCCGAGAAGCGCGAGCAGTTCCAAAAGGGCATCGCGGCGCTGGACGCGCTGCGCGATGCCAACCGGAGCGAGGTGCGCCGCCGCATCGAGAGCGACGGCGGCATACCCGAGAGCCTCGGCATCGATCTGTCGCTCTATCCGGTGACCCACACGCAGTGGATGTGGGGCCAGCTCGCCGCCAAGCTCGTGCGCATCGGCACCGATGACGAAGGCGGTCCCAAGACCGCCACCTCGACCGGCAAGCAGCTCGCGGTCGACGAAGTGCGCTGGAAGAGCGCTGCCGACCTGATGCTGACGCTCTCGCCCGATGTGGGCACCAGCACCAACATCTCGCCCGTGCTCGACCAGAAGATCTACGGACCCGACCACCAGCGCGCGCTCGAGCAGGAGCTCAAGCTCGATCCCAAGCACCCGCTGCTGATCGCCGCGGACGACCCCTGGACGCGTCACATCCGCTTCGAGATCGCGGAGGCCAACTGCATGAGCGCAGCGGGTTCCTTCGGCAAGATGGGCGCCTATCTCGGCGTGCCCTTCTTCCCGATGATGACGGTCTACGACTTCTTCATCAAACGCGCGCTCGATCAGCTGTACTACAACCTCTACTGGGGATCGGAGTTCGTGCTCGTCGGCACGCCCTCGGGAACCACGCTGGCGCCCGAGGGCGCCCAGCACTCGTGGAAGTCCGACATCCAGATCCCCAACCTGATCACCTGGGAGCCGCTCTTCGCGATCGAGATGGACTGGATCCTCTCCGACGCCGTGCGCCGTCAGGTGAGCGACGAGAACGAGGGCCGCCGCGGCGTGCTGGTGCGCGGCGTCACGCGCGGCATCCGCCAGTCGCTGCTGCTGGAGCATGTGCGCCGCCAGGCCGCTTCCAAGCAGTCCCAAAGCGGACCGCTGAAGCCCGCGGGAGCGGGCCCGGAGTGGGGCGAGGGAACCGACGAGTCGACGCTGACGCCGCTGTCCGACGCCGAGCTTTACGAGCGCGTGCGTCAGGACTGCCTCAAGGGCGCCTACTATCTCGTCGACTGGCGCGGATACGCGGGCTACGAGCCGGGCGACAACGTCGTCCAGCTCTTCGCGATGGGTTCGGTCGCCACCGAGGCGCTGGAAGCCAGCGAGAAGCTGCTCCAAAAGGGCATCTTTGCCAACGTCATCGTGATCTCCTCGCCCGAGCTGCTGCTCGGCATTCTCGGTGACTCCGACGGCTACGCTCATCTCCGGCAGGGTCTTGGCATCAGCGGCGATCTCATCGCGGTCGAGGGTGCGGCGGGCAGCGAAGCGGGACTCGTCTCGCTCTCCGCGCGCCGCGTGCCGATCGTCGCGGTGTGCGACGGCGAAGCTGGTCTGGTCGACAACATCGGCTCCATCGTGGGCGTCAAGCAGATCACGCTGGCCGTGCGCAAGTTCTCCAAGTGCGGCCGCCCCGACGAAGTCTTCCGCTACCAGCACCTCGATTCGGATGCGCTGGTCGAGGCCTGCGGCAAGGCCCTGAGCGAGACCGCGCTGGAAAACTTCCGGGTCTCCCCGGAACTGCTCGAACGCCTCGCCAGCCGCAGCCCGAGGGCGCGCGACTGGCGCGAGCTGTGGCCGCAGGACGGCAACGCCCACTGAGCGCACCCGCGGCGCGACCATCCCATGGGCTCGATCCCGGAAAATCCCGAGCCGTTCCCCCCCTACGAGGTGATCGGCTCGGAGCGGATCTACGCTTCCAAGTGGTGCGGCCTGCGGCGCGACCTGCTCCGTCTCGATGACGGCTCCGCGCAGGAATACCATATCATCGAAATTCCCGACGCGGTGGCGGTCGTGCCGATCACCGACGATGGGCGCGTCGTGCTGATCGGGCAGTACCGCTACCCGCACGGCAAGACGCACTGGGAGATTCCCGCCGGACGGCTCGTCGACGGCGAGGACCCGCGCGAAGGGGCGCTGCGCGAGGTGCGCGAGGAGACCGGCCACGTGCCGCGGAGCCTCGAGCCGCTGCCGGGCTTCTACGCCGCCAACGGCATCACCGCGCATTGGGCGCATCTGTACTTGGCGCACGGCTGCCAGTCGATCGGTGCGCCACAGCCCGAGCCCTGCGAGCGCATCGTGGTGCGCGTCTTCACCCGCGAGGAAGTCGAAGCGCTGCTCGACGCCGGCCGCATCGAGGATGCGTTCACGGCGCTCGCGCTGTGCTACTGGCTGCGCCGCCAGCGCTAGAGCGCCCCCCGCTCACTCCCCGCCCAGCAGGAACGCGTCCAGATCCCCCTCGAGCACGCGGGCGAGCCGCGGCGTGCTGCGCCCGCTGCGCCGATCGCGCACTCCCGGGCTGGCACCGAAGCGGTAGCGCCGGATGATCTCATTCCCACTCGATTCCCGGACGCGGGCCCGCCGCGCCATCAGCAGCGGCAGCAGCCGCTCCAGCGCGTCCTCCAGCGTCCCGTGCGTGCGCGCCTCGATCCGCAGGGACTCGCTCTTGTGCTGGAGCAGGACCTGCAGGTGCGGCCGATCGATCAGCCGGCCGCGCGCGTCGCGGTCGACGCGGCTCTCGATGCGCAGATTCGCCCGCGCCGGGATCGGCGCATCGACGGCCGCGGGAAACACCTCCACGCGCGCCAGCTCGCGCTCGTCGCGCCGGCGATCGGGCTGCTCGAGGGAAAATTGGTGGATGCCGCTCTCCGCCGCAAGCAAGCCGTAGGCTCCGGGCCCGCCGATGCGCAGCGCGGCGCTCTCCTGCGCCTGACCGCAGCGATCATCCAGCCACTCGATCTGGAAGCGATGACGCTCCGCCCATCCGGCATACATGCGCGCGAGCTTCTCGACGATGCCCAGCGCGGACTCGCGCGGACGCAGCAAGCGCACCACGACGAAGGCGTCGCCGAGTTCCCGCTCCTCGCACTCCAGCACGAAATCCAGCGTTCGAGCCTGGAACTCGAGGCTGCTGAGCCGCTCCAGCGCACTGGAGCGCTCGCGTCCTGTGGAGCGCGCCGCCCACTCGGCGTAGGCCAGCGCGGCGGAGGCCAAGCCCTGATGATGGGAGAGGATCGCGTCGACGCGCTCGAGTTCGTCCGTCACGCGCACCGAGCGCTGCCGGTCGGTCCAGAACTGCGGATCCCCCATCGCCTCCATCAGCGCGCTGCGCCGAACCTGCTTTTGAGCGATCCGCGGGTCGAGCGCTTCGAGCGCCTGCACCAGGGCTCCGGCGCGCACGCGCAGGGCCAGCGCCTCGCGCTCCTCCTGCGCCACCACCACCTCCGGCTGCGCTTCGTCGCTGATCAGCTCCAGTTCGCAGCGTCCGTGCACGGCGCGCAGCGACACGTGCGCTCCCGAGGGCAGCGTGCCTTGGCACAGGAGCCGGGCCAGCGGCAGCAGCACCATGCGCTCGATCGTGCGCTTGAGTGGCCGTGCGCCGAAGGCCGGGCTGTAGCCTTCCTCCAGCATCAGCCCCAGGACCTCGGGATCGATGTCGATGCTCAAGCCCCGGCGCACGATGCCGCCGCGCTCGAGCACCTGCGTCAGCTCGCGGCGCGCGATGCGCTCGGCGGTTTCGCGCGACAGCGGTGCGAAATGGATGATGCGATCGATGCGGTTGAGCAGTTCCGGGCGGAAGAATCCGCGCAGCTCGCGCTGAACGCTCGTGGCATCGGGTGCCAACGGCGCCGAGCGGCCGAAACCGAGGCTCGATTCGACGGAGATCGCCGAGCCCAGATTGGAGGTCATGATCAAGATCGTGCCGCGCAAGCTGGTGGTATGACCCTGCGCATCGCTCAGGCGGCCGGCATCGAAGATCTGCAGGCAGGCATCGAACACGCTTGCATGGGCTTTTTCGAACTCATCGAGCAGCACCACGGAGAAGGGTTGCTCGCGCACGAAGCTGGTCAGCGTTCCCGGCCGCGCGGCACTGCCGGCGAGGCGGTAGAGCGCATCCGGCGTGGAGTATTCGCTCATGTCGAGCCGGATCATGCGGCCCGGATCGCCGAAGATCAGTTCAGCGAGCGCGCGGGACAGCTCCGTCTTGCCGACGCCCGTCGGTCCGACGAACAGCATCACGCCCAGGGGCCGCAGCGGATCGCACAGTCCGCCCTTGATCATCGTCACCAGATCGAGCACCGAGTGCACCGCCTCGGTCTGTCCCATCACGCGCGCCTCGAGGAAACTCTTCACGGAGCCCAGATCCAGGGGGACATCGTCGTCGAGGAAATCCACGGGCAGGCCGGTGGTGCGCGAAAGCGCCGAGAGAATGTCGCGCGGCGTGTAGCGCTCGGACTTCTGGGACAGGATCCGCTTGAGCAGTCCCACGGAACGCCCCGGCTGCTGGACCTGCGCCAGATGAAGGTCCGCCGCCTCCACGACGCGTCCGAGAAAATCCTCGCTCAGTTCCTGACCGTGCTCCCGGGCGACCTGCCGGAGCACGGCCTGCGTGCGCGCGCGATCCGCCGCGGGCACCTGCACCTGCAACAGCACATTCGCCAGCGAATCCAGCGCGCGCGCTCCGTTGCGCAGTTGCTCCGCGGAGCACTCCGCGAGCACGCGGATCTTGCCCGCGCCGACCAGCGGAGCCAACGAGCCCGCCACGCTTTCCCGAGAGTCGGTGGCCCGGCCCGTGTCGGAGAGCAGGTGGGCTTCGGGGATGTAGATCAGGGCTTTGGGATGCGACTCGGCCCAGTCCGTGAGACGCTTGAGGCGCGTCTGCCACTCGCCGAGATACTTGGTGTTCACCACGAAGTCCGAGGGCGTCACCTGCAGCACCACCCAGCCCTGAGCGATCAGGCGGCGGGCAAGTTCATGCGCGATCGCCGTCTTGCCCGTTCCGGGCTCTCCGACGAGCAGCGCGGAGCGCGAACCCTTGGCGTTCAGGCGCTCTTCGAGCGTGGCGAGCAGCGCCTCGCTTTCATAGGCGCAGAGCACTCGCCCGGCTTCGAGTTCCGCCGCCAGATCAGTGCCGATGTCCGGCGGCGGCGCGGACTCCTCCACTTCCTCGACCTCGTGCTCTTCGACCTCGGGCGCGGGAGCGCGAGCCGTCCGGGGAGCCGCCGAGCCTTGTTCGGAGATGGCTTCGAGGCCGGCGCCGACCCACTGCGCGAGCCGGGGCAGGCGCTGGATCAGGGCGGAATCCTTCATCGCGGAGTGCGCCGTCGCCAGATCCTCGCCGTCGGAGCCGGTCACGGCTTCCTTCCAGTCCGGATGCCGGGCGAGCAGCCGCTCGAGGGCCTGCAGCACAGCCAAGCGGACCTCGGGCGCGTTGGGACGCCTCAGCTCGCGCAGCAGCGACCACCACACGGTGTCGATCGAGGCTCCCGCCAGAGTCGCGGCCGCCGTGCGGCGCACCAGCGGCGCAGGATCGTGGCGCAGCAGCGTGATCAGCAGATCGTGGAGCGCGCGCTGCGATTCGCAGGCACGGACCGCCGCGTGGCGCACGCCCGGCTCGACATCCTGCAGCAGCCCTCGCAGCAGATCGCGCGCCAGCGGATGGTCGACACCCTCCAGTCGCGCGCACAGGCGGCGGCGCACCAGCCAGTCGACATCGAGCGCACCCTCGCGCAGCAGCGCGGCCTTCAAGCCGTCGGCGGGCGCGCCGCACTCGAAGACAGCCGTGAGCGCGGCCTCCATCGCCGCGGCGCGCACGCCGGGATGCGGATGCGCGGCGCAACTCGACAGATCGGCCTCTCGTCCCGGCTCCGAACTCAGCAGGCCGGCCAGCTCGCGAAAGGGACGCGTGCGCTCCAGAAAAGCCAGATCGAGATCGCTTCCGATCAGATCCTGAATCAAGCGTGCGATGCGGATATCCATGCGGCGGGCTCCGCGGAGGCCGCGGCCCTCGGACCGCTGAGGGCGCGGCGAGGGCCGCCGAGCGCTCTGGAGACTATCCGAACTGGATGCCCTGCGCGAGCGGTAGCTCGCGCGAGTAGTTGATCGTGTTCGTCTGACGGCGCATGTACGCCTTCCAGCTGTCGCTGCCCGATTCGCGGCCGCCCCCGGTCTCCTTTTCGCCGCCAAAGGCTCCGCCGATCTCCGCGCCGGAGGTCCCGATGTTGACGTTGGCGATGCCGCAGTCGGAACCCGCGGCCGAAAGGAACTTCTCGGCGTAACGCAGATTGAGCGTGAAAATCGACGAGGAGAGCCCCTGCGGCACGGCATTGTGCTTCAGGATCGCATCGTCGAGATCCTTGACCCGGATCACGTACAGAATCGGCGCAAAGGTCTCGTTCTGCACGCAATCCCAGTGATTCTCGGCGCGCACGATGGCCGGGGAAACGAAGTTACCGCCCTTGTTCTTTCCACTGAGCTTGACGCGCTGGCCGCCGCACAGGAGCTTGCCGCCGCTCGTCTTGGCCGAAGCCAGCGCACGCTCCATGTTCTGCACGGCGAGCTCGTCGATCAGCGGGCCGCACAGCGTGCCCTTGGCGAGCGGATCGCCGATGCGAATGCCGGCGTACGCCTTGACGAGGCGCTTTTCCACTTCGTCGGCGATGCTCTCGTGCACCAGCAGGCGGCGCGTGGTCGTGCAGCGCTGGCCCGCCGTGCCGACGGCGCCGAACAGGATCGCCGGCAGCGCCAGCGCCAGGTCCGCATCCTCCATCATCACGATGGCGTTGTTGCCGCCGCATTCGAGGATCGCCTTGGCGTAGCGCGAGGCCAGCCGGGCGCCGACATGCCGGCCGACTTCGGAGGAACCCGTGAACGAGACCAGCGGCAAGCGCGGGTCGTTGACGAGCCGCTCACCGACCTCCTCGTTGCCGCCGATCACGAGGCTCAGCAGCGCGCCGAGGCCTTCGCGTTCGAGCACGGGGGCGCAGACCTTGGTCATCGCGATCGCGGTCAGCGGCGCCTTGGGGCTGGGCTTCCACAGGCAGGCATCCCCGCAGGTCAGCGCCAGCATCGAATTCCAGGCCCAGACCGCGGCCGGGAAGTTGAACGCCGAGATGATTCCGACGACGCCCAGCGGATGCCACTGCTCGCGCATGGCATGGCCGGGCCGCTCGGAGTGCATCGAAAGACCGTAGAGCATGCGCGACTGGCCGACGCAGAAATCGGCGATGTCGATCGCCTCCTGCACCTCGCCGAGGCCTTCCTGCAGGATCTTGCCGACCTCCAGCGTCAACAGGCGGCCGAGCGCCTCCTTCTTCTCGCGGATCGCGTTGCCCATCTGGCGCACCAGCTCGCCCCGCTTGGGGGCCGGCAGCTCGCGCCAGCGCAGGAACGCCGCCTGAGCGGCCTTCACGGTCGCTTCGTAATCGGCCGCGCTGGCCTGCACCACGCTGCCGAGCACCGCTCCCGTCGCGGGATTGCGGCTTTCGAGCAGCGGGCCCCTGGTCTTGAGCCACTTGCCTGCGTAGGCGCCGGAATGAAGGGGAGGAAGTCCGAATTCGCGGGTGAGGTCCATGGAAGCCTTGCGTGGGTTGAAGGGTGGACTATCCTACTCGGCCCACATGGCCGACAAGATCATCTACCAGCTTCTGGACCTGAAAAAGTACTTCGGACAGCGCGAAGTGCTGAAGGGCATCACGCTCTCGTTCCTCGAGGGCGCCAAGATCGGCATCATCGGCGCCAACGGCGCCGGGAAGTCGACCCTGCTGCGGATCCTGGCCGGCGAGGACAAGAATTTCGACGGCACGGCCAAGCCGGTCGGCAACCTGACCATCGGCTACCTGTCGCAGGAGCCACCGCTCAACGAGGCGCTCAATGTCGGCGACAACCTCAAGGAAGCGGTCGCGCCCCTGATCGCGATCGAGAAGCGCTACAACGAGCTCGCCGAGTCGGGCGACATGGGCGAGGAATTCGAGCGCCTCGGCGAGGAGATGACGCACAAGGAGATCTGGGAGCTCGACAGCCGCCTCGAGCAGGCCGCCGACGCGTTGGGACTGCCGCCCTTCGACGCCGATGTCACCAAGCTCTCCGGGGGCGAGCGCCGCCGCGTCGCGCTGTGCAAGCTCCTGATGCAGCACCCCGACATGCTGCTCTTGGACGAGCCCACCAACCACCTCGACGCCGACTCCGTCGAGTGGCTCGAGCACCACCTCAAGGAGTACCAGGGAACCGTGATCCTGATCACGCACGACCGCTACTTCCTCGACAACGTCGCGGGCTGGATGCTGGAGATCGAGCGCGGGCTGGCGCGACCCTACAAAGGCAACTATTCCGAGTACCTCTCGCAGAAGGCGCGCGAGCTGGAGACCAAGCGCGGCCAGAACGAAACGCGCGAGAAGATCATCGCGCGCGAACGCGAGTGGCTGGGCCAGTCGCCCTCGGCCCGACGCAAGCGCGCCAAGTGGCGCGAGGAGCGCTACAAGCAGCTGCTCGAGCAAAAGGCCGAGGACGCGCTCGATCCGGTCGACCTGCGCATTCCGCCGGGACCGCGTCTGGGCGACAAGGTGATCGACCTCAAGCACGTCACCAAGGGTTTCGGCAACCGCACGCTGATCAAGGACCTGAGCTTCTCCGTGCCCCCCGGGGGCATCCTCGGCATCATCGGGGCCAACGGACACGGAAAGACCACGCTGCTGCGGATGATCACCGACCGCGAGAAACCCGACTCGGGCACGGTCGAGATCGGAGCGACCGTCAAGATGGTCTGGCTCGACCAGTCACGCACCGTGCTCGACGACTCGAAGTCGGTGTACGACAACATCACCGAGGGCAACCCGCAGATTCCCTTCGGCAACAAGATTCTGGACGGACGCGCCTACGTGGCGCGCTTCAACTTCAAGGGCGAGGACCAGCAGAAGCTGCTGGGTGAGTGCTCGGGCGGCATGCGCAACCGCGTGCTGCTGGCGAAGATGCTGCGCGAACCCGCCAACGTGATCCTGCTCGACGAACCGACCAACGATCTCGACCTCGAGACGCTGCGCGTGCTCGAGGAGGCGATTCAGGAGTACACCGGCTCGGCCATCGTCGTGACGCACGATCGCTACTTCCTGAACCGCGTCGCGACGCACATCCTGTCCTTCGAGGGCGAGGTCGAGGAGGGCAAGGGGCCCGAGATCCACTTCTTCCCGGGCGACTACGAGGCCTACCACGAGTGGCGCGAGAAGGATCGCTCTGCGCGCGGAATCGGGCCCAAGTCACGGGCCGGGAAGTACCGCCAGCTGCTGCGCACCTAGGCCCCGAGCCATGCGCACGCGCTTTTCCGCCGAAGAGCTCTCCCGCGACCCCGATCTCGAGGCTGCGCGGGCGATCTTGCGAGCCTACCGGCCGCATTCGCAGGAACAGGCCCGCACGCAGGCGCGCATGCTCGCCTTCATCGACGAGCACCCGCTCGATGCGCACCTGCGCACGCAGCTCACGGGACATCTCACGGCTTCGGCGCTGGTGCTCGACGCCTCGGGCACGCGCGCGCTGCTGACCCATCACCGCAAGCTCAACCGCTGGCTGCAGCTCGGCGGGCACTGCGACGGCGATGCCAATCTGGCGCTCGCGGCGCTGCGCGAGGCGCAGGAAGAGAGCGGCATCGCGGACCTCAGGATCGAACCGCTGCCGATCGATCTGGACATCCACGGCATCCCGGCGCGCCCGGATGAGCCCGAGCACCTGCACCTCGACACGCGCTTTCTCGTGCACGCGCCCGCCGGCGCGGTCGAGTCGCTGAGCGAGGAGTCCCATGCGCTCGCCTGGGTGTCTGTCGACGATCTCGAGGAACTCTCGACCGACGAGAGCGTGCGCCGGCTGTTCCGGCTGGCCTTCCGCTAGCGCTGCTTCTGGTGGAGTTTTCGGTGCTCGGCATCGTCGATCGGGCGCGTGTCGCGGCCGCG
>Ga0172376_10006090_pt1 | contig 13216 bp, 11 predicted proteins | sample Lak35m_FD_121114 | JGI IMG/M metagenome (GOLD analysis project Ga0172376, IMG submission 121114) | Freshwater microbial communities from Kabuno Bay, South-Kivu, Congo - kab_092012_35m | ecosystem: Environmental > Aquatic > Freshwater > Lake | place: Democratic Republic of the Congo: South-Kivu...
CGGAGCCGAGGCTGGACGCCTATCTGACGTCCCGCTATCCCGAGTTTTCCAGGTCGCTGATCAAGAAGATCCTTGATGCGGGTGGTGTGACGGTCAACGGGGTGAAGGTGAAGGCCTCGACGAAAGTGAAGCAGGACGACGTGATCCGCGTTCACCTTCCGGAGTTGCCCGAGAAAGCGATCGAGCCGGAGGACATTCCGCTGAATGTCCTGTACGAAGACGAATGGATGACCGTCATCGACAAACCGGCGGGAATGGTGGTGCATCCGGCGAAAGGCAACTGGGGCGGCACGCTGGCCAATGCCCTGGCGTTCCGATACAGCACGTTATCGACGGTTTCCGGCGAGAATCGACCAGGCATCATTCACCGGCTGGACCGGGACACGACGGGGCTGGTTCTCATCGCGCGGGACGACGAGACTCATCGGGGCATTGCGGCCCAGTTCGAAAACCGGACGATCGAAAAGAATTACCTGGCCGTCGTTTACGGCGAGCCGAGCCGTGACAGGGACTTCATCGAGAAGCCGATCGGGCACCACCCGACCGTTCGGGAGAAGATGACCATCAAGCCGGTGGCCGACGGAGGCAAGGAATCGAAAACACTTTACGAAGCGAAACGCCGATATGGGCGTTATGCCTTACTGCGGTGCGAGTTGCACACGGGGCGGACGCACCAGATCCGGGTCCACTTGCAGTCGATCGGGCATCCGGTCCTGGCGGACAAGCTTTACGCCGGTCGAGAGCGGGTGACGTTATCGGAGCTCAAGGGCCTGACGCAACCCGGCGGGCATGTCGAAGGTGAAGCCCCGCTGATTACCCGCCAGGCCCTGCATGCACACACGCTCGCATTGGTGCATCCACGCACAGGCAAACGGCTGGATTTCGAAGCCCCGATACCGGCGGATATGGCGGCCTTGATCACGAGCCTTGAAGCCCTGATGCCGTCAGCGATTGGGAAACGGCCTGGCAAAGGCTGAGGCCGCACCGCGGCGTTCGGGAAAATAGGCGAGATTTCAGCGGTCAAGAGCCGGCGAAGGCGGCCATGGCCCGGACGTTCCCGCAGAACGTCTCGGACGAGATGATGCGGCCCGGGGGCCGTTTGTCGATCTTGCCGGCTTCGAGCCATGCGCCGCGCGGGTCAAGGGAAGCCACAAGCTTTTCGACCAGGGCGGGATCGGGTTCGAAAGTCGTGGCCTGAGTGAGCTTTTCACGGCGGCGGGCGATGTCCCGATCGCTGGCGGTGTCGATCGCTTCGAACCGTTTGCGAAGGGACTTCGTTTTGTTCCCGACTTTGAATCCGTAGTGGGTCGGCAGGTCCGAATCGTCATAGGTCAATTCGTACTGCCGGGTGAAATACAACGGCTTATCGGTTTTCAACTCATAGAACCGGGCCAGTTTGCCGTCGGGCAACTTGACCTTATCGAGCCATGCGAGCGCGGCCGGAATCGGATGCATGTATTTTTCGTCGGCCGTGATCAGGTAAAGATCCATCAGTGTGTCGATCAGTCGCTGGCTTTCGCCGCCCGAGATCGCCGGCGGTTCGAACTTGCGTGCCCAGACCGGCTTCATTTCGAAGTCATACTGCTGGGCCCATGCCGGTTGGGGATCGGGCATGCGGGCCTTGAGGACGAAATCGCCGGCCCGGATGGCGGCATCGCGGTATTTCGGCTCTCCGGTAAGGCGCGAGGCCAGCAGCAGGGTTTCGATGGTGCGGTCGACATTGCCGTCGTTGAAGGTGTAGAACCGCCAGTAGTCTTTGTAACCCGGAAAGATTCGAGACCAGGTGTCAGGGTAGGATGCCATCGTATCGGCAGGTTTCGACAGGTCCGCCGGATCGGCCCAGCCCTGGGCGAAGCCGCCGTTGGGATATTGTGCCTTGAGGATCGAGTCGAGTGCGAAGGTGACGCATTCGATCACGTCAGGATATTCGCCCGGAAATGCATGATCGAAATGCAACAGGAACCTGACGGCGGACTGGGTCTTGTCGTCGTCGAACGTACTGACGGCGAAGCCCGGCTTTTTTCGGGGCGGATCGACGCGATAAGCGATTTTGGCGCGGGCTTCGGGTGCGAATTCGATTTTGTCGGTCCAGCCGCCGCTGCGGAGCTGGCCGTTGACGAGGCAGCGGGCCGCCGCGAGGGCCCCATCGCGTGCTTTCGGCAATTTCGTCATTCCGAAGACGTCGAGCAGCGCCTGGCCGACTTCAGGCGTGCCAGGTGGCTGAACCCAGACGGTATCTGGGCCGGTCACGACCTCGCCCTGCGAATGGGCGAGGTCATCGGAATGCTTGTAGACATAACCGCCGTGACGAGCGACCTTGTCGACGAAAAATGCCACGGCTTTTTCCAGGGCGACGCGAGCTTCGGCTTTGTCGATCGAAGCCAAGGCGAAGGCATTGGCACAAGTTCCACGAATCGAAAGTGCGGATGCCAGAGAGAGAAAATCACGTCGGCTAAGCTTGGGCATGGTTGTGATCCTTATCGATCGAACGTCCGGAACGGATCGAAATGTCATTCGTAGCGCCACTTGCTCAACCAGGGATCACGAGTCTCCTTCTGAAACTTCTGAAGGCGAGACTTGAAATCGGCCAGGATGCGGGCGTGCCCGGGGTCGCCAGCCAGGTTGCTGGATTCGTTCGGATCGGCCTTCAGGTCATAAAGTTCCCATTCAGGGCGATGGCGGACGGCATCGGTCGCGCGGGCGCCGAAGCGTTCGAGCTTTCGACTGAGAACATCCTGCCATGTGGCCGATTCGAAGAGATCCGAAGCCGAGGGCACTTCCAGCGGCCAGGCCAGGTTGTGAATGAGCTTGTAGCGGCCGTCGGTCACGGTGCGCATCGGATAATACATTTGAATTTCATGGAACGTGTGTGAGAGAAAAACCGCCTGCACGAAATCGGGGTTGGCCGGATTCTTCACCCATTCGAAAAGCGAACGGCCGTCGAGCCGGTAGCCGCTGGCCGGATCGGGGGCGGGAGAACCTGTGAAAGACAGGATCGTGGGCAGAATGTCGGCGTGAGTCTTGAGGGCGTTGCAATCGCCGGGCTGATAATCGCGATCAGGCTGGCGGATCAGCATCGGCAAGCGCACGCCGGGTTCGTAGTGACTGCATTTGGCGCCGTGAAATGGCGGGCCGTTGTCGGACGTGAATATGACGAGGGTATCGTCGCGATGGCCAGTTTCGTCGATCATGTCAAGCAAACGGCCGACGCCCTGATCGAGCCGGTTGACGGCTTCGAGATATTCGGCCCATTCGGCCCGCGCCGCGGGCGTGTCAGGCAGAAATGCCGGGAGAGTGACTTGGGCCGGGTCGAATATTTTCCGTTCGACGCCCGGCATCGGGGCGTTGCCGAAGCCTTTGGCCGCGCGATGCGGGTCGATCGGGCAGAAGTAAAGAAAGAATGGCTGGCGAGATTTTTCCTCAAGCAGCGGCCGCACCGAATCGGCCAGGGCGACCGTGTTATGGCCGCCACCGGGCAATTTCTGGCCATAGACGGTATCGAACGGGTAGACCGCATCGGGCTGCACATGCAACTTACCGGCCCGGGCGACGCGATAGCCGTCTTTCTTCAGCAGGGCGGGTAATGACTGAACGCTGTCGTACGAATGAAAATTGGCCGGCATGTGCTGGTGACCGAACTGGCCGTTGGCGTGGTTCTGCTTGCCCGAGAGGATCACCGAACGGCTCGCGGAGCAGCTTGCGGTGGTGCAGCGAGCCTGGGTGAAGCGAACGGCCGATTCGGCGAACTTGTCGAGGCGGGGCGTGGCGCCGTGCTTGTCGCCGTAGGCACCCAGTTGAAGGCCAAGATCGTCGGCCACGATCAGCACGACATTTTTGTCTGGCTGAGCGGCTTGTGCGGAAACGGCGCAAAAGGCCGTCGAAAGGGCAAGCAGAGCTTGCATCAAAAACTTCGGCGCGGCGGTCGGGGGCTCTTCAATGGTCATCGTCGTTCGATCTCGTGGCTTCGGGTTTCGGCGCGACGAATCGTCGCGGAAAAGGTCGGCTGAATCCCAAAAGAAAAGACACCTGGCCACGATACCACGTGCGGTGTTCGTGACCAAGTGCCGAGTTCGGTCGAGATCAGGCGAAGGTTTCGAAGTCCGTCAGTCGGCGGCGGAGGCTTCGGCTTTGGCGGCGGGCTTGGTGTCTTCCTTGCGGATCGGGAAGTCGATGTCGATGTAGCCGATCATCATTTCCTCCCAGGTCTGTTCTCCCCAGCGGACGCTGGCTTTGGGGTCCGGATTGGCGCGGTTCTTCTCGGAATTGTCGAAGGTCGCATCGCACTTGATCACGGTTCCCGGCTTGAGCACGAGTGGCTCGGTCAGGGTGTAATAGCTTTGCCAGCCGAAATCGTAGGCGGGCACGCTCAGCAGGACTTCGGGATCCTTTTCGGGCACCGACAGCGTGTATTTGAACGACTTGCCACGCAGGTGCATGTGGGGCATGAAGGCGAGGAGTCGGACTTCGTTACGGAAGCGTTGTTCGGATCGCACGGGGTAGTCGTCGGCCCCGGGCGGAATCTGAAAGCCGGGGTTAGCGATACCGACGGTCAGGGCTTCGCGGGTCGGCGGGACTTTCGAAACGATCAGGCCCACTTTCGAACGATCCGTGGTCTGCTTGCCGTTGGGCGTGTAGTGCATCTGGAAGACGAACTTGCTGCCGGCCGGAATCCGTTTGGCCGTGCCTTCCGGATAGACCGAGGGCATGTCGCCAGGGGCGTAACCGCACAAGTGGCCGCGGCCTTCGCCCAGGGTTCGGCCACGATCGGCTCCCGGCGGAATTACATAGACGATGATATGGTGAACGATCGCGGCATCGCCGGGACGGGCTTCGGCCGCCTGGACCCAGACATCTTCCTTGAAACCGGGATCGACCGTGATGTGATAATAAGGCACCGTGCCTTGAGCCGGGATGACGTTGGATTCAGGCAGTTCGAAGACGAGATCCGGCTTGCCGATCGTCCAGACTTCCGGAAACGTTCTCACGGGCGGCATTTTCGCGGGGTCGCCCAGCGGGGTGCCCTGCTCGGTCCAGGCCATGAGCGTGGCCCGTTCACGGCCGGAGAGTTTGCGATCGTTGGCGAAATGGCCATAGCGGGGGTCGGCATGCCAGGGCGGCATGCGGCGGTTGTCGACGACTTCGGCGATCATGCCGGCCTTTTTACGGGCGTCGTCATAGGACAACAGCGAAAAGCCGCCGACCTGGCCAGGACGGTGGCAATTCTGACATTTGTTCTGAAGAATCGAGGCCACATGTTCGGCGTAATTCACCTTGCCGACTTCGGGCGTCGGGTCGGTTTTCTCGAGGAACGCCGCGATTTCGTCGGAAACGGGACGGACACGCTCGAGACCATCGAGTTTCGAAGGTTCCGGGGCGACACGTGTCAGTTTGCAGCCGGCGGCTTCGGTGCCCGTGATCGCGATCTTTTGCGGGCTACCGGCCAGGAGGGCTTCGATCGCGTCTTTCAGATAGCGGTTTTTCGGCTCGGGGCTGGTGGCCGTGTAGCCATATTGGTCATCGATGGCACCGCGATAGCGGATCGTGGCACGGGAGTCGGCCAGTATGACTTCGTTGGTCCGTTCGATCAGCAAGGCGTCGGCCTGAATGTTGCGGGGGTCGTGCAGAACCTGAAACGCCAGGTCGTTCTTTTCGGCCCAGGCTTTGAGTTCTTCCGGAGTATCGCCGTCATTGGACGCGATCCCGAAGAATTTGACGCCTTTGGCATCGTACTCGCGGGCGAGTTCCTTAAGCCGGGGCAGGTATTTTTCGCCGATCGGGCAACCGGGCGAGACGAACACGAGGACGACGGCATTGGTCTTCTTGATGTTCAGAAGGTTACCGATCCCCCGATTGGCCATGGCCAGACCATAAAGCCAGACTTCCTTGCCGGTTCTGACGTCCTTGAGCCTGAAGTCGCCGACACGCTTGCCGACGAGTCGATCGGGCGGCAGTTTGCCCGAATCGTCGCCTGCGGCCGCGGTCTCAGCCGATATCGCAAGCCCGAGGAACAATGCGGACGTGAAACTGATCGAGAGCACCGAAGCTTTGGTACGCAAACCGATCACGGGTAATCTCCTGCACGAGAGATACGGCTTCTTCGATCTGAGAAAGAATCAGATTAATTGTAACCGCTGATCCGTTTGTCGGGTAGCCGAATCGCACCGGTCGAAGCGAGTTCGATCGACGGTTCGTTGAAGGGACCACGAATCGAGTCGGAACCGATCCCTTCTGCGATCTGGAACTTAAAGCTCCTGAAAGTTGACGCGCCGACCGAAATTCGTGATTTTCGACTCTCCCGGTTTCCCAGATTATGTTATGATGAAGATGTGTCGTCGAGGACTCCGTCAAAAGAGATCCAGCGGATGACTTGAATACCGGTTCGGGTGCGAAATGACCTCACCTCGCCAGCGCAGCGAAGTCGTAATTCGTGTGCCTGAAGGTTTGGGTCCCCAAGTCTCGACGGAAATTCGTGTCTGCCTGTGGCTCTGTGGCCTCGGCCAATACGTTCGCGAGGGTCAGCGGATGATCGAACTGATCATCGGTCCGATGACTTATGTCGTCCACGCGCCGTGCGATGGGCGGCTGACGCGACGCAGCGTGGCCGAAGGTGCCCTGGTTCGTCCGGGTGCCCTTCTGGGAGCGATCGAATCGGATGGACGCGGCTCCTCGTCGGAGTCCTGATCTGAACAGCCCCAATCCCGGACCCGAGCGCAAGAGCGGTCCGCCGGATCGAGGCAGTTTCGGCATGGTGGCCGTCCTCGAACTCTCTGCGGGTGTCATCCCGTATCGCGTCGATCCTACCGGCCAATTTCATTATCTCGTCCTGCACTCCGCGGCTGTTCGCAACCCGCGAGCCCGCTGGGAGTTCCCCAAGGGCGGCATCGAAATCGGCGAAACGCCGAAACAGGCCGCCCTGCGCGAGTTGCGCGAAGAAACCGGCATTGCCGAACCGATCGTGTGCGACGGCTTCGAACGATCCATCAGCTACACCTATGTCCGCAAGGGGCGGAAGATCCTCAAGTCCGTGACCTACTATCTTGTGGGGGTCACCACCGACCGGCTCTTCAAGTCCGTCGAACACATGGAAGACAATACCGGCCACTGGTATCACTGGGGCACGATCGAAGAGGTCTCGCGCCTGCTCTATCATTCGAAAATCCGCCAGCTTTTCGAGGAAGCCGATACCTGGCTCCATCACAACCGGCCCGGGTCCGAAGTGAACAAGCCCGCATGAGTGCCATGACCGCCGCCCGACGCTTCGATGGGCTCCAATGGCGGCTCACTCGCCCGCCTCAAGGCCTGTTCCTGTGCCTGGATGGTGCCGACGGTGCCGGCAAAACCACCATCGCCGCAAAACTTTGCGACGACCTGAAAGCGCTCGGCAATAACGTACAGGCCGTTCGCGACCCTGGTGGCACTGGACTGGGCGACCGGCTCCGCTCTCTCCTGCTCGATCGACATTCGATCGAAATCGGCCCCAGGGCCGAGATGCTCATGTTCATGGCCAGCCGGGCCCAGCTCATGGCCGAAAAAGTGATACCGGCGCTCGAACGCGGGGCGATCGTCGTCACCGACCGTTTCCTGCTTTCGACCGTCGTCTATCAGGGCGTGGCCGGGGGGATCGACCCTGCCGAAATCTGGCGCGTCGGTCATGCCGCAACGGCCGGACTGATGCCGAACCTGACGCTTCTGCTGGATGTGTCGCGCGATGTCGCCGGCAGCCGTATGGACCGCCAGAGGGACCGCATCGAAAGCCGCCCGGAATCGTATCAGGAAGCCGTGCGAAAGAATTTTCGCGATGCCCTGGAACCCGGTGCCTTCCCGGCGCCGATCCGGCGTGTCGATGCCGATCCCGACCCCCAAACCGTTTACGAATCGGTTCGCCGCGAGGTGCTTCATGCCCTGGAAGACCATTCGCGGGCATGACGCCCAGGTCGATCACTTCCGCAAACTGATGACAGCCGGGCGTTTGCCGCACGCCCTGCTCTTCGTCGGTCCGCCGTCCGTCGGCAAGACGCTGTTCGCGCGAACTCTTGCTCAGGGCCTTTTGTGCGACACGAACCCGCACGGGGCCCTCGACCCCTGCGGCACGTGCCCGAGCTGCAAGCAGGTCGAAGCCGAAACGCACCCTGACTTCATCGTGGCTCGCCGCCCCGAAGACAAGAGCGAATTGCCAATCAAGGTGATTCGCGAGGAAGTCTGCGCCAAGCTGGCGCTCAAGCCCATGATGGGCAAGTACCGGGTCGCAATCGTCGAAGACGCCGACGAACTGACCACGCAGGCGGCCAACGCGTTCCTCAAAACCCTTGAAGAACCGGGCCCGGGCTCGGTGCTGATCCTCATCGGTTCGAATCCCGACGCACAACTCGAAACGATCGTCAGCCGCTGCCAGGTCGTCCGCTTCGCGCCACTCGGCGTCGAAGATCTTGAGGCCATCCTCAAGGAGCGGGGGCTCGTCACCCAGGCGGCCGAGGCCCACCAGCTCGCGGCTCAGGCCGAAGGCAGCGTCGCCCGAGCCCTGGCCCTGGCGGACCACGATTATCAGGACGCCCGCCACGCAATCCTGCACGAGCTTTCGGCCGATCGAAACCCTTCCGGCCCACGCCTTGCCCGATTGACGGAAGACCTGGCGAAAACGGCCGGCAAGGAGACCGCCGACCAAAGGCGCCGGGCCATCGCCATGCTGGAAGACCTCACACGGTTCTTCCGCGACGTGCTCTGGACCGGGGCCGGCCTGGCCGCACCTTCCGGCGACGCGGCCATGATCGAAGCGGCGAATTCACTCGCCACCTGGTGCGAGCCGGAAAACGTGTTCGCCGCGGCCGACCGGTGTATGCTGGCCATCGACCAGATTCAGTCCAACGCGCACATGGGCACGGCCCTGACCGCCTGGGCCCATGACCTGTGCCGGATCCTGACCGGTCAGCCCGCTTCGACATCAGGCCGCTGAAGCGTGTCAGACAGGTTCGGCCTGGGGCGACACGGCCTTGCCGCTGCTTCGAAACGTTTTCGAAAGTCCAGGAATGGTTCCGAATGCGAGGGCCCGCATTCCGGCCACCGTCCAGAGCACCATCGCCGGCTCCCACGGCAAATGAAATCGGGGTGCCGTGATCGTGAGGGCATGAAATGCCGCGACCAGCACGAACGAAATGATCATGAACGCCATTTTTCGGCGTTGCGTTTTCCCAATCAGCACAAGCCCCGCAACCGCGCCGAGCGTCAGTCCCCCATGCGGAATGCGATAAAATGGCGTGGCGGTTTTAGGGTTCGTGTCATCGAACCAGAGATAGTATTTCAGCCGTCGAAAACACAATTTCGAATATCGCCCGGGTTCGGCCGCCAGATCCGCACGTGCACGCCGCATCAGTTCGACAGATCGTTCGGCTTCGGGCAATCGGCCGAGGGCCTTCTTTTGAGCAGTGCTGAGGGCGATGTCGTCCACGCAGCCGGCTTCGTGGCGTGCACGCCAGAGTTTTTCGTGGAGTTCGGCGAGGCCGCCGGACGTGTCCGCAAGTTCGGTTTCCACCGAAGGGCGGACGACTTTGTCCGTTCCGGAACTGAGCCGGTTATTGCCCTGCCAGAAGGCATAGCCGAACGTGCTTTTCACGAAGACGGGCCGCCCGTGAACGTGCCAGTTGCGGATCGTCCAGGGTGTCAGAATGACGACGGAAACGACGACCAGCAGGCACCAGGCACGCGCAAGAGAAATCGCTTCGCTCCGACTCTGCGGCCTGTCGAAGACAAGCCACGCGATCGTCGCCCCCACGCCGGCCAGGGCCAGAATCGGGTCGGTCAATGCCAACAGGCCCATGAGCACGCCTGCATTGATGGCATTGCGTGGCTTTCGATATTCGCGCACATCGAATAGCCCAATGAACACCCACACGAGCAGCGCCGTGGCTGTCGAAACGACCTGAATGTGCGTGGCCGAATAAACCATCGGCGGATAGAGTGCCACGCCCAGGCCCGCGAGAATCGCCCAGCCCGAACGCCCGAAAAACCGGGTGGCCAGCACCATCGCACCGGCGGCCAGAAGGCCCCCTTCGACGGCCTGAATCGCGAAGAAGAGATGATGCGCCGCAGACGTGCCGATTCCAGCGACCGCATAGCAGCCGGCCAGCAGAAACGGCACGATGGGAGCTTGTTGCGAAGTCGGCCCCCAGGTACCGAGAAGCCGCACGGAGAAGCCACGGCCATCGATCAGGTTGCGGGCGATTTCGCAATGTTCGTAGGCGTAAACGCCGGAAGCGTCGGTGCCGATCAGCACCGCCACGGCCGCGACTCGGGCCAAGATCGCCACGGCGATCGTGAGCCGGAATGCGGTTGCGAACGAGATTCCCCGCCATTTCGGCTGCTGCGCAAGCCTGTCCATAAGTGTCCGGCCCGATTCGCCCATTCATGAAGTGATCGACACCGCCCCAGTTTCGCCATTGTGGCGAATCGATCAAGGGCAAGTGGCACCTTGGGCTTTGATTGGGGGCGGATGGATCGGCGACCGTCGACGTGATAGATCGCACAAGCGATGACCCATCGGAATTCTTCCCAAATGATGGAGTGTGAGTCGATCCACGGGCGATTGAGACTCACCATGCGAAACAACCACCCCGGCCCGTTGGGCCACCCCTCCTTGGACAAGGAGGGGAGCTTCTTCACGCCCTCGCCCTAAGTGATTGCACGGCCAACAGAAAGGCTCTCCCCCTGCCAAGGGGGAGTACCGCGCAGCGGGGAGGGAGTCGCTGCGAGCGAGGGCGAAACTCGGGATGCGAAGCAACCACCCCGGCCCGTTGGGCCACCCCTCCTGATACAAGGAGGGGAGCTTCTTTCGTCGCATGGCCTTATGGGTTTGCCCGGGCGGTTCCGGGCGGATCGGCGTTGACCGTTTCGGCGAATCGGGTAGGTTACGACTGCAACTGAGGCCCGAGACGGAATTGGGCCGAGAGCGTCTTTCCTGAACTTCTTCGTTCGCTTGTCGGTTCGGAAACGGATGGTTCTTCCCGGCGGTATCATGCCGGGGTTCGTACGGTTGTCCTTTGCAGTTCGGCCCGCGTTTGGGCTTCGTGGTTTCCGCTGGAGATTCCGGAAATGCCGTGCACGACCCTCAGGAGAAACCGGTCATGAAGACCAACCGATCGATGACCCGAACCCTCGGCCTTTTGGCAATGGGCCTGTTCGCCACCGCCACTACTCCTCAGGAAGGCCATGCCGATTCGATGCTGCCTCGTTATCGGCTTGAGGATCTGGGGTTGGCTTCGAAGTACTCGTTTGGGAGTAACCCGGTTGTCTGGTTTCTCTCAGATGGAACCGTCGCAGGTGGCTCGACTTCCATCGCATCCGAAGAGCTTCGATATCGGAAGGGTGAATACCTGAGAGCGGACGCATGGTCAAGTCAGGGGCGACTTGAAGAATTCGTTCTCAAGAAAGATGGTTCCGATGTCAATCTCTTGCCAGTGATGGACCCGAAGATTACGACATTCACTATCTTTGCATCCAATGGACACGCGTTGTTCTACATATCACCAGGCAGTGGTGACTCTTCCCAATTCGTCTACAACACGGCAACGGGCGAGAAAACCTTCATTCCGACACTTGTTGGAGATGATCGATTTGCTGTTTACGGCCTCAACGGCCTCATCGAAATGGTCGGTCGTTGAGAAATCGGAGGATGGACGAGTGCAATCTACTATGCCTCAATCAATTCTGAGGCCGTTCTTCTGAGTTCGCTCGTCGATAATTCTGGCCAGTGGCTACTTCAAGCAGGAACAGATATCAATGACGCTGGCGCGATCGTCGGATACGGATACGATTTGAGTCAACCGACGTATGATGGCCCACACGTGTTCAAACTCGTTCCCGTCGCACCCGTCCCTGAGCCATCGACCTGGCTGATTCTAGGACTCGGAAGCCTTTGGATCTTCCGCAAATTCCGACCTTCGGCCACCTGAATTCCCTCCATCCGTGAAACGCCCTCGATTCGAATTCGATGGAATTCGAAGACGAGCCTCGGGTTTCGCGAACTCAACTTCTTGACTTTCGTTCAGCGTGGGAATCGCTGTTCCGGCAAACGCATGGAAGCTACTCTTCACTCCGTGAGGTGCTTCCATGCGAAAGTTCCTTCGTCGCATTCTCAGTACGATCAGATCGAAGATCTGAATCGGTCCCGAAACGCACATTTACGATTTTCGCTTCCTCGAGTATCCGGGCTTCCGCCGAACATGAGCGACAGCGATCACGACGAGCTTGTCTTCGAATTCGAAAAAGACGATCACATACGGAAAACGTCCGACTTTCGCAAATCGCGTACCATGAAAATAAGGCGGACAGGCTTCGGCACTCGACTCGATCCGATCGAGGGCCTTTCGGAAAGCCTGAACGAATCGTGATGCGAGATCGGGACTGATATCTTCATACCACTTCCGAGCCGCTCGAACTTCCCGAATCGCCAGGGGGCCGAACTCAAGAGGTTTCAGGCTCATCTTTTTCCGCCAGCATCAATTCGAGGGCGATGCCCTTCGGCACCGTCTTCGTCCGGCCAGTTCGAAGTTCAGCCATGCGCCGGGCAATTTCGCTTTCCCAGGCATCTTCCGCATCGTCGTCGATTTCGGATTCCAGGCTTTCGATCAGAAACGCGGCAAGAATCGCGCGTTCCGAGGTCGTCAGGCTATTGAGATTCGCAATGGTCGCTGGATCAGGATACGACATCACTATCCTCCTCTCGTCACATGATCGTAACCGAGAACGATGATCGTTCGAAGACCCGCTCCCGACTCATCGATCGTGGAATTTGAAGGGAATCGAGCTGCCGATCACTTCCGAGCATTTTCGTCGACTCGACTCCTGTACTCAAGCCCCGGGACGTGAGGTTGCAAAGCCACCCCCGATCGGTGACAATCCGGGCAGGTCATGAGGCTCACTTCGGGCCTGGAACCTCGACAAATCAAGATCACAACGGGCGGCGAAAACGAACGATGAGCGGACCGGAAGGTGGCGGCAAGGCCTGGGGCGGGCGATTCGACGGCGGCACGGACAAACGTGTCGAAGCCTTCAGCGAAAGCGTTTCGTACGATCGCAGGCTGTTCCGGCACGACATCGCCGGGTCGATCGCCCATTCCCGCATGCTGGCCGCCGTGGGCGTGATGACGCCGGCCGAGGCCGACGCTATCGCCAAGGCGCTCAAAGAGATCGAGGCCGAGATCGAGGCCGGCAAGTTCGCATACGA
>Ga0172376_10006091_pt1 | contig 13214 bp, 11 predicted proteins | sample Lak35m_FD_121114 | JGI IMG/M metagenome (GOLD analysis project Ga0172376, IMG submission 121114) | Freshwater microbial communities from Kabuno Bay, South-Kivu, Congo - kab_092012_35m | ecosystem: Environmental > Aquatic > Freshwater > Lake | place: Democratic Republic of the Congo: South-Kivu...
AGGTGGAAACCGAAAGCAACAGCAGTGGTCGAGCCTCAAATCGAGGCATGGAATGCCTCGCCATTGCCCCCGACGGAAAACACCTGTATGGACTCATGCAGGGACCGCTGATCCAGGACGGCCAGCGCCAGGATGGAAAAATCACTGGCACCCACTGTCGACTCCTCAAACTCACTCTGCAAGGCGAACTTGAAGCCGAATACCTCTATGTGATGGACAGTCCGGACAATGGCAACAGCGAAATCCTCGCACTGCCGAATGGAAAACTGCTCGTCCTCGAACGTGACGGCAATCCGGGCGAAAAGGCCGCCCACCGCAAACTGATCACCGTCGACGTTTCTGCCGCGACAAATATTGCCGGTATGGCCACGCTGCCCGCAAACCCCGCACAGCACAACATTCAGCCGGCAACACGCACCGTGCTCCTCGATCTGCTGGATCCCCGCTGGAAACTTGCCGGCAAAAATATGCCCGAGAAAATTGAAGGGCTGTGCCTCGGTCCCGTCCTCCCCGATGGACGGCAGACTCTGATTCTCAGCAGCGACAACGACTTCGAATCTGAACAGAAATCGCTGTTCTGGGTCTTCGCACTGCCCGCCACCGCAATCGCCCGGTAAATCCGCGCTCTGCCGCAAACAGAAGCAGCCGGAGTCTTGCAACTCCGACTGCCACAATAGTGATGTCAAACAGATGCCTGGTTCAAAATCGACGCCCAGGCACTGCCCAGCCCACCCAAAAAAACACGACAGATCTGCCGCCTAAGCTGCGACGGCCCAGCCCACCCGCCCAACGGCACAACTGCACTTTCGAACGCAACGCCCAGAGACCGCCGAATTCGGGAATCCGCTCGTCAGTGCCCGGCAGCAACCGCCGCGATGCCCTCCAGAAAACCTTGCAGCTGTCGACTGCGGACCGGGTGCTGCAGTTTGCGCACAGCCTTCGCTTCAATCTGCCGCACGCGTTCTCGAGTCACCTTGAAGATCCGACCCACCTCTTCCAGCGTGTATGTATAGCCGTCGCCCAGACCATAACGCAGCTTGATGATTTCTCGCTCACGATACGTCAAAGTCTTCAGGACCAGATCGATCTTGTCCTTGAGCATTTCGGAAGCCGCGTTGCTCACAGGACTGTCGTTCCCGCGGTCCTCGATGAAGTCCCCAAATGCACTGTCATCACCTTCTCCAATCGGCTTGTCCAGACTGACAGGCTGACGGGATATCCGCAGTACACGACGAGCTTCCTCGACCGGCACGCCCGCTTCTTCCGCTGTCTCTTCAACGGTTGGCTCACGCCCAATCTTCTGCAGCAACACCCGCTGAGCCGCTCGCAGTTTCGTCATCGCCTCTATCATGTGAACGGGAACGCGGATCGTTCGAGCCTGATCGGCGATGGCTCGAGTGATCGCCTGGCGAATCCACCACGTAGCATACGTAGAAAACTTGTAGCCCCGACGATATTCGTACTTGTCAACGGCTCGCATCAGCCCCGTATTGCCCTCCTGAATCAGGTCCAGGAACGTCAGGCCTCGATTCCGATACTTCTTCGCAATCGACACCACCAGCCGGAGGTTGCCACCCGAAAGATCTCGCATCGCCTTGTCGTACTCGTTGTGCCGCTGATTGATCGCTCGCACACGATCCGCCAGGGACGCCGGTGTCTCCTGAGTCAGCAACTGCAACTCGTCCAGCTCACGCTGCAAATGCCGACTTTCGTCAGCTGCCGACTGCAGATTCTGAAGACTTTCAATCTGCTCGTGCAGCTCTGACATGCGAGCCGAAATCTGCTCCAGCCGCTTCATGCAGGGCTGCAGCCTCTGAGTCCGCAGGCTGAGCTCTTCCAAAAGAGTCACACACCGCCGACGACGCTCCTGCAGGCTCTGCTGGATCCCCGACCGCTCCGCCGCCGACAATCCGCTCGACTTCAATCGCTCATAGTCCTCGCGATCCCGACGTCGCATGTCAGCTATCGTTGCCAGATTGATCGGCATACGGCCCAGAATCTGCTCCTTTTCAAGACTTTCCGTCATCGAAACTTTGATCGTTCGATCAAACGGCAGCTCGCCGCGATGCACTCGCTGCAGAGTTTCATGACAGTAGTTCAGAGCATACTCGGTCGACAGCAGCGTGCGACGAAAACGCCGTCGAGTCACCTCAATCTGCTTCGCCAGGAAAATCTCTTCTTCGCGAGTCAGCAGAGGTATCTCGCCCATCTGGCTCAGATAGACCCGAATCGGATCCTCCGAACCACGACCTTCGTCGTCGATGCGGATCTCTTGCTTACGCTTCTTCCGAGTCACAACCGGAACTGCTTCCGGAGGTACTTCGGGGTCAGGTACCAGCTGAATACTCAGCTCCTCCAGACAAACTATCAGGTTGTCCAGATGCACCGGATCAGGCGCTTCGTCAGGCAGGTATGAATTCACCTGAGAAAACGTCAGCTGGCCGTGCTTCAAACCGGCTTCAACCAGCGTTCGCAGACCTTCATCAAGACAACGCATTGCTTCAGCTCCGAATAACCAACGGCGGATGACATCCCGCCAGATACGTCACAATTCCAACGATCCTGCAAATCACTTAAACGTGCCCGAGTTGCCTGCCTGATTCCGACGGAACTCCGTCAGTTTCCTCAGGGCAGCTCGAGCATTCTCATCCAGCTGCCCGGCCACAGGCCCGCCCTGAGCCTGCATCTGCCTCGACAGCTGCCCTTCAGGTCTGTCTCGCTGCTCCAGCAATGGTCCCAGCACACGCTCAAGGTGTACCGGAATCGAGCCGGCCAGTTGTCCCTCAGACCCGTCAGACATCAACCGAAAAATTCCTTTGGCTTCCGCCGAATCCACCACCGCGTTAATCAGGTTGAGCAACTCAGAATCGGAGTCCGCTCGACTGATCAAACGACTCAATTCCGGCAGCTCCCCCTCCTCCTTCCATAAGTCCAGACACAGTGACAGCAGTCGCTGATGCTGAACATTCCGGAAATCCCCCGGCCCCAAATGACGCCCCACGACCTCAATCATGTCCGGACAGGTCAGCAAAATCTCCAGTAACTCACGCTCCGCCCGATCCAGACCATTCTCAACTCGAACCGGAGCCACCTCGGCAGCCTCGTCAGGACGCCGCAGAACAAGCTTCTTCTGAGCCGCTCCGCGAAGTTCCGACAGCTGCTGCCGCGCTACCCTCTCGTCCACCTGCACCCGCCAGCAGACATTGCGCAGAATCAAATCCTCACGCACCGTCCCCGACATGCCCTGTGAACCAGACAGAAACTCCAGCATCTGACCCAAAACCTGCTGCCGACCAGCCACTGTCGCGGTTCCAGCCCGCTTCACGACTGCCTGCAACTTGTATTCCCACGCCTCTGCTGCTGACTCCGTCAACGCCAGAAACTCTTCACGAGTGTGATCCTCAAGATAGTCCGCAGGATCCTTCCCTGACGGAACATTCAGAATTCTGAGATCAAGATCCTGCGCGATGAATTGCAAAATTGACTTTTCTGCCGCGCGTTGCCCGGCGTCATCACTGTCGTAAACCAGCACCACCCGCGGAGCAAAACGTCGCAAAAATCGCACATGCTCCTCGGTCAATGCCGTTCCAAGGGTCGCCACAGCATTCAGCACACCCGCCTGATGACAGGCGATGCAGTCCATGTAACCCTCGACAATTATCACAAAACCCTGCCGCCGAATCGCCTCCCGAGCCCTGTCAAAGGCGTACATCGTACGCCGCTTCTGAAAAATCCCACTCTCCTGACTGTTCCAGTACTTGCCGCGATTCTGATCGTTCCGCCCCGGCAACACTCGTCCACCAAACGCAACAATCCTGCTTCGCTCGTCAAAAATAGGAAAAATCAGACGATCGGCAAGATCCATCGCCGAATAACCCTGCCCCTCGTCCCGCTCCCTCAACAAACCCGCAGAAACCAATTGAACAGAAGTGTACTTCCCACGCGCACGATCCATCAGCCAGTAACGATCCTCAGGGTGATACCCCAGGCGAAAATTTCGCACCGTCTCGGCTGTCAGCTTCCGCTTCTGAACGTACTCCCGAGCATGCTCGGAATTACGCCCCGTCCGCAAAGCCTCGTGCATCAGATTCGCAGCCCACTCCACAATCTCCAGTGCCGCCGACTTCCCCGGTACCTCGCCACCGCCCCCGCTGAGATGCCGCTTCGGAATCTCCAGACGGGCCCGACGAGCCAGACTTTCAATCGCCTCCGGAAACGAAAGCTTCTCTATCTCCATCACCCAGCGGAAACAGTCGCCACCCTGCTGGCAAACCCAGCAACGATACGTCTGACGATCCGGATACACATAGAAAGACGGATTGTGGTCGTCATGAAACGGACACAACCCCACAAACTGACTGCCACCATACCGCGGCTTCAGCGCCACCGTCTCAGCCACCAAATCCACCAGATTGGTGCTGGATCGTACCAGTTCTTTAAAGTCGTCGTTCGTGCCCTGCACAACACGTGCCTCCACAATGCCTCGACGGTCCGCCAGTCTCCGCTTCCAACAGGAGTCCGGCGGACCCCGAATTCTACTCGGCATTACCCTCAGGTCAAGAAGTTCAGCAGACAGCCAGAGCCGAAACCGGGGGTGGCGCAGCGCAACTCAGCCCAGCACAACTACTCTGCCCCCGCCAACTTTCCGGCGCCACTCCGGACCTGCTCACGACCCCTAACCACAACCCGCACCGCAGATCCTGCACCGCCCGAACTCCAGCACCATTCCCATACCCAGCTTCAGACATCCTCACATTTCCCAACAAAATCCAGTTGACCACCCAAAATCACAATCCCGTCTGCCGCTGCCGCAGAACTCCGCTCACTCGCAAAACACCACCACCCGATTCAATCTGCCGTAAATACAAAAAAACATCCGGAAATCCGCTCAGCCGGTATTCCCGCGGCTGCTCCAGACCCACCTGCCGCCCGGACAGTTCCTCCAACACGCCACGCAATAACCGCTGCCAGCCATCACTGCCACCGGAAACTTCCACGCCCGACACCCTGACCCTCCACAAACCCTCCCCGCAAATCTCCCCCCGCAAACTCAGACCCACCAGCATCCAGTCACTGGGCAGCCCGGCTCGAGGCACAATCCGCAGACGCAGCCGCACCTTCAACATCCCGCCAGCACACTCAACAACCACCGAATCACGCTCCGCAAACTCCACCGAATACAATGTCGCTCCCAAATCCCCCGACTCCCCAGCCGACTCCCCAGCCGACTCCCCAGCCGACTCCCCAGCCGACTCCCCAGCCGACTCCCCAGCCGACTCCCCCCCTGCTTCGCCGGCCCCCGGCGACGATAAACTCGACTGCAGCACACGACGAAATCCCTGCAGCCGACTGTCCGTCATCACCCGCCCACCTGACCTCTCCAGCTCCCGATCCAGGACAGCATTCAACACGGCACCGAGAGCTGATTGTGAAACGCATAGCGCCAGATCCTCCGACTCCCGCACCCGAACCGCTGCACCAGCCACCTGAGCCGGCTCAATCACCGTCCAGGCTGACAACTGCACCTCGGCATCCGTCGCACACGCGAACCACTGCACACGCAGGTCCGGCAGCCACCGACCCACCTCAGACTGCAGCCCCAGCCAGCGATCCTGCAGCTCAGCAAACCGAGCCTCCACCCTCTTGTCTATCTTCGGCAACACATCGCGCGACAAATCCTGAGCCACAGCTCGATTGATCCGCGGCTGCATCAGCAGCACCTGATTCCATGCCAGTCGATCACCCAGTGGAGCCAGCGCAGGAGCCCGTCGCCCTGCGGTGCTGCTGACACCCTGCGGCCACTGCGAAGCCTGAATAGTTCCATAGCACTTCTGTGTCCTGAAACGGCTGCCGTCAAACCACAGCGGTTTCAGCACTTCAAACTGATGCTGACCGCTGCTGTTAATGACCGCCTGAGCATTCAGACCCAGCGTCTCACTCACCACCTCGCCCGTCGTCTCCAGCTCAAACTTCAGCGGACGTGTCCCCGGGATGACTCGCAGGCGAGTCCTGGTGCGAGTTGACTGGGTGCCGGACACATCTGTATTCAGCAGACGCTTGCGCACCTCATCCTGCTCGACGTTGTCGTCCAGCATCAGTGACTGCAAACGAGCACTGCGAAGTCCCAGCTGCAGCCACGGCTGTTCCTGATCGCCACCTGCACGTTCGACAGGTACGGCAGACTGCAGCTGAGTCGCGAGCAGCAGAATTCGGCACACCGCAAACCAGTACATCAGATTTACCCGTTTCGTGTCTTGCAGAATTCCAGTACGGCACACAGCATTATCTCAACACAACACCGCAGAATCCAGCCCCGGAAAATTTCGATCAGCCCCCAGAACCAGTCCTCCCAACCGCAAAAACCGATCAATCCCTCCAGATTTCTGCCCCGTTTCCCCCAGTCCGATACTGACTTCCGAAACAATATCCTGCTATTCTGCGGGATTAACGACAACGATCCGCTCCCGGTTGTCTGCTCTTTCCGGACGCGCAGGACAAAATCGCAGCTCGGGCTTTCCAGAACAGGCACCACTCGGCAAAAACACCGCTTTTTGCCGCCGACAGTGCCGTCACACACCCACCCACCCGCCTCCCTCCCGGAGCCATTCACATGCATGAACAACCGCAAAATTTCCCCCTCGTTGAACGTTTCCACCGCGCTGAACATCTCGCCCGCGAACTCAGCGAACACCTGCAACAGGCACTGCTGCCCCGCATCTCTGCACTCAGACACGCCGCCAAAATCCACGACCCGGCGCAGGTCAGCGATCAGGAAATCCTGGACCACATGACGGCCTTCACCGACGCAGAAGCCTTTGCCACAAATATCCACGCGAAACTTCGTGCCTACCTGCTCAGTATCGAACAGGAAACAAGACGCATCCTGAACTTCTGACACCCACTACCTGCGGCGACATCATGGTTACTATCAATCTGGACGGAAAAATTGCTCTTGTCACCGGAGGCGGCCAGGGACTCGGACAGGCCACGGCCAGTCTGCTGCACGAAGCCGGCGCAACAGTCGTTATCAATTATCTTGATGATGACGCCGGAACGGGACGCACGCGAGCCATACAGACGGTGACCCCTTTCGGCAATCGCGGACTGGCTGTTGCCGCCGACGTCCGCTCACGGGCTGATCTGCAGGCCCTGATGCAGCAGATCAAAGAACGCTTCGGGGCACTCGACCTGCTCGTAAACAACGCCGCCATCCTCCGCGATCGCACACTCAAAAATCTGTCCGACGAAGACTGGGATGCCGTTGTGGAAACCAATCTGTCGGCCGTTTTTCGAGTTTGTCAGTCGGCTCTGCCCATCATGCGCGATGGCGGTCGCATCGTAAGCCTCGCCTCAATCTCCGCTGTCATCGGGTTTTTCGGTCAGGCAAACTATGCAGCCGCCAAAGCCGGAATCATCGGCCTGACGAAGGTCCTCAGTAAAGAACTCGCCGGACGCGGCATCAATGTCAATGCTGTGGCACCGGGAGTTGTTTTGACGGACATGGGACAGTCCATTCCCGAATCCGCACGCTCCCGCATGCTCGAACAGATCCCCCTCCAGCGTTTCGGCACCCCCGCTGAAATCGCCTCCACAATCCTGTTTCTCTGCAGCCCCCTGTCTTCCTACATCACTGGACAGACTCTGCATGTCAATGGTGGCTGGTGGGCATGAGCAGCAGCACGCCACGACAGCTTTGTTCCGCCACGGCAGCCATCGCGCTGATTCCCCATAAAGCCACAGTCGCCTGCAGCGGGTTTATCGGAGCCGGGCACCCGGAACTGCTCACCTGCGAACTCGAACGCCGCTTTCTTCACAGCGGATCCCCCTCACTGCTCACACTCGTCTACGCTGCCGGACAGGGTGATGGCCGCAGCCGCGGACTGAACAGACTGGCTCATTCAGGACTTCTGAAACGCGTCATCGGCGGACACTGGGGACTGGCCCCCAAACTCGGAGAACTCGCCCTGAGCGGCCAAATTGAAGCCTAGAATCTGCCGCAGGGAGTCATTTGTCAGCTGTTTCGCGATATTGCCGCCGGCCGCCCTGGCTGCATCAGCCGCATCGGGATCGGTACCTTCATCGACCCGCTGCACGATGGCGGTCGCCTCAACAATCGCTCAACAGAACAACTTGTGGAACGAGTCGATCTGGCCGGGCAGACCTGGCTGCTGTATCGAGCGTTTCCGATCCATGTTGCATTGCTGCGAGCCACCTCAGCGGACCCATATGGCAACCTGCTGCTGGACGAGGAGGCAGTTGTTGGCGACGTCCTTGCATTGGCTCAGGCCGCCCGCAATTCCGGCGGCATCGTGCTGGCTCAGGTCAAAACCCTGCTCGATCAGCCAGCGGCCCCCCAGACCGTAAAAGTCCCCGGAAAACTGGTCGACCGGATTGTGCTGGCAGATCCGGAATCTCACTGGCAGACCATGGCTGAACCATATAATCCGGACTACTGCTCGGCCGGCTCGCTCTGCGATCATCCGGCGCCAGATTCTGAACAGTCGCCTGAACCAGCACGCCGCATCATCGCCGAACGCGCCTGTCGCGAACTGCAGCCTGGCAGTATCTGCAATCTGGGTATTGGCCTGCCGGAAGGAATTGCACTCGTCGCTGCCGAACGCGGACTGCTGCAACAGGTTACGCTGACACTCGAAAGCGGACCAATCGGTGGCCTGCCCGCAGGCGGACTCAGCTTCGGCGCCGCTCGCTTTCCCGAAGCCATCATCGACTCGGCCTCGCAATTCGACTTTTACGACGGTGGCGGACTCGATTTCGCAGCACTCGGAGCCGCTGAAGTTGACGCCAGCGGCAACGTGAACGTCTCACGATTTAAGCAGCGATTCGCAGGTGTCGGTGGCTTCGTCAATATCTCACAGTCAGCCCGCCGACTCGTCTTCTGCGGTACACTCACCGCCGGCGGACTCCGACTCGAGGTCGAAAACGGTCAAGTTCGGATTCAGCAGGAAGGAACCATTCGCAAATTTGTCCAGCAGGTTGAACAAATTTCCTTTTCTGGTCTGCAGGCCCGCCAGCGACTCCACGATGTCCTCTACATCACCGAACGCGCGGTGTTCCGACTGCAGCCAGATGGCCTCGAACTGATCGAGCTGGCACCGGGAATAGATCTCGAACAGCAGGTCCTGAAGTGCATGGATTTTCGCCCCGTGATCCGCTCTGTCAGCCCCATGCCGGTCTGACAGCCAGGATTATGCGGGATTTCGCTTGAGTTTTCCTTGGGCGAATGTTCAATTTGAGATCGCGTTAAACAATAAATCACGCTGCCAGCCAGCTTCCACCGCAGAAAAGTGCCATGCCAGTTCCCGCTTTCAGAGACTCACGAAATTTCATCCTGAGTCGCATCCGCAAAGCCCTCCCACAGTCAGCGCCGCTGCCAGAAGTACTCAACTCGCCGGATTGGCAAACTTTTCCTGATCCGGTAATCCGGTTTACTGAGGTGCTTGGATCTGTGGGTGGACAGGTCGTACAGTGCGGCAGCCTGGCCGCCGCACAGGAACACCTCGAATCTATGCCCCTCTGGAACACCGCCACAGTACGCTACTCCGCAGTCAGCGGTCTCGGAGAAACATCAGCCGCCACTGCAGCAGCCGTTGATCCACATCAGCTCGAGAATGTCGATTTTGCCGTACTCCGCGGGCACCTCGCAGTGGCCGAAAACGGAGCGGTCTGGGTCACAGACGACACACTGCTGCACCGAGTGCTCTATTTCATACCGCAACACATGGCGATTGTCGTTCCAGCCACCAGCGTTTTACACAACCTGCATCAGGCCTACAGCCGAATTCCAGTGGGCCAGCACCGCTTTGCCGGTTTTATCTCGGGACCCAGCAAAACCGCAGACATCGAACAGTCCCTCGTCATCGGTGCTCACGGAGCTCGTTCGCTGACCATTTATCTGGTTGACGGACTTCCGGATCTGCTGGCCGACAGCAACTAAATCTGTCTTCAAATGCCTGAATCTTCCAGGAACACTCTGGACTCGCTCCGCCTGCTCACGACAGGATCGGTCCCGTACAGTCTTCGAAACTGGCAGCGTAAGAGCATCCGGAAAACTCGAGACAGGAAAAATCAGGTGTCGCCCGGTTTCTCCCGCCGCCCAGCAGTTCACAGGGCATGCTTCCGCGCGCAGGATTCGCTCTGCTGACATGCTGAAGGAATCACCAGGGGAACCAAATGACATTTGCTCATGTTCGACACGGACTGGTCTGCACCGCAGTGCTGAGCCTGCTTTCATTATCACCCGCCAGGGCTGATGAAGAAGTTGACCTCGCACCGCCCGTTGATCTCGAAGCCGCGGCATTGCCCAGCCCGCTGAACAGCCAGTCGCCGCCCGGCCACGTCCCGCTCCGCCCCCAGCCTGATCCTGCCATCTCCGCAGGCCCGCTGGCCACCCCCGATCAGCCGGTTGCAGTGCAGCTTCGAGGAACTCTGGGGTTTACCTATCTGCGCGTCTCACACCCGGTGCCAGAAGAAAAGCATCCCCGCAGCGGTATGCTGGCGGTGCGCATGGGGAGTGCCGAGGAGGTTCTGTCGATTCGCGGTATGAGCGGAATGAAACTGAAAAGCGGCGTCTGGCTGTTCGAATCCAACCGTCCACTGGATCCCGGAGTGTCGCATATCGTTCGAGTTGAAGCGAGGGAACATCCGCTGGACGTCGATGCCGTCGCAACTCGTTTCGTAAGACTCATTCCAGGCAGAATCGTGTACCTCAGCTTCGGAGAAGCAGCAGAATAACTCGGGAACCGGAAGCAGCACCCGAATTCATCTTCGCTATTCAGCAAACAAAGCGGTCAGGTCGATGTCGTCATCCCCTGACCGCTTGTTCTTTTTTGCAGGCTTTCTTGCCGCTGGCCTCGCCGCACTGGCTGCAGCCGCTGGGCTGGACTCCGACGGAGCAGCCGTGACCTGACCGACGCCGGGAACAGGATGGCTGCCGCCCGAAGCTGTGACAGATCCTGCGGCAGCGCCCGAGGACACCGGTGCCCTGGCCGCTGCCGCTTCTCTTGCCAGTTTAACGAGCCGAGCTTCTGCTTCCCGAATCTCAGACACCATATCCCCGATTTTCTGCCAGCGATCATCAGGGTTGGCCTGCAGTCCTTTCATTATCGCTGCGGCCACCTGACGATCGATACCCGGCAGCAGCGTCGTGATGTCGACCGGAGGCTTATTGATGTGCTGCAGCACCGCATCAATCGTGAGCGCCGCATCCCACGGAAATCGCTTCGTGTACATTTCAAAGCACGTAACCGCATATGAGAAGATATCAATCCGCTGATCCGTCGGCTGACGTTTGATCAGTTCAGGAGCCATGTAACTTGCGGTGCCAGTTCGATTGCCGGGCCGACGAAACTCGGGGGTGTTCGGAACGGCCAGACCGAAGTCAATCAGCCGAACTGACTTGTCATCGCCGATCATGACGTTGCGCGGACAGATGTCGCGGTGAATCCAGTTCTGCTGATGAAAATGCTGAACTGCCTCGCCAATCTGGATCATGTATCGCAGACGATACCGCTTCATCTCATCGTTCTGCAGATCCACCAGCAGCGCCAGACCAACCCCTTCCACAAACTCCATCACCAGGAACATCTCGTCCTCAGTTGTCCAGCCAAATTCAAACGTCTTCACGATATTTGGGTGGCTAAGCGACATCGCTACATCACCCTCCGTGGGCTTCTTCAGCCTCTTGAAACGTTCCTCCAGCTTCAGCGTTTTTTCTTTGTCCAGAACCTTGAGTGCGACAGTACGGCCGGACTGCAGATCTGTCGCTTTCCAGACTTTCGACATGCTGCCCTGACCAACTCGACCGATCAGGTTGAACCGCCGCGAGATATCCGTTTGTTCATGAGCCGGTTTCTTCGCGAAGAACTTCTCGAACATGATCGTCTCTCAACTGGGAGCCAAACAGCGTGGGATTCCATGAATGGGAATTAACACGACGGCTTTTCAAAAAGTCAACAAGTTCTGCAGGATCAAGCAGCAATGTTCTGGTTTTTTTCGAAAAATCGCCGGTTTCTCTACCATTCAGGAGAGCGTAAACGACCTTGCGGGCATCCCCCCTGCCTGGTCGGCCATACTGCAGCCCCCACGACAATCCTGCTCGGATTCAACAACCCACACCCGCTGTCGCTTGCCTTTCCAGCATTCGAGACAAGAATAGAGACTCCCTGGAAGGGCTGTTGATTTGCGGTATGTCCTCAGGAAGGATGCTGCTGTTCTTTCAGATCGAATCAAATTTTTAGGAGTACCCTCGGTATGCGGTTCATTCAGACACTGGCACTGGCAGCGGCAACATTCTTCGGAGCAGTTTCGATGGCAGCAGATTCCGTTCACGAAATCTCGATGAAGTCCATTGAAGGCAAGGATGTGAAGTTGTCCGACTACAAGGGCAAGGTGCTGCTGATCGTCAACGTCGCCAGCCAGTGCGGACTGACAAATCAGTACACACAGCTGCAGGCTCTGCACGAAAAGTATGCCGAAAAAGGAGTTGTGGTGATCGGAGTTCCCTGCAATCAGTTTGGTGGGCAGGAGCCCGGCACTGAGACCGAAATCAAGGCCTTCTGCAGCACGAAGTACAGCGTGTCCTTTCCAATGATGGGTAAAGTAAAGGTCAATGGCGACGGTCAGCACGAACTCTACAGCTTCCTTAAGAGTCACTCAGACAAAAAGGATGACATCAGCTGGAACTTTGAAAAATTTGTAGTCGGCAAAGATGGAAAAGTGGCTGCTCGCTTCGCACCGCGCACAAAGCCGGATGCAGCAGAGGTAATCACAGCAATTGAAGCCGAACTGAAGAAGTGATCTGATGGTCTGACGCTGCTCATCGTTCTGACGCTGCTCATCAGGGGGATCGCCGCTTACGGCGATCCCCGTTTTCATTTGTCGCCTGCCGGAAATAAAAATCGAGACTCAGGGAAGTCTGTCATACAAAGACCACGCCAGCTGCCGAAGTTCTTCAATTTCCAGCATCCGCAGCGTGCCTTCAGTCGACTGCGGGATTCCCAGAGCCCGCTGTACGGAACGCACCTGCAGAACCAGCCCGTTCTTCTCGCCTTCTCGCAAACCTTCCTCTCGACCTTCCTCTCGACCTTCCTCCCGACCTTCCTCCCGACCTTCCTCCCGACCTTCTTCCCGACCTTCCTGAACCGCCTCCCGCCGCCACTTCTCCCTCCAGACATCCATCGCACTTTTCATCGTAT
>Ga0172376_10006095_pt1 | contig 13209 bp, 13 predicted proteins | sample Lak35m_FD_121114 | JGI IMG/M metagenome (GOLD analysis project Ga0172376, IMG submission 121114) | Freshwater microbial communities from Kabuno Bay, South-Kivu, Congo - kab_092012_35m | ecosystem: Environmental > Aquatic > Freshwater > Lake | place: Democratic Republic of the Congo: South-Kivu...
ATTACATCGCCAACCATCAACCGAATGGCATTGGATCCGGCATCAATGGCGGCCAATCGTCGGTTACGCACGGCCCGACACCCAATTTACCAACTCAACTTGGGCCCTTATCCCAGTGGTCGATGGCACAGCGGGCGGGTGATGGCCCGATAAAAAAGGGCGTGATTTAACCGTATCAGCCAGCTGAACCGATACATAATGCATTAACTCTTGGCGATGAGCCGGATCGTAGACTGGGAACGCCACCTCAATTCGGTGGTCAAAACTACGGGTCATCCAATCGGAAGATGACAACCACACTTGCTCATCTCCCCCATGATGAAACCAAAAAATACGGGAATGCTCTAAAAAACGGTCCACAATGCGAATCACTCGGATGGGCAATGCCGGGTCGGGTACCAACGCACACATGCCACGAACCAACAATTCAACCTGAACCCCCGCTTTGGCGGCCAGCATCAATTTAGCAATGAGTTTGGGGTCGGTGAGTGCGTTGACCTTGATCACACACTTGGCGAACTGACCCCGTTTGGCCGCTTGAATTTCGTAATTCAGGTTTTTTAAGAGGGCGGTTCGCAATCCAAAAGGTGACACCCATAATGAGTGAAAGGGCTTAAAACGGGTGGGGTTTTCCATAAACCGAAACAAGCGCTCCACATCTTGTGTTAGGCGTTTGTCAGCGGTCAGCAAGGCATGATCAGTGTAAAGGGCCGCCGTCTGTTCATTAAAGTTGCCCGTGGCCAACACCGCATAGCGAACCAGACCACCCTTTTCGCGGCGCTCGATGAGGGCCAATTTAGCGTGAACTTTTAAGGACGGCACCCCCATGATGACCCGAACACCCGCATCGGTTAACACCTTGGCCCACTGAATATTGGCTGCCTCGTCAAAGCGTGCTTTAAGCTCGATAATCACGGTCACTTCCTTGCCGTTTTTAATGGCATTCAATAAGGCATTCACCACATAAGAGGGATTGCCCAGCCGGTATAACGTCATCGAAATGCGTTTGACCTTGGGGTCAATGGCCGCATCACGCAATAAATCCAAAACATGCGAAAAGGAATGGTAGGGGTAATGCAACAACACATCCTTTGCCTTCAATACCTCCCATACCCGTGGGGTATCACCCAGGGCAGGGTGATAAACGGGTGTGTGAGGGGGGTAATAGAGGTCGGAGCGTCGCACTGGAAACCCCATAAAATCTTTGAAATTATGATAGCGACGCCGCAACGGCAACAAGGTGTCGTGTCGCCCCAAGCCTAACTTTTTGGTTAAAAAAGTCACCATGCTGGTGGGCATTTTTTGTTCATAAATCAAACGAACGGGCTGGCCATGCCGGCGTTGCAACAAACTTTTTTCAACCGTCCGCAAATAGCCCTCTAAGGCATCTTGCTCCAGGTCAATCGCCGCATCGCGGGTTAATTTAATGGTGTAAGCTTTAATGGTGTCATAGCCATGCCCCCGGAACAAATCGGGCAACGACAAGCGAATTACATCTTCTAATAACATGACCTCGTGGGTGCCTGGCACGCTCGGCAATACCAAAAACCGTGGCAATGCCGGGCAGGGCAATTGGATCAAGGCATAATCGGCTTGTTTTTTGCGAGATAATTGAACCATTTGATACAGCGATCGGTCGTCAAGTTCAGGGAACACCGCCACTTGTGACAACATGATGGGCATTAAAGAGGGGCGCACCGTGTGGGTGAAATAATGCTGCACAAAGGCAACTTGGCGATCAGAAAGCTCGGTATCCGATCGTAAATAAACCGATTCTTTGGCAAGCAACTGAATCAGCTGGTCAAAGACACGGTCAAATGACTCTTGTTGTTCGCGCACAATGCGCTGCACCGCCGATAAGACAGCCTCTGGCTTTTCTTTGGATAAGGGGGATCGCATGCGAAGGGCCGCATCACGCCGCAACAATGCCACCCTCACACGAAAAAACTCATCCAAATTCGATGAGAAAATGCCCAGAAACCGCAACCGCTCCAACAACGGAACGGTCAAATCGTCCGCTTCTTCTAATACCCGCTGGTTAAATGCCAACCAACTAATATCCCGGTTGGTATAGGGCAAAGAATCGGGAAACGCCCACATGCCGTTAGATGCCTGTGAGCCAATCCGATTGGGCCCCACCTCGAACCAAATCAAAATAACGGGCCTGAATCGATTGGGTAATGGGGCCTGCCGAGCCGGAGCCAATCACACGGCCATCAATTTCGCGAATGGGGGTGATTTCGGCTGCCGTGCCCGTAAAAAAGAGCTCATCGGCCAAAAACAACTCATCCCGAATGATGCTGCGATACGATACGGTAAGGCCCATTGAACGGGCAATCCAAATGGCCGTGTCAGCGGTGATTCCCATCAGGGCGCCGTCAGAGGGGGGGGGGGTCACCAATTCGCCATTTTTAACCATAAAAATATTTTCCCCAGGACCTTCGGATACCAGGCCATTCACATTTAATAAGATGGCCTCATCAAACCCATTCACCAACGCCTCTTGTTTGGCCAATATCGAATTGGCATAATTGGCGGTGCATTTCGCCAGTGGTGGCAATGTGCGGCTATCGATGCGTGCCCATGAACTCATTTTACAACGAATACCCGATTTAACCCCTTCATCCCCTAAATAACTACCCCAGCCCCAAGCGGCCACCGTCAACTGCACAGGGTTTTTGCCCGGGTTGAGGCCCATGGCACCATAGCCCACATATAACAGGGGGCGTATATACACCGAGTCCAAGTCGCTTCCTTGCAACAAGGCGCCGACATCATTTTTTTGAAGCAACGCTTGGGTCAGGGCCACCAAGCCCGCCACCGTGTACGAATGTGACATCATATAAATGCGGGCCGAGTCTAATAACCGTTGGTAATGCTCTTTGGCCCTAAAAATTGCTGGACCTTGCGGGGTTTGATACGCACGAATGCCTTCAAATACCCCCGTGCCGTAATGCAACGCATGGGTTAGCACATGCACCCTTGCCTCTTCAAACGGAACCCATTCTTCCTGATGCCATATCCAGTTGGTTTTTAACATGCCGACTCCTTAAAACGACACCGATGGGCGTGCCCGATCGGCGGCTGAAACCTCAAAATAATCGTGTTTTTGATACCCAGCCAACTTGGCGACCAGGCTACTAGGAAACGTGATCACCACCAAGTTGTAAGCCTTCACCGTCTCGTTGTAGCGCATCCTTTCGACTGACAATCGGTTTTCTGATCCCGCCAACTCATCCATTAAGCGGGTAAATTGGGCATCGGCTTTTAAATTGGGATATTGCTCGACCACCACCAAAAGGCGAGACAACGCTGACTCGAATTGAGCCGATGCCTTGGCTTTTTGGTCCACTGATTTGGCCCCCGCCAATTGGGCTCGGGCGGTTGCAATCGATTCAAAGACCCCCCGTTCATGGGCGGCATACCCTTTGACCGTGGCCACCAAATTGGGCACCAAATCTGCACGGCGCTTGAGTTGGTTGTCGACCTGTGCCCATGCGGCATTGATCCCTTCAGACATGCGTGCCAATTGGTTGTTGAGCTGCACGCCCCAGCCCAGCAGGCCCACCAACACCACTGCCAATACAATCCAAATCCACTGTTTTTTCATTGATCGTCTCCTTAATACCTGTTGATTCAAACCGATCCCATTACCAGCCACGGGAAGACCCACCCCCACCCGACATGCCACCGCCAAACCCGCCGAACCCACCCCCACCAAACCCACCAAATCCACCTGATCCTCGCCCACCCCCACCCAACAACATTGAAAGCAATAATAAGGGTAACCCATCGCCCCTGCCAGTGGCAATTAACACCAACAATAACACCACAATCACCACGAGCAGTTCAATGGGGATGTCGGTGGCAGGTGGGGGTGGCTTGTTAAGCTTCAAATCCAACTGGTACGCCGTGGCAATCGAGTCAATGATGGCCACATGCCCTGCCACAACCCCTTCCTGAAATCGTTTGGCTTTGTAAAAAGGAATCACATACCGGTCTAACAACGCCCCCACTTTGCCATCGTTTAACACCCCTTCTAACCCATATCCCACTTCAATACGGGTACGCTTGTCACGCAATGAGGTCACAAACAACACCCCATTGTTTTCTTTTTTCTTTCCCAATCCCCACGATCGAAACACCGTGTCGGCATATTGCTCAATGGGTACCCCCTCCGTGCTATTGACCACCAATGTGGCCACCTCGATGCCCGACGCAGCCGCCAAGGCGCGGGATGCAGCCGTCATTTGCTGTATTTGAAGGGGCGACAGCAGGGCGCTTTCATCCACCACATACCCAACGGGTTTGGGAATGGCCATGATAGGGGCCGCACATAAAATGGCCAGCATCATCCCCCATCGGATTCCCCCGCCGACCCAGTGCCTCAACCGCCCCCCGATGCTCATTGTCGATCCACAAACCCCACAATCTGACTCACCAGTTGGGAATATGCCACCGGCGTTATGTTCAGCGAACGACGATGAAACACACTGTGATGCACCGATCGAATCAGCCCATCTTCAGATGGCAGATTGGATTCGAGCATGGACACCACATCTTGGGCCGATAAGGGGTCACGGGGATGGGGGGATAATAGAATCTGCAGGGTTGCCATCATTTGGGGCCAGCTCTGTTGAATCAAGCGCTTCAGGTTGGGCTTAAAGACCAAGGCCTCACGAATTTTGATGGCACACGACCGCAAATAAAATTCGCATTCGCGGCGCAGGTGATGGGGCTCGATTTTAAGCGGAAAAAAAACATTTTGCCCATGCCAAACATGGGCGTGAGAGGCAAAAAGAGAAAATTCTAACGGAAACACATCCAATGATCGCACCACCTCGGGCACCGTCATCACCTTGAGCAATAACCGTGGGTCCCGAAACGCACGAACTGTCGACATGGCCTGAACCGCCGTCTCGGGATCGCGGTTCACCACCACCACCAATACCGTCATATCCGGGTTGCCCAATAATTCAGGACAAGACCCTACCATGACCAAGGCATCCCCCAGCTGACGCGATAGGCTATCCGACAGCAACTGAATATCCAGCGATGGTTTAAAAAACCCGATCATGTAAGCCCTTTCACCGTTTGATCAAACAAGGTCACAAACAACGCCAACTCATCGTCTGACACACGCAAAGAGGGCATCAGTCGAATCACATTCGGGCGGGGCGCATTTACCAACAACCCCTGCTTAAGAGCCAGTGACACCAATTCAGGTGCCCGGTCGTGGGTTAGCACCATGGCCAACAACAACCCTCGACCCCGCACCATGCGAACCCCCCAACGGTCTGCATGGGCCATGATTAGGGATTGCAGCCGGGCCGATTGGGCGTGCACGTGGGCCAAAAAACCGGGTGCTGTCACCGCCTCTAATACGGCAGCCACCACGGCCAGCATCAAAGGATTGCCGTTATATGTGCCACCTTGGTCACCAAACTCAAATACCGAGGCCGCTTGGGTGGCCAACAACGCCGCCACCGGCACCCCCCCACCCAGGCCTTTACCCAATGTCAAAATATCCGGCACAATGCCATGGTGCTGATAGGCAAACAAATCACCGGTTCTCGCAATACCTGTTTGCACCTCATCGACCATCAACAAGGTATGGTGTTGGGTCGCCAACTCCCTCAAGGCGGTGACAAATGCAGGGTCAGCTGGCACCACCCCTCCCTCACCCTGCACCAATTCCAGCATAATCCCCACCGTTTGCGGGGTTAAATGGGCACGAACGGCCTCAATATCACCATACGGCACCTTGGTAAACCCTGGCACTTTGGGTTCAAACAATTGGTCCCACCCCGTTTTGCCAGATGCCGACATGGTGGCCAAGGTTCGACCATGAAACCCATTCTCAAACACCACAAATGAATGGGCCCCCGCTTTGTGTTTGGCCCCCCACTTTCGGGCCAACTTAATGGCACCTTCATTGGCTTCGGCCCCAGAGTTGGCAAAAAAAACATGGTCAAGACCCGAGAGGCGTGCCAATGTGTCGGATACCGCCATCATCTGATCGTTATAAAACGCAGGGCTTGGGTTAATCAGGCGCTGGCATTGGGATTGTAAGGCCGCTTGTATTTCGGGGGGGCAATGCCCCAAACAATTCACCGCCCATCCTTGCACAAAATCCAAATATTGGGACCCGTTTTGATCCCATAAAAAAGACCCCAACCCGCGTTGCATGACCAGGTTGGGACGATCCGCAATTGGCATGACATGCTTCATGAGTCCCAGCATTTCATACCACCGGCATATCATCAAGGGGAAAGTGAGATAACCCTTCGTTTGGGTATCAGGTTTGGGTGGCAATTGAATATTTAAAGGTTTGGATACAAAATACCCCCATGAGAGTGCGTCCCCACGTGAATCCGTATACCTTTATTGACCCACTATCCCCCATCGATTGGGATGACTGGGGTTTTGACGCCACCAATATTGACCTTGAAATCGGGTCTTCAAGTGGTCTTTTTTTACAGCATTATGCCAGGGCCTTTCCGGACCGTCACATTGTGGGCGTGGAGGTGAGAAAACCCCTGGTTGAAACGGCCAATTTGCGATTACAACGGGATGGCATTCAAAATGCGAGGGTGATATATGGGTCGGCTGAACGGGTGATACAAGATGCCTTTCAATCCCCCATCATTCAATCGGTTTACGTGTTTCACCCCGACCCATGGTTTAAAAAGCGTCATCATAACCGACGGGTGATTCGCCCCGAATTGCTCGGGATGTTAGAGCCCAAACTGCGACCCCAAGCCCGTCTTTATCTATCCACCGATGTGCCGGAATTGGCCTTGTGGATGCAACACGTACTGGCCCATCGCCCCCATTGGACCCCCTTGCCTGACGATGGGTTTTTTGACTCCCATTACCACACCAACTGGGCCCGCTTTAGCCAACAAGATCTTCGAACAGAATGGACTGGGTTATATGGCTATCAGGTTTGAGGGGGTCATGTGGAAGTACCAACTATGGGGAAAATGAGTTTCATTTTTAAGGCGGTTAAAAGGCAGAAATCGCAGAATAAAGAAGTTGGACCCCCCCAAACTATAGTGAACCTATTCCACATGTGCCATGTGTTTAAACATCTGGTCTGGGGCTCGGGTTCAAAAAAACAAAAACAGGTCCCCACCGCAACCGATTGACAGCCTTGCAGCAGAATAAGCCGTTGTGTCCACACGGCACGTGGGAACTTAAAACCAGGGCATATTGGGGGGTGCGTAAAAATGTTAAGCCCCCACACAACACAGTGGAACGACGGTTTAACCGATGCCCCTTTATTTTAAGGGTCAGCAAGGATGGGGGCCAACACCAGGGCGGTCATGGACTCATACTTGCCGTTGTGTATGGGGTTGGGTAGAGTACACGCATGACTAACCAATTGAATGATTGTGTGTCGTGGTTGATGAGCCACACCGTCAGGGAGCATGTGCCACTCTATACATCAATGGATATACGGGTGCATCATGACCGGTATGTGGTGGTAGACACCAATTTGTTTCCAGCTGGCTTTAACAATATTCATCCCAGCGACTACCCAGGGGTGTCGTCCGCCTTTTTAAACTGGCTAACCCAGTATGCACCCAAGGCACAGTCTATTTTAATTGTATGCGAAGAAAACACGCGCAATGCGTTTTATTTGTCTCATCTGCATACCCTAGGAACGTTGTTAGAGTCGGCAGGGTTCTCGGTGCGCATGGCCACTTTTTTATCTAATCAGCCTGGCACCCCTGACAAGCCTGGGTTTTGCCACGATGCAGACCATGCCATTTTTCACACCGACACTGGCTTTCCCATTCAACTGTGGTGCCTCAATCATGTGTTAAAAGAAGTGGCACAGGGCCATTATCACGCCGACTTGGCCATCTTAAACAATGATTTATCAGATGGGCTGCCCTTTATGCTTCACCATTTATCAACCCCTATGTATCCATCCCCATTATTGGGGTGGTACCAACGAAAAAAATCCGATCATTTTGATGCCTTTCATCGCGTGGTCACGGCGTTAAACAACGCCCATCAATTGCCAGTCAACTGGTTTTCGTGTGCCCATACGGTATGTGATCACGTGGATATTACAGAGGCCAATGACCGGGAACGACTCGCCGAATCGATACGCCAAATCCAAGCCATCAGCGGGTGTAAGGTGGTGTTTGTTAAACACGATGCGGGCACTTATGGGATGGGGGTGATGGCAATGTCAGGGGGGGATGATATGGTGACGCTGAATCGAAAGGGGCGCAATCGGTTGGGCACCGGCAAAGGGGGGCAAGCGATTCATCGCTATCTGGTCCAAGAAGGTGTGGCCAGCACCTTAACCCACAATGGCCGGGCCGCTGAATGGGTCGTGGTCAATGTGGGCACCCAGTTGGTGGGGGCTTTTTTGCGTGTCAACGATCAAAAAAGTGAGCTGGATAATTTAAATGCCACTGGCATGGGGTTTGTGCCAATGGCCCTATCCGACATCGCACCGGATGTGCGGCAACGGTTGGAATTGGCGGCCCTGATTGGCATCAAGGCGGTATGCGATGAATGGCAAGCAGTAAAAGGAGGCAATGAATGGGTACTTTAAAACGGGCATTGGGGGCATGGCATTTGATCACATTGGGGATTGGGGCGATCATTGGGGCGGGTATTTTTGTCTTAACGGGCACCGCATCCGCCCAATACGCTGGACCTGGCATTGTCATTTCATTTGGGATTGCCGCCTTTATTTGTTTGCTGGCGGGGTTGTGTTATGCCGAATTTGCGGCCATGATACCCAAGGCAGGCAGTGCCTACACGTATGCATTGGCCACAATGGGAAAGGGTGTCGCGTGGGTGATTGGGTGGGATTTAATATTAGAATACTTGTTTGCCTCGGCAACGGTGGCGGTGGGGTGGTCGGGATACGCGGTGAGCTTATTAAAAGACATTGGATGGGTGATACCAGAGGCGCTGACCCACTCCCCCTGGGCGTATTCCCATGGGGACTTTACCCGCACCGGCCACCTTATCAACCTGCCCGCCATGGCCATCATTGCCTTGATTGGGGTCGTGCTGTGGCTGGGAATTCGAGAATCGGCACGGGCCAACGCCATCATTGTTGCCATTAAATTATTGGTGATCGGGCTTTTTATTGCCATTGGGCTTCCGCACATTGACCCCACTCACTTTTCGCCTTTAATACCCGAAAACACCGGCGTTTGGGGTGAGTTTGGATGGAGCGGGGTATTGAGGGCTGCAGGTATTATTTTTTTTGCCTACATTGGCTTTGATGCGGTCAGCACGGCAGCCCAAGAATGCCGCAACCCGCAACGAGACCTACCCATTGGCATATTGGGGTCACTGGGATTTGCCACCATTTTGTATATCGTCGTTGCGATTGTGTTAACGGGGTCGGTGCATTACACCCAACTCAATGTCCCCGATCCGATTGCGGTGGCAGTCGACGCCTTTGGGCCCCACATGGGATGGTTAAAAGTGGGTATCAAGTGTGGGGCGTTGGCAGGACTTAGCTCGGTTATTTTGGTGATGCTAATGGGGCAAACCCGGGTGTTTTTTGCCATGTCGCAAGATGGCTTTTTGCACCCTTTGTTTAAACGCATTCACCCCCGCTATCACAGCCCATCATCCGCCACCGTGGTCACCACAGTGGTGGGAATGGTTATTGCCGGTTTGTTTCCAATTCAATTACTCAGTGAAATGGTATCCATTGGCACCTTGTTGGCATTTGGGATAGTCTGTGTGGGTATTTTGGTGTTGCGAAAGCAGCGACCTGATTTACCTCGCCCCTTCAGAACCCCCTGGGTGCCACTGGTGCCCGTATTGGGTGCCATGGCCGCATTTGGCCAAATGCTGGCCCTGCATCCCGATACATGGCTTCGGCTGGTCGCCTGGTTGGCCATGGGAGGGGTAGTCTATTGGTTTTATGGCAGGCGGGTGACCATCACCCAAGAAATGGTACTACATGAGTCTGACACTCGCACAACTTGAAGCATTTGATATACCGGGGCCTCGGTATACCAGTTACCCCACCGCCCCCCAATGGCAAAATGGGTTTCCGGTCACCACCTATCACCAGGCCCTGCAACAAAGTGCCCTTTCCCATCACAGTTTGTCGGTTTACATCCACATCCCATTCTGTACCAAAATGTGCTATTACTGCGGGTGCAATGTCATCATCCGAAAACAAAACGAATCGGTTGGCGACACTTACATTGGGTATCTATTAAAAGAAATGGCACTGGTCCGGCAGCAGCTATCCGCCACCCAAGTCGTGAAGCAAGTCCATCTGGGAGGGGGGACCCCCAATTATTTAAGCCCCGATCAGTTGACGCGGTTGCTGGTGGGCATTCGTCACACGTTTCAAATTGAAGCGGGATCAGAAATCGCCGTCGAAGTAGACCCCCGCACGTTAACGCATGAGCAAGTGCGGGTCATGGCCCAACAAGGCGTCACCCGTCTTTCGATGGGCATTCAAGACACCAACCCCGATGTGCAAGCCAGTATCAACCGCGTGCAACCCATTGAGATGGTTCGCCAAGCCGTCGATTGGGTGCGGGCACATGGGTTGTCTTTAAATTTTGATCTCATTTATGGGTTGCCCAAGCAAACCCACGACGGCATCGTTACCACCATTGGGCACGTCATCGCGGCGTCACCCGATCGAATTGCCCTCTATAGTTATGCCCATGTTCCCTGGTTAAAATCGCACCAATCATTGTTAAAACCCCATCAATTGCCAATGGGGCGCGACAAACTAAATTTGTTTTTAACTGCCCGAGATGCCCTGATCGCGGGGGGGTATCAAGGCGTGGGGATGGACCACTTTGCACGACCAAACGACCCCTTGGCGGTGGCGTATCAAACGGGCACCTTATACCGCAATTTTATGGGTTACACGCTCAAGCCAGCAGACGATGCGCTCGGTTTTGGGGTCACCGCCATTGGGCATGTCAAGGGGGTGTATATTCAAAACACCAAAGACTTGGCCCAATATTATCATGGGTTAGATACCGAGCAGTTGCCTATTGACCGTGGCCTTGCCCTTAGCCAAGATGATCGCATGAGGCAATGGGTGATTCAGTCGATTATGTGTCAATTTAAGCTAGACGCCGCCGCATTTAGTCAATTGTTCGGGTGTGATGTGATGGCCTTAGAGGGGGTGCCCGCTCACCTTCAAGCCTGCGAATCGAAGGGGCTGATCAACAAAAGTCAGTCCGGATTTGAAGTAACCGAACTGGGCAAGTTGTTTGTACGCATTGTGGCAATGGGATTTGATGCCTACCTAGCCCAGTCGGGTGGGTTTTCGCGCACCATTTAATGAGGAGATAACAAATGAAAGTATCATATCGTTGGGTATTTGCAGGGTTTGGATTGGTGTTTGGTATCACCGCCGTTATTCTTTATTTTAGGGTGGTACAAAACGTCAAAGAAAGTGCCGTGGTCGTATCCAAGCAACCCAACCGCACCCAATCCCCTGCAACGGTGGCCCATTTGGGCGAGATTTTATATGTCAATCAATGTGCATCGTGTCATGGCGGAAAAGGACAAGGACTGGTGGCCTTGGGCCCCACCTTGATTCATCACGACTGGGCATTCAATGACGACCGAATCGGATGGCTGATTCAACGCATTGAAGTGGGGGGCAATGGGATGCCACCCTTTAAAGAGCGATTACGACATGATGACATTGTGCGCATTGTGCGCTACATCGAAACGCTGAATCAAGCCGCGGCAGCGGCACGTGCCAAGGAGGCACGCTAATGTCACGGTATTTAGAGGCCGTGTCCGGACGCCCCGTGGACCAGATCCCCCTGTGGCTCATGAGACAAGCGGGTCGGTATTTGCCAGAATACCGTGCCATTCGGCAACAACATGATTTCATGACCATGATTCAAACACCGGCATTGGCCGCCGAAGTGACCATGCAACCCATACGTCGGTACGGGTTTGATGCCGCCATCTTGTTTTCTGACATCCTAACCGTTGCCAGTGCCTTGGGCAGTGACCTGGCGTTTGTTGAGGGAAAAGGCCCTGTGATTGCCAATCCCATACGCACCATGGCGGATGTCAATGGGCTCTGCAAAGAGAGCATGCGGGCACGATTGGAATATGTCCATGAGGCCATTGGGTTATTAAAACGCGATCACCTTGGCAACACCCCCCTGATTGGGTTTGCGGGGGCCCCGTTTACGGTGGCGTCTTATATGATTGAAGGGGGATCATCCAGTCAAATCGGCATGGTGAAGCGATTGTTTTTTAACCACCCTGACGTCATGAGTGAGTTAATTGACCGGTTGGTATTGGCCACCGCCGATTATGTGTCCATGCAAATCGAATCGGGGGTCGACGCCATCCAATTATTTGATACGTGGGCCATTCATTTGGGATTGGCCGAATTTGAAGAATGGATTATGACCCCCTTAAAAGCCGTACTCAATCGTATTCGAAACCCCAAACGGGTGCCCATTACGGTATTTGCCAGGGGGAGTGCGGCTTTTTGGCCCCGATTGGCAACCCTTCCCATCCAATGCTTGAGTTTGGATTGGCAGGTGGATATCGGCGCCGTGGGACAATTGGCCCCGCCTCATTTGGCCTTGCAAGGCAATTTGGACCCCATGTTGTTAACCGCAGACCCATTGGTGCTCACCCGTCGCATTCAACAGTTGTTAGAGGCTGTGGGGCACCGCCCCGGTTACATCTTTAATTTGGGTCATGGCATCACACCGGATGTGCCAGTGGAACAGGTACAACGGTTGGTCGACACCGTTCGATCGTTTGTGCCCAATGGGCGATAATCAGCACCCGCCGTTGGTTGCAACATGGGGATGGTGGGTGATATAGTGTGGCCGCCCATATTTCCGACAAGGTTGCATCAGTTCCGCTGGTGATCGGGCAAACAAAGTATGACCCAATAAAGGAGTTCCCATGTCTCAATCCCCCGTTGCATTAGTTGCCAAAGAGCGTACCCGTGTGGGCAAAGAAGCCAGCAGTGCCCTACGAAAAGAAGGCAGGGTGCCAGCAACCGTTTATGGCAACACCGCCACCACCCAAGACTTACCCGCTGTGTCAATATCTGTCGAAGCCAAAGCGCTGGTACAATCACTCAAAACCCCTTTGGGTCGCAATGTCACCCTGTCCCTAACCGTTGAACGAGAAAATGGTGCCAGCGAGCAATGCTTGGCGTTCCCCTATCGCATTGAACGGGACCCTATCTCG
>Ga0172376_10006097_pt1 | contig 13207 bp, 7 predicted proteins | sample Lak35m_FD_121114 | JGI IMG/M metagenome (GOLD analysis project Ga0172376, IMG submission 121114) | Freshwater microbial communities from Kabuno Bay, South-Kivu, Congo - kab_092012_35m | ecosystem: Environmental > Aquatic > Freshwater > Lake | place: Democratic Republic of the Congo: South-Kivu...
ACCCTGGTAGGGGACACCTGCGGCCTGGCCTGCGTGGACCTCACCACCGGCGACTTCCGGCTCACCGAGTTGCAGGGTTCCCGCGCCCTCCTGGCCGAACTGGAGCGCCTGCGCCCGGCCGAGCTGATCCTGCCCGCCGCCTGCAAGGCGCTCTCGGGCCTGCTGGCCGATTCCCCCATCCGGCTCTCACCCCACGACGACTGGGTCTTCGCGCCCGAGACGGCCGTCTTCACGCTGCGCGAGCACTTCCAGGTGGCCTCGCTCGACGGCTTCGGCCTGCGCGGCCGTTCCGCCGCCATCGGGGCCGCCGGGGCGGTGCTGCACTACCTCGGCACCCACCTGCGGCGGAACGTGTCGCACCTGACCCGGCTGGGGTTCTACGAGGTGGCCGACTACCTCATCCTCGACGCCATCTCGCTGCGCAACCTGGAGATCCTGGAACCGCTCCACGCCGACGCCCCGAGGAACACCACGCTGTTCGGGGCCCTGCACCTCACCGTCACGCCCATGGGGGCGCGCCGCCTGCGCGACTGGCTCACGCAGCCGCTGGCCGCCCTGGATCCGATCCGGCGGCGCCAGGACGCCGTGCAGGCCTGGCTCGACCGCCCGACCACCCTGGCCGCCTTCCGGGCCCGGGTGACCGAGGTACGCGACCTCGAGCGCACCCTGAGCCGACTGAGCCTGGGCAGCGGCAACGCCCGCGACCTGCTGGCGCTGCGGCTGGCGCTCGAGCAGTTGCCCCAGGTTCAGGCCGCCGTCGCCGAGGCGGCCGGCCCGGCGCCCGCCCCCCCGCAGGGCCGTCTGTTGCCGGAGACCGCCATCGACGGGTCCGGCTCGCCCTCGGAACTGCAGGCCCTCGGCGGCCGCCTGGAGTCCCTGCCCGACCTGGTGGAGCTCCTGTCGCGGGCGGTGGCCGACGAGCCGCCGCTGGCGGTGCGCGAGGGCGGCATGATCCGCGACGGCTTCAGCGCCGAGCTGGACGAGCTCCGGGCCGCGTCGCGGGGCGGCAAGGACTGGTTGGCCAAGCTCCAGCAGGACGAGATCGCCCGGACGGGCATCCCGTCGCTCAAGGTCGGGTTCAACTCGGTCTTCGGCTACTACATCGAGGTCACCAAGGCCCACCTGGCGAAGGTGCCCGGCGACTACGTGCGCAAGCAGACCATCGCCAACGGCGAACGCTTCATCACGCAGGACCTCAAGGCCATGGAGTCGAGGATCCTCGGCTCCGAGGAGCGGGCCACGAAATTGGAGTACGACCTCTTCCTCCGCCTGCGCGAACAGGTGCTCGACCACCTCAAGTCCATCCAGGAGACGGCCTCGGCGCTGGGGCAGCTGGACGTGCTCGCGGCCTTCGCCGAGTCGGCCCGGGTGCGCGGATGGGTGCGACCGGAAGTCGGGGACGAGGGCCGGATCGACATCCGCGACGGACGCCACCCGGTGCTGGAACTGCGCCTGACCGACCAGCGCTTCGTGCCCAACGACACCGCCCTCGACCTGGAACACGAGCAGATCGCGCTCATCACCGGGCCCAACATGGCCGGCAAGAGCACCTACATCCGGCAGGTGGCCCTGTTGGCCGTGCTGGCGCACACCGGCTCCTGCGTGCCGGCGACCTCGGCGCGGATCGATCTCTGCGACCGCGTCTTCACCCGCATCGGCGCCAGCGACGACCTCGCCCGAGGCCAGAGCACCTTCATGGTCGAGATGAGCGAGACGGCCAACATCCTCAACAACGCCACCCGGCGCAGCCTGGTGATCCTCGACGAGATCGGCCGGGGGACCAGCACCTTCGACGGCTTGAGCCTCGCCTGGAGCATCGTCGAGCACCTGCACCACCAGATCGGGGCCAAGACGCTCTTCGCCACCCACTACCACGAGCTGACGGAACTGGCCGCCCCCCGGAGCGACACTCCGGCCGAGGGCACGGCCCCCGGACAGGCCCCGGCCCCGCCGGCATCGGCGGGCCGACTGGCGCGGGTGCGCAACCACAACGTGGCCGTCCGCGAGTGGAACGACCGGATCCTCTTCCTGCACAAGATCCAGCCGGGGCCGGCCGACAAGAGCTACGGCATCCAGGTCGCCCGACTGGCCGGCGTGCCGCAGCCGGTCATCGACCGCGCCAAGGGCATCCTGCGGGTGCTGGAGGAGGCCGAGTTGAACCTGCAGCGCGTGGTCGAGCCCGATGGCGGCACCGCCGCGACGGACTCGGGCGCCCGCACGGTGTCCGCGGGCCGCGGACCGGGCCGTCGGACCCGCCGCCTCGAACGCGAGGCCCTGCAGGAGCTGCTGCCGCCGCCCCCGCAGCTCGACCTCTTCTCCTGAGCGGGGGGGGCTTCGCCGAAACGGGCTGCCCCTCCCGGCGCGCCCAGCGCCTCAGAACTTGAACTGGACGCCGGCGACCGCGCCGAACACCGACCCGAGCTGCACGCTGGCCCCGCGGCCCTGGGCCGAGAAATTCAGGTCGCTGTTGCTCTGGATGTCGCCGCCGCCGAACACCGACCACCGGGGCGTGATCGCGAAGTCCACCAGCGCCCGGGCGTAGAACCCCTGCCGCCAGTCCTCGCGCGTCGCCCGGACCGCCAGGCTCTCGGTGGCCGCCGCGAACTCGGCCGGATTGCCCGCGAACGAGGTCGACTCGGTGAACTGCAGATCGGCCTGGGCGTACACCGTGCAGTAGCCGGCCCCCAGCCCGAGGGTCAGCCGATCGGTGAGCGGCAGCTCGACCCACGGGCCGAACTTCACCGTGTGCAGGTCGCTGGAGATGGCGGCGTCGAGCGCGTTCACCCCGGCGGCCTGGACCGACGAGCTGCGCAGGGGCGCGAAATCGACGACCGGGGCGGCCGGGCCGCCCGGGACCGGGCCGAAGACGCCGCCCTGGTAACCCGGCGAGGGGGGCACGATGCCCCCGAGCGAGTACACCGAGCGGTTGCGGGTGGCGGTGCCCGACACCCGGCCGGACGCCGAGACATCGAAGGTGGTGAAGCCGTAGCCCGCCTCGAGTCCCCAATGACCGGTGCGCTTGCCGAAGGAACGGAAGCTGTAGAGCTCGTACATCGCCCACAACTCGCCGCCGAAGGCGGTGCTGCCGCCGCTGCCGTCCAGGCTGCCCACGCGGGGCACCTGGTCGAAGCGGGTCAGCGTCAGTTCATCGCCCGCGACCTGGTCGGCGCGCTGGTATCCCCAGTTCCAGGTCACGGCCCCGGGGTTGGCGGTCACCACGCCGGCGTTGGTCGAGGCGGAGGTGTTGGACCCCAGGAGCACGTAGCCGTCGGCGAACTGGCCCGCCGCGCCCGAAAGCGGCGTCCGGGCGTCGGTGAAGGACGCCTTGAGGTTGAACTGCACGCGGCCCGCCACGCGGAAGCGGATGCCCAGGGGCTCGGGCGCCTCCTCGTCCTGAGCCCGGGCGGACAGGGCGGCGGCGCTGGCGGCAAGAAGCATCACGGAGGAGCGGCGGATCAGGGAACTCATGGGACGAAGGGGTCGGGGCGGGGTCGGGGATGGGGAGTCTTTGCGTGGCTCGGAAGACGTCGGGTTGATCGGGACGGGGCCTCTGGATGGCTAGCGGAACTCCAGCACGCGGTAGAAGCGGTTGGTCGGAACGCTCTCGGTGCGGGGCAACCCGTGGTCGAGCCACTGGACCTTGCGACCGTTGCCCTGGAGCGCCGGGCGCGCCGTGCGGATCACCGAATTGGTGGCGTCCTGCGCGCTGAAGTCGCTCAGCACGTCCGAGTACCGGACGTAGTAGCTGAAGTTGGTGAGGGTCGGGAACTCGAGCAGCACCCCGCCGGTCAGCACCGGCTTGTAGGTCACCGGAACGAGGCTGCGTCGGCCGGCCGGCACCTGAATGGTGCTGTCGAGAGCGAACTCGCTGACGTAGCCCGGGGTGCCGACGCTGCCCGGCAGGCCATCCGAGACGTAGTACTCGAGGGTCAGCGGACGGACCGCCAGGGCGCCCATGGGCCCGAGGAAGACCGACGGATTCGGCGGGTTGCCGACCGGGCCGACCGAACTGGCCAGCGAAACGGGCACCCCCCGGGTGTCGTTGGTGAGGCCGGTCACGATGAGCAGCACGTCGGCCAGCGCCTCGTACCGCAGGTTGACCACCTGGGCGGACTGCTCGAAGTAGCCGGTCTGGCGGTTGAGCCTCAGCGGTCCCTGAGGGATCACCTGCGGGCTCATCAGGAGGTTGAGCGGGAACGAGACGAGATCGGAAAGATTGGTGCCGATGACCCGGTCGCTGGCGCTGGGCAATGACGGGAACGGCCGGGCGGCGCCGGCGTTGGTCGAGGTCGAATCCTCCACCGCCGACCATTGGGCCGCGGCGAGGGTCTGCGCCGCGTCGCGCTCGACGCCCGTGGTGAGCACCAACTGGCCGATCTGCCGGTTCTCCGGGAAGAAGGCCGAGGCGTCCGGCGGCAGCGTGTAGACGAAGGAGAACTGCCCGGGCTTCCGGTCCGTCCGCACCGTGGTGTTGGTTGGTGAATCGGCCGCGGGCTCGAAGGCGATGTCCCGCACCACGCCGGGATCGAAGGTCCAGGTGGCTCCCACGCCGCGATCAGGCCCGAGCGACGTGAAGACCAGCGGGAAGGTGTACTGTCGGACGGGCTCGGTGCCGGCGGACTCACGGATGGCCACCGTGCCCAGGCGCAGGCGCGATGGAACCCCCAGCACGATCGACACCGTGGCCGGTGCGCTCACCACGGTGTTCGTGCCCGCGGTGACGGCCACGCGGAACGGTCCGCTGTACCCCGTGGCCACATTGGTCATCACCAGCCGGGACAGCGTGGCGTTGGTGGTGTTGTAGGCCCCGCCGGTGATGGGCGTCTGGTTGGTGCCGGCCAGCCACTGGTAGCTCAAGACCGACGACGAGTCCCCACCTGACCTTGTGGCCCAAACCGACAAGGTGACGGTGTCGCCGGCATAGGCGCCCTGGCTGACGGGCTGGAGAAAGATGACCGGTTGGGCCGAGGCGGCGGGCCCCGGCGCGGACTGGGCCCAAAGTCCGAGGGCGGCCGCACCACCCAGGAGGCCCACCAGCAATCCGCGCAGAGAGGGAGTCAACATGATCGGGTTCGCCTCGGGCCGCTCGACCTGTCCGGGAGCCTCGGGCGCGACGTTTCTGCGGGTCCCCCGGAAGGGCATCAAGCCCAATCTGCCGGAAAACGGACCGGGCGGCCGGATGGACCGTCGACCCGCTGGGCCCTCATCCGGGCCCTCATCCGGGCCGGAGGCGGGACGGATTGCGCAAGGGGTGGCAGTCCTTGCGGCCGTGGACATGCACGGCGGTCCACTCGGCCAGGCGTCGGCCGAGCAGGCGGCACACGCCCTCGGCGTCCTCGCCCCGGGGCTCCTTCACGACCACCGCGCCGTAGTGCGGGGTGTGCAGGCGCGTGGCGTAGTCGGTGACGCCGAAGACCAGGAACCCGAAGTTCATCAGGATGGTCAGCAGGCTTTGGCAGGCCAGCTCCATGCCGCCGCCCCAGCCGCCGGCGGTGCTGAAGGCGCAGCCGATCTTGCCGTCGACCTGCATCCAATGGGGCCCCATGACCTCGTCCCAGAAACGCTTCATCCGCCAGGACAGGATGCCCATGTTGGTGGGGCTCCCCAGGGCCAGCCCGTCGCACCACAGCACATCGTCGGCCGTGGCCTCGGCCACGGAACGCACCCGCACCTCGGTGTCGGGCACCGACCGGGCCCCCTCGGCCACCAGCCCGGCCATCTTGGCGGTGTTGCCGGACAACGAATCAAAGAGCACCAGCACGCGGTTCATGGCCGTGGATTCCAAACCCGATGGCCCGAGAAGGGAATCGGTTTCTGGGATGCCCGAGCGGTGAGTGGCAATTGACCACTCCAAGCCGCCCGGGCCGACCGCGTCGGCCCATGGTTGGAGGTCGGACTCCGGACTCCAGCTTCCCAAAGGCCTAGAAACGGCGGACCCGGAAGAAGCGGGTGGATCCCGGGGTCTGCAGCCGCACCTCCTCGGTCCGCGAAACCGTGGCGGCGGGCCAGGACCCGACCTCGGACCAGCCGCCCTCCCCCAGCAGGTCGCGGGCCTCGAGCCGGTGGGCGGACCCCGCCGCCGCCTCGAACCGCAGGACGACGCCCGTGCCATCGCGCTCGGCGACCAGGCGAGGCCCCTCGCCGGACGGATCGGGTTCGGCCCGTCCCGGGGATCCTCCGGGGCGTGCGCTGCGCGTCCACGTGGCCGCCAGGCCCGGATCGCCCGGGGACGCCGGCCTGGCCAGCACCAGCGAGTGGCCTCCCCCGTCGGCCAGCGGCTGCCAAGTCGCCTCGTAGCGGAAGTCGAACACCGGCTCCTCCAGCGGGCCGAACAGGGCCAGGGGCTCGCCGGCATTGGACAACTGGGCCGGACCGTACTCGGCGACCAGGTTCGTGACCGACAGGTTGGCCACCGAGAACCGGGCCAGGTTGCGGACCAGCACGCCGTACCCACCGGCCGGGAGCGTGGGGGCGTTGGTGCGCGACCAGTCGAAGTCGATGCCGCCCCTCAGGCGCATGCCGGCCAGCGACACCGGCCGGTCGCCCCGGTTCCACAACTCCACGAACTCCAGGTCGTCGGCATCGCCCGGGGCCCCGCCGTCGTCCGGATGGAAGTGGATCTCGCTCACGACCACCGGGATGGGATCGACCACGTAGGTCGCCGCGACGGGCCCCGACCAGTTGGACTTGAGCGGCGGGTTGGAAGCCCCGGTCAGCGCCGAGTGCAAGGGGTTGACCGCACGGGCCATGAGCCTCGTGTTGGCGGCGAGGCGGATGGGATTGCCGTCGTGTCGGATCGCCGCGGGGTTGGTCCGGCCTCCCGGCAGGCGCGGATCGGACCCGTCGAGGGTGTAGTAGACCGACAGGGTCAGGCCCGGCGGCGCTACCAGGCCCGCCTCGAAGCCCGCCGGCACCCGACCGGCCGGCGAGGTCAGCCGCGGCGGCGCGACGAACTGCCGGTCCATGAAGTCGGTGCGGTTCGAGAGCCACGACTTCATGAGGTTGACCTCGGCCTGATAGCTTCCGCCCCTGGGCGTCACCCCCCAACGGTTCTGCTCCCGCGGTTGCGCCGATCGGACGCTGCGGGCCAGCTCGTCGGTCAGGCGCCAGAGGTTGGTGGTGGCGAACTGGTTCGTGCGCAGCTGCTGGTAGCGGTCGATGTACTCCTGGAAGAACTCCGGGTCCCGGAACAGGCGATCCCACCACGGGTAGTTGAAGAAGTCGGTGCCCCGGTCACCGACCTGCGAACGCCAGACCCGGGGATTGGCATCGCGGCCGTCCGTGGAACCGAGGGCGCGATCGAAATCCCACAGGGGCCCGAAGTGGATCTTGCCCTCGCGCTTCTTGTGGAAGAAGGCGCTCAGCCGCAGGGCGTCCACGTTGAAGGCCAGCACGTTCATCAGGTGGTGATCCACCCACGATCCGGTGTCGATGAAGGCCCGGAACCCGGTCACCGGGTTGGTGAAGCGGGCGTTGTCGTAGAGGGCGTTGCCGAAGGCGTTGAGGTGGTTGCGGATGTAGTTCAGCTGTGGCGCCCGGGCCGGCAGGCGGAGCTGGTCCTCCCTCGGGTCGACCAGCGCCACCGTCTGGTTGGCGGCCGCGATGCCCGAATCACCCGGATCCAGCCGGTCGATCTTCATCAGGTAGCCGCCCGACAGGGTGGGCAGCGTGAGGTTCTCCGGCTCCAGCGTGCCGGCGTCGACCCGGTCCTTGCCCACCTCCACCCGGTCCATCAGCACGTAGATGCCCGCATAGCTGGTCGACTCGACCGCCCCCGCGCCCGAGCCCACGTAATACACCTCGACGAAGCGGGTGTCCGGCGAGTAGCGCCCGAGGTCCCGGCTCAGGCGGTGCATGAAGGGATTGTGGATGAGCACCGGCTCGAAGCCGTTGGGCGCGTACATCACCCAGTCGCCGTCGGCGGCCATGCCCAGCGGCGACAGCGGACGGTCGTTGTCGAACTCGTCGCGGAACTCCACCCGGTAGCTCGCCTTGGCCATGCCCTCGGTGCTCGAGCCCCGGACCGAGATGCCCGCGCGGGTCGCCAGCGACGGGGCGGACGTGAGCCGGGTGACCCCGTTGGTGTCGGGCTCGAAGAGCTGGATGTGGGCGAACGCCCGCACGTTGGCCGGCGGCCGTCCCCCGCCGAACCCATGGATGAGCATCACCGGCAGGTCCGACCGGAAGTTCGCCACCGTGGCCGAGAGCGGCACGAAGGTCTCGCCCCGCAGCTCGCCCGGCAGCAGGCCCGGGGCGAAGGCCCGCGCGCGCACCCGGACCGCCTGCGCCGTGAAGCGCAACGCAGCGGCATAGACCGGGGAGGTCTCCGTCGGCGCGGACCCGTCGACCGTGTAGCGGATGAGCGTGCCGGCCGGCACGGGGGCGTTGGTGGAGGCGCCGAGCTGCAGCTCGAGGGTGCCCGTGTAGGTGCCGCTGGAGACCGAGAAGGCCACGTCGGGGGCGAAGCCGTCGCCGCGCACGCCATTGGGCGCACCGGGGGTGGGCACCACGAAGTAACCGTTGCGGTTGGGCGCCCCCTCGGCGTGCCCGTAGGAGACATCCGCCCGCTGCGGCGGGTAGGCGGGCGCGTACTCGTCCTGCACGGCGCCGTCGGCGTTGAGCAGGGCCAGGCGTTCGCCCGAGGCGCCGAGCCGGAACGAGGTGTGCAGCCGCGCCGTGTCGTTGGTGCGGTTCTTGCCCGAGGCGAAGAGCCGCAGCCGGCCATTCGGCGCGAGCAACAGCGACGGGAAGACCCAGCGATCCGTCCCGGCCACCAGCGACCACCCCTGCAGCGACGCCAGCGACGTGCCGCTGTTGAAAACCTCGATCCAGTCGGAGTTGTCGCCATCTTCGTCGCGCAGGCCCCGCTGGTTGAGCGCCAGGAACTCGCTGATGAGCACCCCCCGGGCGGCGACGCCCTCCTCGACCGTCACCGACCAGGCGGCGCCGGCGAACGGCAGGGCGGCCGAGGACAGGTCGGTGATGCCGTGCCCGGCCCCGAACTGGAAGCCCACCGTGCCCGGGGCCAGCCTCGGGAAACCGAAGAGGTACTGGTCGGGAGCCAGGGCCGTCACCGTCTGCGCCGGGACGCCGTTCACGCGCAGGTCCGAGGCGTCCACCCCGCGCACCGGCTCATCGAAGAGCACCTCCACGGCGGCGAACGGCGACACGATGGCCCCCTCGCCCGGCACGATGCGGGCGATGCGCGGAGGCTGCTGGTCCAGGTCGGCCTCGAGTTCGGCGTCGAGCACCAGGTCGCTGCTCGTGAGGTTCACGTTGAAGGCCTGGATGGCCAGCACGTTGGTGCCGGTGCGCAGCACCTCGCGCGGGAGGGCCACCGGGTGATCGATGAAGTCGACGGGCTCGGCCGCGTTCACCGAGGCCAGCGAGCCGAGGGTGATCTCCCCTTTCGGCGCGCCGGAGCGTGCCACCTCGCGGCCGTTGATCCAGGCGATGAACCCGTCGTCCACCTTGACCCGCAGGAGCAAGGTCCGCACGTCGGCCGGGGACGCCACGGTGAACGATCGGCGCAGGAACACCGAGGCGTAGCGGTTCCGCATGTCGGTCAGCTCGGTGCCGGTCAGGGCTTCGCCGTAGTAGACCGGCAACCGGGCCGCGGCCCACGCCGCGTCGTTGAAGGCCACCCCGCGCCAGGCGGTCGTGTCGGGCAGCGACGGCTCGGCCGTGGCCTTGGCCAGACGCCACAGGTCGCCCCGGGGCACCAGGGTCCGGACCTGGGCTTGGGCGAAGGTGCAGGCCCAGAGGCCAACCAGGGCAACGGCGACGGAACGGAGCCAGCGGGTCATTCCCGTGACGATAGGGGCCAATCCCGCGCTGGCAAAGGCCCGATCGCTCCCCCGGGGCCGGGAGGTCCACACCGGGCGACGGCCTGGAGTGCCCATGGCCGCCGCGCGCCCCACAGGCCCGATCCTGCGGAAAATAGCCGTTGCCGCTGGCTCGGGGGCTTGGCTAGCGTCCGGCCCGTGATTCCGAAGCGTGAACAGGCGATCGTACGCGTAGCCCCCCGGGGCTGACGCGGAACGACCGGCTGTCTGGAATCCAGGTCGCCCGCGTTCCCGGCAACGGATCGCGGGCTTCGGTTCTGTGCGGGGCCCGTCTCCTGAGCCAGTGCGTCCGGGCCAGCCTCCACGATCCGAAACACCGATACCGAGAACCGCCTACATCCCATGCGCCACACCATCTCCGTGCTCGTCGAGAACAAGTTCGGCGTGCTGACCCGCGTCGCCGGCCTCTTCAGCGGGCGCGGCTACAACATCGACTCGCTCAATGTCGCCCCGACCCATGACGCCACCCTGAGCCGGATGACCATCGTCACCCGCGGCGACGACGCGACCGTCGAGCAGATCTGCAAGCAGCTCGAGAAGCTCGTCGATTCGGTCAAGGTCATCAATTACAGCAAGACCGACTACATCGACCGCGAACTGGTGCTCGTCCGCGTGTCGGCCAACGGCCAGAACCGGGCCGAGATCTGCCAGTTGGCCGAGCTGTTCCGGGCCAAGGTGGTCAACGTGCAGCCCGACACCATCGTCATCGAGATCACCGGGGCCGAGACCAAGATCAACCAGTTCCTGCTGTTGGTGAAGGACTTCGGCATCCTCGACCTGACCCGAACCGGCGTGGTCGCCCTGCCCCGGAACTGACCCGGGCCGGCCGGCCAACAGCCCGGACAAATCAAAAGCCCGCCAAACGGCGGGCTTTTGTGTTTTCAGGGAGGACGGAGATCAAAGCGCTCGGGGCGATGTTCGAGGACCCCGCGCGAAGGAATATCCACTTGGGGAATACCCGCCGGGAGAGGGCCTCAACCGAGGCTCCCCAACGCAGGCCCCCCGACGGAGGCCCTAAACCCGCGCCTCACTTCGCCTTGAGCGCCGACTCGATCGCGGCCACCACCTCGGCGGCATCGGGCTGGGTGCGCGGGCTGAAGCGGTGCAGCACCTTGCCGTCACGACCCACCAGGAACTTGCCGAAGTTCCACTCGATGGGGCCGGGGAAGGCCGCCTCCTTGCCGGTGAGCACCGAATACAACGGATGCTGCTCCGGAGGGTTCACGTTCAGCTTGGCGAACAGCGGAAAGCTCACCGAGTACTTGGTGGAGCAGAAGGTCTTGATCTCCTCGGCCGTTCCCGGCTCCTGCGCGCCGAACTGGTTGCAGGGGAAGCCCAGCACCTCGAGGCCCTGTCCCTTGTACTTCTTGTAGATCGCCTCGAGCTGCTTGTACTGCGGGGTCAGTCCGCATTGGGACGCGACGTTCACGACCAACAGAACCTTCCCGGTGTAGGCCTTGAGCGAGGTGTCCTTGCCGTCGATGTCCTTGAGCTTGACGTCCTGGAGAGGGGTGGCGGCGATCATGGTGAGGGTGGTGGCGGCCACAGCGGCGGCCTTGAGCAATGGGGCGATGAGGGAGCAATTCATTGGGCGGAATGTTGCCCCATCCCGTCAGGAGTCAATGCGGGCCTTTTGAGCCCGGGTTTGCCCGCCCCACCCACCAACGGCCCACCAACGGCCCACCAACGGCCCACCAACGCCCCACCAACGCCCCACCAACGCCCCACCAAGCCTCCAACCAGGACTTGCCGGCGGGCGGATGGCGCCCACTCTCGCGACGTGCGCATCATCGGAGGACTGGCCGCGGGTCGGCTGCTCAAGGTTCCGGAAGGTCTGGGCGTCCGCCCCACGCCCGACAAGGTCAAGCTGGCGGTCTTCAACAGCCTGGGGGCGTTCTTGGACGGTGCCCGCGTCCTGGACCTGTTTGCCGGCAGCGGCGCGCTGGGCCTCGAGTGCCTGAGCCGCGGGGCCCGGGAAATGGTGAGCATCGAGAAATCCGAGAAACATGCCCGGTTCTTTCGGCAGAACCTGGGCGCCTCAGGCTTGCCGGAGACGGCCGTCAACCTGCGCGTGCAGGACGTCTTCGTGGTGTTCCCGCAACTGGCCCAGAGCGGACGCCAATTCGACCTGATCATCGCCGACCCGCCCTATGGCGAGAAGAACGTCGGCCGCCGGTCGACCTCGCTCGCCCAATTGCTGCTCGATGACATCGTCTTGCCGGGACTTCTCGCGCCGGGCGGTTTGTTCGTCGTGGGCCACACCAAGCGCGACACCCTGGAGATCCCTGCGACCTGGAAGGAACGCAAAGACATGCGCCATGGCGACACGGTGATGCGCTTCCTCGTGCGCCCGGCCGACCGGGTGCCGACCCCCGACCCCACCCCATGAGACCCGCGATGGAACTGCTCGTAGCCACCCTGGCCCTCGCCGGCCTGGCGATGGCCGGACTCGGCACCCCGACGGTTCGGGCCGCCGAGCCCACCCTCGCCGGCCACCCGTCGGCCGTTCCATCGAAAGCCCTGCAGCAAGCCCTCGACCGGGCCGTGGAGCGCACGCTGGCCCGCCCCTGGAAAGCCCCCCTGCAGGCCTCGCCGGTGGCCGCGACGGTGATCGACCGCGGCGGCCCGGGAACCCCGCCCCGCCCCGCCGCCTTCGCCTCGGTGCGGGGAGTCGAGCCCATCTACCCGGCCAGCGTCATCAAGCTCTTCTATCAGGCGGCCGTGCATCGCTGGATGGAGGACGGCCGGATCACCGACACGCCCGAGGTCCGCCGCGCCCTGCGCGACATGATCGTGGAATCGTACAACGAGCCGACCCACTACCTCATCGACCTGCTCACCGGCACCACCAGCGGCCCGGAACTGCCCGAGGCGGAATTGAAGGCGTGGGTGGACCGACGCGCCGCGGTCACCCGGTGGTTCCACGGCCAGGGCTACCCCACCGCGGTCAACGCCAGCAAGAAGCCCTGGTGCGAGGGCCCCTACGGACGCGAGAGCCAGGCCATCGCCGCCTTCGAGCCCCGGCGCAACTTCCTGACCACCGAGGCCACCGCGCGCCTGATGCTCGAATTGGCCGAGGGCCGCTGCGTCTCGCCCGCCCGATCGCGCCAGATGCTCGACCTCATGGCCCGGGACTTCACCTCGCCCGCGACCGATCCCGAAGACCAGGCCCACGGCTACACCGGCCTCGCGCTCACGCCGGGCACGAAGCTCTGGTCGAAATGCGGCCTCACCAGCCAGACCCGCCACGACGCCGCGCTCATCGAACTGCCCTCCGGCCGCCGCGTGATCCTGGTGGTCTTCACCACCGACCACGCCACCGAGCGCGACATCATCCCCACCGTCGCCCGCGAACTCCTCTC
>Ga0172376_10006100_pt1 | contig 13199 bp, 20 predicted proteins | sample Lak35m_FD_121114 | JGI IMG/M metagenome (GOLD analysis project Ga0172376, IMG submission 121114) | Freshwater microbial communities from Kabuno Bay, South-Kivu, Congo - kab_092012_35m | ecosystem: Environmental > Aquatic > Freshwater > Lake | place: Democratic Republic of the Congo: South-Kivu...
CCTTAACCGCCTTAACCGTAACTAATGGTGATGCTGTTGCTGGTAATGTAACCCTTACTTTAGATGCTGATCTAGTATCTTTAGCTGGTATTTCTACTACTGGTTTTGGTGTTCGTACCGCTGCTGATACTTGGGTTACCCGCTCAATTGAATCTGCTTCCGGTAATTTAACTGCATTTACTGTAACTAATGGTGATGCTATTGCTGGTAATGTAACCCTTACTTTAGATGCTGATCTAGTATCTTTAGCTGGTATTTCTACTACTGGTTTTGGTGTTCGCTCCGCTGCTGATACTTGGGTTACCCGCTCAATTGAATCTGCTTCTGGTAATTCAACTGCATTTACTGTAACTAATGGTAATGCTGTTGCTGGTAATGTAACCCTTACTTTAGATGCTGATCTAGTATCTTTAGCTGGTATTTCTACTACTGGTTTTGGTGTTCGTTCCGCTGCTGATACTTGGGTTACCCGCTCAATTACTGTTGGCGCTGGTTTATCTATTGTTAATGGAGATGCTGTAGCTGGTAATGTTGCTATTACTTTGGATGGATCTATTTCTTCATTAGCTGCCTTATCTACAACTGGATTAATTGTTCAGACTACAGCTACTACTGTAGCTTCACGTTCTATTGTTTCTAATAATAATTTAATTAGTGTTGTTAATGGCGATGGTGTTGTAGCTAATCCTACTTTAGATCTTGAACTTTCCTCCGGTTGGATGATTCGTGGTAATGGCTCTAATAAAGGCCAGGCTTTCCGTTCTATTGTTCGTGAAGTTGCTACCACTGCAGATAACCAAGCATATGCATTACTTTATACTTTAGCCGCTAATACTGAACAAGTATATCTGAACGGTGTGTTACAACGCCCAGGTGCAAGCTATGATTATGAAATTTCTTCAGGACAGGTACTATTTAATTCTGTAAATGAAAATGCAGATGTTGTAATGGTTAGTTATTATTCTACTAACTAACTTTTTTGTTTATGGGAAGTGACTATAGTCACTTCCCATTTTTTACATATTTTTCATATGATTATATACAACTCTAAAAAATTTCAACAACAAACATTTACTGATATTTCAGAACCTAATATTTATTTATCTAGTTTTTTAAATAATTTTTTAAAAACTTTAGTTGATTCAAGCAACAATTATTCAGTTAGAGTAATTGGGTTAGATTGTTTTTTTATTGATTTAATTGATAACGAATTTTTTAAAGTTGTTATTACTCCAGGCAAAGCAATTATAAATTCCTCTTTAGTTGAATTAGACGCCCCAACAGTATTAGATATTGCTCTTGATCCTGCTTATGATCAAATTATTGTAAATATGTTTTTAGATGTAGCTAAATTTAAAGTTGAATTGTATTTATATGATAGTATCAATAATAAAACAAATCGCCCCTTTTCGAATAATTCAGGAATATTATTATCTCGGTTTTCAATTATTCGCAGGGATAATCAAATAGTTAAGATTTCACATCCTTATGGTGAATGGAAATATACTAAATATTCTGAATTTTTAAAATCAATAAGTCCGGAAACATTAGTGTTAGATACTTTCGTCTATTCTAAATTAATTTCTGATTTAACATTGCGTGAGCCTTTTAAACTAAATGATTCAGATATGGAAATATCAGTACCTTTATTTTTTGAAGAAGCTTCAAAAAAAATAAATAAGTCTGCCGCTAATAAATTAAAATCTAAATCTTTAATTAGTGATTTATATGGATTTTATTATTCTAAAAATGATATTAATATTAAATATAGAACTGAAATATTTGACCCCTTAACTATAAATTCAATTTAAAAATAATATGGGATATATTTCTACACCACCAAAACAAAGAATTTCAATAGACCCTTATACCGGCAAGCTATTTGATTTCGATAGTATTTCTTCTAGAGTTTATTTATCCCGAACAATTAATAATCTTTTAAGAGTATTTGGGACTGATATTATTCTTAATGGTTTAAAGATTAAAAGTATATCATATAATGTAGACCCGGATATTGATGATACCGATGTTGATGCTTTAGAGAGTTTTAGCTTAAAAATAAATCCAGGTAAATGTATTATAGATACTACATTGATTGAAATAGAAGAAGAATCATCGATTGATAATTATGAAATCTCACATTTAAATGATATTGGTTATTTATTATTATTCCTTTCATTTAGATATTCTGAATCAGTTTATGAGAATCAAGCCAAGTTTAAGCTTTTATGGTTGGATTCTACTAAACGTTTAACTAATCCAGTTATAGATCCGTCAATTGATCGGATACTAATTTCCATTTTAGAGTATAATAAAATTACAAATACAGTTAAAGAAGTAGCGGAAAGTTCTATTACTATCGGTAAACTTAAGTATGATGTTTATCCATATAATAACTTTAAAAAAGCAGCAGAATTATACACTAAGAATTTATTTTCCTAATATATGTCAATACAATTAATTAATAATGAAACAATAATAGGTCTTGAAAATAGATTAAGTTCTCTTATTAGTAACGATTCAATTTTTAATAGTATAATTTCTAAATCATCGATTGTACTTTCTTCTGATGTTTCTAGATTGACTTTAGAGAATATACAATTTAAGAAACTTATTGAATCTACAACTAATTCAATTTTATCTAAAATAAAAGATATCGAAAACAATGAACTATTATTGCAAATAACAGCTGAAATCACCAGACTTACTACTTATTATTTACTCCAAAAAAATTTATTAGACCAAAATTTTAATAATTTTAATAATGATTTATTGAAATTAAATACTAATATGGAGCAAATAATTAAACGTTCTAGGTATTTTGAATATGAGTTATCAAAGATTCAGCCAATGAAAACAGAAGGATATATTGGTTCTTATAATTGGATTCTTACTCGCGTTGATTTTGATTATAATGCAAACCCTAATGATTTTGTTGCCGCTAAAGGTGAGAACACGTTAATTACACTTCCAATTCATGCACTATTTGGGGATGTCGTCACTATAGCTAACTCTGATAAGTTATATGATATTACTGTTTCTGATGGAATTGGTAGTAAAATACTAAAAATTTCGCCGCTAACAATAGAAAATTATATATTCATTAATGGTAAATGGGTTAATTCACCGATAATAAAAAATATTTTTTTAAAGACTGTAACATCAGATTATACCGTACCTAATAAACAATCTTCGGTAATTGTAGCTGATAATCCTGCCATTATAATTACACTTCCAGATGATCCTATTATATCTCCAACTCAAATAGTTACTATTATAGGTAATGTAAAAATCAAATCTACTAATTACCCTATAATGAATAGTTATATGGAATTATATATTGATCCTGATATATCCAACTCAATTACATTACAATTTAACGGACATTCATGGGTTATTTCTTCTAATCCTTCTGACTTTATTTTTATCAATAAAACATATTTTATTGATTCTAACAATAATACGTTATTTATTGATACTACTAATAATCCATTGGAAATCATTCTTCCTAAAAATCCAGTCGATTCATTTTCGGTTTCTATAACCGATATTGGCAATAAGTTTTCAGTAAATAATTGTCGAGTAGTTGCCCATCATCCAATTGCAAATAGCGAAGATCTATTTTTAGAATTAGATATTGATGCTATTTTCTTAACTTTAATATTTGCCGATGATAGATGGCTAATAAAATTTTAAAAAAATTGAGGTATATTAAAAATGTCTAATAACGCACTTAACCAAATAGTTTCTATTTTTGGCCCTACTTTTAAATATAGAAACGCGGTTCCAATTATAAAGCGTAATGGTGGTTTGGTTTCTAAGATTGAAGGGAAACAGGTTACTTTTAAATTCAAAGATCAAACAATATTGACTATCACCAATGCTTAATCCATTAAACACCTTATTACAACAGCAAAGTAATTTATTAAATTTACTTGAAAATAAAACTTGGATTGCTGATCTTACAAATATTATAGATGATTTTAAGAGACAAGCAGCTATATTATTGGTTCCTGATATTTTTGATAAGACATATTATATATCTACAGACGGTAATGATTTAAATAACGGCACATTCGATAATCCATTTAGGACTATTGAATATGCCATAAATAAAATACCAGTTGGTGGGTATGGTAAACTTATTTTAAAATCTAAATTAGATCCAGTTACCATTGCTAATATAGCTCAAGAGTTTAAAATTACAAAACCAATTGAAATAAAAAATAAAGTAATCGATATTGAAAACCAGGACGTAACTGTACCAAATAAGGTTACTTTTTTGCACTATGCAACTAATCTTTCAGATAAGTCTGTTGCTAGATATTATACGTTAAATAATATTACTCTTACTGCTAATTCTTCAATTAATTTCTTTAATTTACATATTGAGACCCCAAATTTATCAGAATCCGAATATAATGACCCTACTGTAAATTATTCTGATTTTATTTTCAGTCGTAATAAAGTAAATACTAAATTTGCCGCTATTACTTTAAAAAATACTACATCATCTATTTCTTTTAACAATTGCAATATTGACTTATATTCTTTCGATTTAATTTCTATACCAAAAGAATATACAAGTTCATTAAATCTGTTTATATCTAATAAAACAAAATTATATAAGAATAAAAATCGTATTACTAGTACTATTACAAATAATTCATATTTACTACAATTATTTACTGGTAATATTAAACTTATTGTAGAACCGAATTCGTTATTTCAAGGAAATTATATATACAGTCCTTCCTCTTCTCTGTATTCTTCACGTTCAGAAACAGCTATTCCAATTAGTGATGTAATAAATGATACACATACTAATTTAAGTTTAATAGATTATAATATTCTTAGTTAAAGATGCAAAAATTTACAAATAAAGCAATTCACAGTGCAACTACCGATACAGTAGTATATAGTTGTCCTGTTGATTCATACTCAACAATACATAATCTATTAATTACAAATAATGAAAATACTGCAGTTACGTTAAACCTTAAGCTTAAAAAAATTATTGGAGCGGATGAATTCGAATATCATTGTGTGCCAAGTGATTTTGAACTTAGAGCTAAAACTACTTTGGAAATGAAACCAATAAATATGATAGCTGGGGATCGATTAACTATCAAATCCACTTCTCCGTTAGATGTAATTGCTAGTATATTAGAAGAAAGTGTTGGATTTTAACAACCAATAGCGGTAAGAGTAATTTTGCCGCTATCCCAACTTATATAAAATAGAATGGAAGAATTAATAGTTAAGTTCGCAAATCAAATATTGGCAGGAAATATAGTAGCGATATTTATTACATTTATTGTTATTTTAGCTATAATAATATATTTAATATTTCAAATAATTAACCATCAGCAAAATAACCAAATCGTAAATAATGACGCTACATTAGATGCTAATGATGTTTTAATACAGTCTACGTTATATAAAATAAAAGAAGATTTAGAAACTTTAATTAGTCTAAAACATACGGAAATAAATATTAAATTAGACCAAATAGAATCTCAATTTTTAAATAGTATAAATGCTCTAGAGCGTACATTAACTACTTTATCAAATACAAATATTATAAATATGCAATCTACGGTTTCTTCTACTTTTAATTCTTCTATTAATACTCTACAAAACCATATAGACAAAGATCTTGTGGATATTAGAATACAACGAAATGACATCAAAAATACTATCAATATAAATATAAAAGAAATTTATAATAGTATAGAATCCCTTGAATCTAATAATAATAAAATTTTAGAAGCATTAACTCATTTAAAGAGTTTGCTTGAATTAGCCGCAATATTAAATAACAATATTAAATTATCGCCATTAAAAAATGAATCTCATTGATTTTAAAATTAAATCTTCTCTTTCTAAGCTATACTTCTTTCATAGTTATAATTTTTATTTAAATTCTATAGAAAAAGAAGTTGAATTTAATGAAGAAGATAAAAATATAATTATTTTACAATATGATTCTTGGTTTTTCTGGTTATCTCAAATAGAAGAGTATCTATTAAATGAAAAAAAAATTTCTTTCAGTACAATATCTAAAAAGTTTATTCAAAATTATAATAAATTAAAGCATAATGAACTTGAAGTTGATTTAAAAAATAAAATTATTTTATTAATTAACGATTTAGATGAGCAGGAATGTACTAATTCTCAAGCATTTGAATATATAGCTAAATGGCTTTCGTTATATATTCAATCATTAATTTATTTAATTTATGAATAAAGGATGATCAAAAGCAATCCATTTATAGCAATTACCGACTTTTATTTACAGAGAGATTCTAATAATTTCGAATTTCTTTTGGATCGTGCCATTAAATATAAACAAGAATTCAATATTAAAGAATTTAAAATTTTCAATTATACTTCAATTAATGATATAACTGATAATTGTAAGGCTTTATTCAACGATTTAGATTTTAAAATTTCCGTAATATGAATATAGAACCTATGGATAAAACGTGTTTAGATACTAATTTTAGTATTTCATTTATGTCTGAAAATGATAATGAAGCTATTTTTTATGCTGAAGATGCTTCTGAATTTATTGATTATTTAAATGAAATAAACCCACAAATAATACAAAGTATATTATCTGAAGATTTTGAACCCACCCATGAATTAATAGAATTACTACAGGAGTCTACACTTTCATATATCGAAGAAAATAGTATTCCTTGTGGATGTGATGATTATTATTCTCAATTATTCAGTTTTCTAGAAAATTCAGCCATTAATGGAATAACTGTTTCTATAGAAGAAGGAGATGATGATGAAGATGAAGATATCAATGAAGCTATTTATGAAAATTTACAAGTAATTCCTTGGGATATTGAAGTTAAAAAGGATGTTCAAAGTTTATTACAAGAAGCAAAATACAAGAAAGTAGTTCGTGGTGGTAGATTAATTAACCGGCAAGTTTGCCCTCCGGGATATAGATTATCTGGTGGGCAATGTGTTAGAATGCCCACTTCAGAAGTTCGAAAAAGGATGAAAGCAGCTCTTAAAGCGGCTAAAACTCGTAAAAAAGAATTACGTAATTCGATGTTTAAGCAAATGTTATTAAAGAAGCGTGCTCGTTCTATGAATGTAAGACGTTCAAGAGGATTATAAAATGCAAGAATTAATATGTGAAATTCTAGTAGATAATTTATATCCTTATTTTGAAAATCTTTCAGAATCACAAATTAACCAAGTTATGGGAACTGAAGAGTTTATAACTGAGGTTAAAGCGGTTAAACAGAAGGTAGTAAGAGACCTAATGTTAACTGTAAAATATGGACAGTGCCCAGAGGGATATAAAGTAGATAGTAAGACTAAGCAATGCGTTAAAATGTCTACTGCTGAAAAAAAATTAATGCATAAAATAGCAAAACGTGCAGCTAAATCTTTTAAATCTAAAGGCACCGCTGCTAAATTAATTAAGAAAAATAAATTTGATAAATCTATGACTATGCGTAAACGTTTAGGTTTGTTTGATTGGAAAGATTTTAACGCTACTGAAAAGGCAGCTAGTAGATTTAATAAATAAAAAATCCCAGAGTTTTGAATGAACTCTGGGATTTGTTTCCTTTAAATTAGCTGTAGAAATTTTTCTTCTGTGTATCCTCCTAAAACGCAAAAAAAGAACCCATCCTGGGTTCTGGATCTTATGCGGTGAGCCCTAAGGGTGTTGATCCCGAGTTTCCCAGGGCTTCCAATCCCTTTCTTGGGTTTTCAAATACTTGTATTCCATCACAAGATCTTCCATATTACGATCCTCATCATCCGTGAATTGGTTGAATCCGGCCCACCACTCCTGCTGAAATCGATGTCGTGACCCGGAATAAACCAGGGTCTGCCCTTTCAGCCAGATCCAATTCCCTGCCGATGTCATCCAGACTCCTTCCTCGGCATGGTTGCCGGGCGTAAAGCCCGCCTGTGCATATGGTGGTTCCCAGCCACCCGCTTCACGTAAAGCCCACAGTGGGGGCGTTTGGTTGAAATTGGCTATTGGGCGCCATCCATGAGGTTTACCGTAGTAGCCCTCATGCTGGCAAACCCAGTTATCCAATAGTCTATTGGGATTGAATTTATTGTTAAAATAAATAATGACATGCATATTAAATCTCCGCATGTTGTGGGTGTTGTGGGGTAGCATTTTCTAGGTTAATGTTCCTAGAGGGCTCTCCCCACGGAGTAGTCCAGCTTAATGTCTCTGGACTTTTTTTGAAAGTCATCCAAGGATGCATGGAAGATCCTAAACCAAAAATTAAAATAGATCTTTTTCTTTCAATATATAATATCTCTTATAAAATTTTGAAAACAACGCATGCTAATACACAATGTTCACAGTGATCTCCTTACTTCAATTACTTATTTTTTAAATAATTATATTTTTAGCGATCATCATTTAAAGATAAACAATTTTCAATATAATATTGGCAATTCTTCGTTTCAATTAGATTACAAGACACAGCAAGAGCTTCCGGCTGCTATTGTAACTTTACAGAATATAATGCCTTTCTTGAATAAACCTTATGTGTTTCATAGAAATATTCTAGATAATATACATAAGATTCCGGTTATTTATGATCGCACTAAAGATATTGAGATATTTCTTCAAGAAGATATGTATACTATCGCTGTGAGTGTGAATATTAATTGCGATTCTCAGTTGCAGGCATTAGAGATTCAGCATCGTTTAATAAACTATTTGCCGTTAAATAAATATTTACAGGCATATAGGTATACCTCTTTTTTTGAATTAGATCCTAATTATTTATCTAGATATTTAATAGATGTAAAAAAAGATAAAATTGAAAACCTATTCTATAAACAAAATAAATTTACGAATACTTTTGATTATTGCTTTAGTGTTGAGTATGAGCCGTTAATTAGATTAAATTCCTGTGATATAGGGATAGATAGTTCTGTAAATTCTTCTTTCCAAGTAGGATGTTCTTTTGAATTTTTAACTCATTTACCAATTTATATTTCCGGTCCTAATATTAATTGGAATAATCCAGTTGATTATAATTATCTACAATATAATAATATTCCAATTCCAATAAAAAAAGATAAAGATTTAATATTAGTTGAGCTAAAAAATAAAAACACTAATACTATACATAAAGAAATATGGGAATTGAATAACGGACAAATTAACGGCAAGTTACATCAAATAGAGCGAATACTATCCGCCACTACTTTAATAAATAAATTAAAATTTGACTCATTATTACATATCTTTGAGACTCCAGAAGGAGATATAATAAATGAGAATTGTTTTATTGAAGGGGAGCGTATAAATGGAGAAATACGTCAAATTAAATTCTTAGACGATGATAATATAACTCTGTATTTTATGGGAATGCTTAACGGCGTATCCACTAATATGTTTTTAACACTTGAATTTATAGAGATTGACGTTAAAAAATATGTACGTGATCTTGTGTTTAATCCTAATCCGCCTTACGAGATATCTTACTATAAAATATTTCCGCGGGAGATTAATATTCTAAACTCAATCCCAAACATTAACCGTTCTGCCGTTAAGATAAATCCAAACCAAACATACATAACCAAATATATAGATATCAATTATAATACTGTTATTTTAAACCCGCCGTTATTTATTAATGAAATAACAAATGAATTTTTATTACCGGATAATGTAACTGGATTCATAGATATAGATACTTTTGAACTAAATTTAAATCATCCAAATATACTATATATATACTTAAATTTATCATTTGATTTTATAAAAGGAATCCCAGGGTCTATAGAGAGAGTAAATTATAACTTTAATGTAAATAATCAAATTATATCTAAGACCCCACCGTATAATGTGTTACCAAATCATAATTACAATATTTCTTCAATTATCTCAGAAGTTACTTATAATGAAGAAACTGCTGAGATAACTTTAGATTTATCCGCTAATATTACCGATTTCATTTTCATTAATTCGGAGAAAATGATTTTAGATTATAGATATTTAAAAATAATTTCAACTTCACCTAAATTAATTTTTAAATTATCTTCAGCTTCCATTTATTGGAAGATTTTTTCTAAAGTTAATACTTTAGATCCTATTTATTTTTGTTACAACATTGAGGAAACTTAAAATGGCAAAGCTTGATATTAATCAATTACTAACCAATTCAATTGCACGTCAACAGCAAGGTGGATATATACAAGAGAGTCAATCAGGCTCCCAACCATCCGCTTTAGCATTAAATCTTGAAAATGTTGCATTCCAAGATCGGGTTGAACAATTTATTGGTGAAGATGTTATGAATAACATCAAGGGTGCATTAGGTGCTGGTTTAGCTACTTTTGCAGTTCTTGAAGCTCGTAACCAAGTACGATAAATTTTTCAAGGGTATTGTGAAAGCAATGCCCTTATTTTTTATGATATTAAATTATATTGAAAGTTTAATCCATGAATCTTTAGGAAGTAATTTATTAAATATCTCTAGAGTTGGTGGTGGTCTAATCCATAAAGCACATAAACATGTAATGGATAATTCTGATTTTTCTAAATTACGCAGTTTGCCTAGGGAGTTTATGCAATCAACTAAAGATGAACGTGAACAAATATTAAAAGATCCAAAAGTAAGAAACGCTGCATTGATTGTAGGTGGATTAGCTGTTGGAAAAGCAGCACTGCCGTTAATTAAACCTGGATTAGCCATTAAAAAAGCCATTAATAAAGCCACTGATTTATCTCCATGATTTTAAAATTTACAGATGAATTAATTCAAATAACAGAAAATGAAAATCGTGGTGTTTTTGGAAAAATTAATAAATATGCAGGTGATATTGGAGCTGGAGCAGCATCCCATGTACTTAACAGAGTAATAGGTAAATCTCAAGGGGATGGTGTTGGTGCTTTAAGTGGTTTAGGTGCGTATACCGCTTACAAAATGCATGATCTTGGTTTTAAAAATTATCACAATACAAATAAATCGGCATCTGGTTCTTTAGTTGGTGCTGGTTTAGGTGCTGGTATTTCTGAATTAATTATGAGAAAATTAACCAAATGATTTTAAATAATATCGATAATTTAATACAAATAACAGAATATAAGGTAATAGATAACATAAAAGGATTTTTTACTAATGGTGCAACTAAAGCCGCTCTTAAAGAAGCTGAGAATAAGCTTAACGTGGCAACTACTGAGTTGCAACGAATAAGAAATAGAGATAAAAATATAGGAAAAGCGTTCACTGCAACTACTGGTTTAGGTTTAGCTGGTACTGGTGGTTATTTATATGGACGTAAAGAAAATCAAGAACGCCAGTATCAACAACCGCAACCGCAACCGCAACCTACACAACAAAATACAATCCCTCCTATGGATGATCGTAAAAAACTTGCAATTGGTGCTGGTCTTGTAGGTGCTGCTGATGCCGGTTCTCTTTTAATGAATAGACGAAAAAGAGATGATAATTGATGACGTTATTGGATTAATAAAAATAACAGAAAGCTATATACCAGCAATTGCTACTGGTCTTGGTGGTCTTGCTTTAGGAGCCGGAGCTGGTACTGCCCTTTCAACATATTTAACAAATCAAGATAGGGTTAAAACTTCATTAGTTTCAGACTTAAATAGAAATCAGAAAAATTTAGAAGCTGCATTATATGGAGCTGGTACTGGTGCAGGTGCTGCCTTAGGTTTAACTATGATGTCTAAAGGTCTATTTAAACCTCGACAAAAAAATATTGAAGAGGGAGTTTTATTACCAGCCACTCTTGGTTTGGCTGGAATTGGCGCTGGTGCTCTTGCTGGTTCTGCTTTACATGATTCAGTATATCAACTAGAAAAACAAAACACCACAGCTTCCAGAGAATTATCTAATTATAATAGCAATATCGATAGTGCTATTAAAGGTGGTTTAATTGGAGCTGGGTCTATATTTGGTCTTGGTGCATTAAATAGACTTGCCGATCAAAGATCTTCATTAAGAAAAAATGAAAAATATAAAGTACCTAATTCATAATAATGAAGTAAAAAATCTTTTAAAATTAAATGAATCAACAGTATCTATAATTTATGAAGATTATCATAATAATTTTATCCCATCTCTGAAGGATTATATATATAATAATTTAGAGATGTTTATTGACGAAAATAATACATTTTTTAATATTAAAAAATTTACAATAGATAAGAGTTTGATTTTTTTTCAGGAAAGTATTGTTTCAGCCGTCTCTGAAATTATACTTTCAGATTTTATTTGGGATAAAATAATAAAACCTTTTTTTTATTTATTTTGGGATAAAAAAGAAATACCATCTTCGGAATTAATTGTTGATTATGACCCACATTCTACAGTTTCTAATTTTAATATATTTAGCAAATTGTCTCTTTTAGCTACTACATTTTACGCTTCTGATTTATTAAGTTCTAAGTATAATGATATTTCTGATATTTCTAAATTAAAAGATGATATAGATGATTCGTTTAATAGATTAATATCTTTGGGTATTTCGGATGCTCATAAATATAAAGAGTTAAATAGTAATAAATATAATGAACAAATACTAAAATGTAAGGATACTATTAAAACTTTTGAAACATTTAAAATTAATATATCATGTTCATTAGAAGCATATCTTACATATTGTGCAAGTATGATTATTTCATTAGCTAGTATTTATATTATTAAAACAAACTCATTAAATATTAATAATATGCGTTCTTTACTAGCGGTAAAAGATGAATTTCTGATAAACCGTATGCTTACCAATATTTATAATCGATTTTGTTTTGCTTTAGATTTTATTTATGTTGAAAATAAATCCATAATAATTAAATGGAAAAAATTTATAGATGATGAAGTGAGTAACTTATCATCAAAATTAACACCAACTATTAAACCTAAAGTAATTGAATTTAGACCGCATCATGATAATAGACCAAATAACAAGCCTAATTTCAGACAATACCCAATTAAAACCTGAAATTTATTTACCAGATTCTCATAAATTATTAAATACTAAGTTATTCAATAAAAAATTAACTATAAATAAAGAAGAAAATCAATTCTATAATTCTCGAATTAAAAATTATTTTTCCATTTTTACGTGTTGCCGTTAATGGATGTTTTAATAATGTTCGTAATCCTAAAGATTGAAATTCATGTAAATTAGATTGTAGTAAAGAAATATTATCAACCCCA
>Ga0172376_10006101_pt1 | contig 13198 bp, 13 predicted proteins | sample Lak35m_FD_121114 | JGI IMG/M metagenome (GOLD analysis project Ga0172376, IMG submission 121114) | Freshwater microbial communities from Kabuno Bay, South-Kivu, Congo - kab_092012_35m | ecosystem: Environmental > Aquatic > Freshwater > Lake | place: Democratic Republic of the Congo: South-Kivu...
AAAATTTTGAAAGGAAAATTTATTTTATGTTCCAGGCAAATTTCAAAGACCGCACTCATGGCCCCGGCCTGATAAGCCCCACGGGCACCGCCACCTGTTAGGACTAATGCACATTTTTTCATGTTTCTATCCCAATTCGAATGAATGGTTCTATTTTAACGCAATTTGAAAATTTCGCCAGTGCCTTACAAACACTTCGATCTAAACAAATTTATTATTTTTTTGCTTTTTTAACTTTGAGTCCAAGTCGAAATGATTTCAAAATGGTCTGTATAAGGGAATTGATCAATCACCGTGGCCCTTTTTAGCTTAAGGCCTAAAGTTTGCAGATGCTGAGCATCGCGCATAAAACTTTCTAAATTGCAGCTGACATAGATTAAGGCCTTTGGTTGACCTTGTTCAATAAGTCGCAAAGAATGACCTAGACCAGAGCGTGGAGGGTCCACAAAATAAACTGCCAAGTTTTTAAAACTCTCCGGCAATTTTGTCTCTGCATGCGCCAATAAATCCATCGATAGGTATTGAATTGGCAGAGTGATCTCGCGCTTATTTTTCAGCCATTGTTGACTTAATTGGATTGCACGCTCGGCATGGGAAGAGTATTCCACCGCCAGACATTGCAAAAAAAGGGAACTCAACAAAAAGGTGAAAGTCCCATGGCCACAAAAAAGTTCTAAGATGGGTTGTTTTAAAAGGCCCAACGGCGCCAATATTTGCTGACAGTGCTCCATCACGATTTGAACCATGGCCTGATTGGCAGCACCGCCCGTCTGGGTAAAAGAAGCTATGGTGCCATAAATGGGGTACCCAATTAGGTACGTGGTACCTTTTTGTGGAAAGTAACTCCAATTCCAAGGGCTTAATTCAGGAGAACGCCTCAAGCAAATATTCTTATCACTGCTCGGTTCAAGCTCAATGCCATAATGGCGTTGACCAACTTCTAAGACGACTCCATGGTCAATTATCGTTTTTAAAAATTTCTGTTGCTGCAATAGCATAGAAAGATCTTTATGTGAGCAATCAATCCAAAGTCCCATTTTAATTTTCGGAGAATTAGGACTTCCGTTAATATCGATAGTTCGAAGCCGCAAACTGACGCGATTTGAAAAAGTTGGCCACGACAATCGACAAAGCCAATTAAAAAACTGCTCAAGCGAAGAAACAAGCAAGGGACATTGATCAATTGGATAAATGGCCTTTCCAAGTCCCAATGAGGAATGGGCATAAAATCCTATTTCCCCTTGATCTAGCGAGATTTCCATTCTCTCGCGAAAATGAAAGGGTCCAACCTGAAAAAAATCTACTTGTCCTAAATCTGCTTGTGATTGACCCAATTTTTCACACAAGAGTGTCTGTAGAATCTGCTTTTTTTTTGGTCCTAGCCCTAACTGCGTCGGTTCAGAACAACCACCACAACTTCCAAAATGAGGACAGTGGATTTTGGCATCTTGATTTTTTGAATTCTGGGCCATGACTTCCCTAGGCTGCTTTTTGATCTACTTTAGATAAGGGAAGCGTCACCACAAACTCTGTATTGGGGGCAAGTCGATTGTACTCCATCGTTCCTTGGTGAGAAGCCAAAATATTGCGCGAAATGGACAATCCCAGGCCAGTCCCCTTGCCAATTGGTTTTGTGGAGTAGAATGGTGCCATTAATTTGCCTAAAATGGCCTCAGGAATTCCTAAGCCACAGTCACTGACTCGAATAATAAGATTTTCTTGAGTTACTTCGAAATTGATGGCGAGCCATTTATCGCCAAAATTATCATCTGAAATATTGAGATCATCAATGGAATCAATCGAGTTGCCTATTAAATTCATCAGGACTTGGCAAATTTGGGTGGCCCGGCAGGGAATTACCAAATCAGGAATAGCACCTACGCGCAAATCAATATTGCGAAATTTAATTTTCTCCTGGCAGAGACTTAATGTATCTTCAATAATAGACGCGAGTTTTGTGTCTACTAGGGGATCTAAATCACTATTTCGTGCAAAGGTTCGAAGCCCTTTGACTATTTTGGACATGCGATCTGATACTTTTAAAATACGATCTATTTCTTTTTTCATGACTTCCAAAGCGGAAGCATCTGTTTCGTGATTTAATTTATTAAATTGGCGCCTAATGACCGAAGCCGAACCCATGATAACGGCGAGGGGATTATTTATTTCATGGGCCATATTGCTAAACATTTCACCTAAGGTAGTCATTTTGGAGCTAAAAACCATTCGGCCTTTTTCTTCTTCAAGTGCCTGTTCTAATTTAATTTTTGCCAGCAACTGCTTCATCCCTTCACTTATGCTGTTCATAATATCCAGATCAGTCACATCATCCAGATCACTTGATCGCATCATCAAAAGGGCCACCATACCTTCGCTGGTGTGATTACCCTGAGCGTCGAGTGGTCTAAAAGGCATAACAATTTGGCATTTAAGATTTTTATCCCACGGGTTTTGAGTAAACGATGGCCATTCTCTTTGCTCAACACCGTCTGTGGCACCAAAAGAACTGGATTGGGCCAAGTCAAATCCTTTATCAGTGGCCCAGTAAATGGCCATTTGTGGTGGATTTTTCCAACAATCCAAAAGCGAAAGGAAATTGAGTCCGCTCCTAAGTTTTTCATTACTCGGAAGCAACATGTTGCTTATTTTCAAAAGACCGTTAATAACTTTTCTATGTTCCAACTGTTTCAATATAAATCGATCTTGTTCAATCAACCTGTAGCGTGCTTGTTCGAACTGGCTAACATCAAGCAATGTTCCCGTTAAAATTTCAGGTCTCCCTTCCTCTGTAAAAACGGAAGGTAGGGCGCGCACAAATGCGCTGACCCTTTGCTCACTCACTCCCTCTAATTCAAGGACCATTTCGAGATAGTGGAGCTCTCCTGCAAATAGACCACAGATTTGATCCATGTACTTTTCCCACGACTTTGGAACAATCATCTGTTGAAAATCGCTTACACTTAAAACAGGAAAACTAAGTCCCAAAATTTTCATGGCATTGGCATCAAACCAAAAAGATTTATCGTAGTAATGATATTCCCAAGTTCCAATTTGCCCCACTTCCAAGCTAAAGGACTGACGATTTAAAATTTGGCGCAATTTATTAGTTTGGGCCTTTTGTTGGTCTATACAAGTAGCTTGTATGTTTAGAAATGGTTTTCCTTTTGCCTTATTTTTTGGACCTAGAACGTGTTCTTGTGGCGGAAACTCAAGGGAAACATCAAACCAACGTTGCTCACCATTTTCTCTCAAGCATTGAAACTCACCGCGATAAAATCCGTGGCGAATGAGGCCCTTAAAGATTTTTCGCCACAAACGCATTGGCCCCACAACTTCTCGGGCGAATTCATCTGTTTCAACCGGAGTTGGAAAACACAGGGCAATTATATTTTTGCCAAGTTGAGAATCGTTAAACGGCCCCAAGGCCTGATTAAATCCTTCATCGTAGCTAAGTAAATGCCCTTGGCGATCAATGGTAAGATTAAAGACAAATGCAGAGGCAGCCTTATCAGGCAAAATCCTAAGCACCTTGGCAGATTTTCGCTTTAAAGGCGATCGCCTTGGTGCAGATTTTTTTTTCGCTTTGCTTTTCACTAGGCTACCGCTCTTTAACTTTTCTTTCATTATTCTTTAATAATTCTCCAATAACTCTAAGTTCTTATCGTCCCTTTTTAAAATAATTGGAGTTTAATAGAGGGTAATTTGACACATCTAAACATGATCCGTGCAATCAACTTCTCTATTAGGTCTTGGCCTGCATTTTTGCCCCTATCTTTTATCAATTTCAAATTGAGAATTGGCCCCAAGGCCGATATGTTTAGGCAATTTTTAATGCCGCTTTGAAAGGACGAAATATGACCCAAGTTATTGATATTAATTCTAAGGCCAGTAGCGATGACGGAATTTTTGGACTTCCTTTTAGTGAGTCTGAATGCAAAGTTGTTTACCTTCCAGTTCCTTGGGATGTTACGACTAGCTACCAGGCCGGTACGAATAAGGGCCCAAAGGCCATTTTAATGGCCAGTGAACAAATTGACTTTTTTGATTGGGATTTTAAGGATGCCTATGCCCAAGGTCTTTATTTAAGAAAGGAAGATAAGAAAATCGTGGCCCTCAATAAAAAATTGCGCGCCCACGCCGAAAAAATTATTGCTTCACCTGATGAGAAAATTAAAAAAAATAAGGAATTGCAAAAATCTCTAAAGCTCGTCAATGCGGGCTCTGAGACCTTAAATGAATGGACCTACCAACAAACAAAAAAATTATTATCTCAAAATAAAATTAGCGTTTTAATCGGCGGAGATCACTCATGCCCATTTGGCGCTATCCGTGCCTATGCAGAAAAATATTCAGATCTTGGCATTCTTCATTTTGATGCTCACTCTGACACGCGCAAGGCCTATATGGGATTTGAGCATTCTCACGCCTCAATTCTCTACAATGTAGAAAAGCATTGCCCGGCCATTCACAAGATTGTGCAAGTTGGCATTCGAGATTTCTGTCGTGAAGAATATGATCGTATTACTTTTCCCGGTTCAAAATTTAAGGTTTTTTTCGATCAACAATTACAACAGTGGAAACATGAAGGCCGCAGCTTCAAACAAACTGCGAAGGAAATTGTGGGCCATCTTCCCGACAAAGTTTACGTCACCATTGACATTGATGCACTCGATCCGCGCTTTTGCCCCAACACTGGTACTCCTGTTCCAGGCGGCCTCGATTATTTTGAGTTGGTGGAAATTGTTCGCCAAGTAGTCCAGCAAGGAAAAACGATCGTGGGATTTGACTTGGTAGAAGTGGCCCCAGGAAAAAATGATGAGTGGGATGCGAACGTGGCCATGCGTCTACTTTATAAAATGACCACGCTCATGCTTGGATCACAAAAAATCCTCACTCCCCACACTTAAGATCAACTGACTTTTACTTCGATTCTTTGCGGGCCTTTTGGACGGCCGGACGGTTGAAAACGCGGTCGACGTAAGAGCGAAGCTCTGGCCATTCTGTGAGTTCAACACCCACAAATTTTCCCCAAGTCAAACAAACGTAGAGATAAGCATCGACGATGGAAAAATTTTTCCCCAACATAAAATCATTTTTTTGCAAATGAGCGCGAAGCAAGTTGAATTTTGCTCCCAAAGATTTTTTATAAAAATCCTTCATCTGCTCTTTACCTTCAGGGTTTTGCAATATTCGATCGGCCGCAAAGAGCGGAGTGAAGTTTTTATGTATTTCTGTCGCTATAAAATTAAGCCATTCTTGGGCGCGCACGCGTTCAAATGACCCCGCAGAAGGAAGCAGTCCTTTTTCAGGTTTGAGGTCCGCCAAATATTGCAACATGGCCGCACATTCCGTCAGCATCTCACCATTATCCAAGGCCAGGGTGGGAACTTGTCCCTTGGGATTGATGGCCAAGAAATCGTCACCTGCTTCAGTTTTTTTCAGGCGCAAATCTACTTTGATAAAAGTGCAGGGCAACTCGAGCTCTGAAATAACAATATGGGCAGCAAGAGAGCAGGCTCCTGGAGAAAAATATAATTTCATGGGTATTCCTTTGTTTTATCGAGATTGATTAAAGGGATTATCCTTAGGAAAGGCCAGCAAATGCAACATAATTCCAGAGGCCAGGATGCCAAACACCAATTCCTGGGGGGCGCTAAGGACCTTAGATAAAATTCCTAATACAGTAATCATTTCAAACATCACGAGAGACAAAATAAATTTGCTCGGCGGGGCCGGAGTTTTAGAATTTTGCATCGTTTCACCCGTCTTATTTTTACCAGCGCCCACTTGCCCATCTTGTGCGTCTTGCGAATCTTGCGCCAAAAATCGTCGCCCCATAAGCGCCAATACAATCACAGGCAGGATTATTCCGTAGGCCACGGGGCCATTTTGAGAAGACAACGGCCCACCCTCAAATGTTGGCAAAAAAGTAATACCGATCATCGCCATGGCAACTTGACTGCCAAGTAATGAGGTCCACAAAATAAAACGAATTGGTGCTTTTGCCATTAATTCCCTCCAGCAAAGTTATCTTTCCAGCAAGCTTTGATTACCATGGCCATAAGCGTATCATCGTTTTATGCTAGGCAAAAGGATTTCTCTGGTGGCAAACGTCGATATTCTTTACGAAGACCGCATCATTTTGGTGGCGAATAAGCCCGCAGGGATTCCCTCGACACCTCCTCTCAAAGGCGGTCCCAATTTTGAGCAGCAAGTGGCGCAATTTCTTGGCCAGCGGCAAAAAGATAAACCCTATTTAGTTCTCCACCACCGACTTGATCAAGATACTTCCGGGGCCTTACTTTTTTGCAAGAAAAAATCTTTTAATAAGGCCATTGCGGATCTTTTTTCTGAAAAAAAAATCGAAAAGACCTATCTCGCCTTGTCCCAGCGACATGAGAGTGGACGAGACAAAGATGATGCTTTTTTAGGCCAACTCCAAATTCGAAATAAACCACTCAAGCGCGCGACCAGACCTGCCGCTCATAAAAATAACAACAAGGCGATGACCTGGATTGAGGAAACTGATAAGGAAGACCCGCAAGGCGAAAGCGCCGAGACCCATTTTAATGGCCTGGTTTGGAATAAAACCCACGCTCTTTTCCTGGCCCGCCCCATCACGGGCCGGACCCATCAAATTCGAGTTCATGCCCGAGGCCTGGGGTTTCCCCTAATCGATGACCCTCTTTACAACGGGGCTGCAGATTCTAACTTAGGGGAGTTCAAGGGGAATTTACACGCCTGGAAACTCTCGTTTCCTCATCCAGAAAGCGGCAAACCTTTGACCATTACGGCTCCCCTTCCTGCCCCTCTCTGTGAGCAAATTCAAGGGTTATTTTTAGGCCAGGAAAAAGAGCTTTTAGGTCCTTGGAAGCATGATTTACGCCAGCAATTGGCTTTGGTATAAATATTTTGCAAACCGCATTAGCATAAACTCCATAGCAGCTTTAAAGGGATCGCCATGAAAGGAACTGTCTTTCAAGAAAATTGCCAAATTGACCTCAACATTTTGGGTGAGAGTTGGATACCAGGTCAAATTATCAAGGGTACCTTGGAAATAAAAAATCTAGGGCCAGGTCCCATTGCCATCCAAAATCATGGCGTTGGTTTAGGCCATGGTGAATTTAAAAAAGTTCAAACAAGTAATAAATCGGCCTTAGTTCCAGATAAGAAAACAACTTTTGAGGCCAACAAAATGTTGGGGCCAGGGGCCAGCGAATCCTTAGAGTGGTCCTTTAATTTACCTGAGACTGCTCCCATCACTGACAAGGCCGGCTCGCTTTTTATAATGTTTGGCAATTTAGAAGATAAGCAAAAGGGTGGACACCTACAATTAACAGTGTCACCCCGACCCTTGATAAAAGAATTCTGTCAGCTGATTGAAAATTTTCAGCGCTTCAAAGTCAAAGAGTGGCGACAAAAAAAGGACCGCATTCAAATTAAATTAGTTCCGCCAAATTCACGAGAATTTGCAGGGGTGGAATCGCTTATACTTCTCACCAAAGAAGTTGAGGGCTCTCTTCATCTCGACTACGAATTTGGTTTAAAAAAGATTGGCTATGGACAAGGAGAAGTGGCCGTTCAAAAGCAGGACTTAAAACTAAACTTCGTCCTGCCTTTGAAACAGATCACTTTTGGAAAAGACATGATCGACCAAGATAAAATTCTTAACCATTTGAATGATGTCTTTGGCCAAGCCAAGATGAAATCAAACTACTAAATTATTTGCCTGAAGTTTGACCAACTGGAAATACCAGCCCTGTTTTTGGCTGAAATTTTTCCTGAACTGGTTTTTGTACTTTTTTGGCAGCAAAAATGTGCTTATTAAATTTGTAGAAAATAAAATAAACAACAGTAATAAAAACCGTGATTTCAATTCCTTCAACCGCTAGGGTTGGAAGGGTCCCTTTCACTTCTCTAATTGGTTCAATTTGACCGTGGAAGGAGTGTTGAAGTAGCATGGTAGCGCCTTTTACGGGTGTTGCTGTTTGCATATGTATTCCTTCGCCTCCTCCAAAAAAAAACAGGCCTCTTGAGTTTAAAAACCTTCTCTCATTCTCAGCAATTTCAGATTTTTTCACCATGAGCTAGCGCAGAAACGAAATTGATCTAGATCAGCTCTTTTTGCCAGTATTTTTCTCGCGAGAAAAAAAACTTGACCTAGGTCAAGTTTTTGCCATGAAACTAAAATTATTTTATTGGTTTGCGAGAAAAAATCGCTGAGAAAAGTCAGTCTTTTTTGGAGCCTGAAATTAATGACTTAGACCAGGAATATCGGTCAATAAGTAGGCGAAACCAAGTGTCTTAAAATAAGTGATATCTTTTAACTGATTTTCCGTCCAGGCAATGACCGGAACACCACGCTTGTTGGCATCGATCATAAAATCTTCCAATAAGCGTCTAAATTTTTTCTTCCTGAAAAGAGTGGTTAAAAGTGGCCCGTGCCCGAGCGGCACTGAAACATTTAAGGAGATGTAGTCGTGAGCACGCATAAGTCCTAAGTAGCGCACGCGATCGCGAATCGGTTCTGCACCAAATTTCCCCTCCAAGCTAGTCTTCAGGTCAGGGTAGATTTTTTTGGACAGTTTTAAGACTTCATTTTCTTGTGAGTTTAAAATCAACTTCGCGAATACGCTTTGAAATGCTTCAGGAGTAACCAATTCCCTTAACTGATCAAGCGCTCTTGTCAAAGAGGCGAGGGCCATTTCAGGATTGTTAATTTTATGATCCAACCAAATCATCTCTACTTGAGGGTTAGTTCCTACCACTTTTAGGACTGTCACCAAATCGACCATGGGAGATGGTTTTTGTACCTTCTTTAAAACTAATTGCCCAATTGACAAAAGTGTATTTTTATCCAAAATACAATTTTTTAAATCTTGAGTTAAAGTATCTTTCACCTTTCCCTTACAATTGCTAACTGCTTTCAGGCCTTCATCGTGGGATAGAATTAAATCGCCATCCTTACTCATATGAAGATCAAATTCAATACCGCGAAAACCTGCATCGACAGCGGCTTGCAGTGATTGCAACGAATTTTGAGGATAAATAAAATCTTTCCACTGCCCCTTATGCGCCACCATCACTGTGGCATTACTATCAAAGGAAAGTGATGTCGCTAATAATAAAAATCCAATTGTAATTATTTTTCTAAGGTGCCCCATAATTTCCCCTTTCCTTGCCCCAACCCCACGCTCTATTTTAATTACAGATTTCGTCGCAAACGAAAACGACGAAAGTGACTAAAAGTTTCTTTGATATTTTTGCTAAATGCTAAAGCTAATGCGACATGGATTAATCCGCCGATTAAAAATATTTTGGAACTTAGTAGGAAATAAGACTTAGCATGTTGAAACTCTTTCATTTCAGAAAACATCCACGCCACATTCATTAAAATCCAACTTACAATTCCTAAATTTATAAGCACCACTTGCAAGCGTTTTTCAATCAGAGTGAGCCAGATTCCTGTCAACAAGACGAACGGTGCCATGGCCTTCGCGATCGTTGGAAAACCGGCCATCCAAAAAGCATCCATACAAAACCAAGTCAAAGAATTGATTGTATCGATAATATCTTTTGAAACCAGTGAAGCAGAAGATGTCATTTCCTCTGCTTTTAAAAATGGCGGTGCTTCAATGGTAATTACGCGAATGGCCGGCGCTGGAGTGGCCATGGCAAAGGGAGGAAATTGCAGAACGGTAGCAAGGCCCGCGTCCTTCTCACCTTTTTCACCATTGAATTTTGGATCCCGGTCATCACGGTCCACAACGAATCCTATTGTTCTGCTATTACAGGCCATTCTTTGCCATGGGACAGGAAAAGAACCTAGTCCCCCTGTAAAAGTTACTAAAAATTAATAAAGATTTCCTGATGTTATCTGCCATAAGTGGTGATTGGATCGAGAGTGGCATTTTCCACTCCTAGCCCTTGCATCTCACTTTGGATGAGGCCATCCATGCGCTCTACAATCTGAGGGTATTGCCGATGATTAATTCGACGCTCTACCTGCCCTGGTAAAATGGCCTCAAGAGGAATTTTTTTAGTCGGCTGAACTTCAAGTTCATAGAAATCAGTTATGTGATGAACTTGTCCATCTTGGCCCACGAAGGTTTCAGGTAACACCAATTCAGCGGTTACAATCTCCTCTTCTACGCAACCAAGCTCTGCTGCATGGTGGAGTCGCCAAGGGCGAACAACCCCGTAACTATTGGTATGGCGCCGGGGAACACTGCGCGAGTCTGGCATGTGGTAACGTTTATTCCACCAGTTTCCATTGACCGCCAAGAATGCCATTCTGGCCTTCTCACGACTGACGGTGCCCAAATCCATGAGACTATTTTTGAGTTCACGGGTCATGGCAGAGTTATAAGGGTCACCTGAGAGCAAAGCGTTTTTTGCTAATGAAGTCCCAAGAATATTAGAGAAGTTATCTTCCGGTGCAAAGCTCGAATGCTTTTCCGAAAAAAACGGTACGACTGCAGGAGCAAACCAGGTGAGGATTTCATGCCAAACAGTTGTGTCATAGGCCATGCGTTGAGCAACTAACAAAAGCTCTGCCCGAGTTATTTCAAACTCAATTGGATGGATGGTCAACCAACGCCGTCCACCCTCCTTGATAAGTTCAATCTGACCACCAGTTTTACCATAGCGATCAAGGAGATAGGCCATGTAGGCAGTCCAGTCTGCGGCGTGACGGATATGAGCTGTATCCAGGAAACCGCCGCGACAAGAGTACATCTCCCCCTGGGCTTCCTTATCTCTAAGAGGGGCCTTGCCTCCAAAATAGTGATTTTTGATATCTTCCATTCCCACCACTTGGTTAATCACAATTAAGGGAAAGGCCTTCACCCGCAAATCAACGCCAAAGGCACAGCAGTTGCGTGAGCCGGCCGAGGGTTGATGAATTGGTTTGCTCAGATCGCTAAAATTAAATGATGATTCAAAAACCTCATCACTTGAAAATCCTTGTGTGATTGGAAGAAAAATAAAAAAGAAGGTAAACAAAATCCGACAAAAAGATTGATTCGATTTTCCTAAAAGAAAATAATTCACGCCCATAGGACCCCACCTTTCCCTAAAGCAATACTTCCTCGCAAAGCAAATTCTGAACCCAAAAACAAGGGCCGCATTATAGCGGCCCTCATAAAATCCACACTAGATTGGTGAGATCTCTGTATTTTTTTTACGGTTTGTACCAGCAAAGCGGGCGCAAACCTACAGAATCGCCGCTATCTTGGTTACAAACGCCTTTATTGGCATCGGAATTTGAAACATCATCACTCACTGGGCGGTCACACAAGGCGCCTTGAAAATAGGTATCAAGACGGCATTGCGCCTGTGGGTGGGCATCGTTAGTACGACTAACAACCGATGAATCTGGCGTTGCAAAACTTACCGGTCTACGGTTACTTCCAAGCGAAGCCAAGAGTTCTGCTAAAGATTTTCCGGCCATGGCCGCACGGTAACATAGAGATGCTTCTTTTTGTTCTTTATAGACTTCATCACATTTTTCTTTCACCACAGAATCGATCTCACGACCTTCCATGATTTTTACGTTGTCATCTTCTCCAAACACGCGACGAAAACATTTCATATTTCCATAATAATCACTTTGCCCTTCATTACTGGCCCATTTCATTGAGCTGTTGCCTACTTTAGGCGCGCCACCAAGGTGGTGTCCTAATTCATGACATACAACCAAGGCAAAACCATCATCAGTGGTCAAATTGTGGCGGGCCAATCCACCGTACATATTAACTTGCCACACTTTAAAAAATTGCTGTGCCGATGCATTGACTGTGCCATCATCCCATTTTCTGGCAAATTTCAACATACCACCTTTTTTGGCCACAATGGGTTTAAAAACTTTTTCAACTTTGTCGATAATTTGATTAAATTTTTCTTCTGTCATGTCATTGGCATTTTTATCGCCATCAGGGATGTTCAAATCATTTTCTGGTAGAAATCCACCTTTGTGATCCTTTGTCACGATACAAGCATTCGCAGAAAATGAACCTAAAAGAAGTGATGCCGAGATGGCGGGAAGAGCAACGAAGCTCAAAATTTTTCGGTAAAGCATTTTTCCTCCTTGAAAAATGAAACATAACTGAAAAGCATTTTTTTTTATTCTAATGGGAGGCCAGATTTGTCACACCTAACAAATTCTCACATTGCCCTCACTTCAGTTTTTTAGGTGTGAAAGGAAAATGCTCGACTAAGAATTGCGACTAAAGATTGAAAGACAACCCCAGCGAAGTGAACACCTCATCGTTTGAGGCATTAAGTTGGGTATTGGTCGTTTCATAGTGAACTTTGGAAGCGTTAAAACTTACGACAAGAAATCCCAAGGAGAGATCCGCTCCAACACCAATAGTGCGCGCCGTTTGGCCATCAGGATTAAATTTGCTTTTGGCATAGTCTGCATTCACGGCCAACCAAGAACTGACCGTGTAATTAAGGCCTCCAGCGAGGGTGTTGGAGAGAATGCCGGCGGTCTGCGTACCGTAGGCGTCGGTAATCCTTCTCGCCCGAGTCAAGCTACCTAAACGATCTTGTGCTCCTCCATAAGTTGAATGGGTATACGCCACCCAACCAACAAGAGACTCACTTAAATCTTGCTCTAAGGTCGCCGTGTAATTTCGTTGTGTCGTCGCCTGCCCCAACTGATTGTTGCTGGCCAAAACTGACCGGCCTTGAGTATAGCGATAGGAATCAAAATCGAGAGAAAGTTCTGTTCTTTTCTGCCAACTTAAATAGCGGTTAATCTCAAAACTCATACCCGCGTAAAAGCCCGTGGCATCCACATCAAAAGGTTCACTTCTTTTTTGATATCCGAAGCGAATCCGTTTGCCATTTTCTAAATTGCCATCAAGCCCGGCCTTGATTATTTTTGTTTTAAGTTCTTCGCTCGTACTTGTGTCAGTGCCCGAACTTTCCTGATTATAATAGCCCCGTGCGGCCCAGTCTTGACTGAGACCAATTTGTCCCTGTATTCGTTGTCCTTCATACCCACTTGGGCCTTTCATGGTTGAACCAGACAGATAGCTCGTGCGGCGTTGTGATCCTTGCGCCAAAGCAGGTTGGTTCATCATTAGAACAGAGGTAAATGCGACAACAAAAATAAATCTAAACGAAATTGGTAATTCCGATTTCATGGCAAAAGCTCCTTGGTCCTCGAAATGATTTTTTTAATTATAAC
>Ga0172376_10006105_pt1 | contig 13190 bp, 13 predicted proteins | sample Lak35m_FD_121114 | JGI IMG/M metagenome (GOLD analysis project Ga0172376, IMG submission 121114) | Freshwater microbial communities from Kabuno Bay, South-Kivu, Congo - kab_092012_35m | ecosystem: Environmental > Aquatic > Freshwater > Lake | place: Democratic Republic of the Congo: South-Kivu...
GGTTGAAACTTCTCAGGTATCTTCAAATTAGTGCCGATATTGCTGCCCGTCATGGCTTTGAAATTGTTCTTAAACCCATTCCCACTTAACGATTTTCGGAATGGTGCAAGATCTAAGATAATGTAACTAATTCTACAGTGCTAGATGGAGATGTGATTTTAGCGTCTCAAGCATTGTTTCAAGCACAGAAAGGACATGAGGTTATAGTTGCAACTACAAATGTCAAACATATATTTCTAGATTTGTTGATGCACGTCTATGGACAGATATCTAGATGACCGTACTTACCGAACCGTGACGATTAGTGACATAATGTACAAGAAAACTTAGGATTAAAACTGATACTGCTATGTCAGATGGAAAAGGATTTGGCTTTGGTTTAGGCAAAATGAAAGAAGCCTTCCAAAAAGCGCAGCAAATTCAAGAAGGCGCAAAAAAGCTACAGGAAGAATTAGATGAGTTGCGTCTAACCGGTGAATCTGGTGGTGGTTTGGTAAAAATCACTCTAAGCGGCAACCAAGAACCTCAAAGTGTGGAAATTGCTCCTGAAGCTTTGAATGAAGGCGCAGAAGTTTTATCAGACTTAGTACTCGCAGCCCTTAAGGATGCTTATCAGCTTTCTACTGGCACAATGAAACAAAAAATGGAAGACCTCACAGGTGGATTAGGTCTGCCCGCAGGTTTCTAAATTTTCAACAAGTATTTTCAAGCAGTTTGTTTTGTAAACTGCTTGAAAGAGGCTAAAGTTTTTTATTTGATATTTTTATGATTAACAATCCAGCTTTACGTGTCCAACGCCGTAACCAGCCCGCAGCACTCATCCCTACACAGCAGGAAGTTTCTATTCTTGATTGGCTAGAGTCAACAGGGCGCTTGATTTCTAGAGAAGGTACTGAGTCAAGCTTGAAGTTTGATGATGAGGCTGAAGAACTAAGTGAATTGATGTTAGGCGATGACTCTAGCTACATCGATGATGACGACGACGATAATGATGACGACGATATTGATTAGACATAAAAAATGCGGTTAGCCGCATTTTTGAGGTGATATGTCTAAGAAACAGAAATTCCCCCATCTAATTGGGTCTAAATGGACGGCAATGCAAGAAACTTTCGGATGGCGACATTTTGTAGTAGTCAATCGAAAAAATGAAGGAGATTTAGTTTTTGCAGAAATCAAAGCAGCTTGTGATGACTCCGTAAGGTTTTGGCTAAATGCTAAAGTCCTGAAAAGGCGATCGCTATGGTTGCCTGGTTGGAAAACATTACAAGAAATATAAAAAAGAGATAGTGCTTTGCGCTATCTCTTTTTTATATTTAAGCTGTAGCTAACGCTTTGATATTCATTAACTTTAAGAAGCGATCAAAGTTGAAATATTTCCCCATCATGTCGCAAATACTGTTTACTTTCACACCCTCATGCAGGCGCACTTGCCCCAGACAGCCCTCGATAATACTGACCGTGCTGAGGGTGTCTTTGCTAACTGAGAGGATTGGTACACCTAATTCCATCGCCTTATGAGCTACATCATCACTAATAAAAGGACGACCTGTCAGAATTAGGCAGTTTGTCGATGTTTCTAGCGCGGCAAACTGAAGATCGATACGGCTACTGCCAGTAATTACAGCTTTGTTATAGGACTTGCGGAAATAGCTTTGGGCGGAGTTGACATCCATCGCCCCAATTTTGAGTTCCTCAACCATAATTTTTTCTAAGTCAATATTTTCGGGACGGCAGAGGACATTTGCACCCAGTTGATCGATAATCTCGGAAACGCTGACACTTCTCAAGGTGCGATTTTCAGGCATGAGTGCAAAGACGGGAACACCATGATTTTCAAGATAGGGGTGGAGAATTTTGATCGCTGTTTCATACTGCTCATCAGGAATGTCATTGATCACCACTCCTAATAAGCGATCGCCAAAGCGTCGTTTTGCCATCAAGATATGGTCAACTACTAACAACGAGCCAAATCGCATGACCAGTAAAATCGGTGCTTCGAGCTGATCTGCCATTTCCTCTAGAGAAAGCCCAAAAACCGTGCCTTCGGCTGTATTGGCAGGGGCTTCTAAAAGTACGAGATCGCCATCGATTAATTTTTTATACTCATCCAACTTAGTACTGTAATCATCTTGATCTTCACCAGATAGGCGACGTTGAAGAGCCTCGCGGTCAAGGTTAAGCAGAGTGGGTCGCAAAAGTGATTGCGGCAAATTTAGCGATTGCTTAATAAATTCCACATCAGCTTCCGTGCGTTCGGCTGATTCGGGCAATTCTTTGGTCGTAAAAGTACCGATTGGCTTACCATAGCCAATCTTGTAACCTTTAGCTTGCAAGTTGTATGTTAATCCCAAAATTGTTGCTGATTTTCCACTGCCTGAACGGGTGGAACCAATCAACAAATGCTTAGCCTGTGGCACGTCTTGCCCTCTAAAAAATGATTACAAACTTTACTGGATGCATTAAAGCCTACATCCTGTTTGGCTATTGTAACTGATGGACTGTTACTGATAATTTTTGATATTTACATTTATGCATAGTGATTATGCAATTTATCATTAAGATTCTCTAATACCAATTCACAGAAGTGTGGCAACATCTCTGTGAATTAAAAACCAAATCCTGTAAGGGTTTTGAAAACACAAAATGACGTAGCCATTTTGTGCTTTGGTATAAAACTATTTTATCGATATATGGCATCACTAATTTGGCAAGCATCAAACATTTCCTTTGGATCATGTACTCTTAGGATATCTGCTCCCCCAGCAATGCAGGCTGTACATGCGGCAATGGTTCCAAATAGCCGATCTTTAGGTTCGGGTTGATCGCAGAGCTTACCAATAAAACTTTTACGTGATACTCCCATTAACAAGGGTGCGCCAACTTCTTGAAAGGTTTGTAAATTTCTTAACAGTTCAAGATTATGTTCGACAGTTTTACCAAAACCTATACCTGGATCGATCGCGATTAAGTCCTTAGGAATACCGCAAGCTTTAGCAACCAAAATTGCATCAGCAAGAAATTGCTTCACATCCTTTACCACGTTGCGATATTTTGGGTTTTCTTGCATCGTGCGTGGTTCCCCTTGCATATGCATTAAAAAAATTGGTACTTGCAGCTTTCCCACCAGAGGCAACATTTCAGGATCAAATCGACCTGAAGACACATCGTTGATCATATCGGCTCCTGCGGCGATCGCGGCTTTCGCGACACTTGCTTTGACTGTATCAATGGAGATGGGTAATTGGGGATATTCAGCCCGAACTGCTTCAATGATCGGCAAAATGCGATCGCTTTCTGCTTCAGCACTAACTGGTTGAGCATTGGGTCTGGTTGATTCGCCACCAATATCGAGAATGTCGATGTAAGGCAACATCTGCATGACTTGCTTTAGAGCTGCATCCCGTGAATTATATTGACCGCCATCGCTAAAACTATCGGGTGTAACATTCAAAATACCCATTAGGTAAGTGCGATCTCCCCAAATAAATTGGCGATCGCGAATTATCCAATTAGTTAATTTAGTTGATTTAGCAGTCTTGCTTGTGCTTAGAGTCAATGTTTCAACCTCAGAAATTTTTACAGCGCTTGGTTCTATTAAGTAAAGAGGAGGCGCTTCGCGCCTCCTCTTTACTTAGATATCCGCTAGAACTTGAGCGGGATGGGGTTCAGCTTTGACCGCGAGATAAATTTTCTCGATTTTACCCTCAGGATCGATCACAAAGGTATTGCGGAAGATACCCATATACTCTTTACCCATCATTTGTTTTTTGCCATAGCTCTCGTAGGCTGTAGCAACTTGAGCATCAACATCACACAGCAACGGGAAAGGTAAGTCAAACTTCTCAGTAAAATTTTGGTGCGACTTAGCATCATCGGTGCTGACACCAAAAATCAATGTGTTTTTTGCTTGAAACTGGGCATAGTTATCGCGAAAGCCGCAAGCTTCTTTGGTGCATCCGGGGGTGTTATCACGGGGATAGAAATATAGAACAACCCGCTTACCTTTGAGGCTAGAAAGGGTCACGATATTACCATGTGTGTCAGCCACGCTAAAATCAGGGGCGTGATCGCCTACATTCAAAGCCATAGATATTCCCTGTAATTTGTTATCCAAAACATATTACAGCCTGTTGAGGCTTTAGGTAGTACAGAAAAAATTTTGAAAGCGGCGCGTAGCGCCGCTTTCAAAATTTTTTCTGGGTTTTAATTTAGCGCGAAGCACTATGTGAAGCACGACAGCCCATGAAAACCTCTCACTTTGTCAACAAATCAAACCCAATAGGCAGTGCGAAGCACTGCCTATTGGGTTTGCAAAAACAATGCTTTGTGTAATGATCTTTGAGAGTTAAACGCAACTGCAACTTTTTGCACAAAACCTGTGAATCCTTGGCTCAGTTTGTTGCAGCAGCATCGCATTATCGCCGTTATACGTGCTGATAATGTGGTGACTGCAAGGGAAATGGCACTTGCCGCCGCTGCAGGTGGGATTAAGCTGATCGAAATTGCTTGGACTACTGATCGCGCCGAGTCCCTAATTCCTAAATTACAGCAGGAGTTACCTGATTGTAAAATCGGGACAGGCACGATTTTGGATATCGATAGTTTAGAAAGAGCGATTGGCTGTGGTTGTAGCTTTCTCTTTACCCCTCATACCAATCCTGAGCTAATTGCTAAAGGTGTCGAAAATAATATTCCTGTAATCGCTGGAGCGTTGACTCCGACGGAAATAGTTGCAGCTTGGCAGGCTGGAGCAGCCGCAGTTAAGGTTTTTCCGATTAAGGTAGTTGGTGGAATTGACTATCTAAAATGCTTACAGCCTGTGTTGCGCGATATTCCGTTAATTCCTACGGGCGGGATTACGATTCAAAATGCTGATCAATTTCTTGCCGCAGGGGCGATCGCGGTGGGCATTTCTAGCCATTTATTTTCACCAGAGGCGATCGCCGAAGATGACTGGACAACAATCATTGCGAGATCGCAAACACTCATTCAAAAAGTTCAACCTTTTCAAAACCAATAGCATGTTTTGCTTTGAACGACACATAAACCCAAAGAAGAGTTGCGACGCAACTCTTCTTTGGGTTTTGCTTTAACATGACTAGCGACAGCTACAAAATTCATTTATGCAATACGCAGCATTAGGTTTAGATGTCGGCAGAAAGCGCATTGGTGTCGCAGGGTGCGATCGCCTCGGTATATCAGTACATGGCATTACCACAATTACTCGTAAATCATGGGATGAAGACATGGCAATCCTGCGATCGCTAATAGTCGAGCGCGATATTGACATCCTTGTAATTGGACTGCCCTACAACATGGACGGCTCCCTCGGTCATCAAGCCAAACATGTCCAAAAATTTGCCAATGGTGCTGCGAAACAATTAGGTATCTCTGTGGAATTTGTCGATGAGCGGTTAACCTCCTATGAAGCTGAAGAAATGATGCGATCGCAGGGCATTTCCACAAGACATAACAAGGAAATGATTGATCGCAAAGCTGCTGCCCTAATCCTGCAACAATGGCTAGCATTAAAGCGTCAACCCATCCCATAGAAAAGTCTTGCAAAGCGATACTTTTCTATAAACTGTCCCCTTTGCTGTCATAATGCTTAAAAGCGCCAAAAGCCTTATACAAGAGGGTTTCTCTGAGCTAGTAGTGCTATAGGATACAAAACAGCAATCTATGGAAGGATCGACGATCGTACTTAAGGATGACGCAGGTAAGAGCTTGCCTTGCACTGTCGAAACCGCGTTTAAAGTGGACAGCACCAAATATTTGTTGCTGCAACCAGTAGACTTTTCCGTGCAAATCTTTGCATGGCAAGAAACCGATGACGAAGAAGAAACTGAATTAGTCGATGTCACCGAAGAGGAAATTGATCTAATTTTTCCAGTAGCTCAGGCGGTTTTAGCAGAACAAAATCTTTCACTAAAACGCTCGGCACATACATTGACGGTCGAAGGTGAATTACCTGAGCCAACTGAAGACGATATCATTGAGATCGATACCGAGGAAGATGGCAATTGTGGTGAATTTCAAGAGCTAGCCCATTTCTACTACGAAGAGCAAGCTTTCTCTGTATTTACATCCCTCGATCCGCTGATGTTTATTGCTAAAGTTGGAGATGACGGTCAGCCTGAAGTCCTTACACCTGAAGAAATGGCAGCCCTTGAGCCTTATGTGGAGCAATATCTAGACCATGTCCTCAGCACAGAAGATGCCGAAGCAGAGTTCTAAATGGCTATTTTATGGTGTTGCCATTCCATTAACTATCCTTGTTACTGGTGTTGTCAGCAGTTCTTGGTGGATCTGGGCAAGTGCAGCACCTAGCAATTTTGGGGCAAAAATTCGATTAACCATATCGGATGGGATGCCTACACAAGCAATCGCTCAAGAGCTAGAATCAGCAGGTGTAATTCGCTCTGCCTTAGCTTTGCGTTTGTGGGTAACGTGGCAGTCTCTGCGAAATAGTGAGCCAGTAGCCTTGCGATCGGGAACCTATGACTTTGCCACAAATCAGTCATTGCCAGAAGTGGTAGCCCAAATCCAGACTGCCAAATCTTCAGAAGTAAGATTTACGATTCCTGAAGGTTGGTCGATCGCCCAGATGGCAAGTTTATTTGAGGAGCAGGGATTTTTTGCGGCTAAGGATTTTGTGATTGCGGCTCAGCGAGTCAGTCCGAGGCGACGCACTTGGCTGCCTGAAGATATTCCTAGCCTAGAAGGATTTCTTTTTCCTGATACCTATCAAATCTTGCCTTCGGAAGCGACCCCTGATCGAATTATTGACTTGATGCTTAATCGCTTTGAAGAAGTAGCTTTACCGCTTTATCAAGAAAATCAGTCGGGTAAGCCGAAGGTCAAAGTCAGTCTCAAAGATTGGGTCACTCTGGCAAGTATTGTGGAAAAAGAAGCGGTAATTGAATCAGAGCGAAGGGTTATTTCTGGTGTGTTTTGGAATCGCATCAAAAAAAATATGCGTTTAGAGTCTGACCCTACAGTTGAATATGGCTTAAATATTCGCCAAACACCTGAAAATCCTCTCACCTTAGAGCAAGTACGTACTGATTCACCTTATAACACTTATTTAAATGAAGGTTTACCACCTGGGGCGATCGCTTCGGTTGGATTAGCTAGTCTTAAGGCAACTCTAGATCCAGCCACTACTGAGTACTTATTTTTTGTCGCTAAATTTGACGGCAGTCATGTATTCAGTCGTACTTTAGAAGAACACGAAAAAGCTTTGCAAGTGATTGATAAAAAAATTCAGCAAAAAACACCTAAACAGTAAAATATCTTGCTATTTGTGCGAAATACATCGCTTTGTGCTGACTTAAAACCCAGAAAAAATTTTGAAAGTGGCGCTTCGCGCCACTTTCAAAATTTTTTCTGTATCCCTTAAAGCCCAGATAGGCTGTATTTTACTAGAGCAATTAAGTTTGCTCAGATGTTCTAGCGCAAAGCGCTGTAAGATATTCTTAATTATTTAATTAACATTCTCAAGATATTTGTGAAAGCTTGGCAACTTATTGCTCCTGACCTAGTTTTGTCAGCACCGATTTACACGATCACACCGCAACTTATGGCAACCTATGGGTTACGTGGTTTGATTTTGGACGTAGATAATACATTAATTGGTGACGATGAAGCTGAAGTGTCAGAAGAAATTCGCCTGTGGGTAGAGTTAATGCGTTCACAATATCCTATTTGGCTAGCGAGTAATAATTTTAGCGATCGCCGCATTCAGAGAGTTGCTGAAAGCTTGAATCTTCCCTATCGCAGTCGAGCTGGCAAACCCTCGCGCCGTGTGGTACGTCAAGTTTTTGAAGCGATGGAACTACCCGCTTCCCAAGTGGCGATGGTGGGCGATCGCCTATTTACGGATACGATCGTGGGGAACCGTTTGGGCTTATTTACCATTTTGGTGCAGCCACCTTGCGAAGAGATAGTGTTTAAACCATCGATATCCACCATATTTAAGGCGCGATCGAGTTTTCTCCGCAATTGGGAAATTTGGCTTGCTCGAAAATCTGGCGTGAAAATCTAAAAAACAGAGGTTGCTATGCAACCTCTGTTTTTTAGTGAGTTCTATACCCAAAATATGAGTGGCGGCGCTTCGCGCCGCCACTCATATTTTGGGTTGACGCTAAGGTGGTGTAGTTGGTGCTTCGACTGGGCGAATGATGGGTGGTGTAATCTCTTGCTCTGGCTTAAAGATCGCAGCGATCGCCTGCTGTAAAGTCTGAGCCATCACAATTCGATTCTCGTAGGCAACAATTACGCGCACAAGGGTCGGCAATTTATTTTGAGTTGATTCTAAATAGAGTGGTTCTACATACAACAGAGATTGTTCAATGGGAATGATCAGTAGATTGCCTTGAATTACTCGCGAACCTTGGCGATTCCACAGCGAAATTTGTTGAGAAATTACGGGATCTTGATTAATTCTGGCTTCAATTTGTTCTGGACCATAGACAAGAATTTGCTTAGGAAAAGTATAGAGCAAGAGCTTGCCATAGTTGTCTCCATCCGACCGTGCTGCCAACCATGCCACCAGATTTGTCCGCTCCTTAGGCGTAAAAGGCAATAGAAGAATAAACTCTTCAAAGGGAACTTCAGGTAAGCTGGTAATCAAATAATATGGCTCCACTAGACGTGGTTGATCCCCATAGACCTCATTGGGAATTTGCCATTGATCTTCGCGGTTATAGAACACTTGAGTATCGGTCATGTGATATGTCATCAAGCGTTTTGATTGAATTGAGAATAAGTCCACTGGATAGCGTAAATGCTGCCGCAGTGTCTCAGGCATTGCACTCAGGGGCTTAAACAAATCTGGAAAAATCCTTGCCCATGTGCGAATAATCGGATCACTAGGATCAGCAATATAGAAATCCACATGACCATGATAGGCATCAATCACAACTTTAATTGAGTTGCGAATGTAATTGATTTCATCATTGCCAATATCCGAATAGGGATAGCGATCACTAGTCGTATAAGCATCAACAATCCAGAAGAGAGAGCTAGGATCTTGTGCTTGGGTACTTGCTTTGGCTGCGACTAGATAGGGATCACTGTCATAGCGTAAAAAAGGCGCGATCGCTTGAATCCTTTGCATGATGTTCCGCCGAAATAACAACTTCGTCTCGGGCAGAAATTCGGGAGTCACTGCCATTCGCCAATCATTTAAATATTTGGCAAACAACATTCGTCGCCAAAAGGAATCAAGGGGAATGCCACCTCTTCCATCATAGATATTGTAAACATTATCATTATCGCTAGGATAATCGAGTTCCTTAACCTTTGTGCCTGTCATCACATAGGTATTAGTATTCTCTCCGTAGTAAATGCGTGGAGCACCAATGGGAATGCTCTGTCGCACAGCTTCGCTAGAAGTGGTGAGAGGACTGCCTTCAGTGATGCCAATATCTTTAATAAAATATTCAGGTAGGCCACCTGCGCCGACACGATTGACTGGACTGAGGGTAAAGCCATAGCCATGGGTATAAATCAAATGCTGGTTTACCCAAGTTTGGGCTTCTTCAGGGACTGCCGTATAGTCCAACTCTCTCGCGGCGATAAGCACCTGTTGCTGACTAGCCGCCGTTTTTGATAGTTTCTCTTCATTAATTGTATAACGATCAATATCTGCATCAGGAAAACTGTAGTATAGACGGATTTGTTGGAGTTGACGATTAGTGGCGAGTAGGGGCTGTTTATCCCAAAGCCGAATATTGCGAACCGTCAAATCATTATTTTGAATAGATTTTTCGGTTAATTTGCCCTGTGGATTGAAAACTTGAGAGTTAATGCTTTCGAGTCCGAATGCTTCACGAGTGAATGAGATTGTCCGTTTGATATAGGGCTGTTCGCGGGCAAGTTCGTTAGGCTGTACAACCAGAGATTGCACAGTGATCGGTAAACCGACACCTAGCCCGATCGCCATCACTAGATATACAACTAAGGCAAATACCACTGGCTTACGGCTTACAGGTTGACGATGAAATCTGACCCACCGCAGAATTAAATAAATGGCGATCGCGAAGGCGAGGATACTTAGCCCTGTGTAGACTGGTAACTGCACTACCGTATCGGTATAACTAGCACCGAAGGAAACTCCACGCGGTGAATATAAAAGTTCATAGCGATTGAGCCAATAACTAAACCCAATCACAACCATCAACAATCCTCCAAGTCCATAGAGATGTCGTTGTTGATCGAGGGAAATGCCGATAAACTTACCTTCGCTCAGGCTATTTCCAGATAGCAAGTAGGTTAGGAGAACTGCGATAAAACCATATAGACAAATGCCAACTAGCCCAAATTCTAAAACTTCTAACGTGGGCAAATTGAATATATAGAAGCTCAGATCTTGATTGAAAAGGGGTTCAGTTCGCTCAAAACTAGTGGGATGAAAATAAGGAATAATTCGCATCCATTGTCGAGAAGTCACCCATGCGATGAAAACACTAATAAAAACAGCGATCGCCCTTAGTAAGAACTTGGGATAAATTAGCAAAGAAATTGCCGCCCCAATAGTTACAACTGCCGAGAGTCTCTCCGTAAATATTTGAATTATCAATTGTCCGAGAGATTCAGGTCTAAACAGTAATGGTGAGATTGGGGCAATACTTGGTTGTGGCGCTGCTGGTTTGCCTTGGACGAGTGCTACCTGTCCATAATGAATTATGAGTAAACAAATTAGTAAACTTATGCTCAAAACTAAGGGCAATAGCCATCGTAATCGTAGAGACGTGGGTATGTATTGTGATGAAGTTTTTGGCTGCTGATATAGTCGTTTAGTAGGAGATGATCGCTTGCGTAGTTTTGATTTTCGCTGCTCAGCTTCATTAGGCAGATCGTCATATTTCAATGCTTCAGCAATCTGCAAATTTCTGAAGAGATAGACTAAGGCGATCGCGAATATCGCAATTCCTAATCCAATTTGTACTCCCAACCGTAACAAATACATGGGCAAATAGCCCAACTCCTGAAACCAGAGAATCTCGCCGATCAGTCGGGCTACAATCTCACTTCCGACAACTAAACCCGCAATTCCCCCTAATAGCCAAAGGTAATAATGCTTAGAAAACTTGAATGTATTTAATTTTGGGGAGGTTACCTTCATAGATTCACCTAGAAACTAGGTTTAACTGCACTGGGAAGAGTTGTGAGAATGTGCCCCTTCGGGGCACATTCTCATAACTCATTTACGATTGCCATGTTGTTTAGCAGATGCGCTAAACCCATTGCTTTTTCAGGAAAACACTGCTTTACATTACTTTCCAAAAAAAGCAGTTTTTGATCAGAGTAAAGCGCTGTAAGTTGATGATACAGTCATTACAAGATCTTTTCTAACTAACAACAATGGGAAACCTTCAGGGACGCGATCTTCTTAGTTTGGCGGATTTGCAACCAAGCGAAATTCAGGAATTGCTGACACTTGCCAAACAACTCAAAGCAGGAGAAGTTCAGTTTGATTTTCAGCGTAAGACTCTTGGCTTGCTGTTTCGGAAAGCATCAACAAGAACGCGAGTTAGCTTTACCGTCGCCATGCATCAACTGGGGGGACATGTAATTGACCTCGATCCAAATGTGACTCAAGTCAGTCGTGGTGAACCAATAGAAGATACGGCAAGGGTTCTCGATCGCTATTTAGATGTTTTGGCGATTCGTACTTTTGAGCAAGCAGAATTAGAAACCTTTGCTAAATTCTCGAAGATCCCGATTATCAATGCCCTCAGCGATTTAGAGCATCCCTGCCAAGTGCTTGCGGATTTGCTAACCGTGATGGAAAACTTCGGATCTTTAAAAGGTTTAACTCTCACCTATCTTGGTGATGGTAATAATATGGCGCATTCTCTGATGATTGGCTGCGCTCTTGTGGGAATGAATGTGCGGATTGCTTCGCCCAAAAACTTTATGCCCGATCCCACCATTGTTGCTCAAGCCAGAGCTTTAGCCGAAAACTCAGAAGTTATTGTTACCGAAGATCCTAAATTAGCATCACAAGCTGCCCATGTCCTTTACACTGATGTATGGGCAAGTATGGGGCAAGAGTCAGAAGCAGAAGATCGGATTCCCATTTTCCAGCCCTACCAGTTGAATGCAGAGCTAATGGCTTTAGCCGATGAACAAGCGATTGCTCTACATTGCTTACCTGCCCATCGTGGTGAAGAGATTACTGATGAAGTAATGGAAGGCTCACAATCACGGATTTGGGATGAAGCCGAAAACCGTCTTCATGCTCAAAAAGCTTTGCTCGCTAGCGTTCTCTAGGTTACAGCGCTTTGCGCTTAATCAAAACCCAGAAATATTTTTGAAAGTGGCGCTTCGCCACACTTTCAAAAATATTTCTGTACTACTCAAAGCCTCAATAGACTGTATCGAACTGGCGTTTACTTAGCGCTTACAATATTTTTCTACCATTGTTAGTAATTCCTTCTCTCCAAATGGTTTAGTTAAATATTCCGTAGCTCCTACCATCCGCGCTTTGACACGATCAATGAAGCCATCTTTTCCCGTTAGCATGATAATCGGAACCTTGGCAAAAGCACTCGACTTACGCAGCATTCCACATAGTTCGTATCCATCAATCTCTGGCATCGTGATATCACACAAAATTAGATCAGGATTATGTTGAAAAATCAAGCTTAAAGCCTTAATCGGACTCGATACCGCCATAACTTGAAAGCCATGATTATGCAAAATATACTCCACAGCGCGACAAATGGTCACACTATCGTCAATACATAAAATTCTGGGAGATTGTACCTTTACTTGTTGCGGTAAGTTCATCGCTAATGGCGTAATCGCAACCTGTCCAACTGCGATCGCATCATAGATCAACTGTCCAATTTGACTAACATCCTTCCCCGCATATCGCGATAACTGGCGAATTGTCGTCTTGCCATCTATCCAAGAACTTAAAGATGGCAAAGACTCTTGAGTGAGCAATACAGGACATTGATCTATCGACTGTAAAACTGGATAAAATTTCTTCCATGTTTGCAGTTGGCATAAATATTCATAGCTAAACTGTGAAAACTTAAATCTTGTTAATTTTGGCTCTTCTGGGTTTGAGTGGTAAATGGTATACAATTGATACAATAATTGGCGATATGATAAGGCTATAACTGTTACGCAGAAAGGATTCAAGCTACTATTAGCTGCGCTTATCCCCA
>Ga0172376_10006106_pt1 | contig 13190 bp, 6 predicted proteins | sample Lak35m_FD_121114 | JGI IMG/M metagenome (GOLD analysis project Ga0172376, IMG submission 121114) | Freshwater microbial communities from Kabuno Bay, South-Kivu, Congo - kab_092012_35m | ecosystem: Environmental > Aquatic > Freshwater > Lake | place: Democratic Republic of the Congo: South-Kivu...
ATCCTTGGATTCTCAATGGAGGAATTGCAGACGAAATCAATTGAGGAGCTGCGTAGAAAAGGAGATTGTTCGAGATTACCTTCAGGAAAAGAATTTATTCGTCGCGGATTCGAACGGATTTGCGATGAGCAACGTTACAGGAACGCAGCAGGTGAAGAAGTAATATTCAACATTACAATTTCACTCATCAAAGATGAAAACGGGCAGCCGCGGTTTTTCGTTTACATCTATGAAGATATAACGCCGAAGAGAAAAGCCGAAGAACAGATCCGTATTCAGGCAGCAAAACTCAACGCGGTATTTGAAAGTTCTTCTCACATGATCTGGACAATGGATCGCGAGCATAAACTCACGTCATTCAACAACAACCAGATCAAATGGCTTAAAGAAGTTTATGGATTGAAACCATATATCGGAATGCCGATGATGTCGGGAGCAATGATTTCAACAGAAGATTATAATTCATTCTGGAAGTCAAAAGCGGATCAGGCGCTTGCAGGAGAAACTCTGAAATTCGAGACGCTTTTTGAAAGTAAGAAGGGAATAAAATACTGGAGAGAAATTTATCTCAATCCGATTCGTAACGAACGCTATGAAGTAGTGGAAATATCCTGCATTGCCCATGATATCACCGATCAGAAACTGGCGGAAGAAAACATCAAACAGTCGCTGAAAGAAAAAGAAGTGCTTCTGAAAGAAGTTCATCACCGCGTTAAGAATAACCTTCAGGTGATCTCCAGCATTCTGAATTTGCAGTCTTCATACGTGAAAGACAAAAAGAGTCTTGACCTGCTTCTGGAAAGTCAGAATCGCATCAAGTCAATGGCGTTTGTACACGAAAGTCTGTATCAGACAAAAGACTTCTCCAATATCAACTTCTCTTCGTACGTGGAGAATATCACCAGCAACCTGGTACACTCGTATTCCAATCCCGACAATCCGCCTCAGCTTAATCTGAATCTCGATCCGATACAGTTGAATCTTGATACTGCAATTCCTTGCGGACTTATCATCAACGAATTGATTTCAAATGCGCTCAAATACGCGTTTAAGGACAAGAAGGGCGGACAGCTCGACGTCACTGTAAAAACCAAAGGAAACGCCATTCAAATTGTAATTGCAGACAACGGTAAAGGGTTTCCCGACAACGTGGATTTCAGAAACACGGAGTCGCTCGGCTTGCAGCTTATAGTAACCCTGGTTGATCAAATCAACGGCAAAATAGAGCTTGAAACGAAAAAAGGCGCTAAATTCACCATCGATTTCATTCCACCCGGAACCAACAATTAAAAGAAATGTCTAAAACCAACATCCTGATCGTTGAGGACGAAAGCATAGTAGCGAAGGACATCCAGATGAGTCTTCGTAAACTTGGTTATAACGTTGTTGCTATTTGCTCCAATGGAGAAGACGCAATTCGCGCCGCTGAAGAACACGCTCCTGATCTAGTGTTGATGGATATTATGCTGAAAGGCGATATGAGCGGAATAGAAGCGGCAGAGCAAATTCGCTCGCGCTTCAACATGCCGATTATTTATCTCACCGCATACGCAGACGAAAGCACGCTCAGTAAAGCAAAAATTACCGAGCCTTACGGATACATCATCAAACCCTTCAAGGAAATTGATTTGCGCACTTCCATTGAAATGGCGCAATACAAACACCAGAAAGAAACCGACGTACGCAAAGAGCGCGACTTCCTGTATTCAATTGTTGAGAACAAGGATTTCAAAGACATCATCTTCGTAAAGTCAAATTCACGACTGGTAAAGGTTCGGACCAAAGACATTTATTTCATTGAGGCGCTGAAAGATTACGTTGTGATCAACACGCTGAATGCGCGTTACACCATTCACTCTACAATGAAAGATATTGAGCGCAAACTTTCTCCTAACGAGTTTGTGCGCGTACACCGTTCATTCATTGTTCGTATCGACAAAATCGTTGCAATTGAACCGCCGAATCTTTTGCTCGAAGACGATAAGAAGCCGATTCCTATCGGAGGTTCTTACAAAGACGAACTGACGAAAAAGATCAATCAGGTATAAATGAAAATCCCCGCAAAATTCGCGGGGATTTTTTCTTGAATTATTTTCGTCCCTTCCTTCCGCGCTGCACTTTTCCTTTACCGCGTTTTTCTCCGCGATCATTATTCCGCCCGGAAGAATTTCCGCCCGGATTCCACAGCTGCGGTTTCGTCGGGTGAAACATTCCGCCCTCATCGTCATCATCGTTTCTTCTTCTTGATGTTGTACCCGAAGCTTTGCTTTGGAAATCCACCAATTCAAAATCAATTTGCTTCTTAATGAGATCTGCAGATTTAATTTTCACATGAAGCTTATCGCCCAATGAAATTGTGTTGCCGCTTCTTACTCCGCGCAGTCTGTAGCTTTCAGATTCGAAAACATATCTGTCGTCTTTCAGATTTCGAACATGCACCATCCCCTCACACTTATTTCCTTCAAGTTCTGCAAAGAATCCGAATTCGGTAACACCCGAAACCATTGCTTCAAATGTTTGTCCGATTTTATCCTGAAGAAATTGTACCTGCTTGTATTTTATAGAAGCGCGTTCCGCTTCTGCAGCGAGCTTTTCTCTTTCAGAACAATGTTTGCATTCCGCCTCAAGAGTTTCGATATCGGGAGGAGCGGAGTTTGATTTGCCTGCGTCTTTATCAAGATACAGCTGCAACAAACGATGCGCAAGTACATCCGGATAGCGACGGATAGGAGAGGTGAAGTGCGAATAAAACTGAAAGCCCAATCCGTAGTGACCGATATTCTGTGTTGAGTAAACCGCTTTCGACATTGTGCGGATCGCAAGCGTTTCTATCATGTTCGCTTCAGGTTTTCCCTGCACATCTTTCAGAAGTTTATTCAACGATTGCGCAATCGCGGCGTCACTTCCGGCATTCATTTTATATCCGAATGTGTGAACGAAATTCGAAAACTCTTCCACTTTATCCGGATTCGGCGCTGCGTGAATTCGATATACAAACGGTCTGCGATTGTCGGTTTGTTTCTTCGCCCCTTCACCGGCTTTTCTGCGAAGCGCAACATATTCTGCAACGCGTCTGTTCGCAAGTAACATGAAATCCTCAATAAGCTGATTCGATTCTTTCATCACTTTGAAATAAACACCTGTAGGATTTGCATTCTCATCCAGATGAAATTTCACTTCCTCGCGATCAAACGTAATGGAACCTTTGCGCAATCTTTCTTCTCGAAGATTACGCGCAATTTTATTCAGCGTCAGAATTTCTTCCTTGAACGGACCGTCGTTTCCTTCAATAATTGATTGTGCATCTTCATATGTAAAACGATGGTCAGAATTAATCACCGTTCTTCCGAACCATTCGCGATGAATTTTTCCCTGTTCATCAAGTTCGAATACTGCAGAGAAAGTTAATTTCTCTTCATTCGGACGAAGTGAACAAACAAAATTTGAAAGCACTTCAGGTAACATCGGAACAACGCGATCAACGAGATAAACAGACGTTGCGCGTTCAATTGCCTCTTTATCCATTATTGTTCCGGGATGCAAATAATGAGAAACGTCAGCGATGTGAACACCAACTTCCCATTTGCCATCATCCAGTTTTCGTATTGACAGCGCATCGTCAAAATCTTTTGCGTCGAACGGATCAATAGTGAAAGTTGTGATGGAGCGGAAGTCTCTGCGCTTCGCAATTTCTTCAGCAGTAATTTCAACCGGAATAAGCGAAGCAAAACGCTCAACATCTTTAGGGAATTCATACGGAAGACCGTATTCAACCATTATTGCGTGAATCTCTGTGTTGTTGTCGCCCGGCTCACCGAGAATAGCCACAACTTCACCTTGAGGTAAGTCCGAATAATCTTCCCAGGAAGAAAAACGAACAACAACTTTTTGTCCGTGTTTTGCTTTCCCGATTTTGTCAAGTGGCACAATGAAATCCGGATATTTTCTGTTGTCCGTAATCCCGAACGCCACTTTACGTTCAACTTCAAGTGTTGCAACAAAATCGGTTCTGCTGCGCTTCACAATTTCAATTACTTCTCCTTCGCCGCCTCGTCCGAAAAGGTTAACACGAACTGTATCTCCATGCAAACTTGCTTTCGTGTTTCGCGGTGAAATGAAGACATCTTTTTCGAAATCTGGAACCACAACGTAGGCTGCGCCGGTTGCGGTCATCTCAATTACACCAACGGCTTCTCTTCCGCCGCCCGCCAGCATGAATTTCCCGCGATCAGCTTCCTCAAGAACGCCTTTTGTCACCATATCTTCAAGCAACTCCGAAAGCACCCGGCGATCTTCGTGCTTGTCAATATTCAATCCTGCAGCTACTTGCTTATAATTCAATGGCTTGCCCCACTGTGCGTTGAAATATTTCAACACTTCTTCAAACAAAAAACCACCCTCTTTTTTAGATTTTCTCGCCATTTTTACGCTAATAGTTTAACACTTAATGAGATTCCGCTAAATGTACCCTAATCCCCCTGTGAAATCCCCTTGATTTTTTCTAAACTTTTTAACAAAATCCAACGAAAATTTCGTTGATTTGTAGTTCTGTGCTTTAACCTGTGGCAATCATGTTAACCCGCAGATAACTAATCGAAAAAACATGAAACAATTCGCTACGTTTTTTTCTTATGCTTCGAAGTCTGTAATTGCGCTTACCGTGCTGTTTTCTTTAGCAGGAGCGCAGGAAGCAAAGGCTTGTCACGGGGTTGCCCTTGTGGGTCTTGTGACCAATAACACTGGCACTGCAATGACTCTTGACGGGCAATCAGATGCACAGACTTGCGGCTGCGGTCCTTACTACATCGAGGTAGAAGTAACCTGTCAGCCAACATTTGCAGGTACTCCGCCGGTTTGGACTTCACCAACCTGGAACACTGCCGGACAGCCGTATTATCATTCAATTCTGAACATTCCGGGATATTCTGCTCCGTCATGGACAGACCAGTGTATTCAGGAGCCTTACACGCAGCTTGTTATTCCATTTGCCAATCTTTGTCCGGGAACGCTTTATCACTGGAGATATCGCGAATCCCCGGCAACCGGAACCCCTTCTGGGTGGTTTAACCTTGCGGATTTCACTACTCCGGGATCGCCTCCCGCATCAATTCTCTTAGCTACTGCAGAGTTGCTTTCAACCGGTAATCCGCAGTACTCAGGATGCCCTGGAGATCTATTCCAACTTGATGCCAGCGTGAGTGGTGGATGCCCGGGAGCAACTTATGCTTTCACGTGGACTCCTGCTATAGGACTGAGCAACCCGAACATACCAAACCCGGTTTGCACATTGTCAACAAACACCACTTATACAGTTACAACCTCAGGAGGTTGCTTCACAATTACTACTGCCGATGATACAGTGAACCTTGCTATCGGCCCTCCGCCGACCGCAGGTACTCCGCAAGCCTTCCCAACAGGACTTTGTTCCGGTCAATCTTCTTGGGTGGTGCTCTCCGGTCAAACCCCGGGCGCAACAATTCAATGGCAGGTTTCGCCAAATGGAACCAACTGGTTTAACGTACCGGGAGGGACAAACGACTCTCTGAATACCGGACCAATCGGTTCTACACTTTTCTATCAGGCTATTGTTACAGGTAGCGGTTGGCCTGGCTCCGGATGCGGGTCGAGCACATCTCCAACAGTGCAAGTCACGGTTAATCCTTCTCCTGTCGCCAACGCCGGACAAAACATTTCAATCTGTGCCGGAGGAACCGCTAATCTTACGGGTTCAGGCGGTGTAACTTATACTTGGCAACCCGGCAACCTTTCCGGACCGAACGTTTCAGTGACGCCATCGGGTAACACAACATATACTCTGTATGTAACCAATGCGAGTGGATGTTCTGACTCTGACTTGGTAAGCGTAAATATTTCTATACCGACAATTACAGCAAGTCCGTCTGTGAGTGTGTGCAATGGAAACTCAACTGTAATTGTTGCTTCCGGTTCTTCGGGTATGACTTACAGTTGGTCGCCTGCAGGAACACTTACAGGAGCAAATGCACAAAATCCTACGGCAACACCTACAGCAACAACGACCTACACTGTAGTAGGAACAAATTCATTCGGATGCACAGCAACGGATTCAGTTTTAGTTACAGTAACCACCGCACCTCCACTGACAGTCAGCAACGACACCTCGCTTTGTAATGGCGGAGCGGCTTTGCTTACTGCAAGCGGAGCAACAACTTACACATGGCAGCCGGGCAATCTGAGCGGATCTTCGATTTCTGTTTCTCCTGTAACAACGACAACATATGTTGTGGTTGGTAACACCAACAATTGCATCAGCAACGATACAATTGTTGTAACCGTGGCTCCGCCTCTTGCTGTATATGCAGGCCCGGACTTCGGAGTTTGCGCAGGAACACAAATTACAATGAACGTTGGTGTAAGCGGAGGAACTTACAGCTGGACTCCAGCAGCTTCGATTGTTGGCAGCACTATAGGTCAGTCTGTAATCGCTAACCCGACAGGAACAACATCGTACACCGTAGACGTTACTGACGCGAGTGGTTGTGTTTCTGCGGATACCATCACAGTTACTGTAAACGGACTCCCGAACGTTACTGCTTCAACAACGGATAACACAATTTGTGTGGGACAGGGTTCTACCGTGGCAGCAGCAGGCGCAGCTTCTTATGTATGGACGCCAAACATTAACATTACTACACCAAACGCTCCTGGCAGCTTGGTAGATCCTACCAGTACAACAACGTATACCGTTACCGGTACAGATGCAAATGGCTGTCAGGATACGGCTCAGGTAACTATTTATGTGAATCCTATCCCTAACGTGCTTTTTGCATCAGTTCCTTCTGAATGCGGAGACACAAACGGAATCATTTCTGTAGTTGGACCAACAGTTGGAACCGGTCCTTTTACATACACAATGAACTCGCAGCCCGTTACTTTCCCATTGGGATCATTTGCTCCGGGCAGCTATAACGTAACATATACAGATGCGAACGGCTGTTCAAACGTGAATGCCGTTTTCGTTTACCAGCAAAACACAGCAGCTGTTCAGGCAAGCGCAAATCCAACATTCGGAACTTATCCGCTGCCTGTTACTTTCGGAGCTCAAGGGTCATCATCAGGAGTTAATAACTTTGTTTGGACATTCGGAGATGCGAGCTTGCCTTCAAACACACAAAACCCTTCACACACTTACGGAGCTCCGGGAGTATATGAAGTTGTAGTTACAGCGTGGAACGATAATCCGCTTTGCGCAGTTACAGATACTATATACATCGAAGTGGTGGAACAGGCTACACTTGCAATGCCAAACGTGTTTACACCGAATGCTGATGGTACAAATGATATTCTTGCTGCAACAATCAGCGGAGTTAAAGAAATCAATATTGAAATCTTTAATCGTTGGGGCAACGTAGTTTACAGCGGAAGTCAATCCGGAATCAGCCCTGTGCCGCAGGATCTCAACTTGTGGGACGGAAAATCCAAAGGCGGAAAAGTTTGTGAAGACGGCGTTTACTACTACGTGCTCACAGCTATCGGATACGATACACAAGCATATCCAATGCAGGGATTTGTTCAGTTGATTACAACTCCGTAATCGCAACATAATATTGAAACATGAAAGCGGCAGAAATACTTCTGCCGCTTTTGTTATTTATGAATTGCGCTTGAAGAAAAATGAGGATGTGCGTAAATAGCACCCTCAATATCATTAACCAAACAGGTGTAGGAGAAAAGATTCTTATTGCCGTATTATCTTGTATCGACTGATTGATCCGTTGCTGAGGTGCGTTTCTACAGTATAAACTCCGGATGACCACGATTGCGTTTCAACAACCGGATTCGGTCCGCGCGCTTCATGAACTATTTTGCCTTGGGCATCACGTATGACGACGTATTCGATGCGCAGATTGCTGTTGACGCTGTTTATATATAACGGACCGTTTGAAGGCACAGGATACATTCTTATGTCTGCACTTTCACGCTCAGGTCCCAGTGAACTAAGCGTATCAATGAGAAAGACATTGAGCGTAATCGAATCTTTCGTCGCAAACGAAGAATTGGACCCGTGTGAAACCGGCCAAACGACAACCACGTTGTTGCCAATGTGAAATCTTCCGCCCTGGCTTCCGGTCTGAAAATCTACAGGAATAATAAACAAGCTGCTGTCGCCGGGCAACAGATAGAAGAACTGATACAATTGGTAATAAGGAATTGAGAATGGCACAACGAGCCCCGTGTCTACATAACCTTCAATTGCAATCGAATCCACGAACGTAACTGAGTCGCTGTAGTTCTTGATGTATGCTGCAATCGGAATGGAATCCCCCGCAAAAGCAGTGTCCGGCCAACCTGAAATACCATTAGGAGTGAAGCCTATCGTGTCCTGAGCTTTGAGGCCCGAAGGAGTCAGCGCCACTGAAAAAACAAAGATCAGCAGCTTCAATATTTGTTTTCCGAGCTTCATATGGTTTGTTATAGAAGTTTATATCTGATACAAAAATAGATGCAGGGAAACAAAAAAACACCTAGATTTGGCTTATTCTTACGCGTTCAAGATGAATATTCTTCAGCAAATCATTGCCTCGATGAACAAAGAGGAAGTGCGGCACCTAAAGCTTTTTATGAGCCGGACGAACGCTACTTCCGACAGAAAAGATATTGAACTGTTTGATTACATCCGTCAGCGGCCGGAAGATTATGATGAAACGAAGATTCAGGCAAAGCTGTACGGAACATCAGATAAGAACGCGCTGTACAGGCTTAAGAACCGCTTGCTTGATGATATCGGGAAGAGCCTAACGTTGCAGTACAGCGACGAAAGCGATTTCAATCACATTTCCGTAGCACTGCAATTGGCAAGGCATTTTATCGGGAATTCGCAATTTCAGATTGCATTGCATTTTCTGGGAAAAGCAGAAAAGAAGGCGGTTGCTGCGGAAAATCATGAATTACTGGAGCTGATTTATTCTGAATATATACGTTACTCTCAGGAAACGCTGGGTGTTAATCCCGCAGAATACATACGCAAGCGAAGAGAAAACCGTCAAGAGCTGAATGATATTCAGGAGATAGACGACATTCTTGCGGAAGTAGTTTATAAGGTGCGCACGACGCAGAATTTCACAGGACAAGACTATCGCATTATTGAGAATCTGCGGAAACGCGTTGCAACGCTCAGTAAAAAAAGTAACGGAACCAAGAGCGCGCAATTGCGTTTTAAGATTTATCATTCGTTGAGCCGCATTCTGCTGCAGAAGCACGACTATAAGTCGCTGGAAAAATATTTGGTTGATACGCTTGCTGAATTTTCCCGCGATAAGCTATTCACCAGAAATACACACGACGCTCGTCTGCAAATGCTGACCTATCTGGCGAATGCACAATTTAAAAACAATCACTCAACTGCCTCGCTCGCCACTGCAGAAGAATTAAGAAAAGCACTTTCTGAATACGGAGGATTGCTTCACGATAAATACCTGTTCTTCTATTACAACATTCTTGTTATAAACCATTCGGTTCACAACAGGGACAAGGCAATTGAAGTGCTGAATGAAATAAAGGAAAATCCTGTGATAACGAGACAACCGCATTATCATGTTTTCATTTATCTGAATCTTACTGTTCTGTATTTCGACAACAGGAATTACAAATCAGCATTGCGCAGTTTGGTGCGGCTCACAATGGAAGACGGATTCCAGAATCTCGATGTTTATCTGCGCATGAAAATTGCAATTGCCGAATTGATTATCCGATACGAACTTAACGACGAAGAGTTCCTCAGCAAGCGCATTGATCAGGTCAGAAAAGAATTCTCGGAGCCTCTTAAAACGAAAGAGGGAAAGCGACACGCTGAAATGCTCTCTTTACTAAATGATTTTGCAGATGCAGAATCTATACTGCGCAACAAACCGCTGCAAAAGAAGATAGCCGCATTCATAGAAAAAATGCCGAATCCCGTCGGAGACCTGATCAACTACAATAACTGGCTGTCCGGAAAACAGAATTGATTATTTCTTTTTGCCGGATCTCTTCTCAATTACAGCCTGTTCTTTTTTCTTCCGCGCAGCAAGATCACGATAGTGTGCGCCCTTTTCATTATTGCCCTGACGGAAATAATATTGTGAAAGCCTTTCTAGTCGCAGGACATTATCCGGATTAACCTCTGCCGCTTTTTCAAGCGCAATAGCTGCCGCAGCTGTGTCGTTATATTGCAGGTAAATTGTGCTCATTGCATTATGCGGCACATCTGATTTCGGATTGGAAATGATAGCGGTGCGCAGGACATTCATTGCTGCTGCTGAATCTTTAAAATAAGTCATGTAAACACGACTGAGTTGATCTGCACTATTGACATATGCGGGATCCTGCTTCAGCCCTTCCCGGAAATACCACACGCACGAATCAAGTAAAACAGAATCTGTGACACCATTGTTTTTCTTGGACAGCTGCTCGTAAGACATTCCCAGATTGAAATACGCTTCAGCATAATCTTTCTTAATGTCAATGGCTTTCTTGAAGAATGGTACTGCGTTACGATAATTTTCTGTGAAATAGTAAGCTGTTCCCAAATTGCTCCAAGCGGTGTAATAGGAGGGATACACCTCTGTTGCTTTGGTGTAATACTCTCTTGACTCATTAAACATACCGAATGCAAATCTCTTCTTTACTATAGCCATTTGTTGCGCCTGTTGTGCTGCGGGATTATTTCCCTGCATCATCAGTTTCTGCGCCTGCATGAGTATTTGCTGTGATTCGAAGTTTGCCTGCGCAGCCTGTGCCGACAGCAACGACCCGAGAAGCATATTTACTTTGGCTGATTCAGGCGCGAGTTCAATATCGTTCCGATAAAGTGTTTCTTTGTTTTCCCAAACTTCGTTTCGCGCAACAGTTCTTATACTGAAAATCAGCAGGAGCACAATGAACGCGCCGCGGACTTTAGAAAACCCGGGAGATTTCCATTCCAGATTTCTGATATCGGTTTTGAATGCGCGCAGAATAAAGTCTACTGACGCAATGCAGAATCCAATTGAGGCTATTGTTGCGAAGCGCTCAGCCATTAACCCGGGAGCTTTACCGAACAGATTCGAGAAAACGAGAATGTTGCCTAGAAAGAAAACCAACCCGAAGCCGGCAACACTTCTTTTGCGGAATTCTATCATTGTTACAATTGCCAAGCCAAGGTAAATTATTGTTCCGGCGATAGTAATCGGATTACTCCAGCTTCCCATTGGCACTTCGTTCAATCCATAATAAAAGATCAGCGGATGCGGAATGATCAACAGCCATAAATAACGCGCAAGTACGTAAAAAGCCAATGGAAGTATTTCAAGCTTACTCACTCCTGCAAGCGGATTTTCAAACCCCTGCATTTCTCTGGACGCCTCCGGTAATGAGAACATTATTGTAGCTTTAATAGCAAGAATTGAAATCAGTACAGGCACGTGGTAGAGTGCCATCTTCTGCCACTTCATATCCGAAAAGTACCAAGCTGCAAAAGGAGAAAGCAATAATACGGGCATCATAGTTGTCTTCGAAAGAAGAGCACATATTGTGAATAGTACCGAAAGCCCCATGTATTTCCAATTTCCGGTTACTGTGTGTTTCCATGTTGCACGCATCATCAGAATTGCAAACAGCAGAGCCAGAAGTTCATCGCGGCATTTGATATTATCCACTGTTTCTGTGTGAATCGGATGCACCAGAAACAACAGCGAAATCAGAAACGCGAGCAGGGTTTTTTCCTGTCCGAACCACGACCGCATAAGACCGAAAAGTAAAACAACACACCAAGCAAAAATGGCAACATTGATAAAATGACTAAGGTGCGGCTTCTCTCCGAAAAACTGAATCTCCAAAGCGAAAGAACTCACAGCTATCGGTCGGTAAGAATATCCGCTTCCGTCATTGTTGTAAAAAGTGCGGGAAGAGAAAATTTCGGGAATTCCTTTCACGCCCTTTAATGTCATCTTGTTTGAGCCCGCTGTGTAAAACTCATCGTCCAGAGCATACTCATTGAAAATGCCGTTGCCGAAGACAACAAAAACCAGTAAAAACAAAGCAACACTGAGCCTGTTTCTCTGAAACCAGCTCAAAAGTGGCCCTTGCGCAATCTTTTTTGCCTCTTTCGACCCTTTTTTCACTTTGGAACTCATGCCGGCGAAAGTACAAATTTCAACGTGTTGACACAGTTATTTTCCTATTTTTGAGTGGTCAAACTCATCACAGAATGAAGAAATTTTTACCAGCCTTTTTTGTCGCCCTTATTTTTTGTGGTTTCTCAGCCACTAAAGTTAACGCGCAGTGTGCTAACGACAACGTTCTTACAGCAGGAAATCTTACACCTCCCGGGGTAACACTTTCCACTACGCAGAACTATGCGTTCGGACAGTATGTGATAGCTCAGGTTGTATCAGGTGCGAACTATACTGTTTCAACTTGCAGCAACAGCTCCTTCGATACTCAGATCACCGTTTATGATAATGTTACCGGCGCATTTATCGGCTATAACGATGACTTTTGCGGCTTAAGAAGCTCTGTTAGTTTTACTGCAACAAACTGTAATACGGTAAGAATTCTTCTCGACCTCTACTTTTGCTCTTCATCAACAAGTTCTGCTGATGTAACAATGACCATGAACACAGCCGGTTCTGGCGCGCCAACGCTGACAGCTGCAGCGGACTCTTCAGAATGTTTGGGTGGCTCAACAACAATAGGTTTGCCGTCCAACGGTTCCGGAGGTGTTCCCCCATACAGCTATTCGTGGTTGCCATTAACCAACTTATCTGCACCAACAGCTTCACAAACTACAGTAACTCCAGTTAGCGCCAATGCTACATACACACTAACGATAACAGACGCAAACGGATGCACCGCTACTGATGTTGTACAGGTTTCAGCTCTGCCTGTGCCAACAGTGAATCTCGGACCTGATACTGCGCTATGCGGAACAGCATTCACGATAGATGCCGGCAATCCGGGAAGCGCTTATTTGTGGAATACCGCACAAGGAACACAAACAATTTCAGTGACACAAAGCGGGAACTACTCAGTGGCAGTTCTGGATCCTTCCGGTTGCATTGGAGGCGACAACATAGTAGTTACACTCAACACACCGCCAAGCTACACTTTAGGTAACGACACAAGTTCATGCAGCAATAACGTAGTATTGGATGCGGGCAGCGGTTACGTGAGCTATGCATGGAGCACAGGCG
>Ga0172376_10006108_pt1 | contig 13183 bp, 11 predicted proteins | sample Lak35m_FD_121114 | JGI IMG/M metagenome (GOLD analysis project Ga0172376, IMG submission 121114) | Freshwater microbial communities from Kabuno Bay, South-Kivu, Congo - kab_092012_35m | ecosystem: Environmental > Aquatic > Freshwater > Lake | place: Democratic Republic of the Congo: South-Kivu...
CGGGGGGCGGGCAGGGCCGCGCGGCGAGGTTCGTGCTCTTTGAGCCGGCGATCGCCGAGGAAAAGCCCGACCTGCTGCTCTCCCAGCTCACAAGCCACCTGCCCCACGAAGTGGAGGTGGCGGGCCGGCTCGGCGTAGCCGACGCCTTCGAGCGGCTCGCCGCCGAGGTGCAGCGCCGCATCGACAGCCAGATCCTCGACGGCGAGGCGATCTTCGTGATCGTCCGCGATCTTGGCCGCTTCCGCGAGCTTCGCAAGGCCGAAGGCGACTTCGGCTTCTCGTTCAACGCCGAGAAGAAGGCGGGGCCGGCGACGAATTTCAACACCGTGCTCAAGGATGGCCCGCCCGTCGGCATCCACACGATCATCTGGTGCGACTCGCTGACGAACCTGATGCGCACGTTCGAGCGTGGCGCGCTCAAGGAATTCGAGCTCCGCGTGCTCTTCCAGATGAGCGGCTCCGATTCGAGCCAGCTGATCGACAATCCCCTTGCGAGCAAGCTCGGCCCCCAGCGGGCCCTCTTCATCCACGAGGAGACGGGCACGTTCGAGAAATTCCGTCCCTATGCCTTCCCTTCGCCCGACTGGCTCACGGGCGTTTCCGGCCAGCTGCGTTCCCGCCCGCAGGGCACGCCCACCCAGCGGCCGGCTGTCGATGCAGAAGCCGCGAAGCCCGCGGGGGCAACGGAAGAAACGTTTGACTTCGGATTTGGCGCCGGCGACGGCGACTTCAACTTCACGAAGTTTCTCGACGACCCGCCGAAGCCCGACGACGACCCCGCCTGAGTAGGACAGGCCTCCGTGCCATTCGTCCCGGCCTCTCGTTTGCCGAGAAGCCCGTTGCGCAAGCAAGGGAAATCGCGTCGTGTGGCAGCAGATTGGCAATCTGCCCTACGAGCGGCGCTCCGCATTCCTCTCGCTCGCGCTTTGGGCTTCCCGGCACGGGGGATCCGCTTGCGGAGCAAGCGGTCTACCCTACCGTTCGCTGGGGCGGCGGCCGATGAGGACGGTGAGCGTGAGCCGTTCGCCGCTGCGCAGGATCTCGATCGGCACTTCGGTGCCGATCGGCGTCCGCGTGAGCAGGAGCACCAGCTCGGCCGGCTCCGTGATCTCCTCGCCGTCGAATGCGAGGACCACGTCGCCCGGCCTCAAACCCGCCAACTCCGCCGGAGACCGCGGCTCCACGGCGGCCACCACGGCGCTCGCACCGTCGGCCACTGGCACGGTAAGCGACGTGAGCGCCATGCCGAGATAGCCCCGCTCCACGTGCCCATTCTCGCAAATCTCCTGGGCCACACGCCGGGCGGTGTTGCTCGGAATGGCGAAGCCGATGCCGGTGAAGTCCTTGCCGACGATGGCCGTAGTGATGCCCATCACACGGCCGTGGACGTCCACCAGCGGGCCGCCCGAATTGCCGGGGTTGATCGCGGCGTCGGTCTGCAAGAATTCCTGCAGCGGGTTTTCGAGGACGCCGCGGCGGCCGATGGCGCTCACGATGCCATAGGTGAGCGTGCGATCAAGGCCGAAGGGATTCCCGATCGCCCACACCATTTCCCCCACCTCGATCGTGTCGCTGTCGCCCCAGGAGGCGGTGGGCAGCCCATCCGCGTCGATCTTCAGGATCGCCAGGTCGGTCGCCGCGTCGGCGCCCACGAGCCGCGCCTGGAATCGCCGGCCGTCTGCGAGCGTCACCACCGTCTCATCGCTCCGGGCGACGACGTGATAGTTTGTCACGATTACGCCATCCGCCGCGATGATCACGCCGGAGCCCACCGATTCATCACGAACGCCGTGCGGCGTGCCCCCGCGCAGGGCGGCAATTTCATCGGCCAGCGTCATCACGCGCCGGTTCGACGTGACGTTGACAACCGCCGGCCCGATGATCCGGGCAAGCATCGTGAAGAGCTTGCCGACCGGCGCGAGCTCCGTGCCGATGGCCGCATCGCGGATCGCGGAGAGCTCCGCGCGGGTGCGGGCGTATTGCACTCGCGCAACGAGCGACGGCCAGACGATCATCGCCACGAGGCCAACGAGGCCAAGCGAGAGCAGCAGGGTGCGGCGGGAGGCGGGGGAACTGGCTTCGATCATGGTCGCTGACGAGGCCGTGGGCAGGGTTTCGCCGCGGGCCAGGCATCGTTATCCGCCCGCCAGGTCAGGAGTGCAACCGGAGCCGCTTGCGGACGAAATCGAGCGCCGTCTTCGAGGCCCGCGACAGCCGCAGCGGGCCGCTGCCGCCGAGCCGGTGCTCGATCACTTCGGTGCCCTCCGGGCGGGCGAGGGCGATCGCCACCGTCTCCCCGCCGTCGGTGTCCTGTGTGACCGGGCCCACCGCAAGGCCGAGCGAGCCGCCACACTCCGCCCTGGCCCACGCCGCAAGATCCGCGGGCGTTCGGCTATGCGTCTCGTCGGGCAGCACGATGCCGCCAACCACGCCCCCTGCCGCGCCGGCCGCCCGCCGCCGAGCGGCCGCCTGCGCCACCAGCGCCGCCACCTGCCCCTGCGTGGCAATCTCGACCGTGGCGAGCGTGAGGCCCGCCGCCGCCACCGCCGCGAGGGCGGCGTCTTCGATCTCGTCGTCTTCGGTGCCGTAGACGAGTTCGCCGAGGCATTCGCGGATGATCTGCTCCGTCGGCGCGATCTTCGCCTGGCAGGCGGCCGCGTCAGCGCCGCGGGCGACGATCCGCAGGGTGATCGTCGCCTCGTGGGCCGTGATGCCCACGAGCGGATCGCGGCCGCGCTCGATCAGGTCGGGGAGCATCGCCTCGACCGCGCTCTCCCCCGCGCCGAAGCACTTGATCCGCCGAAACTGGATCGTGCCCCCCTGCGGCTGCATGGCGAGGAGCGCGGGCACGACGGAGTCGTGCCACATCACCCGCATCTCGGCGGGGACGCCCGGCAGCGCGAAGACGCGGCTCGAGCCCGTCGCTGTGCGCAGGATCTCGAGGTCGATGCCCGGCGCCGTGCCGTCGGGATTCGTGATGATCCTGCTCGTGCGCGGAAAGAGCGCCTGCCGACGATTGCTCTCCGGCATCGGCATCGCCCGCTTTGCGAATCGCGTCTCCACCGCCACGAGCGCCCCGGCAGAGAGTTCGAGCGGCTGGTTGGCGGTGATCGCCAGTACGTCGCGGGTGAGGTCGTCGGCGGTGGGGCCGAGGCCGCCGGTGACGACGACCACGTCGGCCCGCTCCACGGCGATGCGGAAGGCGGCCACGCCGTCGTCGAGGGCGTCGGTGATCGTCGTGTGGAACGACGTGGTGATGCCGAGCAGCGAGAGCTCGCGCGAGATCCACTGGCTGTTGGTGTCGAGCCGCTGGCCTGTCGTGAGTTCGTCACCGATCGCGATCACTTCGGCGTTCATGCCGGTCCTGCTCCGCGGGCCTCGTGAAGACCGTTACCCTACGCTGCGGCGACAAACCGCTCCACTGGTCAGCCGCGGCTCCGCGGGAAACAATACCACCATGAAACTCGGCCTCCTTGGCATCGACGACCAGATCGCCCCCATCGTGGCGGCAGCCCGACGACGCGGCGACGACATCGCGCTGGTATGCGACGTCGCCGCAGACTCCCCCCATGCCGCGCTCGTCGAGGGCCTGCCGCGGGCCGATTCCTGGGAGGCCCTCGTCGACCCCCGGTCCACGGATGCCGTGCTCGTCGGCGGTGACGGCTGGAACGAACTCCGGGCCGAGGGCGTTCGCAAGCTCGTGCAGGCGGGCCGCACGCTCGTGCTCTCGCAGCCGCTCGAGCTTTCGATGCTTTGGGCCTACGAGATCGACATGATCCGAAAGGACTCGGCCGCCCGGCTCATCCCCGTGCTCCCCGATCGGCTGCAGCCATTCCTCGAGCGGCTCAGGGAGGAAATCGAGGCGGGGCTTGCCGGCGCGGGGTCGCTCGGCCCTCTCGAGACAATCGAATGCCAGCGGCGGCTCCGCGACCGATCGCGTGAACGGGTCCTCGGGCAGTTCGCCCGCGATGCCGACCTGCTGCGGGCGCTCGTCGGCGATCCGCGGCGGCTCTCGACGCTCGGGGGCGGCGAAAGCGACGCCGCCTGGGGAACGCTGGCCGTCGGGCTCACCGGCGCCGCGAACCTCCCGGTGCGGTGGCGGGTGGCCCGCGGCGAATCCCCAGGTCTTTCGATCGCGCTCGTGGGTGGGTCGGGCTCGCTCGCCGTCGAGATCCCCGCTGACGACGCCGAGTGGACGCTCACCGCTGAGCCCGGCGGCCACGTCGAGCGGGTCACATTCGATCGCGCAGCCACGATCCTCGGGCTGCTCGATGGCTCTTCGTCTGCAGGATCGGACGTCGCCCCTGCCATGTGGGATGACGCCGCACGGGCGATCGAATTGGCCGAGACCGTGCCCCGCAGCCTGGCGAGGGGCCGCGCGATCGACCTCCACCAAGAGGAGTTTTCCGAGCTCGGCACGTTCAAGGGAACGATGGCATCGCTCGGCTGCGCACTCGTGCTCTGTGGTCTCTTCGTCTTGTTGTTGGCCACGCTCGTCGGGGGCATCGCCAGAGAGGCCGGCTGGGAATTCGGCGAACGGATTGCGGGCGTCTGGCCCGTCGCGGTGCTCGTCGTGCTCGGCGCCTTCCTCTTCTTGCAGTTGCTGCCGCTCCTGATCGGCTCGAATCCACCGGAACGAGGGGTGGGCGCCAGCACCGATCCAGCCGGCCGGCAGCATGAGTAATTCTGCGCGGGCTGGCATGGACGGCTGTTTTTCGGGACTTCGGCCCGGTGCCGAGCCGCCCGCGGTGTCGGTCCGGAAGACTCTGCGGGTCTGATCGCACGGCGATGGAATCGCCGCGGCGAGCCGTCCGATTCACTTCTCGTCGGGGGGCTCGTGGCGACCGCCGCAACGCGGCCCGCCCGGCGTGTGCTTCCAGGGTGTGTGGGCTCGGGGAATCGTCTCCATGCGGTGTACGTGGGTGCTTCTGCCGTGCGTGGCCGTGCTCTTTGCGGCCGCGGCGGACCGACCCGCGTGCGCGGCAGAGTCGCGGCGCACCGCGATCGTGCGGGCGATCGAGTCGAGCCGTGATTCGGTCGTCAACATCCACGGCCAAAAGCTCGTCGCAAACGACGCCGACCCGAACGCCGAAGGCGAGCAGCGGCGGGTCAACGGCATGGGCACGGGCGTCGTGATCGACGCCCGCGGCTACATCGTCACCAACTACCACGTCGTCGAGGGCGTGAAGCGGATCGAGGTGACGCTCGCCTCGGGCAGGACGGTCGCCGCCACGCTCGTGAGCCATGATCCGCGGACCGATCTCGCGGTGATCAAGGTCGCACACGATGCCGCGCTGCCGGTGATCGCGATCGGCACCTCGAGCGACCTCATGATCGGCGAGACGGTGCTCGCCCTCGGCAATGCCTACGGTTACGAGCACACCGTCACCCGCGGCATCATTTCAGCGCTGCACCGCGACGTCGAGGTGACCCGCACCCAGCAGTACAAGGATCTCATCCAGACCGACGCGAGCATCAATCCGGGCAACTCCGGCGGGCCGCTCCTCAACATCAACGGCCAGATGATCGGCATCAATGTCGCCGTCCGGGCCGGCGCCCAGGGGATCGGCTTCGCGATCCCGATCGACAAGGCGCTGACCGTGGTCACGGAACTGCTTTCCGTCGAGCGGGTCGATCGCACCTGGCACGGGATCGTGGCCAAGGGAGACGGCCAGCGGGGGGCGATCGTGGAGGCGGTGCACCGCGAGAGCCCCGCTGAATCGGTCGGCATGAAGGCCGGCGACGTGATCACGCGAATCGGTGAGTTGCCTGTGTCGAGCCAGCTCGACATCGAGCGGGCGATGCTCGGCCACAAGGCGGGTGACAGCGTGGCGCTCACGGTGACCCGCTCCGGCGCGATCGAGCGGATCGAACTGCCCCTCGCCGCAGCCCGCCAGCTCTCGATGTCGATCGACGACCGCTGCTGGCTCGAGCTCGGCCTGCGGGTCGAGACGATGCCCGCGCCGAAGGTGCAAAAGCTCCAGGCCCGTTACCGCGGCGGCCTGCTCGTGAAGGAGGTCCGCAGCGACGGCCCCGCCGCCGATCAGGGCATTCGCAGCGGCGACGTCCTCGTGGGGCTGCACGTCTGGGAAACCGTATCGGTCGAAAACATCACTTACGTGCTCGACAAGGCCAGGGAAGACAATCTCGGGCCGCTCAAGTTCTACGTCCTGCGAGGCCGCGAAACCCTCTTCGGCCATCTGACGAGCGACACAATCCGTCGCTAGCTCTCCGCGGACAAAAAGCCCGGAGCGGAAGCGATGGGGTTGCCCCAGCGCGACCCCGTATCCACGCCACCCCCGGGCTCCCGCCCGGGGCTTCTTGGAAACGGCATGAGAAGTAGACCGCTTGCTCCGCAAGCGGTTTCGGATCCGCTTGCGGAGCAAGCGGTCTACTGTGCGGACTTGTTAAGATAGGGCTTTCCCGAGTGAGTGCCCCGTGGAAACCGACTTCGTCCATTGGCTCGTCTCCCGCATTCCGGCCGACACCCGGCTGGAGGTGCCACCGGGCGACGATGCGGCCGTGCTCCGGCCGCCGGCGATGCGGCGCACAGTCGTCACGGTTGACATGCTGATGGAGGGAACCGATTTCGTCCCGGGCGTTGACTGCCCACCCAGGGCGATCGGCCACAAGGCGCTCGCCGTGAGCCTGAGCGACCTCGCCGCGATGGGAGCCCGCCCCGAGGCGGCGTTCGTTGCCGTTTCGCTGCCCAGGCGCGGCGGCGACGCGATCGGCCGCGGCCTCCTCGAGGGAATCGAGGCCCTCGCCGCCCGGCATGGCGTCACGCTCGCTGGTGGCGACACCAATGCCTGGGATGGCCCCCTCGTCATCAGCACGACGGCGCTCGGCAGCGTGGCCCCCGGCAGGGCCTGGCGGCGCGATGGCGCGCAACCCGGCGATCTGATCGTCGTCACGGGAGCGTTTGGCGGCACCCTGCTGGGGCGGCATCTCGCCGTCACGCCACGCTGCCGTGAGGCTCTCGCGATCGCCGAGCACTTCACCGTTCACGCGGCGATCGATTGCAGCGACGGCCTGTCGCTCGATCTCGGCCGCATGATGGCGGCGAGCGGCACCTGCGGCGTGGTGCATCTCGGCGACGTGCCGATCCATCCTGACGCCCTCACCATGAGCGGCCGGCCGGGCGACGGCCGGAGCCCGCTCGACCATGCACTCGCCGACGGCGAGGATTTCGAGTTGATCATGGCGATGCCGCCGGATGCGGCGCGGGCGCTCGTCGCGGCCGCCGCGTCGCCGGAACTGGGGCTGCCGATCACGGTCATCGGCGCGGTCGAGGCCGGCAGCGGGCTCGTGGCTCGCGCGGCCGACGGCAGCCGCCGGCCGCTCGAGCCACGGGGATTTCTCCATGACTTCGACTCCTGAACGGGCCCCGCGCCAATGCAACGTCAGGATCGCCGACGAAGCGGCGCTCGCCGACGTCGCCGCCGCCCTCGTCGCCACGCTGCCCGGCGACGCGTTCGTCACGCTCGAGGGGGATCTCGGCGCCGGCAAGACGACGTTCGTAAAAGCGATCGCCGCGGCCGCCGGCATCGATCCGGCCGAGGTGGTGAGCCCCACGTTCGGACTCATCCACGTGCATGCAGCCCCGGCGCCGGCCGGCGGCCTGCCGCTGCGGCTCGTGCACGCAGACATGTATCGGCTCACCGACGCATCGGAGCTTCACGAACTCGGCTGGGACGATGCGGTCCGTCGCCGCGATGGCGGCCGCACCTGGGCGTTTGTCGAATGGCCGGGGCGGATCGCCCGCGCGCTCCCCGACGACCGACTCGACATCGTGATCGGGATCGATTCCGAAACCGCCCGCACACTCTCGTTCGCGAGCCGCTCGCCGGCCTACGACGCCATCATCACAAAACTGGGCCGGCGAGCGACGTGAGTTCCGCCGCGATCTCGCCCGTGAGCGTCTGCTCCAGGGCCGTCAGGGCCCGCGCGACGGGCACGCCGTCGAGCAGCCGGTGATCGGCCAGCAGCGTGACGGTCATGCGGCCCGCCTCATCGAGCGGCGCATAGCTGAGGCTCGTCGTGAGAAACGTGGGATGCATCCGATTGGAGCAGCCCTCCCCGGAGAGCGTCGAAAGGCTGAACGTGCCGATCCGCAGGGCCCGCTTGGGCGACGTCGATCGGAGGTTCCACCGCAGCACGATCCGGCGCAACAGCCTTGGCACGAGCGCGAGTTCGCGCTGCCGCCGGAAGGTCTCGTCGATCGGCGCCGTGGCGAACCGCGTGATCTCGGCCTGGAGCGCCGCGAGCGGCATCCCATCGGGCGCGCGAATCCGCGCCCAATAGATCGCCTCCGGGTCGAGCGTTCGGTCGGCGGGCAGTGTGTCGTCGCCGCGCGGCCGGCTGAGGGCCAGCGACGCCACGCTCACCGGACTCGTCGCCCAGCGCGGCCGCCGCAGGAGCCCCGGCACGTGCCAGCTGCGGAGCGCCGGCCGATCGCGGGCCACGATTGCATAGGCCTTGAGGAAGATCGCCGCCCAGCCGATCCGCGTCGCGGTCGCCCGCCGCAGGCGTTCCACCTCGCCGAGCTGCATCACGCGGTCGACCGGAAAGATCGGGATGCGCCGCGACAGGCGCACGATATCGGCCACGAGCATCCGCTGGGAGTCGAGCCGGTGCGTGGAAATGGAAAGGCGGTCACGTGTCATGGGGTGGAAACCTACCCCGGCCCGAGCCGATTTGGATAGACTGCTGGCCATCAGCATTTGGATGATTGATCATGCGCATGCTTCCCGCCACGACACTTCTCGGCGTCATCGACATCCAGGAGCGGCTCATCGCCGCCGTGCCGGCCGCCGATGTCGTGGTCGCGCGAGCCGTCCGGCTCGCGGGGGCGGCGCGGATCCTGGGCGTCAGGGCTGCGCTCACCGAGCAGTATCCCAAGGGGCTCGGTCCCTCGCCCGCGGCGCTCGCGGCGCTCTTGCCAGCTGCCGTCGCGAAGATGTCGTTCAGCTCCTGCGGCTGCAGCCCCTTCGCCGCCGCGGTTGACGACTCAGCACCGCCAGCAGTCGAAGCAGTGGTGCTCTGCGGCCTCGAGACGCATGTGTGCATCGCCCAGACCGCACTCGACCTCCTCGCGCGGGGCCTCGCCGTCTTCATCGCGGTCGACGCCGTCGCCTCGCGTCATACGCTCGATCACGAGGTGGCCCTGCGGCGGCTCGAGGCCGCAGGCGCGATCCTCACGACGACCGAAGCGATTCTCTTCGAATGGTGCCGCACGGCCGACCATCCACACTTCCAAGCGGTCCGCAGGCTCGTGGTGTAAACGCGCCGGCCGCCCCCGAGGCGGCGCGTTACCAATTGAGATCCGCTTGCGGAGCAAGCGGTCTACTTGGACAGGCACGGAGGCCTGTCCTACGGGGTCGAGAGGTCGGTGCCTTCCGTGGGCAGTGGCTTGCCCTCGAGGGCTTTGAGCCGCGCGACCTTCGCGGCCGCCGACGGCTCGCCTTCCCGCTCATGGCCCGGCGCGGAGCCGAAGAGGATCACCTGCCCGTCGGGGCCGACGAGTTCCCAGGCCCGCGCACCGGAGACGGCCTTCGGACGGCAATCGACGAGCCCGAGCGACTTCCATTCCGGTCCGATCACCACCGCCACCGCGGCCGCCTCTTCGACCGCCGTGTCGCCCCAGGCGGAGCCTTCAGGCCCCTGCGGGCTCGAGTCGATCCCCGTGACCCGCGGATATTCCGCGGCCGCTTCGGGGGTGAAGTCGCCGCTCGGCAGCACGACCCCTTCGGCGTCCACCGCCAAGAGACCTCCCTTCACGCTCACCATCGCCACAGGCTCACGGCAGAGCACCTCCACCAGCGCGGCGGCCGGATGCCGCGGCTTCACGCTCACGACCTGCTTCACCCAGGGATGCGTGTCAAACGCCCGGGCGAGCCGGTTCGGCAGTTCGGGGTCGCCGATCGGCACGCCGCCATCGAGGCTCGCGGTCCGTAGTGCCTCCGTCTTGATGTCGCTCTTCACCCACGGCGCCACCCCAAGGAGCTCCACCATCTCCGGCCGCAGGATCGCATCGTCGCGCCAGATCACGATGTCGCCGATCCGCACCCAGAGCAAGCCTCCGGCGGCGAGCGCGGCGAGCACCACCGCCACGGCTCCGAGACCCGAGCGCCGCGCCGACACGAATTCGGCGAATCGCCCGCCGGCCGGGGCGGGATCCACGTTGGGCGGCTTGCGCCTGGGGGGTACGGTCATCGCCGGCTTCACCACATCTCGATCTGCGGCGTCAGCTCGACGCCGAGCTTCTCGCGCACGCGGCCGCGGACCAGCTCGATGAGCCCGCGCACGTCGTCGCTCGTGCAGCCCGGCGCGGCGACGATGTAATTCGCGTGCGTCGAGTAGACCGAGGCCTCGCCCACACGCAGGTCGCGGGCGCCAGCCTGAGCCACGAGCGATTCGGCGCTCGTGCCGAGCGGATCCTTGAACATCACCGCGACCGCCCGCGTGCCAAGCGGCTGCTCCGACCGCTCCACGATCCATTCCTTCTGCATGCGCTTCGTGAGCGATTCCGGACTCTCCTCGTCGAGCTCGAGCCGGCAGCCGATGACGATGCCGTCGTCGAGGTTGCTCCAGCGCGAGCCGAAAGCGAGCCGTCCGCCGCTCCGCACGTCGATCTCGCCGCTGTGCAGCATCACGCTCACCTCGCGCACCCGCTCGCCGATGTCGCCGCCATGCCCGCCGGCATTGCCGATCAGCGCGCCGCCCACGGTGCCGGGAACGCCCACGAGCGTTTCGAGACCGGACAGCCCCGCCTGCACGGCCGCCGACACGAGGTGCACGAGCTTCGCGCCCGCGCCGGCGATCACCGCCGGCTTCTTCACCTCGATCGCGGAGAACGCCGGCGCCGAAAGCCGCACGACCATGCCGGCGAAGCCGGTCGCCGGAATGAGAATGTTGGAGCCGCCACCGATCACACGGAGCGGAATGCCGCGCTCATGGCATCGCTTCACGACCCGTGACAGCGCCTCAACATCGACCGGCTCGCAGAAGAAGGCCGCCTCGCCGCCGATGCCCAGCCAGGTGTGATGCGACAAGGGCTCGCGGCACGCGACCGCGAGGCCGAGATCGTCGAAGGGGGTGCTGGCGGCCGGTTTGGAACCCTTGGTCATCTGGCGTGCGCTCGCTGTCGGGAGGGAAAGAATGATCCTTCTATTTTGGCCAAGCCGGCCGGAAAGCAGCAATGCGGGGATTGCCCCGTAGCCGCGGGCGCGGAGAACGGCTGCTGCGTCGGCCGCCTCAGGCGGCGCGGCGACGGCCCCAGACTGGCGGATGGACCAGCTGCAGCCAGCCGTCCACCAGCGCGGCGAGCGACGCCTGCGGCTCGCCGGGATCCCCAGGGTCGCCCTGCCGCCGGAGCCCTTCGCCGAGGACGACGACGCAATCCCGGCCGTCGAGCGATGACAGCAGCCGATCGAGCCGGGCATAGGCGGCCACCGCCTCGTTGCCGGCATCCTGATCGAGCACGGTTGCCGGCACGACGACGGTCTCGTCACACCAGCGCGAGGCCCGCAGCGAGAAGCGGCCCGCATCGATCCGTTCGGCGAACGACTCCTCCGCGACGAGCACGAGCCGACCAGGCGTGAGCCGCCGCAGGCTCGTGAGCGTCGTGGCGAGGGCATGGCCACTCGTCGGCCGATCGAGGAAGACGGCCGCATCCTGCCCGCGGTCGATCCGTTCGAGCCGGCCTGACACGCTGCCGGCAGCCTCGAGGCCGCGGGCGATCCGTTCGAGCGGCACCCGATACCGCTGGCCGACGGCCGCGGCGAAGAGTGCATCGCGCACGTATGACGCCGTCGGCGTCGAGAGCGTCACGGGGGCCACGTGCCCTCCCGACCGCAGGAGCACCATCTGGCCGTGGAGGCTGCGCTCGACGGGGATCGCCGTGAGATCGGCGTCGTGCTTGAGCGCCGCGGTGAGCCGCGGCCCCCGGTGACGGGCGGCGAGCCGCTCCACCCGTTCGTCATCGACGTTGGCGATCAGGCAGCCATGCGGGCCGAGGCTGTCGAGAATCCGCGCCTTGATGTCGTGGTAGGCCTCGACGGAGCCATGGTCGTCGAGATGCGCCGTGGCGAGATTCGTCACCACGACGGTGTCGCAGGCGATGCCGGCGAGGGCATGGCGGGCGAGCATTCGGCTCGACACCTCCACCACCGCATGCGAGCAGCCGCTCGCGGCGAGCCGCTTGAGCCAGCCGGCGAGCACCCGCGGTTCTTCGAGATCGGCAGCGACTGGCTCCGTGGAATCGGCGTCAAGGCAGCCCAGGTCGGAAAGCACGCCCACGCGGAGGCCGGCTTCCGAGAGCACGGCGGCGGCGAGCCAGGCGGTCGTCGTCTTGCCGCTGGTGCCGGTGATCGCGATCACCCGCATGCCGCCGGTGGGGTCGCCGGCGAGCGACTGCGTCAGCCGGGCCAGGGCCCAGGCGCTGTCGGGCACGATGCACAGCGGCGTGCCAAACGTGGGGATGATCCGCTCCGCCACGATCCCGCTCACGCCCCGGGCGATCGCCCGCGCGACCAATTCGTGGCCATCGCCATGGCCGGTGAGCCGCGCCACGAACACGTCGCCGGGGCCGCAGGCATCGGGATCGTCGTGGCAGCCTGTCGCATGGATGTCGTCGCAGGCGACGAATCGCGTCGTGGGGAGCAACTCCGAGAGACGGACGCCACGGCCCCGCCGAACGTTCTTTTCCGGCTCACGCAGTGGCTCGTGCCGCTGATCAGACCAGCACGAATCATCATCCATCGCTTCGAACATGACGGGCCTCCTGCCTCGCATCAACCACAACCCGCATTCATCCTTGAACGCGGTTGGAGCGAAATTGTGCGCGGATGTGCACGAGGGTCAATGCCGCGTGCACTGCGTTTTTCGAGAAAAACGGGTCAAGCCCAAAAAGTCGTTTCTCAAGTCGCCCCGTCTTGCCAGGCTTGCATGGAGATTGCTTGCTCCGCAAGCGGAACTGCTTTCGACAGGCACGGGGGCCTGTCCTACGGACGAAGGCGAGGGGGTCGGCGGAAGCTCGAGGAGCATTTGGACCGAGTCCTCGAGGGCCACCGCGACGAGACTTCTGCCGCCCGTGAGCCGGTGCGCTGCTCGAGGCTGAAAGCCGCCGGGGGTGCGGTAGAAATCTCGGCTTCGGAGACGAGGATACGTCAACTCGCCTCGA
>Ga0172376_10006112_pt1 | contig 13177 bp, 14 predicted proteins | sample Lak35m_FD_121114 | JGI IMG/M metagenome (GOLD analysis project Ga0172376, IMG submission 121114) | Freshwater microbial communities from Kabuno Bay, South-Kivu, Congo - kab_092012_35m | ecosystem: Environmental > Aquatic > Freshwater > Lake | place: Democratic Republic of the Congo: South-Kivu...
ACTTTCTATCTTTAACCCAAGTGCAGAAGCTGCCATCAGGTCTCTAAAGATCACTGATGAAAAGCAATCGATAAAGATGATTACCGAAAGAGGCGGTCGTAACCGTGGGGTGCAGAAGTTTAAACGTGGAGATGCGCCAAAGGACCTTTTTACTGAGTCTAGAAACATTGCAGGATATACGGTTAATGATTTCAATACCGAAGTCGCTGCGCTTACTCAAGACAGAGTGAATTGGATTATTGAAAATTATAGTTACGTCAGGCCTCAGACCAAGGCAAAAGCTTTTATTGGATATGTATCACCAGAAGATTTCATTTCTGCAACTACCACTACAAATTACAGAAAAACCATAGAAGAAGAGGCAACTCCGTTAAATAGAGAAAAGCTTGCCTTCCCCAATACTTTTCTTCCTATCTTCTTGCAGATACGTAATACGCCATTCAATGCAGATGGCACTCCAGGATCTAAGACTTGGGAAATTAGAGGGCATGAGGGCAGGCACAGGATGCAAGCCTTGATGAACGCTGGGGTCAAAAAAGTTCCAGTTGTATTTGAGTTGAGCGGAAACGAATCAGATGATCCAGTTAAGGGAAGATCTAAGCCTGACAACCCGAAGTTAATTCCGTCAAACTCTATTACCGCAATAGGTCAGGTTTTTAGCCCTAAATATGGTGGTGGGAAGAACTTCCTTATAACAGATGAATTAATCCCTATTAGTTATGCTAACAAGCAGCTAATAGAAGATAAGTTTATCAACCCAGATGCGTTTGTAAGTTTTATAAGGACTGCAACAAGGCCAAATAAAATAGTTAGACGTATCCTTGGTACAGGGGAAGGCTCTTCTTTTGTCAGGGATTTATACTCACCAGACATTAGAGTTGCGTATGAAACTATACTGACTAACTTTGAAGATTTGGAAACAGTTAATAAAGAAGATATAGACCAAGCAAAAGAGTATATTAAAAATATATCTCAAGATGCATTGCGAAAAGAGTTTGGTGATGAAGTAACTCTTTATCGCGGAGTGAAAGGAACAGAGAGTGATTTTCCTGTAATAAGTTATACATTAGATAAATTTACAGCTAAATTTTTTGCTGACCAAATGGGAAGACGAACTGGAAATATTGAACAAATACGAGTACCTGTGTCTGAAATTCTTTCATACAGTCGCGCTATGGATGGAAGAAAGGGTAGGTTTGATGAGCAAGAAGTTATCATATTTAACCCGCGCTTTAAGAAAGAAAAGACAAGAATGTCAGAAGCAGACGTTAAGCGCGTCAATGACTTCATGGAGTCTCATGTTGGCAACACGCCAAAGGGGGCTATACCGCGCTTCAACCCGAATGCTTCCAAAGAAGCTATCAATGCCGCATTGAATTTTGAGATTGACGGCAATGAGCCTGAGCTTCCTGACTTCGCCAAGAAGTACATGATGTCCACGATCCAAGAAGAAGAGATCCCAAACAATGTCATCGGAAAGGAAGCTGCCCGTCATGGCCGAATCAAGACTGAGCCGGTCACACTTTCTGAGAAGTCTATCGATCTCATTGAGAGCTGGAAGTTAGGCGGCTTTAGCGAAGACTTCGATAATTTCTCGCGTGTATTCCGTAAGGCAGTGGTAGATCGATACAACGAGTTCCGCAGACAAGAAACCGAAATGGTTGGAACTGAGAACGAAGGACTGCTCCAGGCAGAGACTTCAGCCAGTTCCGCTCTTGGTATGCTTGATCGGGCCAGAGGCATTGTGGCGCAGATGCTTAACAGGGGCGGAATCCGCTGGGTCACTGGTGACCAAATGGTGGCTAATGATCCTACCCAGTTCAAGGATGATGAACTCGCTGGTTACTACGAGATCGATCCGAGTGTACCTGGGCTACTCGATAGCCTGAGTAAGGTCATGGATGGCTCTGTCCCGAAGGGGCTTAGCGTCTTTAAGACCTACTCTACCTTCAAGCGTATCCAAGGCTTTAGATCGCGCGCTAGAGAGGCGGCGATTCGTCTAGCCAATATGGATCAGGCAGCAAACCCTGTTGAAGCTGCGGCACTTAAGACAATTATCGAGGCTGAAAAGAAAGCCAGACTAATTGATAACCCAAGCGATGCCAGGATTAGTGAGTTCATCGCTGAAGTTGAAACGGACTATCCACAGGTTAAAGAAGCCTACGATAACTATCAGAAGTGGAACTCAACGCTGATTGATTTCGGTAAGGCTACGGGCATCCTGACTGAGGAACTCGCTCAGGAATGGAAAGAATGGGGTGATTACTTCCCGTTCTACGAGGAGATGGAAGAGTCAATCGTTGGGGGAATGGGTTACAAGCGAGGCTCTTCGCTTACCCGATCTGACTTCTTCTTCAAGGAACTAGAGAATCGCGCCAAGGATCTCGACCAAGCTGATCCGTTTGAGATGATTACCAAGAATGCTTATGGCATCTTGGTATCAGGTCTTAAGAACGTCGCGGCTCGTCGCATCATGCGTAACTCCGAGGCCGTGGGCGAGGCAAGAAAGGTGCCTGACGCAAAGGCAGCGCGCGCACTTCGCAAGCGAGGCAGCTTTACGCAGTCTGTCTTGGTCAACGGAATCGAGCAGCACTATGAGATAGCAGATCCGCTGCTCTATGAGTCAATGATGAATTACGGTGAATCTGCTCTAGGCATGATTACCAAGGTTGCATCGGCTCCCGCAAATCTCTTGAGAGAAATGGTTACTCGAGAACCAGGGTTTATCCTGCTGAACATGCTTCGCGATACGGTATCCACTTACGTGACAAGCGGCGTGGATTACATCCCATTCATTGATTCCTTCAAGGAGTTTAACTCCGAAGAGATGCAACGACTTCTCGATCAAGGTATTGTCGGTGGCTACGACCTATCAGCTGATCCGTCGGATCTGAAGCGATACGTGAAAAATGAATACCGCAAGCGCGGTATCGATGTGAAGAGTCATTCCCAGACAAGTAGCAACATGGTTCGTCAGTTGTGGGATGCACTGGGCGGATATAGCCAGAAGTCTGACGCTGCGGTTCGTACTGCGGTGTACAAAAAAGTACTGGCTGAAACAGGCAGTGAGGCCACGGCGCGTCTTGCTGCCATCGACGTCATCAACTTTAGTCGTCGTGGTTCAAATCCACTTTGGAGATCCATCACCGCCACGATCCCATTCTTGAATGCTCGTATCCAAGGTCTGGATAAGATCTATACCACGCTTGCTGGTAAATACAGTCCGTATGATGGGCTTGATCCTCGAGTCCTGACTCAAAAGAGGGCGTTGCTGAGAGGCGGGGCCATTGCGGCAATGACCGGAATTTACTTCCTGCTGATGAGTGACAACGAGGAATACAAGAAAGCGCGTCGAGAGGTTCGCGATGACAACTGGCTAGTCCCGATACCTGGAGTTGAAGGCGTTACCCTCAAGTTGCCGATCCCGTTTGAAATCGGAGCAATCTTTAAGACTGTTCCTGAGATCTTCTTGAACTTTACATTTGGTGATCTCGACGCTAGAGGGGCAAGAGATAGCCTTGTCAGGCAAATCAACAACTCCACGAACATTGACTTGCTTGGCTTCCAAGCTATCAAGCCAATCGTGGATGTTATGCGTAACAAAGATAGCTTTACGGGTAAAGAGATTGTCCCATACTGGGTCAATAAGAGTACCGAAGCAGCTAAGCAGTACGATGACCGTACCACTGAGATCTCTAAGTTCATTGGTGAACTGTTTAATGTCAGCCCAATGAAGCTTGATTACCTTATCGGTGGATATGGTGGCTCGCTTGGAACCTCGCTACTGCTAAGTGCCAACGCAGCCTGGGAGCAGGCAAGTGGCAGCAAGACAGCGGGTACTCGAGCAGACTGGACAGATATCAATAACGTCCCGGTGATTCGCCGCTTCTTGATGGATACCCGCCTAGGCGGAGTTGGGACTAGGGTGCAGCAGGACTACTACGAGCTTCGCGATGAAGTCAGAAAAGTTGCTGCAACACTCAATAAGTTCAAGGAAGATGAGGATGTAGACGGTTACTACGCCTACCAAAACTCCAAGATTGGACTACTCAGCGTTCGCCAAGAAGTTCTGGCAATTGATAAATACCTCAAGCGATACAGAGATACGAGAGATGCGCTTCGCAAGAGCGATCTGCCGCCAGAAACAATACGTAAACTCCTGCGTGAGATTGAAGCAGAAAAGAACCTGCGTCTAACGATCGTGCCAGTCCTCAGAGAGGAGGCAGAAATACCGCCCCGTATCGGGTCGGCTATCTTTGATGCCTTTGTTGGTTAGTCGTCAAACTCCCCAGCCATCAGGGAGTGGCGGAACTGTTCGATCATAAAGAGCAGTTCTGCCTTGGAAGAGGTGTTGGCCCCAGATCTTAGGGTTCCATCCTTGTCTACGCTAATCACCAGTACATGTAGTGGGTTGGAGCCAATGAACTTCTTCAGCACAGTATCTGCACTGGCATAGAGTTCAACGATATCCTCTTCGGAATCCACGACAGAAAATTTGTACTTAGAATCTTTATCTTTCATTTGCAATTACCCGTAACTACTGATAAAAACTTCTTCCACTCTAACTAGCCTTTAGGCAGGAAGATGGAACGCAAAGTATCTGATGAAGATTTTATCCGCTTGTGGAACAAAGCGGGTGGCTCCCCAACGATTGCCTCTCAATTCACTGGCCTCAGTCAGTCTAGGGTATATAACAGGAGAAGGCAGTTAGCAAATAAAGGCATTGTCCTCAAGACAAAGGCCATTAGTCGAAACAGCAGTGATCTATACGGTTGGGGGGACTCAAAGCAACCTTACCCCCTGCAGACTTCGGTCTCCCTTCAGAACGGCAGAATCCTCTGCATCTCAGATGCCCACTACTGGCCTGGAATTATCACTACCGCCCACCTTGCTGCGGTCGAATGGGCAAAACAAGAACAGCCTGAAATGATTGCCGTTATGGGAGATATGTTTGATGGGGCTACGGTCTCAAGACATCCCCCGCTAGGTTGGGAAAAGCTGCCCAAGGTCATTGAGGAACTCGATGCCTGTCGGGAGCGAATCTCTGAGTTTGAACAAGCAGCCCCTGATGCCATCAAGATCTGGCACATTGGGAATCACGATGCCAGGTTCGATCGATGCCTAGTCGGGAACGTCTCTCAATATGAGGGGCTATCAGGGTTCAGCATCTCTGACTACTTCAAGCAATGGAAGTTCACTTACCTCAGCCTGGTAAACAACCAGCTAGGGCTAAGACACAGGCCCGTCAATGGCGGTATCCACTCTGCCTATAACTCTGCCCTCAAGTTCGGCATGTCCTATGCCCATGGCCACCTTCACCAACTCAAGGTTACCCCCGTAGATAACGCTATAGGGCGTTTATGGGGCATTGACTGTGGTCACCTAGCCGACCCCAAGGGTCCGCAGTTTGCGTACCGTGAGGGGCTTTCTATTGGTGTCTGTTCTGGTTTTGCGGTCATCACCCTATACAAGGGGATGGTGGTCGATGCCGAGATCTGTACCGTCAATCCTCATGGGGCTTTTTTTCGGGGGGAACAACTGGTGTCTTACCAGAGCGTTTCTGAAGACGAAGTTGTCGTTGCCGGCAAGTCGCGCAAATCCCGTACCGAGAGTTCCCGCCGATCTCGACCGAGCAAATAAGACATTCCATCCGTTCCTTTTTGGGGAGGCAGTATGCTTCCCTGAAAGGCAGTGGAGGTTCGTCGCTAGGGTTTAATGGGGAAGGCTTCTCGTAGTAACGAGTCAAGACGGGCAACCTCTTTTTCCTTCTCTTTGTTGGCACTCATCAATGCCTCAATCTTATCTGCCGCTTGGTGAGCAATGTCCCCAACTGGCACAAAGCCCTGTTCATCGCTGAGCGTAACACCTTGATGGATGTACCTCAACGACAGTAATAACTCTTCAGTCGTTTTTGTTTCCATATCCCCTTCCATAAAAAACCCCCACCCCTTTTCGGGGTGAGGGCTATTCCGTCTGCTATCAGTAGGGGGAAATATAGCAGACCAGAATCCTAGAACGGCAACACCTCATCGTCTTGGAACTCTTCTTCCTTGACAGGAGCCGGCGCAGCCTTGGGCTTGGCGGTCGCCTTCTGGTAACCGTTACCACCGTTGTACGGCTCTCTCGGCTTCGGCACGACCGGCTCAAACGAGACATACTTAAACGGATTACCCGCCCTGCTCTCGCGATCCCATACCGCAAGACGAAGACCTGCCTCCTTGCCTTCCTTCACTTGGGTGACCAATTGTTTGAGGATCTCTTTGGTAATCACCAACTCGCCAGTGTAATCCGGCTTGTTCGGCGCGTCCTTGTAACGATTGGGGAAGATGTTCCCGTTGCCCTTAATGTAATTTCCTTGACTCATCTATCTCTCCTTACTTCAACGAAGCGGTAAAGCGTTTGAACAAAGCCACGATAGCGTCGTACCCCGTAGAGCCGCCCTCGTCCTTCATCTCACGCAGATCTGAAAACACAGGTTCAAGTTGCTTGAATAGCGCATTAAACTCCTGCTTTGTCTTCAACTTTTTAGCGTGTTCATCAAGCATCTCGACAAGCTTGGTGAAATCATCCGGTGTCTTGACTCTGCCTTTCCACTCGAACTTGTCCTCTTGAGGCAAGTCAGATCCTGCAAAAATGTAAAGTCCAAGTCCGAATAACGCGAAGCACTTGACCAGGCATCTCATCTTGGTATCCGAGATTGCCCGAGCATCGGGATTCGCCACGGCGTTGTTGCGGTTATCCATGACAGGGAGCCACATTTCCTTGCGGACACTGCCAATAAACACCGCGCAATGAACCGATGCAGTACGGTCTGGGTAAAAGAGGACATCCCTGTCCATACCGTCTACATCCCTGAATGTGTACCAAACAATTTGCATGTCTGGGTAGTGGTCCATCATCGTCTGATAAGCCCATGCCCAAGACAGGTAAGTTAGATTGGCTTTCTTTTCAGCAAACTCATTGACGTTCAACTTACTCAGTGTCTGCCATATCTTCTTTGCTTCACTCTCTTCACTCATTTTCTTTTCTCCTTGATAACTTGCCACTGTGAGCAAAACTGCGAAACCTGACACCAGTTACCTTCACACCGGATGTTCTTGTTACCTCGAAGCCAGCGATCCTCATCGCTACACTCAGGCAGTTCTCCGTTCAGTGTGTCTTGATGCAGTTTGACTCGACTCTCTACAAACTCTGTCTGCTTGATAAACCCCCAAAGCGGAATGTCAATGCTCACCACAGGGGCTTGTGGGTAATCAAACTTCTTGTCTGCCTCGCTACGTCTCCAGTCGCGCAGGATAGCCATGATCCGAAGGTTCTCGATCTCATAGCCATGCTTACGCCAAAGCCATGCGTAGAGATTTAATTGATGTTCCCACTCAGGCTTATCTGAGGTAATCGCGTACACGCTGGTGCATTTGTAGTCTGTCAGCATCTTCTCATTCAGAGATATGGTGTCAGTCTGACCACTGATCTTCCAGCCGCTGATATCTGCGTACAGGCGACGCTCTGGGATCAGATTCTTGTCGTCTGTGTTGGCGGTCTCAAGGACACTATGAACGCCCTTGCCAAGCAACTTAAAAACCTCATCGCGATAGTCAATCGTGATCTCATCGTCATGCTTCTTCTGAAGCGCAACGATACGAGGCGACTTGATGAGTTGTGTTACAGACAACACGACCCCATCGCCCTTCGTGTACGGATCATTCTGGACTGCCCGAATGACCTCAACAGGTACATTGTGTTTGTTGGTGTATTTCATTTTAGTCTGTAAACGAGGAATGATCTTACTAACCAGATGATCCTGTACTTCTCACCTTTGCGACTTGCAAGTTCCTTCCTGATTGCACGATAGGTAGCAAACATTTCCTTCTTGCCACCGCCGGATGAATCAACAATTACTCCGTTGTTTGCATCAATTCCTGGTAAAGAAACTTTGATACTAGATTGCTTCTGAGTCTTTACGCTCACTGCCGCTTTCTTGAACTTCGGCTTTCTGATCGTCATTCAACTTCTCCTCGATATTCAATGCATAGGCCATCATCAAATCAACCCCGCCTTCCCTTGCAACGAAGTACGGAATGTTCGTTACTGCGAAACCACTTAGGTGAGACAGGGTGAAGACTTCCTTATCCTCGTTAAACGAAAAAGCATATCCATGTCTGTTCTCCCGAAAGAGTTTATGGATCGTCGCAATCACAATTTCTTGGAGGTCAGACGGAATGGATGTGCGAAATCCTTCTGGATTTCCTTGTGACACTGTGTTACTCCGCGTATGATCTTTCTATGGAGGAACAATTCTAGTGAAAAATTCTAACTCAGTCAAGAATAATTTTTGGAGCGGCACTGTCCTAGGGGAGCCTGCCAGTAAAGCCAACTCCAGAAGACTGGTCAGCTTTGGGGGAAGGCCAAGATTTATCAAGTCAGACAAGGCCTTATCCTATTCCGAAGCCTTTAAATTGCAGGTTCCAGCACTGCCTGAAAAGCTCGAGGGGGACTTGTTCTTTAGTGCGAAGATTTATTACGCTTCACGTAGGCCAGATCTCGATGAGTCGCTGATCTTGGATCTCCTTCAGGAACGTATATACGAGAACGACAGGCAAGTGAAATGTCGGTTTGTGATACATGGGATTGACAAGGGAAACCCAAGAGCGGAAATCTTCATCTGCACCTTCGATGAATTCAAGGAACAGTTCAAGGACAAGCTCGGTGTTTTTTGGAACGATGAATATTGCTAGACGGGTGGTGTTTCAAGCCATCGAGGATTCAGTGTCCGAAGATGTTGATATCCGAAGCGATGCGCTTCGGTGGATACGAGGCGAAGGGTTCGATGCGGCTTGCGAGGAAGCGAAATTAGATCCAGTTCAGATGCGTAAGTTCTTGTCTGAAATCATGCAACTGCCTATAGGCATACGTAGAAAACAGGTAGAGAACTTACTAGGTACTAAGTAGATATATATATATATAAATAACTAGAGAGGTAATTATAGGTAGGTAAGTATACAAGAACACGTAGGTCCTTAGGCAAGAGAAGTTTTGGAGAAGACGCATGTTGCAAGTTGCAAATGACCATGAGTTGATCGTCGAGGCAGTCCGCTCTCTCGACAATGGACAGCACAAGGTTGCCTGCCCATACTGTCAGCACACTCGTCAAAAACATCGCCACGACCGTCCTCTATCGGTCGAGGTGACGAGTCAGTCCGTTCGTTGGAAATGTTGGCACTGTGGGGTAGAAGGCGGTATGGATAGATTTCATAACAATGTTATGCCCTTTCGTCAGACGAGGGCAGTCAAACAACCGAAGCCAGAGATTGTCCTGGCAGATCTCGATGAACAAGCCAAGGCAGATGGCTTGGCGTATCTCAATGCGCGCGGCATCCCGTCTGACATTGCTGCCGACAAGTGTGTCTTTGGCAGTTGGGGTTTCGCGGCGACAGGTTCTCGCCCTGCGATTGGTTTCCCGTACAAAGAAAACGGCAAGATCTTTGCGGTCAAGTGGCGAAGCGCAGATAGCGAAAAGCATTTCAGTCAACAGGCAGTCTGCTCAAGCTTCTGGAATATCGAGAACGCAGATCCTTCCAAGCCATTGCTGATCTGCGAGGGTGAGATCGATGCGCTGACCTGGATGACTGTTGGAGTGGATGCCAACATCGTGAGCGTCCCGAATGGCGCACCGCAGCGAGTCAAGGATGGAGCGATTGATCCGGTTGAAGATCGCCGCTTTGCCTATGTATGGGAAGCCGAAGAACTTCTGAGCAAGACTCAGCGCGTCATGTTCTCGCCCGATCTTGATGCAGCAGGGGAGGCGTTGATCGAGGAACTCTCACGACGCATTGGTAAAGCCAAGTGCTGGCGCATCGAACTGCCCTGCAAGGACGCTAACGAAACCTTGCTCACTGAAGGCAGGGATGTTCTGAAGGCAGCGTTTGATTCAGCAAGACCCATTCCGCTTGCGGGTCTTTACGATGCAGAGCATTACTCGCAGCGATTCGAGAACCTTTACAACGAGGGTCATCACAAGGGCATCGACACAGGCATTGCAAGCCTCGATGAGATCATGAGTATTTCTGAATCCATGTTGACTGTGGTGACGGGGTTTCCTGGGCATGGCAAGTCGGATCTTATCGATCAGATCTGTATCAATGCCGCCGATAACCATGGATGGAAGACGGTCTTTTGCAGTTTCGAGAAGCCACCGCATATGCACATGGCGCAACTCGCCTCGAAGGTTATGGGCAAGCCCTTCTTCGAGGGTAAGACACCACGCATGACCCCAGAGGAGCGTGATCAGGCAAAGCGTTGGATCAACGATAACTTCGTGTTCATGGACTACATGGCAGGTGCGCCAGCCGATATCCAAGGCATCCTCGACTTTGCTCGAGCGGCAGTCATGCGAATGGGTATTCGGATTCTGGTCATCGATCCGTACAACTTCATCGAGATCGATTACAAGGATCGTCTTGAGACAGACGCGATCAATGAGATGCTGACCAAGGTTCAGCAGTTCGCGAAGTCATCGGGTGTCCATGTGTTCTTTATCGCTCACCCTGCCAAGCCTGCTGACCGAAGCCAGAAGGTGGTAACGGGTCTTGATGTTGCCAAGTCCATGGCATGGTTTGCCAAGGCAGATATCGGATTGACTGTGGTCAGAACAGAGGACGGCCCCGAAGCGCACATCTGGAAAGCGCGATGGCAATGGCTCGGCAAGAATGGCATGGCGCATCTATCGTTTGACCTTCCAAGTTCAAGATGGTCTGATAGGCAGAACGCTATCGAAACACCAGAGCCTGATAACTTTGACTGGAGCCTTGAAGAAAACTAGGTCGCTGATCTCGAACGAACTCGGCTCCAGCGAACTGCATCGTAGACATGCGGTTCGACTGGAGTCTGAGGACGGTCTCTTTTTGCGTTCACGGGTCACCGACCAGAGGCTTATCGACCGTCTCTTCAACAACAAGCGCATCGACACAGATCAGTACGATGCAGCCTGCGCCTTTCATGCTCTTGCTCATCGGGCAGGCATGTGGCCCTCATCGGTCAAACTAGAACGGGTACAGATGTCGGTGGTGGATCGTGCGCCGAGGGCGTTGGCGATCCTGTCGGTGGATCGGTACTTGCAACGCAACGCTAATCCGAGGGCGTACCAGGCTGTTTGGTTGACAGTCGTGAGAGAGATTAACAGCCCGATCATGCACCTTCGGATGGGTCTTGATACCCTTAAAACCTACTTCAATCCGACCCTGACCCCGGGTTCTCGTCGGTCTGAGGACTCTGTTCGAGCCACCATTGAACGCGCTGAGAAGGCTTTGGAGGCTGCGGAGGAGGGGTCTGTACCTCCACAGGGGCTTTAGGTCTAGTCGCCTCCTTGACGATATCCGTTGGCTTGGCGCGGGGGTTCACATCTAGGACAGCCTTAGCCATCTTTGCGTATTTGGGTTTAATTGGGTGTGATTCGATCATGTGACGAATCTGTGCCGACACTGAGCGTCCTTCCACGGCGGCGATGGTTTTGATCCGAAAGATGGTGTCAGCATGACACCGAAAGATCAGCATTTTGTCTTCGTTCTTTTTCTTTGGCATTGTCTTACCTGCGATACGGTTTAACCTTCTTGGCGATAGCTTTCGGCTGCTTGACGAACTGCTTGCCCTGGGCTTTGCCCTTGCGCTTGGCTGCGGTCGTTGCGGCGTACTCGCTCGAGCTGAGTGCCTTGATCGCCTTCTTTGGCAAATACCTTTCGCCAGTCTTGCTCGAAGGTTTGCCAGATTTTGTGGTCCATTCTTGCTTTGTCCATTTGGATAGTCCTTGTTGTGCCTTGGTCTTGCTGCCCGAGTAGCCGCCACCGGCTTCCTTGTAACGCTTGCCAAGGAGTTGCGCTTTGCGCGCAGACCATTGCCCGGCTTTCGTGCCGGCAACGGCTTCGCCCATGATCTTGTTCTTCAGTCGTTCACGCAGGGTGGGTTTGGTGTAAGCCATGTTTAACTCCTAGTTCTTGCACATCTGTTCCAGGTTCATAGGAAAACTCTGGGCATCCAGTATATACCTCTCCTTCCAACAACTTGCAATAGAGTCGATAACTCGTCCATCTCCCGTCTTGTAGCTGATGGCGCACACCAATCGAGTGGCGACAGGCATAGCAATCAGAAGGGCTGGCTTGGGATGCCATTGAATTGTTCGATCTTGGAGAAGTCGATGGGCTGAACGATCTTGATCTGGAAGCCCTTCATGACCCCCTCGTAAGAGGCGGTCAGGGCAACGATCAGCATACGGAAATGATCCAGATCGAAAGCCTCGTTTTCCTTAAAGGAAATATGCAGAGTCTTGTTGCTTTCGCTAACAAAACTTAACATATCCATACTTAGCTGGGCATCCTTGTTTGCCTGGATCATGGCAAGGCAAGCCTGTGACAGCACCTCCATGATCTTCTCTGCTTTAGCAGAACCTTCAGCGTCAGTATTGTCAACCATGACTCGCGGCATGGCGATCCGAAGGTTGACTTCGATGTCTTCCATCTTTGGTTTACCTTTCTTTTTCACAGTTAGTCCATTGTGTTAGTCCAAAAAAAAGGCCCGTCAGGGTTACCCGACGGGCCAAGAATCATCACGACCATGGAGTAAAGACGCAAAAGAGATGGCGTGATGCACCGCCATCCTATCACCGCCTTTGTGTCTTCTCCACTGATTCAGCAGCCAGAGCCATGTAAGCAGCCCCGTCTACCCAGTTGTCAAGATCTTGGCCAGTCTTTTCTCGGCAAAGTTTCAACACCACCATGAACATCCACCCTTCGGTCTCGGTCATATGATGGTCGGTCAAGGCATGGAATACTCGGACAATCCTTTGCATCGACCGCTCACTGCCTTGGTCGCGCTTTTGGCCTCGGGTTTTAATCGTCGCGGAAGCCTCCTCGAGTATCCACTGCGCGGTGACAGGCGGGAGATGCTTGGCAATCTCTATGCCGTTCTCTCCTGGTGTCGAGTCAATCCAGAAATGAAGATCTGCCAAATCTTTGTTGGTCTTTTTCAAGTCCTTGTTAGCCTTGATAAGTTCATCGATGATGTTCGCTGCATCGACAAGGCAGTCAAAGATTGGAGTGCTTTGACTGGTGTTGGCCCATCCTCGAAGTTCCTTGGCGGATTCTTCAGCGTCAATAAGCAATGCTTTGTTCATGTGTTTGTAGGTTGG
>Ga0172376_10006116_pt1 | contig 13168 bp, 8 predicted proteins | sample Lak35m_FD_121114 | JGI IMG/M metagenome (GOLD analysis project Ga0172376, IMG submission 121114) | Freshwater microbial communities from Kabuno Bay, South-Kivu, Congo - kab_092012_35m | ecosystem: Environmental > Aquatic > Freshwater > Lake | place: Democratic Republic of the Congo: South-Kivu...
CCCATCAGATCGAGGGCAGTCCTTCTGGGCTACCTAGCGAATTATACCAGCAAGTGCGCGTTGAGCTAGGCATCCGCGAGAGCGCACCCATCATCGAGCGATACGTCAGCTCGGTCGATTTGCGCCAACCGGTGCGCATCTTGGGGGTGGACAACTTCGCTGAAGTCCCCTTCCGTGACTTTCTGAACGAGATAGAAATACAAAGTGGCAAAGAGAGCACCTTCGATGCGCTCAATGCGTTCCTAATTGAGCCTAACGCAGTCTTGATAAGCCAAACGCTGGCAACGCGCTATGGGCTAGAAGTGGGCGACAGCTTCACCATTCAACCTAGCACGACCACCGTCACGCTCAAGATTGTGGGGCTACTGTTGACGGGGGACAGCACCAGTGCCCAAGCCGTTGATGATCTGGTGTTGGTGGATATTGCCACCGCGCAAGCGCTCTTTGACATGAACGGGAAGATCACCCGCATTGATCTGATCTTGCCCACCGATGCCCCCCTGCAACAGATCACAGACCGCTTGCCCAGTGGCGCACGCTTGGTTAGCCTGCGTGGGAACGACACCACCCTTTCACAGATGACCCGCGCCTTCGAGATCAACCTGCAAGCGTTGAGCCTGCTGGCTTTGGTGGTGGGCGCATTCCTCATCTATAACACGGTGATGTTCAATGTGGTACAACGTCGCCCGATCATTGGCACGTTGCGCAGTTTGGGGGCAACCCAACGCACCATCTTCGCCCTCATCTTGAGCGAGGCTTTGTTGCTGGGGCTGATCGGAACGGTGGTGGGCATTGGGTTAGGGGCGATTTTGGGGCGCGGTGCGGTCAATATCGTCTCCCAGTCCATCAGCAACCTCTACTACACCGTCAACATCCAAAGCGTGGTGGTCACGCCTTTCACCTTGCTCAAGGGTAGCCTGATCGGTCTTGCCATCAGCACCGTTGCCGCGCTCATTCCCTCGTGGGATGCCACGCGCACCGCGCCCATCGGCGTGATGCGTCGCTCTGCCTTAGAGGATCAAACGCGCCAATTGCTCCCCTACATCACTGCGCTGGCGTTGTGCCTCAACTTGGTCGGGTTGGCGTTGTTGTTCCTCCCCACCCATAGCATCGTCGTCAGTTTTGCGGCGTTGTTTGCGATCGTGCTGGGGGGCGCACTCTTCACCCCGATGTTGTTGGTGGGGGTCATGCGTGCCCTCACCCCCATCATGAGCCGCACTTTCGGCTTGTTGGGGCGCATGGCACCGCGTGCCGTCGAACGTTCGCTAAGCCGTACCTCGATCGCGGTTGCTGCGCTCACCATCGCGGTGAGTGTGATTGTGGGGGTGAGCGTGATGATTAGCAGTTTCCGCTCTTCGGTGGCGGATTGGCTCACGGCAACTTTGAGCGCAGACATTTATATTTCTGCCCCTCAACTAACTGCCACGCAAGCCAGCATCGGGTTCGCTGATGAAATCGTCCAGCAAGTGCGCGAGGTGGAAGGTGTGGTGGATGTTTCTGTCGCCCGCGCTGTACAAGTCGTTGCCCCCACCCAACCCACCCTTCCCCCTGTCAACCTCACAGCTGTCCTGTGGGATACGGCGCAAGACCGCCGTCGCTTCGCGTGGTACAACGCGCCCACCCCCAACCATCAAGACGCGCTGGACAGTGGGCAGGTGATGGTTTCAGAGGCGTTCGCTTTCAAGCGTGGCATCACCCCCGAAAACGCCACACTCACGCTCTTGACCGATCAAGGGGAGCGCACCTTTGACATCTTTGGGGTCTTCTTTGATTACAGTAGCGATCAAGGGACGGTCTTCATGGGCTTAGAGACCTACCGTCAATTCTGGAATGACCCGCAAGTGAGCAGTATTGCCGCCTATGTGGAGGAGCCAAGCCGTCTTGATAGCGTGATTGAGACCCTCAAGGCGGAAACGTTGGCGGGGTATGATCTCATCGTGCAAAGCAACCGTACCCTACGCGATGGCGTATTTGCCGTGTTCGATCAAGCATTTAGCATCACTGTGGCGTTGCGCTTGCTTGCCACGATTGTTGCCTTCATCGGGATTCTTTCGGCATTGCTTTCGCTTCAATTGGAGAACACACGCCAGTATGGTCTTATGCGTGCCATTGGGCTAACGCCCCAACAGCTCGGTCGCTTCACCCTGTTACAAACCGGCTTGATGGGATTGGTAGCAGGGTTGCTTGCCGTCCCGATTGGATTGGCATTGGCGGCGGTGTTGGTCTTTGTGATTAACATCCGTTCGTTTGGTTGGAGCATGGGTTTCATCCCCCTTCCTTCAGAACTCACCCAAGCGTTCAGCGTTTCGATGGTGGCAGCACTATTGGCAGGCGTTTACCCCGCGTGGAAGCTGGGACGGTTGGTGACGGCACGCGCCTTGCGAGCAGAATAACCCCGCAACATAGCATGAGGTGGGACGGGTTTAGCCTGCCCCACCTCATCGTGAGGATGACATACCATGGTAAGTAGTTGCTAGGCATTCAATCTACTAACTTTTGTGCAATATAGTAACCATAGCTGACAAACTCTTGATTACGTTCATACAGATCAATTTCAACTTCTTCAGCAGTAACAATGGATTTAGCCCTATCTGAATAGTGGTGAGTTTCAAGAAATTTACTGAACCGTTGTTGCATAGGTCGATAGTAGTTATCCAACCAGCAGTGCTTAGGGAGCGTAAAGTATGCCATTGGTGAAAAACCGTGACGCTCCAAGATTGCCATCTTAGCTGATGCCGTATCGACCTCACTGTATTCTCTGTCCCAGTGTGACTGTAGATCAATGGGGCGTTCAACCGTCAACCAAGTAAGCTCTGAAACCGCCAATATACCCCCCCGTTTTAGAAAGGGTTTCCAAGCGATAATCCCTGTTTCAAATCCCATGTTGTAGATGGCACCCTCAGACCAGATAGCATCTAGTTCTGCTTCTCGAAATGGGAGATGATCCATAGATTGTTCAAGCGTTGTAATACGATTTATAACACCTGCTTTGGTGGCATTCTGCTTCAAGACCTCTAAAAACTCTGGCAGGAAATCCACCGCAGTAATGTGTGCATCTAGTTCCTGCGCCAGAACCAACGTAGACGCGCCAGAACCACACCCGATGTCGGCTATCTTGAGATCAGTTTTACCCCGTAACCCAGAGAGCATGACTGCCAGACGGGTCTCAGCATCACCGCCAGGTCCTTGACGCATCCCATCTTTGTGCAGGTTTACCAGAAGTTGCATATCATCCATCATTGATGTCTCCTTGAATAGAAAGTCCCCAAAAGGCCTTACACTATTTCATTTTAGCGTGTGTTAAATCAGTGAATGTTCGCGCGGTAGTATCAGGATTGAAACCTTCTTGACCATCACGTGCAGTACGGCGTCTACAGGGAAATCGGTCATTACCCAGTACCACTCCATTCACCTGATTGGGAGGGGTGGAACACACCCCTAATGTGCGCACCGCTATGCTGTGCTTGTGTAGAGGGAATACAACGGCTCTTTGGGCACGTTCGCCTCATTCACTAACCCATATCCATTGTGCATTGAATCCGCCCACGCATACCAAATCAGCGCAGCAATTTTTTCTGGATGGCGCGCTTGCAAGTATTGAATGAATCCCTTGGCATAGTCACTAACGGAACTGATTGAAGCGTTCGGTTGATCCAACACGCCCCATTCTGTAATCCACATGCGCTTATTGGGCAATGCACTCCAGTAGGCTTGAATCTCCTCCTCGATGTGTCCAAAGATCGTGAAGTTTGTCCCCACTACAGGACCGCGCCCATACGGATGAAAGGCAAGTCCATCTGGACGAACCGAGCTAGGGAGTGCAGAGAGCGTGGCACGCGCATAATTTGCACCGCGTTGGGGTCCTCCGGTGTGTCCCCCCGTGATGATCGGAGTGGAAGGATCTACGGTGCGGATGGCAGAGATGGTCTTGAAGAGCAAATTGGCATACTCCAGCGCGTTCATGCGCACCGAAGCGACAGCTCCTTCGTGGGCGTCTTGTTCATTCCAAATCTGGTGGGCGGCGATCCACCCGCGCCCTGCGTAGCGTGCCGCGATGCTTCGCACAAACTCGGCGAAGCGTTGCCCCAGCTCATTCCACTTGGCGGAGTCCATTCGTTCCCAAACATACCCTGCCCCTTCGCCATAGGTTTGGTGAGTGTAAACCAAGATCACTTTTTTGCCAGCACTCGCACACGCTCGTAAATAGGGTTCATACAAGCTATGTGCGCGGTTGAGGTCTTGGCTACCGGTTCCCATCGAGACATTATACAGCAACCGTACATATTGCATCTTGCCTAACTGGTTGGGATTGGGCTTGCCTGCCGCACTGAGCAAATCGAGGTTCACCCCATTGATGGCAAAACTGCGCGGGACTTTAGAGCGTGGGGATTTTGCTGTCAAAAACCATGCTGCACCAAACCCACTCACCCCCTTCTGTGTGACGAGGTTCACCCACAGGTTATCAGTGGCGTTGCTTTGCAACTTGACGATCGCCACGCCGTGCGGTTCCAGCGGACGAGCAACCTGGTCATTGTTAAAGTCACCCACTTTAGGAAAGTCTACCCCGGGTCCGCGACGAATGCGCAAGCCAAAGGTAGCTGTGGTCTGCAGCGTAAGTCCCTCGACATAAATCAACGGGAGCGGATCGACTGCGCCGGGCATTTTGTAGCGGTTGCCCGTATCATGACGCGCCTTTTGCACCACCAGCTTTATCCCGGCATCGCTGGCACATTCTCCAATTGGGTCGCCCACTTGAAGCTGTTGCCCACGTTGGACAACGATATTTTGTAAGTTGGTATAAGTGGTTAGGTAGCGATCGCGCCCGTGAACTGTCCCCACTTGGATATACGCACCATATCCAAGGCCATCCTCTTTATAAACGAGGGTGATAACCTCACCTGCCACCGCACAAATGACACAAGTTTCCAATTCAGCTGCGATGTCCATGCCTTCGTGAAAAAAACCATTGCCCAACGCCAGATCAAAGGGGCGCACGATGCGTAGGGTGCTACTTTCGGTTGCCCAATCCAAGGTGAACCGTGTATCTTGGTTCAACTCGGTTCCGAAGCGTTGCTGGCTCGTGACACGCCCATTGAGCAACGTTGCCAATTGGGCAGGGGTGGGGGCATCCAAGACATCCACCGTCACCACACTAGGATAGGCACGACGAATGTGGGCGACGGGATCATCATTGAACCACACCCCCTTGGTTTTGACGGCGGAGATGGTCTTATACCGATTTAGATTCATTCCTTTGGGAGAGCGAACAACTGCCACCGACTTGAAGAACTCAACATATTTCTTGGTGGCCTGATACCAATCTAAAAAGTTTTGATCGGGCAAAACCAGTGCGTGGGTCATTTTTTCCGCCTTCAAACGGTCTATAAACGCTTGCCAAACTAACCTACAGCTGTCAATAATAAATTGTAGCGAAAATGCGGGAAACATGCTAACGCTCCTCCAAACTGATTGATATTGTTCACGATCACCTGATTTTATTGAAGGGCGCGATGATTGAGCACAACCACAATAATGGTGCATCGCCAAAGACGAAAGAGCATGATGATGAGAGTGGTGCCTGGTGGTGTTGAAGTGTTCATTCCCCACTGGATGAACGCCAATCACCCGCAAGTACAAGCATTCATCCGTAAGAGCCTGGCGGAACTAGAGACTCACATCCGTCCAACACCGCTTGAAATAACAAGCCCGCACACGATCTATGAACTGGTTGAGCAGTGGTCGAAAAAGATCGGCGTACAACCGCAACGTGTACAAATCCGCGCCATGTACAAAAAGTGGGGATCGTGTAGCAACCGGGGGAACATTACCTTCAACCGCGCATTGTGTTGGCTTCCTGTGGAGCTGGTTGAATATGTCGTGGTGCATGAGTTGGTGCACCTACTTGAGTTCAACCACGGAAAGGGGTTTCAGCACCTCATGACCACTCACCTGGCGGATTGGCGCAAACGAGAAGAGACGCTCAACCGCGACCATTCCACCTACGGGGAAATATGTTAACTTAGAATGTGGCACGCGGTGGAAGGCGGTTTGAGAATCAGATTGGTCGCTGGGGTTGCCTTTTTCCTGCTTGGGCTAATCGAATTGATGCCATTCACAAAGTTTGCCCCGCTGCGTCTATCAGAGTGAGCCTGCATGCCTTTCGATCATCCTACTATACTTTCTCGCCGTTTTGTCTTTCCTGTGCTGTTACAAGCGCTTGCCCTCTCTGTTTGGCTATATTTGTGTGGAACCATCTGGTTGGAAGAAAAACGCCTCACGCTTTGGTTAACCGCCATGGGGGGGAGTGGATTGGTAGCCACCCTCACCCAACTACTCATCTTGCCGCATTGGTTGCGTCATGAACGCTTGGACTGGTTGGTCTATGGTGTGCTAGGAAGCCTCACTGGAACCGCCCTGCTGTATGCAGCAGTTTGGTATGCGGACAACCTAACAGGAGCGACTCTCTATGGGTTAGCCTTGGGGATTATTCAGTGGTCTATCCTGCGCGATGCCCCACGTAAAACGTGGCGCTGGATAATCGCCAGCTCGCTTGGGTATTTGATGCTGGGGGTGGGCTTCCTGATTGCGCGTTCTGCGTTTGTACTGGCATCTCCCATTGGTTATGAGTGGGGCGTGTTTGCAACAGGATGTGCGGTAGCTGCTCTGCTCCACTCGATTACAACGCTTTGGACTTTAGAGTGGTTGTGACGCTCGATCCATAGCACGCTAAAATCCGTCGTGCTCATAGAAGTAGTTGAACAAGCGACAACATAATTCGGTTCATGCGTTTGGGACGCTCGTCACTGACGAGCAACACGCCAAGCGCGTTGGCACGTCTGTTGGGAACAGCGTTGCAATTTGATCGCTAAATGCCTGTTTTGAGCGTAGGGCGAGGCGTTGAATCTGTCCACAACGCAGTTCAATGCACAATTGCGAATGCTGCGGACGGCAAAGCATGCTAAAAATGAACGAAAAAGGAGACCCTTGAGCCTCCTTTTTTGCTGTGCATTGATGATTGGTTGGCGTGGGTTACATCAACAAGCGCATCGGATTCTCTAACAAGTTCTTGAGGTATGCCATAAATTCACCGGCTTCTGCGCCATTCGCTACGCGGTGGTCAACGCTGATGGTGATCTTCATACGTGTTCCCACGCCCAACGTTCCATCAACCGCTACCACAGGGACAGATTTCGCTGACCCTACCGCCAAGATCAAAGATTCAGGCGGGTTCACAATGGCGACGAAATTATCCACATCAAACATGCCCAAGTTACTGATGGTGACGGTGCTACCGGCAACATCCTCTGGCTTGACCTTCCCATCACGCGCCCGCCCGATCATCTCGCGGTTGTGGGCGGCAAGGGCACCAATGGCGATCTTGTCTGCATCTTTGGCAACCACATTGATTAGCCCGCCGTTGTCAAGTGCAACAGCGATCCCAACATTGACTTGGCGATGAATCACAAACTTGTCCCCATAGAAGTGGGTGTTGAAGTTCGGGAATTGACGGACGCTCAATGCCAACGCCTTCACTAGCATATCGTTCACGCTGATGCGCTTTGCCTTATCCTCAATGGTGGCGTTGAGTTGGTTGCGCAAGGCGGAAAGCGCATCAAGGTTGACCTCAGCGGTGATGTAGAAGTGTGGCACTTGTTGCTTAGACAAGACCATGCGCTCCGCAATTTTAGCGCGGAGTTTAGAAATATCTTGAATTTCGACATGATCCCCAACAGGCAGTTTGCCGTAGGTCGTTTGGGAGGGGATGCCACTTGCTACTGGAACAGACTGAGCAACTGCAGTGGGGGCAATCACTGGGGTGGCAACAGCAGGTGCAGGTGCAACAAAATTTTCAACATCTGCCTTCACAATGCGCCCATGCGGACCCGTTCCAGAAACTTGGGCAATGTCAATCCCGCGCTCTTCGGCAACTTTGCGTGCGACGGGCGAAATACGAAAGCGCCCATCATCGGTCGTGCTTGCGCCATTGCTGGTGCTAACGGGGGCAACGGGGGCGGATGCCTGTGCAGCGGGGGTGCTCACTACCGCAACAGGAGCAACAGGGGCGGATTCACCCTCTACCCCAACAAACCCAATCACCGCGCCAATCTGCAGATTCTCGCCGGGTTGGAACTTGAATTCCATGATTTTGCCCCCCAACGGAGAAGCAACTTCAACGGTGGTTTTATCGGTTTCAACTTCAGCGATGATGTCCCCTTGCTTGATGACATCACCAACTGCCTTTGTCCAATTGATGAGTAACGCTTCCTGCATATCCATGCCCAAATCAGGCATGATGAGTTCTTGAGCCATTTATAAGACCTCCCGAATAGTGGCGATTACTTTGTGTACATCTGGCAACGCCATGAGTTCAATATTCTTAGAATATGGAAGCGGAACATCCGCAGAGGAGACACGCTTGATGGGCGCGTCCATATAGTCAAAGAGGTCTTCTTGAAGGCGCGTCGCAATTTCTGCCCCAACGTTGTACATGGGCAAAGCCTCTTCCACAATGACACAACGATTAGTCTTCTTGAAGCTGGCATAGACTGGCTCTAAATCAAGCGGACGCAACCAGCGCAAGTCAATGACCTCACACTCAATCCCTTCTTTTGCCAGTTCCTTAGCAGCGTCCAATGCCCAATGAACACCTCGCGCATACGCCACCAACGTGACGTGATGCCCCTCGCGCTTGACATCGCTCTTGCCAATCGGAAGGGTGAAGTCGGGGTTGTCGTCCGGAATTTGACCGATCAGCGGATACAAGGCGATGGACTCGCTAAAGATGACGGGATTATCATCACGGATGGCGGCTTTCAACATGCCATACGCATCCAGCGGGGTGGAGGGCATGGCAACATACATGCCGGGGAAATGCGCAAAGATCACCTCTGGGGTGTGGGAGTGGGTTGCTGTCGCCTGCATCCCCCAACCCGAAGCCCAACGTAAGACCATCGGCACTTTGAATTGTCCGTTGAACATGTAATGAATTTTCGCCATGCTGTTGACGATTGCGTCAAAGGCGACAAACGCGAAGTTCACGGTCATGATTTCTGGCACGGGGCGCAACCCATTCATTGCCGCCCCCACTGCTGCACCGATGATGGCAGCTTCAGAAATGGGCGTGTCCTTCACACGGCGCTCACCAAATTCTTGGTAGAAGCCTTCGGTTACGCGGTGTGTCCCGTTCCATTTCCCAACTTCTTCGCCCATCACGAATACGCGATCATCACGACGCATCTCTTCTAACAATGCAGCTCGAATTGCACCGCGCATTTGAGTATTTTTCATAGCCATAGTGATTGCTCCGTTCGTTATTGTTAAACGTAAATATGACGGTACAAGTCTTCTACCGTTGGCTCTGGGCTTTGACGGGCAAACTCAATGGATGCTTCCACTTGTTCTTCCACTTGGGCATGAATCCGCTTGAAGGTTTTATCTGTATCTGGGTAGCCCTGCGCACGAATGTGTTCCGCCATCACATCAATGGGGTCACGGTCTTTGAAGCGAGACATCTCTTCTTTGCGCGTTTCAGAATCATACAACCGATCAGAAACGCCATGCCCCAAGTAACGATAGGTCATCACCTCTAACAAGACGGGACCGGTTGTGCGGGCATACTCTGCTGCTTGGTTGACGACATCGTACACCTCAAGCGTGTTTTGCCCATCCACTCGTGGGAAGGCGTGCATGTTGTAGGACTTGGCGCGGTCAATTAATACAGGATTACCGGAGGATTCCTCAACAGATGTTCCCATTCCGTAGAAGTTGTTCTCGATCAACCAGACCACAGGCAAATTCCAAATGGCAGACATGTTCAATGCTTCATGGAAGTAGCCATTGTTGCTGGCACCATCCCCAATGAAACACAGTACAACTTCATTGTCACCGCGATATTGGGATGCCAAGGCGATGCCGGTTGCTAAGGGCAAGTGTGCGCCCACAATCGCATATCCACCCCAAAAGCGATGCGCTCCCGAAGCAATGTGCATTGACCCACCTTTGCCCCCGCCTGTGCCGGTTGCCTTCCCATACATCTCCGCCATCACATATTTGGGGTCAACCCCACGCACAATGGCGTGACCGTGATCGCGGTAAGCTGTGATGACGTGATCGGTTTCATTGAGGGCATGGATAGAACCAACAATGACTCCCTCTTGCCCGTTAGCTAAGTGGAGATAAACTCCGCCAATTTCTTTAGCTACGTAAAGTTCTTTCGAGCGTTCTTCAAACCGTCGTATGAGAACGATCTCGTGATACATACGTAACAAATCATCTTTAGTGAGTGCCATGTGAAGTCCTTGCTTGTGATTGTTCAGATGGATACAACCTTGAAACCTATTTAATACCTAATTTTTACCCTACCAAGTGTATCATCAGATCAACAGAGTTTACAGGGAAAGACCGATGTGGGAACTTTTGAATCTCATGAATCGTCTATGCCACAAAGCAACACATCTCAACTTTAGGAGGAATCCACATGAAACACTTCATCATCATACTAAGCATCATCTCTATGGTCAGTGGAATAGTTTTCGCCCAATCCGCTCAACCCATAGAAGATGGCATTAGCCTGACCATCTACAACCAAGGAACGGCACTGGTGCAAGATCGGCGCACCGTTTCCATTCGTGAAGGCGTGAACCCACTCCACTTCACCGATGTGGCAAGTGGCATTGATGCCACCTCTGTTAATTTTGTCTCGCTCACCGACCCCCTCAATACCTTTGTGTTGGAGCAAAATTATCAGTATGACCTTGTAAGCTCAGATGCCCTCTTACAACGCTACATTGATTCCGAAGTTCACCTGACGATGACGGATGGGAGCGAGCAAGTGGGGGTATTGTTGAGCGCACAAAGCGATACGATCATCATCAAACGCCAGCGTGACGACGCCATCTTGATGATAGATGGGGGCAATGTGCAAGATGTACGTTTCCCCAATCTACCCGAAGGACTCATCACGCGCCCCACTTTGCGCTGGTTATTGAATGCACCCCGAACAGAAGATCAACAAATTGAGTTGACCTATCTCACTTATGGGATGAACTGGCAAGCGGACTATAACTTGCTCTTGAATCCAAATGGGACAACGCTGGACTTAAACGGTTGGGTGACACTCACCAATACCAGCGGGGCAAGCTACCCCAATGCACAAGTCAAACTGATCGCCGGGGATGTCAATCGCTTGCCTGACCCTACCGATGTAATGTATGCCGAAGTAGCACCAACAGCCCGCGCTATGGATGAGGCGGTTGCCACCGGTGCAACCCAGCGCGAGTTCTATGAATATCAACTCTATGAACTCAATCGTCAGGTGACGGTTGGGAACAATGAGACCAAACAAGTGGAGTTTGTGGTTGGGCGTGCTGTACCGGCACAAACCTATTATGTATATGATGGAAGCCCTGCCTTCTATGGCTACTATAGCCCCATTGTTGATAGTGGCTATGGCTACACCGGCATCACCGATGTTCAAAACTACCTGACGTTCACTACAGATGCAAACGTCGGGTTAGGGGCAGACTTGCCCGCCGGCAATGTGCGTGTCTATCAAGAGGATGTGGACGGGGCGGCGTTGTTGATTGGCGAGAACAGCATTGACCACACCCCCGAAGGTGAAGAAGTCAGTTTATACTTGGGCAACGCCTTCGATTTGGTGGGCGAACACATCGAGAAGAACTTCAATTTCCTCTCGTCCAACATCTTTGAGGAGACCATAGAGATCAAACTGCGCAACCGCAAGTCGGAAGAAACCGTGCAAGTGCGCGTTCCAGAACGCCTCTATCGCTGGTCAGACTGGCAAATCATTGAGGCAAGCGACACATGGACGAAGTTAGACGCTACCACGATTGAGTTCCGCGTTGATGTTGAACCGAACACCGAGCGCGTTCTCACCTACACCGTGCGCTATACCACCCCGTAAACTTTCATGGGTGATAAAGTGGGTGACGGTTGAATGTCACCCACTGTGTAGAGGATTGCTTTATGCGGGGGCAGTGCCCAATTGATTGGTGGATTCCCCATCAGAGGGGGTTGCCGTTGGAGGAATAGAGCGGTTACTATCGTCTGAAACCGATTTGTTGGCGTTCTGTGCATTGGTGAGAGGCAAGCTGGGTAAATAACCGTGCTCCATCACCTTCATGAACATATCACGATCCAACGTTTCTTCTTCCATCAACACCACTACCAACTGATCGAGCTTCTCTCGGTTGGCGCGGAGAAGCTCAACGGCGCGGTCATAGCCCTTTGAGACAATGGATTGGATTTCCTTATCAATGTTTTGGGCAGCTTCTTCGCTATAGTCACGATCATCCACCCAACCGCGCCCCAAGAACGGGTTGCCAGATGAACCGCCGAAGGTGCGGGGTCCAAGCGTATCGCTCATCCCGTATTGCGTGACCATGGCGCGTGCCATGTTGGTTGCTTGTTGCAAATCCATGCTGGCTCCGGTGGTGTATTGGTTGAACACCAATTGTTCCGCCGCACGTCCACCCATTGCCGCGCAAATGCGATCCGCGAATTGCTCTTTGGTGATGTACAAGATGTCTTCTTCGGGAAGGGGCATCACATAACCACCAGCACGTCCACGCGGAACGATGGTGATTTTGTGTACGGGGTCCGCATTCTCTAGGAAGTGGAACAGCAACGCATGCCCGGCTTCATGATAGGCGGTGGTACGCTTATCGCGTTCACTCATGACACGGCTCTTGCGTTCGGGTCCGATGGCGACGCGCTCCATTGCCTCTTGCATTTCGGACATGCCGATGGTGCGCTTGTTACGGCGCGCTGCCAACAGTGCCGCCTCGTTGATGAGGTTCTCTAGGTCTGCGCCGCTCATGCCAGGGGTGATCTTGGCGATCGCTTCAAGTTCAACATCTTTGGCAATGGGCTTGCCACGCGAATGAACCTTGAGGATTTCTAAACGCCCTTTCACATCGGGGGCATCCATCGTCACCTTGCGGTCAAAACGACCGGGGCGGAGCAAGGCGGGATCAAGAATGTCCGGGCGGTTGGTTGCCGCCATCATGATGATGTTGGTATCGTTCTCGAACCCGTCCATCTCAACCAAGATTTGATTGAGGGTTTGCTCACGTTCATCATGACCACCACCCCAACCAGCACCACGTTGACGACCGACCGCATCAATTTCATCAATGAAGATGATCGC
>Ga0172376_10006118_pt1 | contig 13167 bp, 9 predicted proteins | sample Lak35m_FD_121114 | JGI IMG/M metagenome (GOLD analysis project Ga0172376, IMG submission 121114) | Freshwater microbial communities from Kabuno Bay, South-Kivu, Congo - kab_092012_35m | ecosystem: Environmental > Aquatic > Freshwater > Lake | place: Democratic Republic of the Congo: South-Kivu...
GAAACCGCGGTAACCTTTGTCGCCGGGATCCATCTTGGCCAGGAGAAAACCGCCGCCCCCCTTGGGAACGCGCATCCAGGCGGCGAAGGTGAACGGCTTGTTCCATTCGATTTGCGGGTCGGCAGTGAACCGGTAGACGGTGTTGCCGGCCAGCTTGGCCCCCGCCGCGTTGGGCCGCGTGGCATCGGCGGCCTTGCCCTCCGATGGAACACCCACGGCACCGAGAACATCGAGGAGTGCGCTTTTGTCCTTGTCGTCCAGGGGCAAAAGGAAAAAGGGAATGTCCGAGGGAGGCGCGGCGCCCGACGGGGCCTTTTGTCCCGCAAGCCACTTGGCGAACCCCTTGTCGTTGTGGGCCTTGGTTCGAAGGTCGGCAAGTTCCGCCAGCGCGGCGTCGCGCGCGCGGCGGGCCGCCTCCCTCTTGGCCCCGGCCTCGGGGTCGGCCACCTCCACCACCGGAGCCTGGTTCCCTCCCCGGGTTTGCATGCCGGGATCCTTGGTGTTGTTGAAATAGGCGTAAAACCGGTAATACTCGGCCTGCGAGATCGGATCGTACTTGTGGTCGTGGCATTGCCCGCATTCGAGGCTCAGGCCGAGCCAAACGCTTCCCACCGTCTTCACCCGGTCCACCACATAGTCGACGCGGAACTCCTCGGCGATCACCCCGCCCTCGTCCGTGGTGGCGTGGTTGCGGTTGAAGCCGGTCGCCACTTTCTGCGCGACCGTGGCGTCGGGGAGCAGTTCGCCGGCAAGCTGTTCAATGGTGAACCGGTCGTAGGGCATGTTCCCGTTGAAGGCCCGGATCACCCAGTCGCGCCAACCCCACATGTCGCGGGGGCCGTCGGCGTGGTAAACGCTGCTGTCGCCATAGCGGGCCAGGTCCATCCACAGGACCGCCATCCGTTCCCCGTATCGGGGGGATGCCAGCAGGCGGTCGACGACCTTCCCGTAAGCCTCGGGCGACGCGTCGGCAAGGAAGGCGTCGACCTCCGCGGGGGTGGGCGGCAGGCCCGTCAGGTCGAGCGTCACGCGCCTCAAAAGGGTGGCCTTGTCCGCCTCGGGCTGCGGAGCCAGGCCCTCCCTGGCCAGCCTCGCGCGGATCCAGGCATCGATTGTTCCCCTCCAGCGCGGATCCGGAATTTCGGGCAGCTTGGCCTCCACCGGGGCAGTGAATGCCCAATGAGTCGAGTAGTTGCCTCCGGCGGCGACCCAGGCCTTGAGGATCGCGATTTCCCTGGCCGTGAGACTCTTGGTGAAGTTCGACTCGGGCGGAGGCATCACCTCCTCGGGATCCTTCGAGACGATGCGGCGCACAAGTTCCGGATCATGCCCGGGCTTGCCTTTCAGGGCGCGCGCGGCGCCGGCCGGGGTGTCGAGCCTCAGGCCGGCCTTGCGTGTCGACGCGTCGGGGCCGTGGCAGTGGTAGCATTTGTCGGCCAGGACGGGGCGCACATCCCGGTTGAAGTCGGGCGCGGGGTCGGCGGCGCGGGCCGGAAGGCCCGCGGCCGGAAGGAGGGCGAATGCTGACAATGCCCAGACTGCGCGGGACATGGATGGCTCCAGGATGGAAACGCCGGGATCAGGCCGACTGTCAGGAGACCTTCTTGAACTTCCTGGGCCTGCCGTTGCCAAGCCACTCGACGACATACAAGTCACCCGCCGAACTCAGCGTCAGGGCGTGCGGCGCAGCGAACAGGTCGGCGCGGGTCTGGTTGTCCTTGGCTCCCTGACCGTCGCCCAGGTGGGCGACCACCTTGTCGTCGGCATCGATCGCCGTGACGCGGGAACCCAATTCGGGGACATAGATACGGCCGTCATGCTGGTAGAAGCAGCATGGCGCCCGGAAGCCGTTGATGGTGCGCTTGTAGGTCAGTTCGAGGTCGAACACCTCGATCCGGCCGTTGGCCCTGTCTGCGATGTACACCTCGGGATCCTTGCGAAGCGTGCTGACCCACACCCCATGGCAGGTGTTGAACTGGCCGTGCTCCTTGCCACGGCCGCCGATGGTCTTGATGTGCTTGAACTTGCTGTCGAACCGGTAGACCTTCTGGCTGCCATAGCCGTCGACGATGTAGACATCCCCGGTCGGGGCGACGGCGACATCGGTAGGATTGGTCCAGTCGACCTTCTGGCTGGTGGCCGACTCCTCCTTCACATTGCCCAGGGTGTGAATCACCTTGCCCGACATGTCGGTCTTGTAGACGCGGGCGCCGATGCGGCCGGCGTCCTTCCCGGCGACATTCTCCGTCCAATACAGGAACTCGCCGCCCGATTCCTTGCTGAGATAAAGGCCGTGGGCGGTGGAGGCGACCTGCTCGGGCTTCTCGAAGCCGATCCCGCTGGCGAATTCCTTCGACCATGTCTCAAGCAGCTTTCCGTCCTTGTCGAAGATCGCCACGCACGGGCTTGATGAGCGCGAGGTGACGATGATCCTGTCCTTGGAATCGGCCACGACGGCGCAGCCGAGGCCGTATTTCATGCCCCCCGGAAGCTTGCCCCAGGCCTCGTCGAGGGCGAAGGTCGCCGACCCCGAGCCGATCTTCGAGGGGTTGTCGGCGGCGTTGGCCCGCGGCGGGCTTGAGCCGGCGGCGAGCAGGGCGCCGCCGGCGGCGGCGAGGAAGTCCCGGCGGCTGCGGCGGACTGGAAACAGGTATTCCGACATCGTTCAACTCCTCAATGAAAAAACCATGGACAAGACTAGGCAAGGACCTCGGACAGCACCTCGCCACCGACATCCGTGAGCCGGAAGTCCCGGCCATTGAAGCGATGGGTGAGCTTGAGGTGGTCGATGCCCATCATGTGGAGCAGGGTGGCGTGGAGGTCGTTGACATGGACCTTCTTCTCGACGGCCTTGTAGCCGAAGGGGTCGGTGGCGCCGTAATGCAGCCCGCCCTTCACGCCCGCGCCGGCCATCCAGATGGTGAAGCCGTTGGGGTTGTGGTCGCGGCCCTTGGCCCCCTGCGAATCGGAGGTGCGGCCGAACTCGCCACCCCAGATCACGAGGGTGCTGTCGAGCATCCCGCGCGATTCGAGGTCGGCCAGCAGGGCGGCGGCGGGCTGGTCCGTGTGCAGGCCGCAGGAACGGTGGTTGGACTGGAGGTCGGAATGGCAATCCCACGGCACATCGCCGACGCTTCCATCACCCGCGACACCCTTGCCGGCGAAGATCTGGACGAAGCGCACGCCCCGTTCGACCAACCGGCGGGCCAGCAGGCACTGGCGGGCGAAGGTGGCGCATTCCGGCCGCTCAAGGCCGTACATCGCCTGCGTCATCGCCGATTCACGGGAAAGGTCAAGCGCCTCGGGAGCGGCCATCTGCATGCGGTAGGCCAACTCGTAGGAATCGATCCGGGCCGCGAGGTCGGCCTGGGTCTGCCTCGTGGAGGCGTGCTCCCGGTTCAACTCCCGGATGAGGTCGAGTTGGGCCCGTTGCTGGGGATCGCTGTGCGCGGCGCCGCGGGCGAGGTTGTCGATCGCCTCCTTGCGACGGGAGTCGAGCGCCATGGCCTGGAAGGTCTTCGGCAGGAAGCCCGCCGACCAGATCTGGTCGTCGCCGCGGGGCCTGGTGTCGTGCATCACCACATAAGCCGGCAGGTTGCTGTTGAGCGCGCCAAGGCCGTAGGTTTCCCAAGCGCCGAGCGCCGGCAGGCCCGGACGGTTCGTGCCGCACATCAGTTCGATGGAAGCCGGGGCGTGGTTGTTTTGCCGCAGGTGCATCGAGTGCAGGAAGCACATCTTGTCGACATGGCGCGACAGGTACGGGAAAATTTCAGGCACCCAGGTACCCGACTTTCCATGCCGCGCCCACTTGAACGGCGAGGCCAGGCACTTGCCGCTGGTGGTGAAGAACCCGGTCTTGGGATCGGCCCCGGCCAAGGGTTGGCCGTCGCGTTTCTGCAACTCGGGCTTGTAGTCCCATGTGTCGACTTGGGAGGGTCCGCCCGTCATGAACAACCAGATGATCGACTTCACCTTGCCCGGGTAATGGGGCGACTTGGGGGCCAGGGGAGCGGCCGCGGCGGCGGCCTCCTCCCCCAGCAGGTTCGAGAGGGCCAGCGTTCCGAAACCGAGGCCGGCCTCGGCAAGGAACCTGCGGCGGCCCGGCAAGGCCAGGCGGCTTGGATCATTGTTCGGCATGGGATGACCCCCGGTGGATTTTCCGTCAATCGACATACACAAACTCGTTCAGGCACAGCAGGGTGTGGCAGCATTCCACCAGCGCCTTGCGGCCCGAATCGGACGACCCGACCGCCTGCGCCGCGAGGAATGCCGTCATCCGCTGCGATTCAGCGGGGCTCGGATCGCGGCCCAGCGCGATGCGGTAGGCGCGCTCCACCGACATGGCCACGGGCTCGCCGGGAGACGGCCGCGCGCGGTCCGCGAGCTTTTCGGCCTGCTGGCGCACCAGCGACGAGTTCATCATCACCAGGGCCTGGGTGGGAACGGTGGTCACGGGGCGCTCCCCGATGCTTGCCGTCGGCTCGGGAGCGTCGAAGACGGTCATCACCTGGAGCAACTCGCTGCGCTTGACGCGCAGGTAGATGCTCCGCCTCATGGTGTTGTCGAGCACGCTCGGCCCGTACATCGCCGGATCCAGGTTGCCGCCGGCCGCGAGCAGGGCGTCGCGGATCGCCTCCGCCTCCAGCCTGCGGGGGCGGTGGTGCCAGAACAGCTTGTTCTCGGGATCGACCGCGAGGTTCGCCGGATCGGCCTCGTGCGATTGCCGGTAGGTCTCGCTGAGCATGATCATCCGGTGGATCGGCTTGAGCCTCCATCCGCCCTTGACCAGCTCGGACGCGAGGTATTCGAGCAGTTCGGGGTGGCTGGGGCGTTCCCCTTGGGCGCCGAAGTCATTGGGAGTGGCGACGATGCCCCGGCCGAAATGATGCTGCCAGAGGCGGTTGACGATCACCCGCGCCAGGAGGGGGCCGGCGCCGCTGTTCATGTCGGTCATCCATTCGGCGAGCGCCACGCGTGGTTCCACACCCTGCCGGGCGACGGGCGCGCCCGCGCCCCGCCACAAGGCCTGGACGAACCCCGGCTCCGCCTTGCCCTGCTTGTTGTCCACCTCCCCGCGGCGGAGGAAATAGACATCCTGCCCGCCAGCGGCGGTCGTGTAGACCTCCGCCATCTTAGGCCGGGGAGCGGCGGCCTCGTGATCCCTCACCGCCCGCACGAACTTGGCCGTCTCCGCGTCGCGAGGGGCGAACCAGCGGGCCAGCGAAAGCCCGACCTGCCCGGGCATCGGCTTGGAGGCCAGAGGGGCCAGGGCCTTGAGTTCGGAATCGTGCTGGCCGGCCGTGTCGCCGGCCCATGTGGCCGGACCGGGCTCGGTGGTGGCCGAGACCCGCAGTCGCCCGATGCCCTGGTCCTTGAACACCAGGTCGAGTTCCAGCGCGGTGCCTTCCGCGGAGCCGGCAAGCGGCGAGTCGAATTCGAGGATGGCGGCGTTGTCGCGCTTGGCGGTCGCCTTGACAACCCAGGCCGTCGCGGGCTTGCCGTCCAAGGCGTTGGCCAGCGGCTGGTTCGGATCCTCCGCCGCCGCGTATGCGGCCTTGAGCTTCACCTTCACCGGCGCGGCCTTGGAAGCCGGATCCAGCGGGCGCGCCTGGAGCGTGATCTCGGCCAACTGGAAGCTGCCGTCGGCGTTGAGTCCGGGGCCGCGCTGGGGCAGGGCCTTGTCGGCGAACAGGTCGAACCTCAGGGCCGTCAGGTTTTGCTGGTGTGTTTGGAATGTCAGGCGGAAATGTTCGCCCGCCCCCGCGGCCGTCGGCCTGCCGCGCTGTCGCCGGGCCGCGCCGGGCGTGATGTTGCCATCATGGGCGATCACGCCTCCTGCCGTGGACTTGAGGAACGACCGCTCCGCCTCATAGGCGACGGGTTCGAGCCATTGCCAACGCGGGGCGGGGGGAAGCTTGGACAATTCCGCCTTGGCCCAGGCGGAGAACCGGCCGGGAAGTTGGGTCGAGACGAATCCCTCCAGCGCCGTCCTCGGCGCCTCACCTTGGACCTTGTGCGTTTCGAGGGCGCGCGCGGTGGCCTCGGGGTCGATGTCCATGTTCTTGGTGCCTTGCACCGTGCGCGCCAGGGCCGAGGCGAGGCCGTAATAGTCCTTGTGCGGGATCGGGTCGTACTTGTGCTCGTGGCAACGCACGCAACCGATCGTGAGCCCCAGCATCGAACCGCCGATGGTCATGAGCATGTCGTCAAGCTGGTCGTAACGGATCCGTTCAACCGTCTTGGCCGTGATCTGCCCGGGGAAGGGACCAGCGACAAGGAAGCCGGTGGCGGCGGCACCATCGATCGATTCGGGCTTGAGAAGGTCGCCCGCCAATTGCAGGCGTATGAACTCGTCGTAGGGCATGTCGGCGTTGAGCACCTTGATGACCCAGTCGCGGTAATGGTAGGCCCCCGGACGGAAGCCGTCGAATTCGTATCCGCCGCTCTCGGCGTAGCGGGCGGTGTCGAGCCAATGGCGGGCCCAACGCTCTCCATGGGCCGAATGGGAAAGCAGGTCGTTGATCACCTTCTCGAAGGCTCCCGGCGACGAGTCGCCGAGGAAGGACTCCAGTTGCGCCGGGGTGGGAGGCAGGCCGATGAGGTCGAAGTAGGCCCGCCGGAGCAGTTTCTCCTTCGCAGCCCGAGGTGCCGGCTTGATACCCTTGGCTTGCTGGGCCGCGCGGATGTACCCGTCCACGGGGTTGCCCGTGGCGGGAACCTTGGAAACCGCGAGGGGGCGGAAGGCCCACCAGTTGCGGCCATCCTCAACGCTGATGGAACGCTGCTTGGAGGCCAGGGCCGCCTCACCGGTGCGGGGATCGGGCGCTCCCATGTCGATCCACTTCGCGAAGTCGGCGATCAGGTCGTCCGGCAGTTTGCCGCTCGGGGGCATTTCCAACCCCTCATGCCTGAGCGACTTCACCAGGAGGCTTTCCTTCGATTTTCCCTTCACGATCACCGGGCCGGATTCGCCCCCCGCGGCAACGCCCGCCGCCGAGTCGAGGTACAGGCCGCCCTTGAGCTTTTTGGCGTCGCGGGCCTGCGCGGAATGACACGCATAGCAGTGCTTCATCAGGGCGGGCCGGATTTTCTCCTCGAAAAGCTTGAGCCCTTCCGGTTCGGCGCGAGCCGGAGCGGCCAAGGCGGCCAGCATGGCGATGATCGCGGGAGTGAACGGTTTCATGCTGGTCCTCGGCAAGGCATCAGCTCGGCTTGGTGGTCAGGCGCCGGGGATTCCGGCACGCGCTGGCAGGATCAATCATGAAATTCTACCGGAAAATCAACCGGCGCAACAACGGCGCGCACACGATTCCCGCACCCAGCGGCCCGACAAGCGCCGTCAGATCCGTCCATCCGTCAACTTCCCTCCGGCGGCCTGAGGGGGTAATGGCAAAAAAACCGCCGATCAACCCGGTTTCGCCGATCAGCGCCATCGGACCACGGACACGCTCCATGGAACCGATGTGATGTCAAGGATCCGAGGTGCGGTACAGGAACGAATCGGAGGAAAGCAGCGGGGCCACAAGGGCCTTGAGGCTGCCCTTGGACTTCACATACTCCGAATGAGCCTGTCGCAGCGTCCCGGCATCCCGGAGCGTTTCGTTGCGGCCCAGGAAAAACCGGAACGCGTATCGCGCGAACATCTCCTCGGCGCGCCTGGTCACACCGGCATGAGGATGCCAACGGGCAAAACACATCATAAATCAACTTCGATCAACTTTGATTCCATTGGGGGAGTCTCATCATGTCCAAGGAAATCGTCGCGGAAGCCTTGTCCGTCCTTCTTGCCAGCAGCTACACGCTTTATTTGAAAACCCAAAGTTTTCATTGGAATGTGACGGGGCCGATGTTCACGACCCTTCACACCTTGTTTGAAAGCCAATACACGGAACTCGCGACAGCGGTGGATGAAATCGCCGAACGCATTCGGGCGCTAGGGGCGTTTGCGCCGGGAAGCTACTCTGACTTTGCCAAGTTGAGTGCCGTCAAGGAGGAAGTCGGCCGACCTCAGGCCATCGAGATGATCCGGGCCCTTTCAGGAGACCAGGAAGCCGTCGCTTCGGCCGCGCGACGAGTCGTGGCGGTTGCCAATGAAACCGACGACCATGCAAGCGCCGATTTGGGAACCAGGCGGCTGGACATCCATGAGAAGAACGCGTGGATGTTGCGCAGCCATCTTGAATAACAGCTTTGTTTCCGTCAACTATCCTTTATCTCTCGGCGGGTCAATACGGCCAAGAAATATCTGCAAAGTAGTCATAGCACCGGATCGATGGGAAAATTAACCAGTGGTGCCGGCCGTTTCCAACGCCACATTTGCAGAAAGGCCCATCCCGGCTTGAGGTGGGCCGTGGCCCTGATTCCACCAAGGCCTGGGAAGCATTTCCATGTGATTGGGGTACCGGGAATGTCCAAGCCGCGACTGCTTGTTTTGGGTACCGGTTTCGGTGCCTTTTCACTGCTTAGCCGGATCAGCCCAAGGGCTTTCGATGTGACTGTCGTCAGCCCCCGCAATCATTTCGTTTTCACGCCGCTGTTGCCAAGCACCACCGTCGGCACAGTGGAATTCCGCACGGTCATCGAGCCCGTCCGTCCGCTTCGGGCCAAAACCCGGTTTATGCTCGGATGGGCGATGAGCCTTGATCTGGATAAGCGCGTCGCCCACTGCCATTCCGCAGTTGGCGAGACAAGGTGGGAGCAACCTTACGACGCCGTGGTGCTGGCGGTGGGCAGCGTCACCAACACCTTCGGGATTCCCGGCGTCGAGAAGCATGCCTATTGTCTCAAGGAAATCGATGACGCCCGCCGCATCCGCCGCGCGCTGATCGCCAATCTTGAGCGCGCCTCCCTGCCGGGAGTGCGGCAGGAGGAGCGCGAGCGCCTGCTTCATCTTGTGGTCGTTGGCGGCGGTCCGACCGGCATACGATTCGCCGGCGAATTGTTTGATTTCATTCGCGCTGATTTGCCCCGCGCCTACCCTCATCTTCGCGGCCAAATGCGCGTCACAGTGCTTGACGCCGGAGCTTCGGTGCTTTCAGCGTATGACCGATCGTTGCGTGATTATGTGCATGCAGAATTCGCAAGACGCGGTTTGGTCATTCGCAACGGGGTCCGAATTGAGGCCGTGGAGGAAGGTGGCGTCCGGCTGCCCGGAGGTGAACTGCTGCCGTGCGGCATGGTCCTGTGGTCGGTCGGATTCGCGCCCTCGCCTCTTGTCTCCGCGCTGGCTTGCTCCAAGGACAGGGCCGGGCGTCTCATCACCGATGACACCCTGAAGGTTCCTGGCTTGCCCGAAGTTTACGCGGTTGGCGATTGCGCCAGGCCTGCTGGACAAAACCTGCCGCAACTGGCGCAGGTCGCAGAACAACAAGGATCGTATTTGGCTGAATCTTTCAATGCCCGTTCAACGGGTCGGAAATTGGCCCCTTTCAAATGGAAACCTTGGGGAATCAGTTCGTTCATTGGAGGCGGTTCCGCCGTCATGGCCGACTCGGAAGGCATTGGCGCCGGCTATTCTGGATTTTGGGCTTATCAACAGTGGCGGATCGCCACCTGGTCGCAGCTTATGAGCCTACGCAGCAAGGTGCTTGTGCCTCTCGACCGCCTGAGGGCATTCGCTTTTGGCCGCGACATCAACCGGATTTGATCTCCTTCAGCGCACGCCATGATCATCCCGATGCCTCGCCCGAAGGAATGGAGGTGTCGGGTGAACTTCGGCGCAACCATGCGGTTTCAGGGGCCTTGGCAACAGGTCGCGCCTGCCGTCTTCGGAAAACATTTATTATTGATATGAGAAAAGGCAAATAAAAAATAAATACCTCCCGGGTTTTGATGCCACGGGCCGATCGAAACCATCTGGCCGGTATTCTCCATGCCGCGGCCCCGGTCATGCCCCGCTGGTGATGGTGTCGGCAGGATCACGCTTGATGTCGATCGCCTTGAATGCCACCGATCCGCCCCCCGCCAGGTTGATGACGAATGGCCTGGCCAACGCCGGGCGATTCCATGGGCCGCTGTTGGCGAGGTAGCCCGCCCACTCCTTCATGGGATCGCCATGGCTGGCCAACACGACCACCAGGAGGGATGACGACTTCTTCCACCCAAGCCGCAGCAGTCGTGCCGCCCGGGCTTCAATCTCCGCGGGCCCGGCGAGAGACGCCGTTCCTCCAAGGAAAGCGAATTCCGCGAATAACCAGCAATGGTTGGCGCCCGCGTCGGGGCCGCCAACCCGCAGGTCGCCAACTTCTTCCGACGGTGTTCCCGGGCCAATACCCTCGCTGGCATAGCTGGGGCCTGCCTCCACCTCGCAAAATGGGTAGGTCGCTTCCCGCGCCTTGCAGGCGAGGAAGGCTTCCGAGGCGATCCAATCGCGGAACGGGGCACCCGGGCCGATCATGGTTTCGAGTGGTGCCTTTTTATGGGCGAACCATTCGCACACGGTCTGAAAGACATCGCTGGTGAATTGGCGCGGATCCTTCATCGCGGGTGATCCATGGGTTTGGCCTGGCTGTCAACATCGAAGCCATCGTTGTACCGGACGAATCGGATTGATGAGCCGTTGGCCATTGACTTTTTTGCCTTCCAAGCCTCGCCGGGGCATGGATGCCTTGGCGACCATGATCCATGGATCGGCCAAGCCCCGCTGATGCGAAAGCGGTAAAGGTCGGGGTTTTGGAATTCACCCCGCCCGCCTCCGCAATGTTGAATCAGGCGAATCCTTCCACCCATCCAACGCGCCCGGGCGCCTCATTGCCGGTAGACCAAGGCAAGGTAAGATTCATGTCTGATTTTGAATTTGTTGAAATTTCGTGGGGTTTTCAATGCGCCAGATCCTTCCTGTCATCGCGGCACTTTGCATGGGGATGGCCAACGCCGCCGAACCTGTCACGCGGTCGGCGAAAAGCGGGCCGTGGTCGGCTGCTGAAACCTGGGAAACCAACGCCGTTCCGGCCGCTGGTGCCCGAGTTCTCATCAGGCAAGGCCACCATGTCACTTACGACACCAAAAGCCCCGCGGTGATCCGGGGCATCTGTGTCAGTGGCGTACTGGATTTCAACCCTGACAAGGACACCGAACTCAATGCCGGGCTCATCAAGGTTCAGCCGGCTGACGAGTATTCCGAGGACGGCTTTGATTGCGACATGCAACACCCCGGCCGCTCGCCGGGATCAGCCGAAGGCGAAACGGCATTGCTGATCGGCGCGCCCGGGAAGCCGATCGCCAAGTCGGCCAAAATCCGCCTTCATCATGTCGCGGGCATGAACAAGGAATCCTGCCCGGCGATCGTGTGCTGCGGTGGAAGATGGGAATCCCACGGCCGGCCGATGAGCCGCGCCTGGGTGAAACTCGGGGCGAATGCCGGCCGCGGCGACACAACCCTCTCGCTTGCCGAACCCGTCACCGGCTGGAAGGCCGGCGATCGCGTCGTCATCACCGGCAGCCAGGTTCACGGGGCGGCCAACGGCCGTTCCGAGGCGGAGGTGCGGATCATCAGTTCGGTTGACGGCTCAAGCCTGAGATTGGCCGAACCTCTCGCGATGTCGCACCTGGGAGAAGGCGGCTACCGCGCCGAAGTCGCCAACCTCAGCCGCAACATCGTTGTCGAGTCGGCCGATCCGGCGGGCATCCGCGGCCACACCATGTACCACGACGGTTCTTCCGGATCGCTCACCCACACGGAGTTCCGCCACCTCGGCAAGAAGGACACGCTGGGCCGCTACGCCCTCCATTTCCACTTGTGCCGCGACTCCATGCGGGGAAGCGCCGTAATCGGCAATTCCATATGGGATAGCCATAATCGCTGGCTCACGATCCATGGCACCGACTACCTTGTCGCCCGCGACAATGTGGGATACCAGAGCATCGGACACGGGTTCTTCCTGGAGGATGGCACCGAGGCTTTCAATGTGCTCGACCGCAACCTCGCCATCGGGGCCAAGCCGGGAAAGAGGTTGCCCAAGCAGGTCCTGCCATTCGACGGCAACGAGGGGGCCGGGTTCTGGTGGACCTGCAGCCTGAATTCCTTCACGAGGAATGTCGCCGCCGAATGTGGCAACTACGGCTTCCGCTACGAGGCCACGCCCACCAGCGCCCTCAAGCTGATGTTCCCCATCAGGCAGCCGGATGGCGCCATCAGGGCCACTGACCCGCGGACCTTGCCGTTCGTCAGGTTTGACGACAACGAGGCGCACTCCAGCCACGGCTTGTACGGAGTCAACCTCGGGGAGGGAGTCGCGCGGGTTGGCCCCGACGCCGCGCATCCCTTTGTCGTCAGGAATCTCAGGATCTGGGATGTGCATTACGCGTTTCGCGCCCAGGTTCCCAACCTTCGCGTCAGCAATCTCGCGATCCACAAGGCCGCTTACGGCATTTACCATCCCCACTTCGACGGCTGGTATCTCAGCGATGTGCTCATCAGCCAGACCAACACCGAACCGTTCAATCGCGGACATGATGACCTCAGCATCCAATACGGGACCCTTGTGGTCGACGGAATCACCTTCGACTCATGCCGCAGCGGCGGAATGCCGCTCATCCAGATTTCAGACGACAACCCCACCGGCACTGCCGTCTCCCATTTCCGCGGGGTGAATTTCGTGAATTGGAACGACAATTCCAGGCAGAAGGCCGCCGTGAACCTGGGAGGGGGACCCCGGCCGACTCCCAAGACTTCCAAGGGAGTTCCCGTTTATCTGCACAATTGGAACGCGACGGGAAAAACCATGATGGTTGTCAGCGTGAAGTCCGGCGAGTTCAAGGCGGAACCGGGGCGATTCGCCCCCGTTGCCGGCCTGACGGGTGATGAGTCGCGGGCTGCCGAGGCCAAGGACGCGGCTTTTCCGGCGGCACCCGCCCTCGTGGATGACCTGCCCCCGGCGACGGTTGTCACCGGTGTCATCCGCCAAGGATCCCGCGTCCGTGTCGCCGGCGTCTCCACCGACAACAATTCCGTCGGCCATGTGGCGGTCACGCTTTCCGCGGGGTCCTCAACCCGCAAGGTGGCGGCCGTCGTCAATGGCATCGACTGGGTTGCCGAGTGGGATGATGCCCCCTCGGGGCCGCTCATCGTCGAGGCCGTTGCCAAGGACATGGCTGGGAATCTGGAAAAGATCCCGGCCACGGCTCGTCTCCCGGGCGCCCGTTGACCGGGCGGAACCCCGATCCCGC
>Ga0172376_10006121_pt1 | contig 13165 bp, 11 predicted proteins | sample Lak35m_FD_121114 | JGI IMG/M metagenome (GOLD analysis project Ga0172376, IMG submission 121114) | Freshwater microbial communities from Kabuno Bay, South-Kivu, Congo - kab_092012_35m | ecosystem: Environmental > Aquatic > Freshwater > Lake | place: Democratic Republic of the Congo: South-Kivu...
ATACCGATTAACTACCATTCACATAAAAATTATTCAATTGAAAAACTTTAAAAACTTAAAATAAACATCTAGAATACAATTTTACAAAAAATAATTCTAGATAAATAATTCTAAAAAAAATAATTCTAAAAAATAATTATAAATATAATGTATCAAATTCCAGAAATATATTATTTATATGATTTTAGAGGTGTTAATCATTTCAAAAAAGGAACATATAATGGATATCAAAAAGGTGATGTTTTTAAAGCCTTAGAAATAAGTATATATGAAGGGAAAATTGAGGAGAGTTGTTATTGGGGATTAGAATTATTAATATCTGGACATATTGATGAATTATGGGAAAAATTAATAATACTTAATGCTAAAATAATTAACTTAGGAAATCCTAAATTATCATCTTTCTTATGGTCAAGATATTCAGATGCTTTTCAATTATTCAGTCCTGAACAAGAAAATGACCCAACATTACGATTAAATTTAAGAAATAATCAAGAAACACGAAATCGAATTGTTGAAATAATAACAATTATGAGTTTATCAATTAAAAATAAATTACCAAATAATGTTCGTATTAAAACAGATGATTTTAAAATAGATACTTTTAAAAATCATTTATCAATGTCTGTTAATGATACTAAATTAATTAGTAAAATTATAATTGATGATGACCCAAACGAAATTAAACTTGTTATAAATGAAATCGCAAATTTAATTCATTTTGATATTAATACTGATACATATAACACAAAAGATATCGAAATTAAAACAAAAAAATTAATCTATTGGTTAAGTTGGATTTTTGAATGGGAAAATATAAACATTAAAAAATACAATGATTTTCCATGTGGATTACGACAACGAAAATACGTAAAACCACAATTTTATAAAAATATTGTTTGGTTAATATGGGATGTTATTATTCAAGAAACATCATATCGTGGTTCTGACCAAATGATACAACAAATTTACTCATTGTTTAAAATGTTTCGTTATAATTTTAATTTAAGTTCAAAAAAAAGAAAAATACCTTTAATTATTCAAGCATTATTAATGTTAATATATGATGTAAAATGGTCAATACCATTAATACAAAATAATAATAAAAAACTTGTTATTCAAGCAATGGCAAATGTTAATTTTTTATTTACAGAATACAAACAAAATGAACAAGTAAAAATAATGCCGGAAGATTTACATTATAAAATTTTAACAAAAAATGATTTTTTAATTTCGAGTAATAGTCAAATTCTAGACCAAGAAAACAATAAAAAATTAAAAGATAATCAATATTTTTCTAAAAATAAAGAACATATTAATCTAAATAATATTAATGATAGACAATCATTAATTGAAGAAGCTGAAAGATTAGCAATTGAAAGAAGAGAAAATCAAGGATTAAATATTGATAAATTTGAAAAATTTGTAGACTATAAAAAAACACAAAATTATAAAAATACAATTTCTAAAGAACCACTCCCTAATTATCTAAATCCCGATATTCATTTATCAACTAAAAATATGATTACTCAAATACAAAATATGATAGAGAAAAAAGTATAAATTAATTATTTAGTTTTTTTTATATCAATTATTATTTCTGGAGAATATACACCATCATATATTTTATTAATATTTTTACCTATAATGTCCAATGGAACTGACCTATATAAATATTCTTCATCAAATGCTAAATTATTTGTTTCCGTTTTGATATGTTTTATTTGTTCTTGATTATCTAATAAAAAACTCATCATATTGTTTTTATGTTTTACTTGTTCTTCAATACTGTTGTATTGTGTATCATTTGTTTCTGGTGATAAGATATCCTCCATCTCCATTTGTTTATCTGTATTTGACACCTGTTCAATTGTTTGAGTTTGGAAATTGGGATTTGTCATTGTTTCCCCATCTTCAATAATATTATATTGACTAACTTTGGGTATCTCAATAAATTTCGGTTTTTTCTGTGGTGGTATTATTCCAGTTTGTAATATCGATTTCCTAATAGAAGAATTATTTTGTTGTTCATTTAATATTTTAGGTTTATCGTCCATAAATCTAATCAATCCAATTTTATTTAATTCTTGATTATTTAGATTTGATAGATTCATGAATAAATAATAATATGGATAATCCGGTTCTTCTATCTTCTTACGAAAAATTAAATAATTCATTAAATATAAAAATGAATTATATAATATTTTATCAGGTGTATTTAATAGTTCATTCATATTTAAAAATTTATATCTTTCAATATTATTAATCATATTATGAAACATCGCATATATAAGATTTACATCTTTATTATTATATGGTTCTGTTATTAAATCTTGATTTTGATTTTGAAAACGAATTGATGGGTCTAGAATTACCATATAAATAAAATTCATAACATTATTTTTAATATTATCATTATATTTTATCGATAAATCATAATTTTGATTAACTTCAAATGCTTGATTATTGTTATTATTTAAATATATATTTAAAAAATCATCGCAATTATCTATTTTATTCCCTGATTTTAAATCTTCATTTATCTTATTTTTTAATAAATTTATAATATTAACATAATACACCATAACTAAATTAACTAACATACCAACATCTTTATTTGATTGTTGTTTATATATTTCAATTAATTTTTTACCCATTGATGAAATCATAAATGATAATATTTTATCCAATTTAATGTAATTATCCATCGTTTCTTGATTACACACATTATTTAATTCTTCTCGAAATTTATTCATATTATCCTGATTTATATTACTCTGATTTGTGATATTGGAATTTGTGTTATTGGAATTTGTGTTATTGGAATTTGTGTTATTGGGATTTGTGATATTGGGATTTGTGTTATTGGGAATTGTGATATTGGGATTTGTGATATTGGGATTTGTGATATTATTAAAATGTTCTATTTTATCTGATGATTTTCTTAAAAAATTCCAATAAATTAAATAAAAAAGAATACTTATTAATATTATGATTATTATTATTATTCCTAATTTTAGCATATATTTATAATTTTAAATAAATGTATCTTACTTTAGTATTATAAAAGAAATTTTATTTTCCCCATTTTTATAATAGTAATTTCAAATGAATAAATTTATAAAAGTCTCTTTGTAATAATTTTCATATTCGGAAATTTATTATATTTGTATTTTTTATCGATTTGTTTATTTTCATCATGTCCATATAAAATATACGCACTATCTTCCCAATCAGAATCAGTCATATTCCATTGATTAAATGCTTCACGAGATATATAAGAACAGTCTAACATTTGATAAAGATATTTTTCACCTAACGCAATTGGATAAGGGACATCATTATTACCTATCATAGAATAATATTTAATAATAGTATCATTATTTGGTGTTGTAAATTCATAAATATTTGAACCTATATGTAGATATTTATTATTATCTAATTGAGCCAAAATAGAATTACCTTTACTATTTTTTGGATTCCAATATTTATCTGGTTGGTTTTTTAATGTATGTTTTCCAATCCATATTTTTGTTGTTTTATAGCTTTTAATCAATTGATTATAATATTGTTTTTTTAATTTATCATAATCTTCAAAGTCGATATGTACATTTTCAGGAATTCGATAAATATGTAAATTTGTATTACCATTAACAAAAACTAGAAATGGTCTTCCTCCATTATCATGTGTATAATATGATTTTAATTTTTTAATATTATCTGGAAAAGGTTTTTGGGTTAATGGTAATTTATTACCACATACATATTCTGGTAGATTTTTTCTTTCTGATTTTAATTCTATCCAATTTTTCCGTATTTTAGTTTTCTTTTTTTCAAAAGTATTATATTTTTTCCAAATATGTATATATTCAGGTTCATCCGATTTTATAGCATTTATACTTTTATATCCTTTTGCTAATTTTGTTAATGTTTTACCATTCTTCTTATAAGTTATTTTAGTTCCATGTCCTGATTTACCTTCTTTTGGTGTAAACCATTCTGTCACTTAATTATATCTAACAAATCGGTTTTTACATTCTTCAGGTGTATATTTTTGATACATTTTATTAATATACATGTTAGAAAAAAATGATGTTATTAAATAATTTATTTACACAATTATACAATATAACAACATTCTGGATATTTTTGACATGGATAATTAGCACATGGAAACCCAGTTAAATTACGTCCTCGTAAAACTTCAGAGGGTTTATCTATAAATGTATTGGTGTGGTTTATTATTTTTAATTTCATTAATTCAATTGTATTATAATATTCTGTATCATTAATTAAATTATATTTTTCTCCATTATCAACATATAAATTATAAAACATTGGTTCTAATCCTAAAATATTATTTGCCCTACATTGTCTATCAATAAAATTATCAGGAGCATTACCACCACTTGTGTATATATTTAATTTATAATTTCTATATCTCATTCCCATAACTGAACCAATTGATGTAATAGGTTCAAACGTTCTTACAGAATGATAATAAAATTCTTCTCGTGGTGTTAATAAATCAATTCTATTATCAGTCTTATTAAAATAATTCCAGAAATTATATCCATCAAACCAATCATTATTTGAAATTTGTGCCATCGATAAAATAGTCGAAAACCAATCTAAACCAGTTATAAACATATTACTACGTCTAGCATTTATTCCTTCATAATATATTAAAGCAGGAACACGATGTCCTCCTTCCCATGTTGAACCCTTACAACATCTAAACGGACTATTATCTCCACCTTTACTATTATATTTATATAAAGCCCCATTATCAGATGTAAAAATAATGATTGTTTGTCTGTCATTATTTAGATTGTTCTTATTTGTAATATGATTAATAAAATTACCAATCCAATTATCTAATGCGGTTATACTTGAATGATATATATCAGAAGGATATAATGGTAAATGAGCATGATGAAAACTGATTTGTAGAAAATATGGATGTTCGATATTATCAGTAAAATTAATTGCGTTATCAAAATATAATTTATCGACTAGATTAAAATCGAGTTTTGTTTGTAAAATAATTTTATCATTTTGAAATATTGGACAATAACCATAATATGAATTATTATTAACAGAACCGGTTCCATCAATATCACTATAACAAACATCATGTGATAGAGGCATACCATAATAATAATTAAATCCGTGTTCCCATGGTGAATGACCATTATTTAATCCCAAATGCCATTTTCCAATAAATCCAGTTGTATAATTATTTTGACCTAAAATATTTGGAAATATAACATATGATTGATTTAATCCACCAATCATATATGGATCTAAAACACCCGGATATAATCCAAGTCTTCTAAAATATTGACCTGTTAACATTGAACCTCTTGAAGGTGTACATACAGAAGCAGGTGAATAATATTGATTAAAATAAAGACTCTTAGATGCTAATTTGTCAATATTTGGTGTTTGATATGGATTTCCATTAAAACTCAAATCTCCATATCCTAAATCATCCGCTAATAAGAAAATAATATTTGGTTGTTCTGTTTGTTTTGTTTGTATTGTCATACATAATAATAAAATATTTAATAATATTAACATTTTCAATTAATAAACTTTTTAATAGATAAACTATCATATACAAATATATTCAAATCAATTTTTATTTTGAAAAAAAATCTAGATATAAACAATATATAAACAATATATAAATTATCTAATTTAAATATGGAAAATTATAATTTTTTTGATAATCCACCCAATTTGTGTTTTCAAAAAAAAACAAAAATGAATGAAGTTTTTCAGACAGTTGAATCTAAATATAATAATGAAAAATATCCAATATTTGATAAAAATTTATATGGGAAAATATCATTAATAATCGGACGTAAAAAAGTTGGTAAAACTCAGTTAGCAAAAGAACTAACATATAGTTTAATTGAAAAAATGGCGGATTCAAATATAATTACTGATTATAATCGAATAATTATATTAACATTACATCAAAGCGAACATTACGATGAAATTGAGGATATTATTGATACAAACAAAACTAATTTCCAAATAATAAATTATTTTACACAATTAAGTGATAAAATAAAAGATCCAAATGAAGATTTTAGTAATTCATTGATAATTATTGAAGAGGATATTAATTTAGATGAAAAAAATAAAGATACACAAGATTTAAAAAACTTTTTTGATTATGCTAGTCATAAACAAATGTCAATAATTATTGTGCGTAATAATATAACATCTTTACCAACAATTATATCATCATTGATTGATTGTTTATTTATTTTTAGTGGTGCGATTTATGCTGATTTACAAAAAATTCATAGTAGATTTTTACCTGAAATTGGCTTTGGTAATTTTTATCATATATATCGTGAAATAATGAATCCAAATGATAATAGTATTTGTGTAATTAATCTACTTATTCCATATCGTATTAAAAAAGAATCTAGAAAAAAATGGAATATATTAGATTCATTTTATCGATATTATTTAAAAGAGGAAATATTTGATGATTCTTCAAATGATGAGTGTCAAAATGATTTAATTATTGATAATTTTGAAACAGAAAAACCATCTGGTCGTTGTTCAATTGGTATTAAACGTTCATGGAGAAATAATAGTAAAAGAAAAGGAAGTTATAGTAAAGTAAATAAATATAATATTAATCCAATTGATGATGGAACATCATATTTAAATTTTCAACCTATTGACAGTTCAGACAATTCAGATAATGATAATATTGATGTAAATAATAAATTATATAAAAATAAAGATGAAATTAAAGACCAAATTCGCATTAAATTAAATCAAATAAATGATTTGGTTAATGACATAAAAAATTTAATCCGTATTTAATAATTTATATATTTGGAATTTTAATTAATTTATTATCTTCACAATAAAGATATTTAAGTGAATTCGGAAGTTTTGGTAATTCACTTAAATTATTATTATAACAATTAATATAAACAACATTATAATAATTATTAATTTCTTCAAAATGTATATATATTATTTAATTATTTATAAAAAATTGAATTGATTTTCATAAATAAAATACTTATCATAATACAATATAGAGAATGAAAAGTAAACTTGAATTAAATAATGTAGTTGTAGAGGATAATAATTTACCTGAACTTCCAAAGAAAATTAATAAGACAAAACCAAAAATTTTAATTATTGAAGAAGAAGATACAAAAGATACTAAAAATGATAAACAACTTATAATAGATAAATTTATGAAAAATATAAAAGGAAAACCTATTCTAATTGAAAATACTAAACATTGTGGAAGAGAAGGTCATTGGTTAGAAACACAATTTGGAATTAGCCATAATGCTAAAAATGAACCTGATCTTTTAGGATATGAAATGAAAAAAAATTCTTCAAAAATAACATTTGGTGATTTTAGTGCGAGTGAATATTTATTTTCAAAAAAGAAAGAAACAATTGAAAATTTGAATAAGTGGGAAAAAGGTAAAAATAATATTACACGAGAAGATTATATAAAATATTTTGGAAGACCTAATCCATTAAAAAATAACAGATATTCTTGGTCTGGGAGTTGTGTTCCAACTTATGGAATTTGGAATCATTGTGGACAGATGTTAAAATTTAATGATAATTTAGACCTTTGTGTATATTATTCATTTGAAAATGATACACGGGAAGATAAAAATTCCTATCCAAAATTTATTCAAAATAATATAATAATAGCAATATGGGAAAAGAATAAATTAGAAAAACATATTAATAAAAAATTTAATAAAAAAGGTTTCTTTATATGTAAAAAAATAAATGATACATATGAAAAAATTTGCTTTGGTAAGCCATTTGACTTTAATTATTTTGTTGATAATATTAAAAATAAAAATATAATATTTGATAGTGGTATGTATCAAGGTAATTCAAGAAATTATTCCCAATTTAGAAGTACAGCAAATAATTTTTGGAATATTTTGATTACTGAAGAATATTAGATATATATTTACCAAGATGATAAGCAAATTTACACGCAACAGCATTACCGATTTGAATAATAATATCTTTTTTTGAACCTTCCAAAATATAATCATCTGGAAAAGTTTGAATTCTCTTAAGTTCTTGTATAGTTAATCTTCTTATTTCCGTATCGTTGTATTTAACAAGTGCGTCATACCCATCTTTCCAGTATCTTGCTGGAATTGTAAATGATGGTTTTTCAAAATCTAAAAATTGTGCTCCAAAACCTGTTCCGTTTTTCTTTGCTTTATTTTTTTTATTTTGAATACCCAATAATGCCTTTTCACTTAAATAATAACTTAAATCTATTTCACTTTTTGGTAATAGAATATTTTTTACAGGTATTCTATTTTCAATACTTAATATTGGTTCTGGTTCAGTTGGAATAATATTTAAATCTTTTCGAATACCAATTATAATTGTCCGTCTTCTATTTTGTGGAACTTCGAAATCACTCGCATAAAGTTTTGTCACTATACAATTATAATTTGTATTTAGTTGTGATAAAATTATATCAATAACTTTTTCATTTTTATCAGTTTTCATAGATAAAATACCAATTACATTTTCCATTATAAACGCCTTTGGATTAAAATAATTTATGTATTTTACATATTCCATAAATAATGAATTTCGTGGATCTTTTGTATCTCTTTTTCCAGCAATGGAAAATCCTTGACAAGGTGGTCCTCCTACTATTAAATCAACATTCTTATTTTCTTTATTATACATATCATTAAATTTTTCAGGTGGTAATTTTGTTAAATCTTCACATATTGCTTGGTGATGAAAATTCTTTTTATAACTATTAATTGCTTTATTCCAAACATCAATTCCAGCAATAATATTTAGTCCAGCATCAGTTAAGCCTTTACTCATTCCACCACATCCACAAAATAAATCTATTACATTGATTGATTTTAACTTGTCCTTCTTTTTTTTAGGAACAATTATAAATTCTTCTTCATCATTTTCAATAATTACATTATTAATAGTTTCAATATGATTTTCATTTTTTGTAGCGGTAATATTATTTATGAGTTCAATTAATTTACCTTTGTTTTCTGACTTACGCTTTTTAATTCCAAGTTCTTCACACTTCTTTAAAAGTTCTGTTTTTGATAATTTGGTTAAATCCATTTGTTTAATATTACAAAATGTATCACTACTAATATCAGTAATATTATTTAAATCAATTTTTTTATTATATAATAAAAAACTCATTATATATTTACTAAATATTTTATTTTTAAATTAATTAACAAATTAAATATTTATATTTTGACTATCATTAAATTTTAATTGATATTTGTTTGTATTCAAATGAGAATCCATCATAGATTTTACAAATACACCCAAAATAACAGCATTCACAATAATACTTACTATCGTGTTGATAATACACTTAATTAATTCTCCCAACGATAAAAATTTGAAGTAAATTAGGAAGTTCTGGTAATACACTTAATTGATTATAATGACAATAAAGTTCTATAAGTGAATTCGGAAGTTTTGGTAATTCACTTAAATTATTATTATAACAATTAATAACAACAACATTATCATAATTATTAATTTCATCAAACGAAAAGAAATAATATTCTTTATCAACATTTTGATATTTGATTGTGATTGTCATTCTAGAAATATTTATAATTAGCTTTTAAAAAAATCAATATATACAAAATAAAAAATCAATTTTTAATAAATATAAATAGATATAAAATGGAAATTAAATTCGAAATGGAAATTACAAATAAATATTTATATTTATGATTTTTAATTAATTTATTATTATAACAAATAAGTATTTGAAGTGAATTTGGAAGTTCTGATAATACTTATATAATTTTATAATTTAATATTGTATAGAATATAATTAGTAAATTTAGTAAATGAAAAATAAAATTGAAAATAATAAAAATAATATTTGACAAATATTAAAAATGACAGATAATAATTCTAGAGATATAAATATAAATCAAGAAAATGATATTAAAATTAAAGTTCAAAAAAAAAGAGAATTAGTTGAATTATTTTTAAATCAAATAACCGAAACCGAAAGAGATAATTATCATTTTATATCAAATATTTTTTCACCAGATGATCATTTCTTACATATTCAAGAAACATACGGATTTAATAAATGGTTAGAAAGTCAGAAACAATTATAATATCTAAATTAATATCTAAATAATAAAAATTGATTTAATTATTAATAAAAATATATGAATATGATAAATATAATTTTAAAAAGATGCAGAAGATGTATGATTTAGCGAATGGGTTGTGGAATCAAAATTCTGAAAGTTTGACAGGGTTATCGAATCCACAAATATTAGAAATTGCCCAAACACTTAATCAATTATTTAGACAAATTTCTAATCAAAAAACTGATTTTAGTAAAAAATTAAATTTACCTCAATTAGTTGTTGTTGGAACACAATCATCCGGAAAAAGTACAGTTTTAAATAGAATTCTATCAATGGATTTATTACCAATGGGAGGTAATATGGTAACCCGTGTTCCATTAAATCTTCATTTAATTAATTCACCACATAATGTAGATGATAAAAATAAATCAACAACAAAATTAATTTTTGGAGATTTTATTGAAGGAAATTTTACACCAACTAAAACAATTACATTTCAAGGAAAACCAACAGGAGAAAATATTTTAGATATTCAACATCAAATTGATAAAGAAACAGTTAAAAGAGCAGGTAAAACAATGAATATTAGTTCAAATGAAATACACATTCGAATTTATTCTCCAAATGTTCCAAATTTAACATTAATTGATTTGCCCGGATTAACAATGGTCGCATGTACTGACAGAGGACAACCAAAAGAAATTAAAGAAAATATTCGACAATTAATAGGTAGTTATATTAAATCAGAACAAAGTTTAATATTAGCAGTTATGGCTTCTCGTGTTGATTTAGAAACTGATTTAGCATTAGACTTAATTAAAGAATATGACCCTCATTTTCAAAGAACAATTGGTGTATTAACAAAAGTTGATTTAATGAATCCACAAACTGATGTATGTAATTATTTAACACATCAAATTTCCAAAGATTTACAATGTAGATATGGTTATTATGCTTTACGTAATCCAAGTACAAATGAAATTGAAAATGGTGTTGATGCTATAAAAGCAAAAGATATTGAAAGTAAGTTTTTTGAAAGTAATTTAGGTTATAATTCTTTAGATTTAGAATCAAAACAAAGATTAGGAATTAATAATTTAACAAATTCATTAAGTAAAATATTAGTTGATGCTGTGAAATTAGCACTTCCAAGTATTGTTAAAGATATTATTGATAATCAAATGTTGGTTCAAGAACAATTAAATGAATTAGGACAAGGAATACCAGATTCTGATCATGAAAAAATTGGATATTTACATGGATTAATTAATCATATTAATAATCAATTTATTAATTCACTTGAAAAAAGAGGAGCATCAATCAATGCTGGGAGAAGAATTAAAGATTTAATGATTTCATATAGACAAACAATTGCTAAAATTAATCCATTTTCAAATGGAACATCTGAATGGGAAAGAGAAATTAATCCAGATGGAACATCATTTAATAAGATTAAATATGATAAAGAATATTATATTAATTCAATTAAAAATTGTGAAGGTAATCATATGTCATTTCCATCACCACCAATTGAAGTTTTAGAACATTGTTTAAAGGATAAAGAAAAAGAGCCTATTAAAGAATTATTAGAACCATCATTAACATTATCAAAAAATATTTCAGTATTATTGTTAGAATTAATTAAAGAAATATTGGGAAAAGAAGAAATAGCAAGGTTTCCACAATTAAAAGATAGATTTCAAGATTTAGTTTTAAATCAACTTATTCTAGAATATCAAAATCAAGCAAATCAAGAAATAAAGAGACTTGTTAGTTTCGAGGAAAATTATATTTGGACTGATGAAATTGAATTCCACCAATATTTACAAGAATTTTTTAAAGAAAAACGTCTTATTGAAACAGACCATACTTTTATTCAAGGTTTATTATCAATTTATTATCAAAGTATTCAACGTAATTTTTCTTCATTAGTTCCAAAATCTATAATGTCATTATTAGTTAAAAATGTTGAAGATAATTTATGTGTTTGTCTTTTTAAAGAAATACAAAAAGAAGGTTTTTTAGATTGTCTTAAAGAAAGACCAGAACAAGAATCCAAACGACAAAAACTTAAAACACAATTAGACGGACTTAAAAAAGCTAGAACAATTCTAGAGAAATTATAAATATCTAATATAATTCTTTTTTTAAAAAGAATGTCTAGAATATTATCTAGAATTAAATATCAAAATGATTATAACGAATATATTAGGAAAATTTATTTCACATTTTTTATTAATATTTTTTTAAAAAGGTTGTCTAGAATGGAAATCAAAATTAAATATCGAAATGATCATTACAATTATTATTTTAATTTATTTGAAAAAATTAAAAAATATGATAATATTGTTTGCTTACATTGTCAAAATAATCTATTAACTTCATTACCAAAATTTCCTAATTCACTTCAACAACTTGATTGTTATAAAAATCTCTTAACTTCAATTATCTGAACTTCCTAATTCACTTCAAATTCTTTGGTGTAGTAATAATAAATATAAATATTTAAATATAATGATTTATTTGTAATTTTTATTTCGAATTTAATTTCCATTTTATATCTATTTATATTTATTAAAAATTGATTTTTCTGTTTGTATATATTGATTTTTAAAAAAACTAATTATAAATATTTCTAGAATGGTAATCATAATTAAATATTATAATGATGAGAAAGAATATTATTTTGGTCATTTTGAACAAATTAATGGTTATGGTAGTGTTGTTGTTGTTAATTGTTATGATAATAATTTAAGTGAATTACCAAAACTTCCTAATTCACTTATAGAACTTTGGTGTCATTTTAATCAATTAAGTGTATTACCTGAACTTCCTAATTCACTTCAAAAACTTTATTGTTATAAAAATCAATTAATTGTATTACCTGAACTTCCTAATTCACTTCAAAGACTTTGCTGTAGTAATAATAAATTAATTGTATTACCAGAACTTCCTAATTCACTTATAGAACTTCAATGTCATTTTAATCAATTAAGTGTATTACCTGA
>Ga0172376_10006124_pt1 | contig 13163 bp, 15 predicted proteins | sample Lak35m_FD_121114 | JGI IMG/M metagenome (GOLD analysis project Ga0172376, IMG submission 121114) | Freshwater microbial communities from Kabuno Bay, South-Kivu, Congo - kab_092012_35m | ecosystem: Environmental > Aquatic > Freshwater > Lake | place: Democratic Republic of the Congo: South-Kivu...
CGCCATGTTAATCCCGCTATGCTGTGCGCGTGAACGCCCCGTCTGCCCCGCCCCGCCGCATCGCGCACCTGGACATGGACGCGTTCTACGCGTCGGTGGAACTGCTGCGCTACCCGCAGCTCAAGGGCCTGCCCATGGTGATCGGCGGCGGGCGCCGGCGCGAGGCCGAGATGTTCGAGCGCCTGCGTGCAGCCTACCCCGAACGCGAATGGGGACCGGACACGCTGGACCGCATCCCGGTGGACTTTTTTCCGCGCCTCAAGGACTACACCGGGCGCGGTGTGGCCACCACCGCCACCTACGCGGCGCGGCAGTTCGGCGTCGGTTCGGCCATGGGGCTGATGAAGGCGGCCAAGCTCTGCCCCGACGCCATCCTGCTGCCGGTGGACTTCGAGGAGGTCAAGCGCCTCTCGCGCCTGTTCAAGCAGACCATCCTGGAGATCGCGCCGGTGATGCAGGACCGCGGCGTGGACGAGGTCTACATCGACTTCACCCACGTGCCCGGCGGCCAGCGCGAAGGCGGGCGCGTGCTGGCGCGGCTGATCCAGAAGTCCATCTTCCAGGCCACCGGCCTGACCTGCTCCATCGGCGTGGCGCCCAACAAGCTGCTGGCCAAGATGGCGAGCGAATTCCACAAGCCCAACGGCATCAGCATCGTGCAGCCCGAGGATCTGCAGACCCTGATCTGGCCCCTGCCCTGCCGCAAGATCAACGGCGTGGGGCCCAAGGCCGACGCGAAGCTGCAGAGCCACGGCATCCACACCATCGGCGAGCTGGCGGCGCGCGAGCCGCACTGGCTGATCGAGACCTTCGGCAGGAGCTACGGCGCCTGGCTGCACGACGCCGCCTGGGGCCGCGACGACCGGCCGCTGGAAACCGACAGCGAGCCGGTCAGCATGAGCCGTGAAACGACGTTTGACCGCGACCTGCACGCCGTGCGCGACCGGGCCGAGGCCGGCGCCATCCTGACGCGGCTGTGCGAGCAGGTGGCGGCCGACCTGCAGCGCAAGGGCTACACCGGCCGCACCATCGGCATCAAGATCACCTTCGACAACTTCGAGAAGGTCACGCGCGACACCACCATCGACGTGGCCACCGCCGATGCCGCGGTGATCCGCCGCCACGCCGGCCTGTGCCTCAAGCGGGTGGACCTGTCGCGGCGCTTTCGCCTGCTGGGGGTGCGGGTGGGCAAGCTCGTCAAGCCCGGGACAGAGGCCGACGCCGCACAGGGCTACAGTGAAAACCTTCCCACCCGATACCCGCGAGACAAGACCGATGAGCACACCGACCTGCTTTTCCCTGAACTGGATTGACGGCCACGTGGCCCACCTGGTGATGAACCGCCCCGAGCAGCTCAACACCATGCACCCCACGTTCTGGCGCGAGCTGGACGACATCGTCACCCAGCTGCACCGCGAAGGCCGCGCACGGGCGCTGGTGATCAGCTCCACCGGCAAGCACTTCAGTGCCGGTATGGCGCTGGAGACCTTTGCCGGCGCCATCCAGATGGACGACCAGAGCCCCGAAGGCCGGGCCGCCATCTTCGACCTGCTGACCGACATGCAGGCCACCTTCACCCGGATCGAGGCCCTGCGCTGCCCGGTGATCTTCGCCATCCAGGGCGGCTGCATCGGCGGCGCGGTGGACATGGTCACCTGCGGCTGCATCCGCTACGCCACGCAGGACGCGTTCTTCAACATCCAGGAAATCAACATCGGCATGGTGGCGGACGTGGGCACCTTGCAGCGCCTGCCCAAGCTGGTGCCGTTCGCCGTGGTCAAGGAAATGGCGTACACCGGCCGCCGCCTGCCGGCCGCCAGGGCGCTGGCCTACGGTCTGGTCAACGAAGTGTTCGACACGCCCGAAGCGATGCTGGCCGCCGCGCTGCAGTGCGCCAAAGAGATCGCCAGCAAACCGCCGATTGCCATCTGGGGCACCAAGCAGGCCGTGACCTACGCGCGCGACCACAGCGTGGAGGACAGCCTGCGCCAGATGGGCTGGCTGCAGGGCGCGATCTGGAGCAACACGCATGTGCGCGAGTCGATCGCCGCCATGAAGGACAAGCGCGCCGGACAGTTCCCCCCGCTCTCGCCGCTGCAGTCGTTCAAGGAACTGGGCTGAGCGCCCGGCCGCCGCGCCGCATCAGGGCCGCAGCACCCGCGGCACCGGGTTGAAGCGCAGGCGGAAGGCATCGGGCATGTCCGAGCCCAGCAGCGGCCGCAGGTAGAGGCGGAAGGCATCGGTCACGTCGGTGCCGCTGGCGCTGATGAACTCGTCTTCCATGGTGCGCGTCTTGCCCGCCACCGCCGCCAGCGGCAGCAGCTCGTAGTCGGCCGAATAAAAGCCGGTGCGCTTGATCGCCACCGAGCCGTCCACGCTGCCCCACATGGCGAACTGCACCGCCTTCTCGCCCACCTCGCGCGCTTCGCGCTGGTCCACATCGCTCACACAGCCAATGAAGCTGCGCTGCAGGTAGCCGAAGGTGTCGCCGCGCACCCGCTTGATGCCCAGGTTGCGCTTGATCTCCTCGCACAGCAGGTCGGCCAGGGCGCCGGTGCCCGAGAGCTGCACGTTGCCATGCGCGTCCTTCTCCACGTCCTGGGCCAGCCGGGTGATGATGGGCTGGCCCGAGGCGTCGTGGATGCCCTCGCTGACCGCGATCACGCAGCGGCCGTAGCGGTCGTACATGGCCTTCACGTCGGCCAGGAACTTCGGGATTTCGAACACCCGCTCGGGCACATAGATCAGGTGCGGGCCGTCGTCCGGAAACTTCTTGCCCAGCGCCGACGCCGCCGTCAGAAAGCCGGCGTGCCGCCCCATCACCACGCCCACGTACACGCCCGGCAGGGCCGCGTTGTCCAGGTTCGCCCCCGCAAAGGCCTGCGCCACGAAGCGCGCCGCCGACGGAAAGCCCGGTGTGTGGTCGTTGCCCACCAGATCGTTGTCGATGGTCTTGGGGATGTGGATGCTGCGCAGCGGGTAGCCGGCCTTGCGCGCCTCTTCGCTGACGATGCGCACCGTGTCCGACGAGTCGTTGCCGCCGATGTAGAAGAAGTGCTCGATTTCGTGTGCCTTGAGCACCTTGAAGATCTCCTGGCAGTAGGCCAGGTCGGGCTTGTCGCGTGTGGAGCCCAGGGCCGAGGCCGGCGTGCGCGCCACGGCTTCCAGGTTGTGGCTGGTCTCCTGCGTGAGGTCGACGAAGTTCTCGTCCACGATGCCGCGCACCCCGTGGCGTGCGCCGTAGATGCGTTGCACGTTCTGGAAGCGCCGCGCCTCCAGCGCCACGCCCACGAGGGACTGGTTGATGACCGCGGTGGGGCCGCCGCCCTGGGCGACGAGGATTTTTCCGGATGACATGACGGACTCCTGAAACATTTGGGTGGCAACACGGTCAATATAGCCCCGCCACAACCCGCGGTGCGACACTCTGACCCCTCATGAAAACCTTCCACAACCCTCACCACGCGCTGCACCAGGGGCGCGAAGAGATGTTCCGCGGCCGCATGGTGCCCTGCCACGAGGTGCCGGCGCGGCTGGACTTTGTGCTGGCCGAGCTGCAGCGCCGGCCGCTGGGCGAGCTGCTGGAGCCCGCCCTCATCGACACCGAGCTGGATGTGGCGATCGGCCGCGTGCACAGCGCGCGCTACACGCAGTTTCTGGCCGGCGCCTGGGACGAGTGGGTGGCGCTCGATCCGGCCAACGCGCAGCGCGATGCCCTGCCCTCGGTCTGGCCGCTGGGCAACGCCCACGCCTTCCGCACCGATGTGCTGCCGCACAACTTTGCGGCGCGCCTGGGCCTGTTCTCGTTCGATTCGGGCTCGCCCCTGATGGCCGGCACCTGGGCCGCGGCACGTGGCGGAGCGGCCTGCGCCGTCGAAGCGGCCTACGAGGTGCTGGGCGGCGCGCGCGCGGCCTTTGCCCTCACCCGCCCCCCCGGTCACCACGCCGGGGCAGATTTTTTTGGCGGCTACTGCTTTCTCAACAACGCCGCCATCGCCGCCCAGGCCCTGCGCCAGGGTGGCAAGCCGCGCGTGGCGGTGCTGGACGTGGACTACCACCACGGCAACGGCACGCAGACCATCTTCTACGAGCGTGCCGACGTGCTGACGGTCTCGATCCACGGCGATCCGATGACCGAGTACCCCTTCTTCCTGGGCCATGCCGACGAGCGCGGCGCGGGGGCCGGCGAAGGCTTCAACCTCAACCTGCCGCTGCCGCGCGGCACCGGCTTCGCCGCCTGGCGTGCCGCACTGGACCGCGCCCTGCAGGCGGTGGCCGACTTCGGTGCCCAGGCCCTGGTGGTGCCCATGGGCCTGGACACCTTCGAGGGCGATCCGATCTCGGGCTTCACCCTGCGCAGCGACGACTACTTCGCCGTGGGCGCCGCACTGGCCGACGCCGGCCTGCCCACGGTGTTCACCTTCGAAGGCGGCTATGCGGTGGATGCGGTGGGCACCAACGCGGTGAACCTGCTCGAAGGTTTTGAGCGCGCGGTCTGATCAGACCATCTTCCAGAAGATGTAGTCGGCCTGGTAGTTGACGATCTGCCGGGTGCCGGCCTTGCCCGCATCACAGGCCGTGGCCGGGGCGACACCACCCTGGGTGGCCACGCGCTGGATGTAGGTCACGCCCTGCATGGCGCCCATGCCCATGGCCGGATTGGCTTTCACCAGCTGCAGCGGGATGCTGCCGACCGCCGCGGGCGCCACGGCCAGCTGGGTGGCGGTCAGCTTCGAGCCGTCCAGGCCCTCCCACGTAGCGGGCGGGCCGTAGTACCGGCCCACTGGCTGGCCCATGCGGTCCAGCAGCTTGGCATCGGGGCCGACGAACACCCACTCGTGGCCGGCCATGTCTTTCCTGGCGCGGCATTCGTAGGTGATCTGGCCCACACCGACCGTTTCGAGGACGACCCGGTGGCCGGCCGGCACCTGCACGGCAGCGGGCAGGCTGGCCTGCGAGAAGGGCATGGCCGGGGCTGACATCTGGGATGCGCAGGCCGTCAGGGCCAGCACGGCAGAGAGGGTCAGGGTGGCTTTGAAGAACATGGGAAGCACTCCTTTTGCGGTGATCAGGCCGGGCGCTCAGGCGCCGAACGACAGCGCGCCAGCGGGCAGCGGGCGGCCCAGCGCACCGGTCAGCACCGTGAAGTGCATGGTTTCGTCGGCGGCCAGGCGTGCCGCCACCTTGGCCAGCTCGCGGTCGGTCATGGCGGGGATCACGCTCAGGTAGGCATTGGTCGCGCCCAGCTCCAGGCGCGCGGCCAGGTCCAGCACGTCACCCTGGTTCTTCAGCGCGGCAGCGTTCAGGGCCTTGGCGTAGTCGGCCAGCCTCATCTCGGCCACCGGCTTGCCGCCGAGCTTCTGGATGGTGGCGATCAGTGCATCCCGGTGCACCTTATGGTGCCCCTGGAACTGCACCGCCACGTCCAGCACCGGCTTTTGCAGCAGGCCGCTGCCGGCACCGAGCTGGTAGGCGTTGATGGCTTCGTGCTCCAGCCCCAGCGCCACGTTGAGGATGTCGACGTCTTTGGCAGGGTTGCTCTTGTGGTTGGCGGCCAGTGCTTCCCGGCCAGCGAGCAAGGCCAGTGCGGCAGCCGAGAGCGTGGCGCCACGGCCCAGGAAGCGGCGGCGGTCGGTGGTGGACGGGGTCTGTGATGCGGTGATCGGGTTCATTCGGGTCTCCAGAGGGTGACGTTGGGGGGAACAGTGAAGGACCGGCCATGGGCTCGTGTCGGACTGGGTACGCAGGCCGGTGCCACAGCGGATGCAAATGACCATGACAAAGAAGTGGTGATCACGGCTTCTGCATCCAGACGGCGCGGCGCTGCGTAGTGGGGAAGCCAGGTCATCTGGTGAACCTTCCAACGCGAACCCTTCCATGCAACAGAACCCTACACGCTTTTGCCCGACCTCACGGGCCCTGACCGCCACGGCGCTGGCCGCGGCCTGCCTGGGCCTGGCGCCCGCACACGCCGACACCGGCAAACTGCTGCTGACCGGCGGCGTCTCCACCATCGAAGGTGCGGCCGGCGGCGGCCTGAGCCCCTGGGCCGTGATCGGCGGCCCGGGCGCCGAGGGCCAGACCGGTGTGGCTGCCTACGCCAGCCGTGCCGTCACGCGGGACTACGCGCTGACCGGCGTCGGTGCCACCGTGGGCTTGAACGACCGGGTGGAGCTGTCCTTCGGCCATCAGGACTTCACCACCGGCATCACCGGCACCGCGCTCGGACTGCCGGGGCTGCGGCTCCGGCAGGACATCTTCGGGGCCAAGGTCCGCCTGGCCGGCGACGCCATCGTCGACAGCGACCGCCTGATGCCGCAGATCGCGGTGGGCGTGCAGCACAAGCGGCTGGGCTCGACGGGCCTGGACGGCACCTTGAACGCCCTCGGCGCGGACCGCAGTGGCACCGATGTGTACCTGAGCGCCACCAAGCTGTTTCTCGCCCAGGGCCTCCTGGTCAACGGCACCCTGCGCGCCACCCGCGCCAACCAGGGCGGCCTGCTCGGCCATGGTGCCACCCTGGGCGGTGCCGATGACGGCTACGAGCTGATGCCCGAGCTGTCGGTGGCCTGGCTGCTGCGCAAGAACCTGGCCGTGGGCTTCGAATACCGCGCCATGCCCAACAAGCTGCAGCGCGCGGGTGCGGCCGCCGGCCTGGGCGACGGCCTGCGTGCCGACGACTGGATGGATGTGTTTGTGGCCTGGGCGCCGAGCAAGCACCTGTCGCTCACCGCCGCCTGGGTCAACCTGGGCCGCGTGGTGCCGGCCACCACCGGCGGGCGACAGCAGACCGGTGCCTACCTCTCCGCGCAGGTGGCCTTCTGAGCCGCACACCGCTCCTGGCACCCGCCTCCCTCAAACCCCACGCCATCTTCAACATGAAACACCTCGTCACCGCCACCGCCCTCACCCTGCTGGCCATGGCCAGCGGCCATGCCATCGCCCAGACCCTGGCCACACCGCAGCCGTCGGCCGCCTCGGCCTACCCAGTGGCCCCTGCACCCGACCTGTTCGATGCGCTGGGCCGGCAGGCCGGCATCCGCACGCTGATGGACGACTTCGCCCTGCGCCTGAAGGCCGATGCACGCATCGGCCAACAGTTCCAGGACACCAACCTCACGCAACTGGCCAGCCAGCTGACCGACCAGGTCTGCCAGCTCGCCGGCGGCCCCTGCGTGTACAAGGGGCCCGACATGAAAGAGGCCCATGCCAACATGGACGTCACCCGAGCCCACTTCAACGCCCTGGTGGAGGTGCTGCAACAGAGCCTGGACGCCCGCGGTGTGCCGTTCCACCGGCAAAACCAGCTGCTGGCCCTGCTGGCACCGATGCACCGTGACGTGGTGAACACGCGATGAGCGCCCGCGCCTTCTCCCTTCACGGCGCGGCGGCCTTGCTGGCGCTGTGTGCGGCCACGGCGCAGGCAGGCACGCTGCAGATCACGGTGACCGACCGCCAAGGCCAACCCCTGCCCGACGCGGTGGTGGTGGTCGAACCGGCCGGCGGCGCCCGCGGCCAGGCGCCGGTGCCGGTGCAGACCACCATCGCACAACACAAGATGCAGTTCGTGCCGGCGGTGACGGTGGTGCCGGTGGGGTCACGCGTGCGCTTCACCAACCAGGACGGCTGGGATCACCATGTGCGCGGCCTGCCGGCCGGCACCGCAGGTCTCACCACCGCCCCTGGCAAAGGTTTCGAGCTGCGCCTGGCCGGGCTGGTGGAGGGCCGACCGCCATCCAGCACCGAGGTGATGATGGCGCAGGCGGGCCCCCTGCAACTGGGCTGCCACATGCACAGCTCCATGCGCGGCTTCGTCTACGTGGCCGACACGCCCTGGGTCGTCAAAACCGACGCACAGGGTGTGGCCACCCTCAGCGATGTGCCCGAAGGCGCTGCGAAGGTGCGGGTATGGCACCCGGACCAGGTGGTGGAAGGCAGCCCCGTACCGGTGCAGGTGCAGGCGGTTTCAGCCGTGACCCTGCCGACGCAGGTGGTGCCACGGCGGCGGCGGCTCTGATGGTTTGGCGCAGCCCCTGGCAAAGGCCGGCTTCAGCGCAGGCGGCGACGGTGCACCACAATGCGTCCATGCCAGATGAACCCGACGCACGCCTCATCGTCCTCATCGACCGGGTGGCCGCTCGCGACGAAGCCGCCCTCAAGTCGCTGTACGACCACACCGCCGGCAAGCTGTTTGGTCTGGCCCTGCGGGTGACCGGCCGCCGGGAATGGGCCGAGGACGCTTTGCAGGAGACCTTTCTGCAGGTCTGGAAAACCGCCGCCGATTACCGGGCCAGCCTGAGTCCACCCATGGCCTGGCTGGGCCTGATCGTGCGCAGCCGCGCGCTCGACCAGCTGCGCCGACACAAGGCCGAACGTGAACACCTCAGCGACGAACTCGACGACGTGCTGGCCGACACGCTGGAAGGCGACAGCGCCAACCCCATGGACACCAGCCTGGCCAGCCAGCAGGCCTGGGCCCTGCACCAGTGCCTGACACGGCTCGAAAACAAGCAGCGTGAAGTGGTCAGCCTGGCCTATCTGCGCGACCTCAGCCATGGTGAACTGGCGCAGCAGCTGAAGCTGCCGCTGGGCACGGTCAAGAGCTGGATCCGCCGAGGTCTGGACCAGCTGCGCGCCTGCATGGCAAGGTTTGCGTGAACACCCCCCGCGCCGCTTCGCGTCACCCCCCTCCTGGAGGGCGGCACCTGAGGCCCGGCAGAGCCGGTTCCTCGGTGCCCCTGGGTGGCGTTGCTGCACGCGTTGCGGGCCTTGCTCCGCAAGCCGTTTTTCCTGAAGCCTGAGCATGGACATCCACCGCCATCCCGAATTGCTGGACCGCCTGGCCGCCGCCTACGCCCTGGGCACGCTGCGCGGCGGCGCACGGCGCCGCTTTGAAACCCTGGCGCGCGAGCGGGCACCGGTGCGCGCCGCCGCCCTGGTGTGGCAAAGCCGCCTGGTCAGCGTGAACGAGCTGCAGGCACCCGTACAGCCGCCAGCCGCGGTGTGGACCCGCATCGAAAACCTCGTGCGTGCCGAGCGCGAACAACTGGCCCAGGTGGCCGCGCGCGCAGCGCCCTTGCCCGCGCACGGCGGCTGGCTGCGCAGCCTCGCCCTGTGGCGCGGCACCACCGCTGCTGGTGCGCTGGCCACTGTGCTGGCTGTGGTCACCGCGGTCGGCCTGCGCGAGGACATGGGGGCGCAGATCGTCGCACTCCAAGCCCGCCTGGAAGCGGCACCACAGATCGAATACGTCGCCGTGCTCAACGACGACCAGGCCAGCGCGGCCATGCTGGTGACCTTCGACCCCAAGAGCCAGCGCCTGACCCTGCAACGCGTGGGCGGCTACCAGGAAGCTGCCGACAAATCGCTGCAGCTCTGGGCCCTGCCCCCCGGTGCGGCGCCGCGATCGCTGGGCGTGCTGAACCAGGACAGGCTGCTGCAGCTGGCTGCCGACCAGCAGGCCGTGGGCGGCGTCCCCGCCCTGGCCATCAGCCTGGAGCCCCTGGGTGGCGTGCCCAGCGAGCGTGGGCCCACGGGGCCGGTGCTGTTCAAGGGTGCGCTCATCCAGAAAATGCTCTGACCCGCGGCGCGACCCAGCCCCACTGACAAAAAAATAGTCACAAAGTGGTGTTCAAACCCGAAAACAATAGACAAAACGGGTTACATGAATACAATGAAACAGCACGCTTTGTAACGCCTTGGATTTGCAGGCCGTGCAACCCATCCACTTTTCGGGAGTTTTTCATGCGTACCCTCGACCAACAGGAAATGCAGCAAGTCGCTGGCGGCTTTTTCTTCTGCCTGCCCAAGATCACCCTGCCCAAGCTGAGCTTCTGCCTGCCCAAGATCACGCTGCCCAAGTGCGAGCCGGTCAAGCCGCCGGTGTGCGAACCCAAGCCCCCGGTCTGCCAGCCCAAGCCCAAGACCTGCTGATAAAAAGGGCTTGAACGGACGCCGCCAAGCGCGGTGGTTCTTCAAGACAAAAGGCCTGGGTCGTCGATCCAGGCCTTTTTTTCATCCCGCTGCGCGCGCCGTTACTGCCGCGCGGTGCGCACGTTGGCCGGTGGTTGCTGCGGGTGGCTGGTGCGCCAGGGATTGATGTCCAGGCCGCCGCGGCGGGTGTAGCGCGCATAGACCATGAGTTTGGTGGGCTTGCAGCGGGTCATCACGTCCATGTAGATGCGCTCGACGCACTGCTCGTGGAATTCGTTGTGGTTGCGAAAGCTCACGATGTACTGCAGCAGGCCCGCCTGGTCGATCTGCGGCCCGCTGTAGGCGATCTGCACACTGCCCCAGTCGGGCTGACCGGTCACCAAGCAGTTGCTCTTGAGCAGGTGGCTGGTCAGGGTCTCGGTCACCGGCTGCTCGTGCAGTGCCGCGCTCAGCAATTCGGGCGCGGGCTGGTACCGGGTGCACTCCACGTCCAGCCGGTCGATGCACAGGCCGCCGAGTTCCTGGACCGGCTCACGGTCAAAGGCCTCGGGCAGCACCAGCCGAACACCCGCGCCAGCCATGACCGTGCCGCCGTGCCAGATGGCGGCACTGACGTCGGACCGGATGCGCTCGCGCACCGCATCGGCCGATTCGAACACCGTGTTGTTGAAGCTGTTGAGATACAGCTTGAGGGACTTGCTCTCAACGATGTGGGTGCTCTCGCACGGGATGGTGATGTGCGCCAGCGCCACCTGCGGTTTGCCCTTGGGGTTGAGCCAGCTCAGCTCGAAGGCGGTCCAGAGGTCGGCCCCCAGGAACGGAATGCTGCCGCCAATGCCGATCTCGCGCCGCTTGGTCTCGCGCGGCAGCGGGAAGAGCAGGGACGCGTCGTAACGGTCGGCGTAAGCGGACGCCTTGCCCAGCTGGGAATGTTCAGGGGTGTTCATGTGAATTCGCTTTCGCGCAACCATTTGGTCGCGATCCATTTGTCGCCCTCGAGCACCGGCGCCCCGCCGTGCAGGGTGCGGGTGGCGGGCGAGGGCCGGTCGTAGCTGAAAAACACCGCATGGCCACGCTGGGGCATCACCTCCAGCCCCGCGTCGGGAAAGGTGGTGCCACCGCCGCGCGCCGGGTCGTTGAGGTACATCACCAGCGTACCCACCCGCTGCCCGCCCCGGCGCAGGATGGTGGGTGTGCCGGGTTCGGCGGGGTCGAAATAGTCGTAGTGCGGCTTGTACTCGGCGCCGGGCCGGTAGTGCAGCACCTGCATGCCCTCGCCGTTCTCCACCGGCCAGTTCAGCAGTGCGGCGATGCGCGCCTCGATGCGCTGCACCAGCGGCGACTCGCCGCGGTTGAAGAACATGCCGTCGCTGGTGCGGTCGGGGTTGAGCTCTTCGCCGCCGGTGCGCGTCTGCACCGTGAGCGATCGCGCCAGGCGCGGCCGGGCCGCCTCGATGAGCGCCTCGCATTCGGCTGCGTCCAGAAAATCACCCAGCACCACCACCCGCGGCTGGCCCAGGCAGGCCAGCACCCGCACGGTGCGGTCGGGCAGGCGGATTTCGCGCGGCGAGCGCTCCAGGTCCACATACGGCAGCCGGCCAGCGGGGGCGTTGCCCGCGGCGCCCGGCGCGCGCGCCGCCTGCAGCGACAGGGCCACCACCTGGCGCGCGACCGCCTCGTCCCAGCCGGCCTGCTGCAGCGCCGTGTGCACGACCTCATGCGCCAGACCGTCGTCCAGCTGCGCCTGCACCCATTGGCGCAGCTCAGGGGTGATGACCTGACCCATGACAGATACCCCGGCCGGTCAGGCCTTCTCGTCGCGGCGGAACACCAGCCGGTCGGTCTCGGACGCGGCGGGCACGAAACGGTAACCGGCTTCGGCAAAGTCGCGCAGCTGCTCGACCCGGCTGACGCGGTGCTTGACGGCAAACCGCACCATCAGGCCGCGCGCCCGCTTGGCCATGAAGCTCACCACCTTGTACGCATCGCCCTTGCGTTCCTCGAACACACAGGTGACCACACGCGGCGCCAGCACTTTGCGGTCCACCACCTTGAAATACTCTTCGCTGGCCAGGTTGACCACCACCGGTGTCACCTCGGCCCTGGCCCGTTCGTTGAGGTACTGGGCCACCTGGGCACCCCAGAACTGGTAGAGGTTCTTGCCTTTGGGGGTGACCAGGCGCGTGCCCATCTCCAGCCGGTAGGGCTGCATCAGGTCCAGCGGGCGCAGCACGCCGTACAGGCCGCTGAGGATGCACAGGTGCTGCTGCAGCCAGTCCAGCTCGGCAGCGTCCAGGGTCTTCGCGTCCAGGCCACCGTACACGTCGCCGTCAAAGGCCAGCACCGCTTGCTTGGCGTTCTTGGCGGTGAACTTCGGCCGCCAGGCCTGGTAACGCGCCACGTTCAGGCCGGACAGCTGGTCCGACAGATCCATCAGTTCGGCGATCTGCTGCGGCGACTTCTCGCGCAGCACGTCGATCAGCTCGCTGGCCTGCGGCACGAACAGCGGCTGCGTGTGGGTGGACACATGGGGCAGCGTCTCGTAATCGAGCGCCTTGGCCGGGGACAATAGAAACAACATGCTGCAGATCCTTTACCGCGACGATTATCTGGCAGCGGTCAACAAACCGCCCGGCCTGCTGGTGCATCGCACCGGTCTGGACGCGGGTGAAACCCGCTTCGCGCTGCAGCTGCTGCGCGACCAGCTGGGCCAGCCCGTCTGGCCGGTGCACCGGCTGGACAAGGGCACCAGCGGCGTGCTGCTGTTCGCGCTGGGTGCGCCGACGGCGAGCCTGCTCGGCCGGCGCTTCGAATCGGGCGAGGGCCTGCGCAAGACCTACCGCGCCGTGGTGCGCGGCTGGCCCGCCGACGAGGGCCTGATCGATCACCCGCTGCGGCGCATGCCCGACGACATGCGCACCGAACGCGAAGAAGTGCAGGACGCCGTGACCCGCTTTCGCACCCTGGCGCGCTACGAACTGCCCCTCCCCCACGGAGGCTTCCCCACCACCCGCTGCGCCCTGCTCGAACTGCAACCGCTGACCGGCCGGCGCCACCAGCTGCGCCGGCACTGCAAGCACATCGCCCACCCCCTCATCGGCGACGCTACGCACGGCAAGGGGCCGCTCAACCGCGCGCTGGCCGCGTTCCTGGGCGAGCAGCGGCTGTGGCTGCACGCGGCGCGGCTGGAACTGGACCATCCGGTCACCGGGCAGGCCCTGGCACTGCAG
>Ga0172376_10006127_pt1 | contig 13161 bp, 11 predicted proteins | sample Lak35m_FD_121114 | JGI IMG/M metagenome (GOLD analysis project Ga0172376, IMG submission 121114) | Freshwater microbial communities from Kabuno Bay, South-Kivu, Congo - kab_092012_35m | ecosystem: Environmental > Aquatic > Freshwater > Lake | place: Democratic Republic of the Congo: South-Kivu...
GCGGCGCTCATCGAAGCGAAGGTAACCAAGTTGGGTGCGAATGGCGTCCTGTAGGCCGGCTTCAGTTTTCAGGTATGTCACCTGGTCTTGCAGGTTCTCGATGACGTCTTCGTATTGTGCGAATTCAATTTCTTTTTGTGCGATGAGATTGCGCTGATTGATATACGAGCGAACCGGAAACACCGACATAGAAACGACGAGTGCAACGATGACGGCAATGGCGAGGGGGGTGCTGGCCAAACGGAGTTTGCGACTGCGAACGAGTCGAATCTCGGTGGTTGCCATCCCTCTATTCTGGCCTTCAGCGATGACTGAATTGCGTCATCTCTGTTGTTTGGCTGGTTACTTGCGTGGTGCGAGAGCGTCCCTGCCCATGAATTGGGCTTTCGATCCAAGCTCGTGTTCGATCCGGAGTAGTTGGTTGTATTTAGCGACACGGTCACTGCGTGCTGGAGCACCAGTTTTAATCTGACCGCAGTTCGTTGCCACTGCAAGGTCGGCAATGGTGGAGTCTTCGGTTTCTCCGCTGCGATGACTCATCACGCTGGTGTAATTGTTGCTGGTCGCAAGAGCAATGGTGTTCAACGTTTCGGTCAAGGTTCCAATTTGGTTCACCTTCACCAACACGCTGTTAGCAACATGTTCGGTGATGCCGCGTTGCAGGCGCGAGACATTGGTGACGAACAGGTCGTCGCCAACAAGTTGAATCTTGTTGCCAAGTTTTTGGGTGAGTGTTGACCATCCGGCCCAGTCGTCTTCGGCCATTCCATCTTCAATGGACACGATTGGGTATTTGCTTGCAAGCATGTCCCACCACGATGCGAGTTCATCGCTGGTCAATACTTTTCCTTCTCCTGAAAGGTGGTACTTGCCGTCTTTGAACAACTCGCTCATCGCTGGGTCGAGTGCGATGGAAATGTCCTTTCCAGGAGTGAAGCCTGCTTTCTCAATTGCTTCCACCAAGATTGCAATCGCTTCTTCGTTGCTTGCGAGGTTTGGTGCGAATCCACCCTCGTCGCCAACTGCAGTTGCCATCTTGCGCTTATGCAAGATTGATTTCAACGTGTGGTAGGTCTCTACGCCCCAGCGCAACGCTTCAGAAAACGATGATGCGCCAATTGGCATAACCATGAACTCTTGCAAGTCCACGTTGTTATCGGCATGAGCGCCGCCATTCAATACGTTCAACATCGGAACCGGCAATACGCATGCAGAGTCGCCGCCAATTGACTTGTACAACGGCAGTCCGCGTTCATTGGCCACAGCGTGGGCGTTAGCAAGGCTTGCCCCAAGAATGGCGTTCGCGCCTAGTTTCGATTTATTCGGAGTGCCATCCAGAGACAGCATCAATTCGTCAACTGCTTGCTGGCTTGATGCGTCTGCACCAACTAACGCAGTGGCGATTGGTCCGTTCACATTGCCGACAGCATGTTGCACGCCCTTGCCCAAGTAGCGAGTGCCACCGTCGCGAAGCTCAACAGCTTCATGTTCACCAGTAGACGCACCTGACGGAACAATTGCTCGTCCGCGCGCACCAGATTGCAAAGTGACTTCAACTTCAACGGTTGGATTTCCACGCGAGTCCAAAACTTCGCAGCCAACTACTTGCTTGATTGTGCTCATGACTACACGCTAGTCAGCGCACGAATTCACGTTCACTTCCGTGCTTTGGCCTCATCCCACAGTGCGTCAAGCGTGGCAAGGTCGACAGCGTGCAAGTCAATGTTGCGCTCAAGCGCGAGTGCCTCAACGTGTTCAAAACGAGCGCGGAACTTGTCGCTGGCAACCCGCAACGCGGTCTCGGCATCATGGCCCAAATGGCGAGACAAATTAACCACGCTGAATAATAAATCGCCAAGCTCCATGCGCACTGCTTCTGGGTCGGCTTGTTGACTTATGGCGTCACGAATTTCGGCTGACTCTTCACGGATCTTGTCAAAAGCGCCATCGGCATTTGGCCAATCGAACCCAACATCTGCGGCACGTTTTTGTAACTTTGTTGCATACGACAGTGAAGGTGCTGCTTTGGCAACACCGCTGAACACAGAATCGGACTTCGCTTCATTGGACAGTCGTTCTTGGCGCTTCACTTCTTCCCATGTGCTCACCACATCGTTTGCGCTGCTAGCAACGGCATCACCGAACACGTGTGGGTGTCGGCGCACCAACTTGTCGTGAATGGAGCGCGCAACGTCGGCAAGTGTGAATCTGCCTTCTTGCTCGGCAATCGTGGCATGAAACTCCACTTGATACAACAGGTCGCCAAGTTCTTCAATGAGCGCATCATCGGTAGTTGGATTTTCGGCATCAAGTTCATTGATGGCGTCAACGACTTCGTACGTTTCTTCAAGCAGGTGCTTGATGAGCGACTGGTGCGTTTGCTCTATGTCCCACGGGCACTGCTCACGCAGTGTGCGCGCAAGCTGGTGAAGCTTCACCATTTCTCCAGCAATCGGTTGAGCAAGTTGAGGTATGTACAGCGTGGTGAGGTGATCGGCTGGAAGCACACGATCAAGTTGCTGCCATGTGGTGTGTTCTACTCGTTGATCGGGAAGTCCAAGGTGGTGAAGCAGAACAACCGGCTCGTCGCCAACTGCTTCATCGAATGACAACTTGACGTCAGAGAGCACCCAGTCGGCGTGCACTTGAGCAACAAGCAGAGGCCCGCGCTCATTGGCTGCTTCTGCTGCAAAACGATGGCCATCAATCAATCGAACTCCTGCATTTACAGGGTCGATGCCGAGTGCTTCCCATGCAAGATCGAGAAAACTCATGGCTGGCAGAACGTGAACTTCAATTCGTGTGTCTGCGCGAAGTTGCGTCACGCTTGTTTCAAGAAGCAACGGTGAGCCTGGCACCGCGTACAGCACCTCGCCATGTTTGTTTGCGGCGGCAATGAGAGTTTCAGTTATTGCCGCATAGACATCGTCGAATGTTGGCAGAGTTTCGTACAGGTGATCAAAGCTCTGTGCGGTAGGAAGTAAATCTGCAGTGGGGTGTTTCCTAGTGCGAACGAATTGATGCGGAATAGATGCAATTGCTTGCAGCGTTGCTTCAGTAACCGTGTTGCGCGGGCCTGGCCCTAAACCAACAATGACGACGCGACCAACCGAAGTGCGATTGTTCATGTCGTTTGCAATCTACAGGTCGATGATTTTTCCGGTTGCTGTGTCCCAGCGACCGTACTGAGACGCAATGGTTACATCACGCGTTGCAAGTACACCTGACATCAATAACATTCCCGGAGACTTTGACATCATGAGTGCAAGCGATGCCTTGATGTCGGCGAATGGGCGAATCATGATGACGTGGTAGCCAAAGCTTGACTTCACAGGACCAGTTGGAACACCAACTGCTGCAGAGAGCGCACCAGCGGTAAACGCTGAATCAAATTGTGATTGGTAGTCGGAAAGGGCAATGCAATCGCCGTCTGCAGAGCCAAGGATGCCACCCGTCGTTGCAGCATTTGGTTCAGTGCTGTACTCGCCAGCAAGTTTCTTGAAGTCGCCGCCGTCGTTCAGTTTTGCAATGACTTCTGTTGCAATAGCTTCATCTTCTACCAAGATGTGTTGAGCACACATCACGCCGACTGATGCAGGTGCTTTGTTGTACATCTTTTCAAGGTCTGCTTCGGAAGGTGCCTTCACTCGGGTGAGTGCGAGATCTCCGCTGTTCAGCCCGATGATGAGGTCTTTCAATTCTTGTCCCAACGTGTCATAACCGGCATCTTGTGAAATCTGGTCAATCACCGCTTTGGTGTCTGCATCGGTAACAGTCACGTTGTACTCGGCGAGTACGAGCTTGGTCGCTTCACCGCGAACGATGGCAGCAAGTACCGAGCGCACCGCGTCCATTGGTACAACGCCGTTTTCGAGCTCAATCTGACCTGCATCAGAAAGCTGAGAAAGTGCAGTTTCAAGTGTTGTTTTTGCAATTGCAGAACCGTCAACTGAGGCAGCATCGTTTTTTGAACTTGCACCGCAGCTTGCGAGAGAAATCATCGCAACGCTTGCAATGGCGAGTGAACGAACAGACTTACGGGAGGTGCGTGACATTTGGTAAAGCCTAGTTGTCGTCAAAGAGTTCCTGCAGGAACGACACCAAATAGTCAATTGAATTACCGGCCGTTCCAGCGTCTGCTTGTTTGCCTTGTGGGGCGCGGGGCAGCGTGACACTGAGTTGTTTGGTCTGCTCATTCCATTCGCTGCTCTTTGCAATTCGAGTCAAACGCATTTGTTGGCTTGCCTTCAGCGAAACAGGCAGTAAACGAGCTCTGCCGTCAGCAACAACGAGTTCGCGCAGACCAACTCGATGACATTGCGCTCGCAACTCTCCAACGCGAATAAGTGCAAGTGCTGCTTCGGGAAGTGGGCCGTAGCGGTCAATCCATTCATCGCGAATATCGGCAACATCTGACTGTGTGGTGACTGCAGCAAGTCTGCGGTATGCATCAAGGCGAGACTCTTCCTTCGACACATAGTCAGTAGGCAAGTACGCATTGGTGGCAACGTCGAGCTTGAGTTCCGGAACAATTGGCGGAACGTCTTCACCCTTCATCTCCGAAACTGCTTCCGTTACTAGCTGGCAGTACAGGTCGTAACCAACGGCTGCGATGTGACCGCTTTGCGCTTCTCCCAACATATTTCCCGCACCACGAATCTCTAAGTCGCGCATGGCAATTTTAAAACCGCTTCCTAATTCGGTTGCTTCACCGATGGTCTTCAAGCGCTCGTATGCGTCTTCAGACAACACTTTGTCGCGCAGATGAAACAGATAGGCATACGCTCGTGAACCACTGCGACCCACGCGTCCACGAATCTGATGTAACTGTCCAAGCCCGAGTAGGTCGGCACGTTCAACTACCAGTGTGTTTACGGTTGGCATGTCGATGCCACTTTCGATGATGGTGGTGCACACCAAAACGTCAAACTTTCCCTCCCAGAAATCAAGAACGATTTGCTCAAGTCGGCCCTCGTCCATTTGGCCGTGCGCAACTGCTATGCGTGCTTCTGGAACTAGTTCGCGAAGCTCTTGTGCTCGCTGTTCAATGCTTTGCACACGATTGTGCACCCAGAACACTTGGCCATCGCGCAGAAGCTCACGGCGAATTGCTTCTGAGGAAACACGCTCGTCGTCTTCACCAACAAATGTGAGAATCGGTTGGCGGTCGGCGGGTGGCGTTTGCAGCAGCGACATGTCGCGAATTCCGACAAGACTCATTTCGAGTGTGCGGGGAATAGGTGTTGCGGTCAACGTGAGTACGTCCACGTTTGTTTTCAACTTCTTCATCATTTCCTTGTGCGTTACCCCGAACCGTTGCTCTTCGTCGACAACAAGTAGTCCGAGATCTTTGAACTTCACGCCTTCTTGCAACAAGCGATGCGTGCCAATCACGCAGTCAACATCGCCACTGGCAACTCCTGCAAGAACCTTTTTCGCTTGTGAGTTAGTGAGAAAGCGCGACAGCGACTCGACACGAATCGGATATCCGCGGAAGCGTTCAGCAAACGTGTTCGCATGTTGCGAAGCAAGCAACGTGGTTGGCACGAGTACAGCAACTTGCTTGCCGTCTTGAATTGCCTTGAATGCGGCGCGTACGGCAACTTCGGTTTTTCCAAAGCCAACATCGCCACAGACCAAGCGGTCCATCGGAACATTGCGCTCCATGTCGCCCTTCACCGATTCAATTGCTTCGCGCTGGTCTGGTGTTTCAACGAAGGGGAATGCGCCTTCCATTTCGTGTTGCCACGGTGTGTCCTCGCTGAATGCATGACCTACCGCGTTCACTCGGCGCTGGTACAGCACCACAAGTTCTTGGGCGATTTCGCGAACTGCAGAACGTACGCGCTGCTTTGCGCGCGCGAAGTCGCTTCCACCAAGTCGATGCAGCGTTGGCGAGTCTCCGCCGATGTATTGACGAACTGCATCAATGTGATCGGTTGGTACGTACAGCTTGTCACCTTCTTTGTATGCAAGAAGGAGGTAGTCGCGCTCGGAGCCACCAATCGTGCGCTTCACCATTCCTTCGTATTTTCCTACGCCGTGATAATGGTGAACGACGTAGTCGCCTGGTTTTAGGTCTTGAAACACCGAAGTGGTGTCGCGCTTGCGTGCGCGTGGCTGGCGGTGCGTGCGACGTCGACCCGTGAGGTCGGTTTCTGCAATGACGGCAAGCTTCACCTGCGGCAAGGAATAGCCGTGATGCAGCGGAGCAACAACTACATACGTGCCGGGCTTGCTGAGGTCTGCTTCATTGCTCGCACTGAGATCGCGAACGATCACGCCATTCTGCGTGAATACTTCGATTAGTCGCTGTGCCGAACCTTCACCCTCGGCGGCAATCACCACTGTCCACTTGTCAGTAATGAGTTGTTGCACGCGCTTGGCAGTTGCTTCAGCATCACTGGTCGCTTGGCCCCATCCAGTCGATTGCACTGTTGGCGCATCAATTGCTTCAGATGGAAGCGAGAGTGACATTGCATTCAGTGATTGCGAAGGACCAAACAGTTGATCAATGTCTAAGTGCAGTCGAGGAAAGGTTCGATCCGCATCACGTGCCCACGTACTTGCCAACGCTTTTGCCAGGTCGTCTTCCTCTGCAAGCAAATCTTTCGCGCGGTCACGCATGCGCTTGGGGTCAACAAAAATCAGCTCGCTTGATGCGGGCAAAACATCGGTGATGAGTTGTTCGTGTTCAATGAGCCATGGAAGCCAACTCTCCATGCCTTCAAAGTTGGAACCATCGGCGAGCCTGTCCCAGTGTTCGCGACCCCACGGCTCGCTACCAACCAAAGCGCGCGCACGCTCGGTTACGCCTTCATCTAGTTGCAACTCGCGTGCAGGGAAAATGATTGCTTGAACCAAGTCGTCGGTGCTGCGCTGATCATTCACATTGAACGAAGTGAGACGTTCTACTTCGTCTCCCCATAGGTCAATACGAATGGGCGTATCTGCAGTGCTGGGGAAGACGTCAATAATTGATCCACGACGAGCAACTTCGCCGCGATGTTCAACAATTTCTTCGCGGCGATATCCGTCGTGCACCAATTTGGCAAGTAACTGCTCAGAATCAATTTCCTCACCCGGCTTAATGATGATCGGTTGCAACGAGGTTGCACCAGGCCCAAGTTTTTGCAGAAGTGCGCGAACAGAACCAAGCACTACCTTCGGCGGGTTTTCATTTCGCAAACGCCACAACACCTCAAGTCGACGACCCATGGTTTCCACGCTTGGGCTTACTCGTTCAAACGGCAGTGTTTCCCATGCAGGAAACATCAGTGCATTGTCGGCGCCAAGAAATTGCACGATGTCATCGTGAAGTTGCTGTGCGGCTGTGCCGGTTGGCGTAGCCACCACCAATGTGCTTCCAGGCGACCGGGCGCTTAATGCCGCGATGATTGCTGCGCGCGATTGCTCTGCGCATGCAAGCACCGAGTTTCTGCCGCCAATTGCGGCAAGCGCAGGCTCTTGGCTAGCAATAAATGCAAGGTCGTGTAACAACATAGAGAACGCGCCGACTATCGGCCGTTTATTTGCTGCATGGCTGCTTGTGCGCCTTGCGAAAGGATGAGTTGCACTGCATCAGCAGCAATTTCTACAGCAACATCAAGTACTTTTCGCTCGTTGGCAGGAACGCGCGACAACACATGGTCGGCTCCATCTTCTTTCGATGGTGGTTTTCCAACGCCAATGCGTACGCGCACGAAGTCTTGAGTTTTGAGATGCGATGAAATACTGCGCAGGCCATTGTGACCGGCAAGTCCGCCACCAATTTTTACCTTGACAACACCAGGCTCTAAATCCAGTTCGTCGTGCACAACAATGATGTTTGCTGGTTCGTCAATTGCGTAACGGCGGGCGAGTGGTCCAACTGCGTTACCTGATTCATTCATATACGTAGTTGGCATTGCCAATACGAAGCGATTTCCATCCTGGTTAATCTCAGCAACAAGTGCGCGATCACGCGAAGACTTCATGGACGAGTTGAATCGTGATGCAAGCAATTCAATGGCGTCAAAACCAACGTTGTGTCGACTGCCTTCGTATTTACGACCTGGGTTTCCTACGCCTACAACTAATGCGCTGTAGGGAGTACTTCGCCGCTCGTGTCGCTCACCGCGACCGAACAGCGCCATACAAATTAGGAAGCGGCTGGCTTATCGCCGGCAGCAGGAGCACCGGCTGCCGGAGCTTCACCAGCAGCGGCTTCACCAGCAGCAGCGGCTGGCTTGTCGGATTGCGTGCTCGTTACCAACACGGTGACCACTACCAAGTCTGGATCGGACACTGCGGTCACGCCCTTTGGCAAGGTGATGTCTTCCATACGGATGATGGAGTTCATGTTCATGTTGGTGACGTCGATAACGATTTCGTTTGGAATGTTGTTTGCTGCTGCGCGAATTTCAATGCGGTCAACTGCAGGGTCAACAAGTCCGCCTTCTTGTACAACCGCTTTTGCTGTACCAGTGAGGTGAATTGGAACCGACATGACGATTTCCTTCGAGAGGTCAATCTGCATGAAGTCAACATGGCTTACGTTGCGCTTTACTGGATCGCGCTGCATGTCCTTCACGATTGCTGGAAATGACTTGTCAGCAACTTGCAATTCAAGAATGGTGTTGGTGCCTGCAGGGCCCGACAATGCAATGTGCAAGTCGCGTCGCTCAACAGTGATTGCCACTGGTTGCATGCCTGCTCCGTAGATGACCGCAGGAATGTGGTCGGCTCCGCGCAAACGACGAGCCTCTGGGCTACCGGTCGTGCGGCCAACGTTGGTCTTCAATGTGGTGGTCATGTTCGAAACTCCGTACTTACGTGGTGAAAATCAGCAGATACAACGGCTGGTCAGTGTACAGCCGCCCAAGGCCATTGCGAAGTGGGCGTTATGACTGGTTTTCGCCGTCAAACAGGTCGCTGACGCTGGTTTCGTCAAACACCGCAGACAGGGCATCGGCAAGGATTTTGGCCACGGAAAGCACCTCGATCTTGGCGATTCGCTTCTCTTCTGGAAGGGGCAAGGTGTTGGTGAGCACCACGCGCGTGATCGGTGAATTCTCCAGGCGTTCGATGGCTGGGCCCGACAGCACACCGTGAGTGGCCATGGCCCACACTTCTTTAGCGCCGCGATTCATCAGTAGCTCGGCGGCACTCACGATGGTTCCGCCGGTGTCGATCATGTCGTCGGTCAGGATGCACAAGCGTCCTTCAACTTCACCGATGACTTCTTTTGCAACTGCAACGTTTGCAGTGTTCTTCGGACGACGCTTATTAATGAATGCGACGTCTGCGTTCATGTCTGCAAGGTGCTGTGCAAATCGTTCTGCAACTTTTACGCGACCTGCGTCTGGTGAAACGATTACCACACCGTCGCGCGCATTTGAACGCACGTACTTTTCAAGAACTGGGATTGCAGTGAGGTGATCAACGGGTCCTTCAAAGAATCCTTGAATCTGTCCGCTGTGCAAGTCGATAGACACCATGCGCTTTGAACCTGCGGCCTTGAACATGTCGGCAATAAGGCGCGCTGTGATTGGCTCGCGTCCTTCGGCTTTGCGGTCTTGGCGGGCGTATCCGTAGAACGGGCACACTGCAGTAACACGCTTTGCCGATGCGCGATACGCGGCATCAATCATGATGAGTTGTTCCATGATGGAGTCATTTACGCTGCGACCTTCATGTCCGCAATGCGTTTGCATAATGAACACATCACCACCGCGAACTGATTCACCAAATCGTGGACGAAGCTCACCGTTTGCAAATTCAACAATGTTTGCTTCACCCAGTTGCACTTCGAGATGTTGTGCTACTTCTTCAGCGAGCGACGGATGAGTGCGGCCCGAATACAGCGCCATTCGTTTCGTGGTGACCTTGTCGATTGTCTTGTTCACGAGGCCCCCTCAAGAAATACGCCGGCGCTTTTCATTTGCCAGCATAGATCGGTAGCCCAATTCGGCTTTATTCCGAATTCATTCACGAGTTCCGGGGAGAGGACTCGAACCCCTATAAACGGGACCAAAACCCGTTGTCCTGCCATTGAACGACCCCGGAGAGACGGGTACACGGTACTCAATTCCACAGCCGTTTGCTTATTTGGTCACTAATCCCGCTAGCGTGTCGTCCGCTATGGGTTCACTTGTAAAACGTCGTCGTAAGCGGATGCGCAAAAAAAAGCACAAGAAGATGCTTCGTCGCACCCGCCACCAGCGCCGCAAGTAACCCAGTTTTCACCCCTCGCCTTTGCAATTACGAAGAGCGAGTGTGGGTGACAACGACGGTTGCTTCGCTTAACGCTTCATGAATGCGTGGATGCGCACCGTCTAACCACCAAGTTGCTCCACTACCCGCCAGCACTGGCAGTTGTCCACTGGCTTCGCGAATGCGGTCGCGCCAATGTGCAAGTCGCGGTTCTACAGCAATTGCCGCAGGCTCTAAGTCGTTTGGCCCATCGTGCCGTGCACGAAGTGAATCGAAAGCTTGGTACACCGCTGGAGTGGAAACACCAAATGGCGGCACCACGAGCGTGATCTCGCGTGCAGCGAATGGCAGCGGTTCGAGGATTTCACCAATACCAGTGACTCGTGCGCGACCACCGAGCATGCAAAACGGAATGTCTGCGCCAAGACAAGATGCGGCAACGTAATCGGAGGATCCGGCCCAGCGCATCACTGCCGCTGCATCTGACGAGCCACCGCCAAGCCCACCACCGTGTGGAATGTTCTTTTCAATATGAACATGAGCAGTTCTGCCACAGAGTTGCAATGCGCGGCTCACAAGATTGTTGTCATCGGTTGGAACACCACTTGCAAATGGACCGCTTACCGACATTCCCGATTCGCCTTCGGTAATGGTGAGCACATCGTGCAATTCAAGTGACACCATTTCGGCATCAATGAGATGAAAACCATCTTCGCGCACGCCAGTGACTTTGAGTGACAGTGTGAGTTTCGCTGGAGCAATGATGTGGGTCATGTCAGGCTTCCTGAGTGGCGACACACAGTCTGCCCCAAGCAGCAACATCCAGTTCTTCAGCGCGCGACTCTGGTGAAACATCTGCAGCAGCAAATTGCGCTGGTGTGACCATGCTGGAGAGACAGCGTCGCAACATTTTGCGTCGCTGACCAAATCCTGTGCGCACGAGTGCAAAGAGTTTCTGTGGATCAACGTTTTCAACCGCAGGTGTTGGCCTGCGACGAATGTCCACCATCGCCGACGACACATTCGGTTTGGGTAAAAACACGGTTGCTGGAACATCGGCGGCAATAAATGCTTCTGCCCAGTACGCAATTTTTACGCTGACTGCTCCGTATGCAGGAGTGCGCGGTTTAGCAACGAAACGTTCGGCAACTTCTTTTTGCACCATGACGAGCAGGTGGTCAACTGCCGGTGCCCCATCGAGCAAGTCGGCAACAAGCGGAGTCGCAACGTTGTAGGGCAGGTTGGCAATGACGTGCCATTTCGGTGAACGAGCTACAAGTGGACGCCAATCCAAATTCATCGCATCAATGTGCAATACCTCAACGTTTGGGAGGTCTTTCACTACTTCGCGCAATACCTCAACAACTCCGTTGTCAATTTCTACCGCAACGATGGTGGCTCCGGTTTCGGCAAGAGCAAGCGTTAGCGATCCAAGGCCGGCGCCAATTTCGAGAACAAAATCGTTTGTTCCAACGTTTGCTAAACGTGCAATTTTTCGCACCGTGTTTGGATCAATAAGAAAGTTCTGGCCAAATGCTCGTCGCGGTGCAAGGCCATGCTTGGTAAGCAGGTGCGAAATGTCGTTGTGAGAGTGCGTCACCAGGTGATCTTTACGGGAATTGGCGCATCAATGAGGTCGGCTAACTGCGTGAACTGGTTGGAATTCAATTGCACTGAAACACCAGCGGGAATACTTGACCCAAATGCACTCGTGCACTTCACAGAGCGACCATTGTTGATGTTGGTGATGGTGAGTTGAACGCCAACCGGTGTCATTGCAGAAAAGCACACCGGGTTTGATGAGTAGCCAAACGCGGTAAACGATGCTCGACCCGTCAGCGAATTTGGACTGGTAGCTGGGTATGCAACTGCCGCAGAACCCGATGGGGCAATTGGCGGAGGCCCACCAAGAATTACTGACTCTGGAATTTCCTTTTCAACAACTGGTGGAACGGTGGTGGTGGTTGTGGAAGTTGGAGACGATGCGCCGCCGGCCGCAAAAGAAAAAATGGTAAGTGCGAACAGCGTCAAAACAGAAAGCGCACCAATTCGTCGACGCTCGTAAACCGAAAGAACCACTGTCTAAACGCTACGGAGCAATGCCGGGAAACGCAAGGTTTGCGTTTTGCGTGGTGCTCTGCGCAAACTGCGCAACGGGTTCGCCGCGAAGGTCTGCAATAAACGTGCCAACAATTGGAACGAGCGCTGGTTGGTTTGGTTTTCCACGATGGGGAATTGGTGCAAGGAATGGCGCATCGGTTTCGAGCAACACGTGATTGATTGGGCACCACTGTGCTGCGCGACGAACATCATCTGCAGTTTTGAAGGTAACAATTCCACTGAATGACAAGTACGCACCGCGCTCTACGCACGAGCGCGCTTCTGCTTCGTCGCCAGTAAAGCAATGAAAAATGGTTCGTGCAGGAACGCCCTCGGCATCAAGCACATCAAACGTGTCTTGCCATGCGTCGCGCGTGTGAATAACAAGCGGAAGATCAAGTTCATTTGCTAGCTGAATTTGTGCTGCAAACACTTCGCGCTGCACCGTTCGGTCGGAGTGGTCGTAGTAGTAATCAAGTCCGCATTCGCCAATTCCCACAATCTTCTTCGAGCCAAGAAACGGTGCAACAGTGTCGACTCCATTTTTTGCATCGTGCGGGTGCAACCCAACGGTTGCCCACACGTTTTCGTGTTGAGCAGCAATAGCAATTGCTTGTTGCGTAGTTTCTGCGTCGGTGCCAATCACAATCATTTTGCTCACACCAGCTTCGCGAGCGGCTGAAATTGCGTTTACTTGACCACCAGGAATGTTGTCTTCGTACACATGGCAATGAGTGTCGATCCACTCAAGTGTTGGACTCATACGGTGAGACGAGGGAAGAGCGGCTGACCCTTCACCACAGTTGTGCCACCCTTGTACTGACCCCACTGGGTATCTGCGTGAATGCGCAAGTCGGCGATGTTGCC
>Ga0172376_10006128_pt1 | contig 13159 bp, 6 predicted proteins | sample Lak35m_FD_121114 | JGI IMG/M metagenome (GOLD analysis project Ga0172376, IMG submission 121114) | Freshwater microbial communities from Kabuno Bay, South-Kivu, Congo - kab_092012_35m | ecosystem: Environmental > Aquatic > Freshwater > Lake | place: Democratic Republic of the Congo: South-Kivu...
CGGCAGAATCGTCACAAACCGAAGAGTCCCCAGAAACCGCAACGACTGTGCCGTTGCCGGGGACAGTCCCCGCAGTCGCAGACACAGGGGAACTGATGTGGGCCGCGGCCAGCAAAAAGGGGCTCGTTACGGCCCTGAGGTGCATGGCACCTGTCGCGAAAATCCCAGAGATTTTATTGGTATGCGCATCATTTTGTGCGGCACCGGGGACAGTCCCCGCGGACACGGCGGAAGCTGTGCAACAGCGGCGGTTGGCCGGGCGGCAGAATCGTCACAAACCGAAGAGTCCACAGAAACCGCAACGAGGGGCATGCAGGTGCCATGCACCTTGGCCTCGCCCCAATTGTTTCAAATCCCGGGGCGAGGCTGGGGCGTGCCAACGCCGCCAGAACCGTATCAGGAGCGCACCAAAGTCTGACCGGCCGATTGACATCGACCGCACGCCAAACTGCGTTTTTGCGACTGGATCCAGCCGCGGCATGTCAACTGGCAGGCGGAACTGAAATCTCCCAATTTGCCCGTGTTCGCGCCGTTTCACCATCCCAGCCTCGCCCTCCCGGGTATTCACCCGTCTGTTCACAGGATTCCAGAGAACTTCAAGGCCATTGGGCGGCAGCCTGCGGGCAAACCGCCCCCGCCAACGCCCTCGCCGCGCTGACGGTGGGCTGCGGACCCTCGCTGCCGGTCGTCCAAACGAACAGTTTCAGCCAATTTGCATCGCGATAACTCCATTGACAGCAGAGCTTTCCATCGCGTTTTCCAGGGGACTGTCCCTCCCGGAGGCGGTGACGATCGGCTTTGCAGAACCCCCGGAAAATCGTTCGGCCGGGTGCAGCCGCAGGTTGTGATCCTGACGTGAAAATCACTGCAACCGTTCCATTCGCAAAATTCGCCGCAGTCATTCAAGACGGTAACGCCGCAACCCATAAGGCGTGCTGCCGCGGTGGGCTGCAGATCATTCGGCAGCTGCGGTTCCGTGCGGCGGGAAGTTTGCCAGTGTCAGTGACTTGTTGAAGGTTCGGCGACAGCTGAACAATCGAACAGTAATACCACCGTGGAATCCACTGGAAGCAGATACTACAGGGGGGCTCATTGACTTTTACGACTGCGGGCTCTGTGCTGGTTCCGAGAACTCTTCCGCGCTGTGTCAAGTGAGGGTTTACCCTTTTTTAGAAAAATCCGACAAGCGATTGAAAAACTTTGGGGATTCCGCCGGTGTTTCCTCCTAGTCTAGGTTGGATGAGCTATTTAAGAGATCCGCACAAAAAATGCGGATTTCCCGCATGAAACATTTACTAACAATGAGAATCTGGAGGATCCCATGAGCCGACGTCGCTATTCTCGTCGCACCGAGTGGCAATCAATCGGGAGTTCCTGGTTGTCTGAGTTGCTGGAGTCGCGTCTGTTGCTGGCTGCTGCGGCGATTCCGTCGTCCGTGCCAGCGGCAACGGTTTTGCGTCAGCCGGCCTACGTACCCGGCGAAGTACTTGTTCAGTGGAAGCCCGATTTTCAGTCGCCGATGTCCGGACCGGTCACAGTTGGGTTTCCATCAGAGGTGATTGAATCGATCGAGACCCCGCTGATGCGTGCTCGCGGGGCAGGGCGTGTGGAGCGTTTGCGGTTGAGCAGTAGTGTCAGCGTCGAGGAGGCGGTGGTGGCATTGCAGTTGGATCCGCGAGTCAGTGTCGCGGAGCCGAACTGGATTTTTCAGAGCACTGCGGTGAGCAATGATCCGTTGTACGAGGGCGGCGGGACGTGGGGCATGTACAGCGGTGACTCACCCACACCTGTGGGTCCGACAGGCACAACAAACATCTGGGGCAGTCACGCGGAGCAGGTCTGGGGCAACAATGTGACGGGGAAATCAGATGTGATCGTTGGCGTAATTGATCAGGGAGTTCAGATCACGCATCCGGACCTGATCAACAACATCTGGGTCAATCCCTTTGAAACACCGGGAGACGGGATCGACAACGACGGCAATGGCTATGTGGACGACGTGAACGGCTGGGACTTTCTGAACAACGACAATTCGGTGTATGACGGGAGCGCTGACAGTCATGGGACGCACGTGGCCGGAACGATTGGTGCGGAGGGTGGCAACGGTCAGGGAGTGGCCGGGGTCGCCTGGGACGTGACGATGATCCCGCTGAAGTTCATGGGAACATCCGGGGGAACGACCGCAAACGCGATTCGCTCACTGGACTACCTGACTGACTTGAAGGCACGGCATGGACTGAACATCGTGGCCAGCAATAATTCGTGGGGTGGCGGAGCCTATTCGCGACTGCTGCATGAGGCGATCATTCGTGGTGCCAATCGGGACATTCTGTTTGTCGCAGCCGCTGGCAACTTGTCTGCCAACAACGATACGGTCGCCAGTTATCCTGGGAATTTCAATACATCGATAGGCACACCGGCTCTGGCGGCGGCCAGTTACGACGCGGTAATTTCGGTGGCAGCGATCACCGAGACGGGCGCGCTGGCTTCCTTCTCCAATACAGGTGCCACGACGGTTGATATTGGTGCCCCCGGCAACTCCATTCTCTCCACGGTCCCTGGCGGCTACGGAACCCGCAACGGCACTTCGATGGCAGTCCCTCACGTAACCGGAGCAATTGCTTTGTTTGCATCTGCGATGTCGGGTCGCGTGCCAGCACCGGTTATTCGCGCCGCGATTCTTGGCAGTGCAACTCCGACAGCATCCCTTGCCGGGCGAACCGTCACTGGAGGTCGCCTGAACATCTCTGAAGCGTTGCAGCGATCTGCAAGTATCGATCTGGACAGGGATGTTTACGGACCGACGCAGTCCATGACTGTCACAGTTGTGAATGCAGCGGGGAACTCCAACAGCCAGCTCCGTGATTCGCTCACCATCCGCGTTCAGAGCACAACAGAAACTTCACCACTCAGCGTAACTCTGCTCGAAACCGGTAATGCCACTGGAATTTTTCGGGGTACCGTGCAACTGGCTGCAGGTCCTGCGGTAGCTGACCAGTTTCTGCAGATCTCACATGGCGATCAGATCACGGCGTCTGTCCAAGGCCTTTCCGTGACGGATATTGCCACCGTCGATGCGCTTCCGCCATCTCTCTCCGGAATCAGTATCAGCAGCACGGGTTCGACGGCTGCAGTTGCATGGAATACCAGCGAACCGGCCAGCGGAATTGTGCGTTTTGGACGCACAGCCACAGCACTGGATCGTTCTGCCAGCATCACGTCTCTGGCACTTGCTCAGAATACCACCCTGCACGCACTCGATACCGCTGCCAGCTACTTTCTGCAGATCGAAGCCACGGACGCGAATGGAAACTCGGTGCTTTCCGAAGTCCGTGCCTTCAATACTCAGGCCCCGGCGCCGATCCTTTTCGTTGATGACGATCAGGGTGCAAATCTCGAAAGCTCCTTCAAAACCGCGCTGACCGCCAATTCGCTGGCATTCAATGACTGGAACGTGTTCGCCGGCTCCCGCCTGCCCACCGCGAATAACCTCGCTCCCTATCAGCTGGTCATCTGGAATACCGGCGCTGACTTCGAAGCTCCTGAAGCAGGGCTTTCCACCGATGAACAAACCGCCATTGCCGCTTATCTTGATGCCGGCGGACGCATCTTCATCTCCGGCCAGGATATTCTCTACAACGGCGTATCCGCCGACTTTCTCCAGAACTACCTCAGGATTGCCAGCTACATTGATGATTCCATTGACGGCGCTCATACCGAGACAGGGGTACCCGGCAGCCAGATCACCGACGGGCTGACTCTTTCAACTACGGTGCCCGGTGGCTATGCCTTTCTGCTTGCAGATGCCGTGGAACCGGCCCCCGGTGCCAACGGACTGCTGCTCCACAATCAGCCGTCGATCAGCCCGATCTGGTCAGGTGTCAGTTACCATGGCAATTACGCGGCGGGTGGATTCGGAATGGTGTTCACGACAGTGCCGTTCGAAAGCATCAGTGCAACGGCCCCGCAACCAAACAATCAGGCAGAGTTTCTGCGACGTATTGTTCAGTTTCTGAAGGCCGACATCAGGCCCGGAATCGTGGTCACGCCGGCTGCGTCTGCGATCACCAGCGAAAGCGGTGGCACATCTTCATTCAGTATTCAGCTCACCAGCCAGCCTTCCGGCAGCGTTACGATTCCTCTGACTTCTTCCGCCAGCTCCGAAGGCATCGTCGCGGCGAACTCCGTCGTTTTCACCTCGGCCAACTGGCACATTCCGCAGACGGTCACAGTCAGCGGTATTGATGATTTCGTGGACGACGGTGACACCTCATGGCTCGCGATCACGAGCCCGGCTGTATCGACCGATCCCGGTTACAACGGCCTTGATGCAGCAGACGCGACATTCACAAACATCGACAATGACACAGCAGGCATCAGCGTGTCCTCGTTGTCGGGGGCCTTCACCTCTGAATCCGGGACCAGTGTCAGCTTCACGGTGCGACTCAACTCACAACCGATCAGCTCTGTCAGTCTTGCTGTGAATTCGGCAGATGCCACCGAGGGAACAGCGCTGCCGGGTTTGCTGGTGTTCACACCGACAAACTGGTCGCAGTCTCAGACGGTCGTTGTGAGCGGTGTCGATGACACCATCTGGGACGGCAATGTGACGTACTCCGTTGTAATCGCTGCTGCCACCTCCCTTGATCCGCTTTACCACGGCATCAATCCAGCTGACCACAGCGTCGTTAATCTCGACAATGATTCACCACCGCCAACCAAGTTTTACGCAGTTGACGACGGATCCACGGATCGAACATTTGAATACGATGATGCTGGCAACCTGATTGAACACTACGCCGTCAATACGGAGAACAATGCTCCGCGCGGAGTCGCCGTAACGGCCACAGCAGATCGCCTTTGGGTGATCGATGCCAGCCGCAAAGTTTATGTCTACGATACCTCCGGCAATCTGCTCGGCTCATGGACCGCCACGCTGCCATACACTGTCGTGGAAGTGCAGGGTATCGCTACTGATGGGACGAACATCTGGGTCGTGGATCGACGCTCAGACCGAGTTTTCTATTATGCTGGTGGAGCTCAGCGACTTTCCGGCTCACAGACCAGTACAACCAATTGGTCGCTGACACGTCGCAACGCGGACGCCTCCGACATGGTTTATGGCAGCCAGAATGGCCAGGCGTATCTGTGGGTTGTCAACAACGGAATTGAAGACTCAGTCTTCCGCTACACGCTCAACGCCACCGGCGGTATGACCACTTTCGCCTCCTGGCGTCTGGACATCAATAACAGCCAGCCGACGGGTATCACGCTCGATCCGTCCAATGAAACCATGGACGTCTGGGTGGCGGACAACGTGCAGGGCCGTGTCTATCGCTACGGAAATGGTCGCACCGCAGCCGCGCCTGCTGTATCCAGCTCGTTTGCCCTCGCCGTTGCCTCAGGCAATTCGAACATTCAGGGTATCGCGGACCCACCTCCTCCAGCTCGCGAATCGAGGCTGCCCGGCTACCAGCCCGGCGCAGCCGCCAGCGGACCTGCTCCGACCGCTGCCTCCGCCACATCGAACCCCGCTGTGGTTTCTGTCCGGCATCTTCGCCCGGCCGCCCCGGCCGCCCCGCCAGAGACATTCAACTCCGGGCTCGTAATACCTGCGGCTGATCAGACGCCCGCAGGGCCGCACGTTCGCGCAAAGGATACGTCCCACTCCGCAGCCCGCCCGGCTTCAACTGAATTCTCAGCGGCTGGCAAAGCTTCGCGGCCCACTGCACTTGACCTGTTCTCAATCCAGTCTGAACTTGATCTGCTGCTGGCTGCCCTCTGAAAACGAAAACAGCCCTGAAGAAAACTTTCTTCAGGGCTGTGGAGTTTATTCCGGTTCAGCTCTGGTCAATCCGCTGCACTACCAGTTGGACGGATTCAACACCCAGTACCATTTGTCTTTTTCTTTGTTGAAGTTCAGCTGCCAGTATCCGTCGTCCCATTCGAGGGACACTTCGCGCCATCCCATGGGAACCTGCGGATATGGATAGAACGGGCCGATGTACGGCCATGCACTGGCACTGTACTGCGTGGGGTAGCTCACAGCGGCCGAGTTGGGATACTGGGCGTAGGACGGCCACGCATAAGGCGGCAGGTGCGGGTGGTTGTAGGATGTCGGGGCATAGCCGACAGCGGTTGGCGGCATCATCGCCGGGCCAGCCTGCATGGGCATCGGCATTGCGGCAGCCTGCATCGGCATTGCGGCAGCCTGCATCGGCGGAGCCTGAACTGCGGGGCGATTGGTGGAAGGAGCGGAGACCTGAGCTACCGGACGGGCCACGGACAAACCGTTATGAACGGTGGTCACACCTGGCACGCGGGAAGCGGCCTGAGCAGCGGCCTGACGCTGGGCAGGTGAATCAACCTGTCCGATCAGCGTCGCGACTCCATTCGTGCAGCGCACTTCGATGTCATAGTTGAGCAACCCTGCATCGGCGAGAGACTGTGCCACACCTCGTGCGACGGCAGTGTCATTACCGACTTTCGGGGCGGCTGCCTTCGCCGGAGGAGCCGAGGGCTGACTGGTGGCCGGTGCCGGAGGCGTGCTGGCAGCAACCTGCTGGATCTGACGGGCTGGGGCACCGGAGCTGACAGCGGCGGCTCGCGTGACCGGTGACGGCTTCGGCTGTTCCATTGCTGTTACGGCCGGCTGAACTGTTCCGCCTCCCGGCGGTACATATTTAATGTCGTTCTGCACGCGGGTGATACCGGGGACGGTACCTGCAGCACGCTGGGCCAGCGTTCTCTGGGACGGATCAGACACTGATCCTGTGATCACAGCAACGCCGTCGATCACCTGCACCTGAATGCCTTCACCCTGCACCTGAACTTTTCGCATGGCGCCGATGACGTCATTTGCCTGCTGCTGATTTCGCTCCTGATCAGAAGCCTCGGAAAACGGGAGCCGCGGTTTCAGCCGCGACAGGAACCCGTCTGCACTGGCAACGGTCGGGCAAGCCGACATCACTCCCAGCACGAGAACCCACTTACCGTACTTTCGCATGAAAGCTCTCCTCCGTGAGGTACCTTCCGTTCCGGACCGCGCTCGTTTTGCTGGGAAACCGTCCCGGTAGTTCACATTTGAATACTCAGACGCTGACTGCCCCCTGTGAACGCCAGCGTTGGAATTCCATCAGGTCCCGGTCCTGCTGTCGCCCCGGGTCGCTGCCTGAAGAACTCGTGGCATGAAGGCGCGGCAGAAAGACACAAGCAGTACATCGGATCGGTCGTGCCGGCTGGATAAGCCTTTCTATCTTTTTGCTTCCTGTCGGTTGTACTCGATGTCTGGCCTGCAGCATGGACGCCGTTTTCGGATCGGCAATTTCAGCCGCGGGAGTCTGATTTCCCGACCGCTGAGACGATTTTCCCGGCTTTACGGGCAATTTGGCAATTTTTGGAGCCTCGCTGCGGCCTTTTCCCCCGCTCGCTTGTTTTCTCTCCGCTCCTATTGTCCAATGTCAGATGGACTGCTCGAGGTGCACTACCTTATTTCACACTCCCACAGCTACAGGATCCCGACGAATGGCGGTTAAGGTTTACTACGACGACGATGCCGATCTCAGTCATCTGAAGGGCAAGACCATTTCCATCATCGGCTACGGCAGCCAGGGCCACGCTCAGGCCCAGAACCTGCGTGACAGCGGCTGCACCGTGGTGGTCGGTCAGCGTCCCGGCGGCGCTAATTATGATCTCGCGGTCAGCCACGGCTTCAAACCCGTCTCCGCCGCCGAAGCCGCTGCTCAGGGTGACCTTGTCAATATCCTGCTTCCGGACGAACTGCAGGGCGACGTCTACCGCAACGACATCCGCCCCAATCTCAAACCCGGCAACCTGCTGATGTGCTCACACGGGTTCAACGTGCACTTCGGACAGGTCCAGCCCCCCCAGGGTGTTGACTGTGCGCTTGTTGCCCCCAAGGGCCCAGGTCATCTTGTCCGCAGCGAGTACGAAAAAGGCGGTGGTGTTCCCACCCTGATCGCGCTGAACGAAGGCGCCTCAGAAACCTCCCGCAGCCTTGCCCTCGCTTATGCCAAAGGCATCGGTGGCACTCGTGGCGGCGTGATTGAAACCACTTTCGCCGAAGAAACCGAAACTGACCTGTTCGGCGAACAGGTCGTTCTCTGCGGTGGCGTCAGCGCCCTCGTCAAGGCCGCCTTCGATACGCTCGTCGAAGCCGGTTACCAGCCTGAAATGGCCTACTTCGAGTGCATGCACGAACTCAAGCTGATCGTCGACCTGTTCTATCAGGGCGGCCTCAATTACATGCGCTACAGCGTCTCCAACACCGCTGAATACGGCGACTACACTCGCGGACCGCGCATCATCACCGATCAGACTCGCGCCGAAATGCGAAAGATCCTCGGCGAAATTCAGTCCGGTCAGTTCGCCCGCGACTGGCTCCTCGAAAACCGCGCCGGCCAGGCCTCCTTCCTCGCCACCCGCCGCCGCGAACGCAACCACCTCATCGAAAAGGTCGGCAAACAACTCCGCCGTATGATGAGCTGGATCTCCTCGAAGGAAGTCTGATCCACGGCTGATATGCCGCACGATAACGCGGCCCGGCGCTCCTCCTCAGGGACCGCCGGGCCGTCTCTGTTGACGGATTCAACCATGTCCTCGCTTGAAATCACTCCCGTATATCATCCACTGCACGGAACGCTGCGGCCACCCGGCTCAAAAAGCATCACCAATCGCGCTTTCGTCCTCGCTGCACTCGCCAGTGGCCCCACACTCCTCACCGGCGTACTCGACAGCCAGGATACCCGCGTGATGGTCGAAAGCCTTCGCCGGCTCCGATTCTCCGTCGATCAGGATATCCCCGGTTGCCGCTGCACCATCGTCGGGCAGGCAGGCCACATTCCCGCCGACGCTGCCGACCTCTGGCTGGAAAACAGCGGCACCAGCATCCGCTTCCTGACCTCCGTCTGTGCTCTCGGACGTGGTCACTATCGCCTCGATGGCGTCGATCGCATGCGGCAGCGCCCCATCGGCGACCTCGTGCAAACACTCCGACAACTCGGCGCTAACATCTCCTTCGAACACCCCAACAGCACCTGCCCGCCTGTCCGCATCAATGGAACCACCGAAAGACTCCGCGGTGGCACCGCGTCAGTCAACGGTCACATCAGCAGCCAGTTCCTCAGCAGTCTGCTGATGGCCGCTCCCGCCTGCCCCGAAGCCGTACAGCTGACCGTCTCTGGCGAACTCGTTTCTCAGCCTTACGTCCAGATGACCATTCAAATGCTCCGAGACTTCGGCGCAGTCATCGCCGCCCCCGCCGATCTCTCCGAATTCCACATTTCTCCTCAGCCACTTCAGGGACGCCATTACGACATCGAACCCGACGCGTCTGCCGCCAGCTACTTCTTTGCCGCGGCGGCAATCACAGGCGGCAGCGTCACCATCACCGGCCTGCATCGCAACTCGCTTCAGGGCGACGTGGCTTTCGTCGATGCGCTCGAACGCATGGGCTGCGAAGTTGTCTGGCAACCCGATCGCATCACCGTTCATGGACGCCCTCTTCAGGGTATCGATATCGATATGAACGCGATCAGCGACACCGCACAGACTCTCGCCGCCGTCGCCGTCTTCGCCTCTTCACCCACCCGCATCCGCAATGTCGGCCATGCGCGGCACAAGGAAACGGATCGCATCGCCGCCGTCGCCACCGAACTTCAAAGAGCCGGACTCAACGCCGAAGAACATCCCGATGGTCTCACCATTCACCCGGGAAGACCACAGCCCTGCAGCATTCACACCTACGACGATCATCGCATGGCCATGAGCTTCTCTCTGCTGGGACTCAGGACGCCGGGAATCAACATCCTGGATCCCGGCTGCACCGCAAAGACCTATCCAGGCTACTTTCGTGATCTGCAGCGGCTCTGCAGCGGGGAACTGTCATGAGCGACGCCTGGAATGAAGCTCGAGGCCGCATGAGCAGGCGGCATGGCGATCCACGGCGACCATCACGGCCATCAGGCTCGCCAATACCCCACTTCGAACAGCAATTACCATCGCCGCTGCTGGCGCCCGTTCCCTTCGCCAATGGTCGAGTGCTCGCGTGGGCTGCACTCCAGGAAATGGAACGCACCGATCGCTTTCTGCAGGACACCCTCGCCGATCTCGCACACTGCCACCAGCTGCCGTCCGCTGAACGCGCTCTGGCTGTCGATATCGCCTCCGGAGTCATCCGACGCCGACGCACACTCGACTGCCTCATCGCCAAAGTCCTCACACGCCCACGACAGCAAACCGAACCTGAACTCTGGCAGATCCTTCGCATGGGTGTCTTCCAGCTGCTGTTCGCCCGCACTCCGCCACATGCCGCAGTCAGCTCCTCCGTCGAACTCTGCCGCTCGCTCCACCGCGATCGCTGGACCGGCTTCGTCAACGGAATCCTCCGCAGCCTCGGTCGACTGCAGATCGATCAACCCGCGCAGGGGCCCTCCGCGTCCTCGCTCCCCGCAGACGACGGACGCTGGATTCAATTCAGCGCCGACATCGTGCCAGACCCACAGCTGGCGCCCGCAGAATGGTTTGCTGACGCCTTCTCGCTGCCTTCCGAACTCGCCCGCCGCTGGGTACAGCAACTCAATGAAGCCGACCGCATCGCTGCCGGCTTCTCTTTCAACGAACCACCACGCACAACTCTCAGAATCAATCGACTTCGCGCCACTCGAAACGATCTCCAGCAGGCACTCACGGCAGCCGGCATACTCAGCCAGCCAGGGTTGCTGGAAGACAGCCTCCACGTCCCACATGCAGGTGCTCCGGAAAGACTTCCGGGCTTCACAGAAGGCCTCTGGAGCGTTCAGGATGAATCCGCTCAGAACGCCGCACTAATGCTCAACCCCCGCCCCGGCGAATCCATTCTCGATCTCTGCGCCGCACCCGGCGGAAAAACCACACACCTTGCCGAACTCAGCAGAGATCTCGCCAGAATCGTCGCCTGTGATGTTTCCCGGCATCGACTTGATCGCATTCAACTGAATCAGCAGCGACTGGGACTCACCAGCATCGAACTGCACCTCATCGGACGCTCCGGGGAAGGCCTCCCAACCGGCGATTTCAATGCCGCCCTCGTCGATGTGCCCTGTTCAAATACCGGCGTACTGCATCGACGCCCCGAAGCCCGCTGGCGCTTTGATGCAGCCGCCCTGGCTGAACTCAACCACCTTCAGACGCGACTGCTGCTCACCGCCGCCAGCCGCATTCGCCGCGGAGGACGACTCGTCTACAGTACCTGCAGCCTTGAACCGGAAGAAAACACCGGCGTTGTTCACACAGCCCTCCACAGCCTGCCGGATTTTCAGCTGATTCAGGAAACCCTGCACAAACCCGGCGCACCTGCCGACGGTGCCTATCAGGCCCTGCTGGAACGCAAACCATGAGCGATCTTGTCCTGTTCTTCGATATCGATGGCACTATGCTGCACACCGGTGGCGCTGGTCAGAAAGCCATGGAACGAGCACTCTGCGAGGAATTCCGCGTTCCCGAACCCTTCGAAGCTGTACACACCGCAGGACGAACCGACCGCGGCATCGAAAACGAAGTTTTCGCCCGCTGCGGAATTCCGCTTACCCCCGGTGAACGCCAGCGATTCATGCGAGCCTACCTCGATCGCCTGCCCCAGTGCCTTCGCGATCTTCCCGGAGGTCTCCTTCCCGGAGTCCGACCACTCCTTGAAGAACTCAGCCGCAACCCCCGCGTCCACCTCAGCCTCCTGACAGGCAACTACGCCGAAGGCGCCTGGATGAAACTGCGGCACTTCGAGATCGCCGAATTCTTCACCGGCGGCGCCTACGGGGACCATCATCCCGAACGCGACGACGTCGCCCGGGATGCCCTCACACACGTCCAGTCAGCTCTGCAAAAACAAATCCCCGGAAACGCCATCTGGGTCATCGGCGACACCCCCTCCGATATCCGCTGCGCCCGCGCCATCGGCGCCTATGCCGCCGCCGTCGCCACCGGCATCTACGCCGCTGATGAACTTCATCCACACAACCCGGATGAACTCTTCACCAACCTCGCCAACACCAGCCACGTACTCGACCGCCTGCTGGCTGTCCTGTAAGAAAACGCAGCCCAGTTGCAGGTTAAGGCTACGACCGCACTTAACGGCGACAGGCCAATAGCCTTGATGTTCTCTGGAATCCTGTGAATAGACAGGCGAAGACCCGGGGGAGCGAGGCTGGGATGGTGAAACGGGGGTAAGGACAGCTGATTTCGTTCTTTGGATCCGATCCACCGTGACAAGGCGTGCAGGGGATGTCAATCCCCCGGTAACGGTACGGCAATGCCGCGTTGGGGGATGTTACTCCACTGGTAACGCGCACGGCCTCAAGGTGCACACGGCCTCAAGGTGCATGGCACCTGCAGCAATGAAGTGCATGGCACCTGTAGCGAAAATCCCAGTGATTTTATTGGTATGCGCATCGTTCTGTGCGGCACCGGGGACAGTCCCCGCAGGCACGGCGGCGGGCGTGCGACGGCGGCGGTTGGCTGGACGTTAGAATCGTCACAAACCGAAGAGTCCCCAGAAACCGCAACGACTGTGCCATTGCCGGGGACAGTCCCCGCAGCCGCAGACACCGGGGAAATGATGTGGGCCGTGGCCGGCAGAAAGGGCTCGTAACGGCCGTGAGGTGCATGGCACCTGCAGTGCTGGCGAAGGCGCTGGCGGACTGTCTGCAGTGTCCTTTTGCCCGCAGGCTGCCGCCATGCGGCTGAGCGGTTGGGCGGGAGCCCCCGGCTGTGTTTCGCACCGAAGGTGCGCGCGCTGGCGAGGGCGTTGTTGGGGCGTTTGCGGCGTCCTTTTGCCCGCTCGATCCAGCCGCGGGATGTCAACTGGCAGACAGCACTGAGAACATTCCAATTCGCCCGAATTCACACCGTTTCACCATCCCAGGGCGAGGCTCCTGCCGAGCCACCGAACGCTGGTCCGCGCTGTAAGCGATTGCCCACGTGTTTACGGATCAGCATGGATCGGCAGCAGTTCTCGCGGCAGGGATGTGGCTCAGCCGGAGCTTCGCCCTGGGATGACGAAACGGCAGTAATCTGGGAGTTCTGGGACGTTTTTGGCTTGAGCGAGGAATGGTCGTGGTTTGATGTCTTTAGCAGTGAAAAAGCTGGGTGTCCGTTTCGACGGAGC
>Ga0172376_10006131_pt1 | contig 13154 bp, 7 predicted proteins | sample Lak35m_FD_121114 | JGI IMG/M metagenome (GOLD analysis project Ga0172376, IMG submission 121114) | Freshwater microbial communities from Kabuno Bay, South-Kivu, Congo - kab_092012_35m | ecosystem: Environmental > Aquatic > Freshwater > Lake | place: Democratic Republic of the Congo: South-Kivu...
ACCCGCGCCGGGCCCCATCGCCACCTGCCATGATCCGATCGGACGCACACTCTCGCTTCGGCGCCGCGCTCCTGCGCGGGTCGCTGGCCCTGGTCCTCGTCGCCGGCGCGCTCGAAGCCGCGCGGGGCGCGGCCCAAGATGCGCCCCGCGAGGCGCGCACGGAACAGCCCAAGCCGGAACAGGTCAAGCCCGAGCCGACCACGCCCAGCGACCCCGTGGCCGCCGAGCGGCGCGCCAAGGAGTTGGCCGTGCTGCTCGAGCGTTGGCGCGCCAACGAGACGGCCATGGGCGAGGACTACAAGGCTTGGCGGGCCGCCACCCAAGACGCGCGCACGCAAGGCTTGCCGCGCGAGCAATGGCCGGCCTCGCCTTTGCTTGGGTGGTTCGCGAAGAACGAGGAGCTCGCCGACCTCGGCCAGCCCGATGCGCTCGTCTGGTGCGTGCAACAGGTCTCCACCACGGGCCGCGAGCTGGCGGCGATCCTCGCCTGCAAGGACCGCTGGTACGGCAAGCTCGTGGCCGAACACGCCGACACGAGCGCGCTGGAGAAGGCCTTGGTCCATCTGCGCGTCGAGGGATCGCCCGGGTCCCTGCCCGTCGCGCGCGCCATCGAGCTCCTCGAGCAAGCCGCGCGCAACAGCACCAAGCCCGCCATCCAAGCCAAGGCGTTGTCGGCGTTGATCGAGCCCGTGTCGCGCAGCGGACTCGCCGACGCGCCCGCGCGCCGCAAGGCCTTGCTCGAGCGCTTGGCCAAGGACTACGGCGAGACGGTCGAGGGCCAGCGTGCCAAGGCCACCTTGAACGGCGAGGTCGTCCTGGCCATCGGCAACGTCGCACCCGACTTCACCACCAAGGATGCCGAAGGCGTGGAGTTCAAGCTCTCCGACTACCGCGGCAAGGTGGTCGTGCTCGACTTCTGGGGCTTTTGGTGACCCCCTTGCGTGGGGATGATTCCCCACGAAAAGGAGCTCGTGGAGCGCCTGAAGAACAAGCCCTTCGCCCTGGTCGGAGTCAACACGGACAAGGACAAGGAGTACTACAAGCGACAAGTCGCGGTGCACGGCGTGACATGGCGCAGCTCGTGGCAAGGCGGCACGAACGGCCCCTTGTGCCGCGAGTGGAACGTGCGCGGCTATCCGACCATCTACGTGCTCGACCACAAGGGCGTGATCCGCTTCAAGAACGCGCGCGGCAAGGAGCTCGACGCGGCCGTCGACAAGCTCTTGAAGGAACTCGAGGACGAAGAGAAGGCCAAGTCGGCCAAGTAGCGCGGCCCGCGCCTGCACCGCCGCGGCGCGCCGACGAGGCCGTTCCGCGGCTTTTTTTCCACTGGCGCGGAGCGCGACCGCTCGTAATCCAACCGTCGGGGCGGAGCCGTCGGCGCGCTGGCGCCGATACAATCCCGCCCAACCTCTTCACCGACCATGACGCTACGCAAGTCACTGTTCGCCCTCGCGCTCTGCGCCATGTCCACCCTCTCGTTCGCGCAGGATGGTGCTGCGCTGCTCGCGAGCTACAAGAGCGCCATCGTCGCCTACGACCAGGGGCGTGTCGACGCGGTGCGCGCCCGCGCCGAAGTCGACCTTCAGCATCCAGCGCGCGCCTTCTGGCCGCGCTTCGAGGCCGCGGCCGCCTCCGGCGACGACGCGGTGGCGCTCGGCTGGCTCGCGCAGCACGCCTACGTGGCGCTCGATCCGTCCAAGGAGCGCGTCGCCAAGGTGCGCGCCGCGCTCGCAAAGCTCCAGTCGCGCCATCGCGCCTCGCTCGAACTGCAGGATGGACTTGGAGGCTTGATCACGTGTCGCGCCGATGGCGACGAGGACGCGTCCTTGCGCTTGTGCGAGGAGGTCGCTGGTTCCGATGCGCCCGACGAGACGCGCGCGCGCGCCTGGATGGTGGCGGCCCATGTCATCTCCGACAACCTGCGCAGCGAGGATCCCGCGCGTATCGCGCAAGCCGACGAGCTGCATCGCTCGGTCGTCTTGTCCTTCCCGAAGACCAAGGCCGCCAAGGAGGCCTCCGGGCTGTGGATGCCGCGCCTCGAGCGCGACTTCTTGCGCGCCTCGCTCGCATGGCAGGACGAGGTCGAGGCCCTGCGCGCGCAAGGCAAGCGCCACGACCAGTGGCCCCCGCACCCGATCCAGCGCCATGTGGCGGACTTCTGCTTGTTGGCTGCCACCGGTCACAACACGGCGATGCGCTTGTGCGAGGTCGTCCAGCCCGCCGTCGACCAGGCCTTCCGCACCTCGCCCGGCATCGGCTTCTCGTTCCTCTACGCGCAGCTCTTGTCGCACTACCCGCCGCGCGCCGAGGGTTGGGCGGAGCTGCGGCCGCGCATCCTCGAACTGGCCTTGCGCGAGTTCCCCAATGAACGCTGGGCCATCGACGCCTTCGTCGTGACGCGCCGCGAAGTCGAGACGATGCCGCCGCGCGCGGCCGATGGAGCCTGTCGCGCGGCGTTGGAGCTGTGCGACGAGCCGCGCGTGCGCGCCTTGGCGTGGTGGTGCTTGGCGCGCACCCACATGCTGCACGGCGACGACGCCTCGTTGGCGGTGGCGCAGGAGTCGCTGGCGGCCCTGCTCGACGAGCATCCCGACGAGGATCCGCGCCTGTTGGAGGCCGCCGCCGCCGACAAGCGCCGCGTCGAATCGCTGCGCGTGGGAGCGCCGCTGCCGGACTTCCGCGGCGAGGACGCCGAGGGCCAGCCCGTGATCCTGCGCGGCTACAAGGGCCGCGTCATGCTGCTCGTGTACTGGTCGCGGCTGCAGCGCGCATCGCTCGAGGCTCTGCCGGACTGGGTGCGGTTGCGCGACCAGATGAGCGGTAGGCCGTTCGAAGTGGTGGGGGTCTGCCCCGACCAGGTCTCGCGCCACGCCGAGTTGGAGGAGCGCCGCAAGCTGGGCGTCGCATGGCGGTCGATCATGACCATGGGACGCTTGGAGGGCTTGATGGAGGACTCGTTGGCCTTGCGCATGCCGCTCGTGGTTGTCGTGGACGACTTGGGCGTGATCCGCGCGCGCAACCTGCCCTTCGCCGAGTCCAAGGCGCTGGTCGAGCGGCTCGTGAAGGAGTGCGAGGCGCGCTCCAAGCGCTGATCGGACCGCGTTCCGAACGCCGATCGAGCGCCTGTCGCCTCGCCACGGCTCCCCGCGGACGCTACCCTCCTGCCGCCGCAGCGTCGGCGCGACCACACCATGGCTTCACGCAACGATTCGAACTTCATGGACACGATCGTGTCGCTGTGCAAGCGACGCGGCTTCGTCTTCCCCGCCTCCGAGATCTACGGCGGCATCGGCAACACCTACGACTACGGTCCGCTGGGCGTCGAGCTGAAGCGTCGCGTCAAGGAGGCGTGGTGGACGCGCACGGTGACGATGCGCGACGACGTGGTGGGGCTCGACTCGGCCATCATCCAGAACCCCAAGACCTGGGAGACCTCCGGCCACGTCGCGGGCTTCACCGACCCGATGGTCGACTGCAAGAAGTGCAAGGCGCGCTTCCGCGCCGACAAGCTGGACGACGCGCGCTGCCCCGAGCGCCCGAGCAAGCGGCCGGGCGAGTGCGGCAACGAGCTGACCGAGCCGCGCGCCTTCAACCTGATGTTCAAGACGCAGGTGGGCGCGGTGGAAGGGGCGGGGTCGATCGCCTACCTGCGGCCCGAGACGGCGCAGGGGATCTTCCTCAACTTCAAGAATGTCGTCGAGAGCTCGCGCATGAAGCCGCCGTTCGGCATCGGCCAGATCGGCAAGAGCTTCAGGAACGAGATCACGCCCGGCAACTTCGTCTTCCGCACGCGCGAGTTCGAGCAGGCGGAGATGGAGTTCTTCCTGCCGCCCGAGCAGAACGACCACTGGTACGAGTACTGGCGCAAGGAGCGCCACCAGTGGTACCTCGACTACGGCATCGATCCGGCGCGCCTGCGCCTGCGCGAGCACGCCAAAGACGAGTTGGCGCACTACTCGACCGGCTGCACCGACGTCGAGTACGAGTATCCGTTCGGCTGGGGCGAGCTCGAGGGCATCGCCTGCCGCACGGACTTCGACCTCAAGCGCCACAGCGAGGCCTCGGGCAAGGACCTGCGCTGGTTCGACCCCGACACCAAGCAGAAGTACTTCCCGTGGGTGGTCGAGCCCGCGGCCGGCGTGGACCGCACCGCGCTGACCTTCCTGATCGACGCCTACGACGAGGAGAAGGTCGAGGACGAGACGCGCGTCGTGCTGCGCTTCCATCCCGAGATCGCGCCGATCACGGTCGGCGTGCTGCCCTTGGTGAAGAAGGAGGGCATGCCGGAGAAGGCGCTCGAGATCGACCGCGAGTTGCGGCGCGGTCGCCATGCGACCTTCTACGACGAGTCGGCCGCCATCGGACGGCGCTATCGCCGCCTCGACGAAGTCGGCACGCCGTACTGCGTGACCATCGACGGCGACACCTTGAAGGACGATGTCGTGACCGTGCGCGAGCGCGACACGATGCAGCAGGAGCGCGTCAAGGTCGGCGAGCTGCGCGCCTACCTCGCCGCGCGCATCGCCGACTGGAAGCGTCCCGAGCGCAAGTCCTGAGCGCGCGGCCTCGTCGCGGCTACATGGGCTCGTCGGCCGGCGTGGACTCCGCTGCGGCGCGCGCGCCCGAGCCGCGGCGCGCCCCGGCGAGCTCGCCCGGCTCGCCTTGGTGGATGCTGGCCGCGGCGGCGTTGGTGCTGGCGCTCTACGCGCGCGTGGTCGGCTTCGAGTTCCTGCACTTCGACGATCCCTGGAACATCGTCGAGAACCCGCGCCTGCAGCCACCGACGCTCGAAGGCTTGCTGGCGTACTGGAGCGGGCCGTACCTCGGCTTGTACGTGCCGCTCGCCTGCAGCCTGTGGTGGCTGGCCGCCTTCGTGGGCGAGGGACCCGAGGCTTGGCTCTACCACCTGCTGCCGCTCCTCGCGCACGCGGGGGCCGCGGCCCTGCTCGTGCGCTTGCTGCAGCGCCTGGGCTTCGGCGGCGCGCCGGCCTTGCTGGGCGCCGCGTTGTGGTCGCTGCACCCCTTGCAGGTCGAGGTGGTCGCGTGGGCTTCCGAGTTGCGCGGCGCCGCGGCGAACCTTCTCGCCATCGCCTACCTCGAGCGCGGCTGCGCGGCCCGCGCGGGCGGGCGTGGCGCGTTGGTGCACGCGCACCTCGCGCTGATCGGCGCGCTCTTGTGCAAGCCTTCGGCCGCGGTGGCGCCGGCCCTCGCACTGCTGCTCGAGTTGGGCTTCCCCGCCGCGGGCTCGCGCACGGTCGTCGCGCGCTGGTCGATCGTGCGACGCCACTTGCCGGCGTTCGCGCTGTGCGTCGCGGCGCTGGTCGCCTCCAAGCTCGCGCAGTCCGACGCGTTGTTGCAGTCGACGCCGTCGGCGCTTGCACGCGTGCTGGTCGCGTGCGACGCGCTCGGCCACCAAGCGCGCTGCATGCTGCTGCCGATGGGCTTGTCGCCCGACCATGGGCGCCGCCCGGAGAACGTGCTCGCGGCCTGGCCGGTTGCGTGGACACCATGGTTCGGCGCCTTGCTCTTCGTCGCGGCGTGCTTCGCGCTGGCGCGCCTCCTGCGGCGAACCCCGCGCTCCGACGACGTTGGTGGTGGGGCGGGCGATGGCTTCCGGCCGCTCGCCTCGGCGCTGCTCGTCCTGCCATGCGCCCTCGCGCCCACGCTGGGGCTGGTGCCCTTCGCGCACCAGGCGATCTCGACCACCGCCGACCGCTACGCCTCGTTGGCGCTGCTCGGGCCCGCGCTCGGGCTGGCTTGGGCTTGCCGGCGCTTCGGCGCGCGCGCCTTGCTTCCCGGCTGGGTGCTCGTGGCGGCCTTGGCGACCGCCTCCGCCTCGCAGGCCTCTTGCTGGCGCGACACGCGCGCGCTGTTCGAGCGCACGCTCGTCGTCAATCCACGCAGCGCGCTGGCCGCCACCAACCTGGGACTCGTGGCGGAGCGTCAAGGAAATTTGACGGAGGCGCGCGCGCGCTACGAGCAAGCCCTGGCCTTGCGACCAGGCCACGCGCGGGCGCACCAGAACCTCGGGTTGCTCTTGGCGCGCGCGGGCGAGTTGGATGCGGCGCGCGCCCATCTGCTCGCCGCGCGCGACGCCCAGCCTTGGTTCGCGCGCCATCACGCCAACTTGGCCGCCATCCTCGCGCGCACGGGCGACAAGCACGGCGCCCTGGCGAGCGCGGCGCGCTCGGTCGAGCTGGACCCCGGGCTGGCCGACGGACACAACGCGCTGGGCGTCCTTCTCCAGGAACGCGGCGACCACGCCGAGGCTCTGGCGCGCTTCGAGCGCGCGGCGGCACTCCGCCGCGGCGAGGCCGAGTACCAACGCAACCTGGCGCTGGCCCGCGCGCGCCTCGGGCGCGTGGTCGAGGCGCGCGCGGCGTGGGAAGCGGCGCTGGGCCTGCCCGGCGCCAAGCCCGCCTTCCGACTGGAGGCTGCTCGGCTGGAACTCGCCGCTCCGCCTCGGGCCGAGCGGGCGCGCGAGTTGCTGGCGCCGTTGCTCGCCTCCGATGGTCCGTTGCTCGGACCGGCGTTGGAGCTGGAGGCGCAGGCCCAAGTCTTGCTTGGACGGCCCGCGGAGGCCAAGGCTGCGGCTCGGCGGGCCTTGGAGGTGCTGCCGACGGAGGATCCGCTGCGCGAGCGCTGCTTGCGCATCTTGTCGAACCGCGACTGACCGCGGCGCCGCCGCTCTCCATGTGCCTCGCCACCGTCGGGGGGTGGGGACCGGCCGTGATTCGGGCTCGGTGCGCAAGTCCAGCACATCGAACTCGTTAGCATCCAAGAGCCGCCTGGAAACAGCGGAGGTTGTCCGTCGCGCCCCGGAGTTGCGCTCTAGGTCGCGGACGCCTCTTGCATGCGCCTGCTGCCAACGATGTCCTCGCCCTCGAACCACCACTTGGAAGCCGCCCTGCTGTTCGCCCGCGAACAGCTCGGTCCGGCTTCCGAGCGCGTCGTCTCCACGGCCGCGGCCCAGGCGCTGATCCTGTCGCGCATCCGCGGCGGCATCATGGTCGAGGATGCCGTGCTGGCTGAAGTCCACGCCGCGGCGCGCCTCGACCAGCGCGCCGCCGACGAGTTCCTGGCCTACTTCCTCGACGACGCCCACAAGAAGGGACGCAGGCTGCTGTCCGACGGCCTGCGGCGCTTCCTGGAGACGGGCGATCTGGTGCAGTCGGTCTTCGGCGAGGTCTGGACTTCGATCGCGGACCTGAACTTCGAGACGCGTGCGCAGTTCGTGGCGCTGCTGGCGCAGCGCTTGCGCTGGAAGGCCGCCGACAAGGCGCGTCGCATGCAGGCGCAGCGTCGCGACGAGCGCGATCGCCATCCGTTGTCGGTCGAAGACCTGCCCTTGCCCGCCGACGAGCGTCCGCCCTCGTCGAACCTCGGTCGGCGCGAGGAGACGGAAGAGATGATCTGCCGCCTGTTGAAGCTGCCGGAGCGCGACCAGCAGCTCGTGCGCCTGCACCTGCGCGGGGCGAGCCAGCAGGAGATGGCCGAAGCCACCGGCCTGTCGCCCGACACGGCGCGCAAGGCGCTGTCGCGCGCCATCGAGCGCATACAGTCGCGCACTCCTCCCCGCCAAGGCGGGCGCGAGGACGACTGAATCCCGCGTCGCGTTCCGGTCGGGACGCGCCCCCGCTGGATCCTGGCCCTGCTGCGGTGACGCATGTTCGCGAGTGGCGAAGAGGACGGATTGGACGCCGACGCGCGGCAAGAGGACAGCGCGGCAGCCCGCGCGCGCGTAGCCGCGCACGACGCCTTCGCCGACTACCTCGAGCGGCGCAGGACCGACGACTTCGACGCGGACGCATGGTTGGCGGGCTTCGACGCCAGCGTGCGCCACGAACTGCGCCTCGTCCTCGACGACTACCATCGCCTGCGGCGCGACTACGGCGAGCATGCCTTCGGGCTCGCGGCGGGCTCCCGCGTGGGGCCCTTCGAGCTCGTGCGCGAAGTAGGCCGAGGTGGCATGGGAGTCGTGTGGGAGGCGCGGCAGGAGTTCCCGCGCCGGCGCGTGGCGCTCAAGCTCCTGTACCCGCACCTGTCGTTGCTGCCTTCCGCGATCGCGCGCTTCGAGCGCGAGGCCAGCGTGACTGCGGGACTCGCCTCCGAGCACATCGTGCGCATATTCCAGGTGGGCGTGCACGAGGACCTGCGCTGGATCGCGATGGAACTCTGCGAGGGCGGCTTGACGCTCGCCGACCACATCGCCGACCTGCGTCGTCGCGCCCCGCCGCCGGACCATGCGCGCCGCATGGCCGCGCTCGGGCGCGACATGGCGCGCGCGCTGCAGTCCGCCCACGAGAAGGGGGTGCTGCACAGGGACGTGAAGCCGGGGAACATCCTGCTGTTGACGGGGCTTCGGCCCAAGCTCGCCGACTTCGGCCTGGCGCGCGAGGAACAAGCGCTGTCGAGCACGGGCCCGTCGTCGATCATGCGCCCGTTGTCGATCACGCACGCGGCGGAACAGGTCGGCACCCCGCTGTACGCCAGTCCCGAGCAGGTGCGCGGCGCGGGCGTGCTCGACGCGCGCAGCGACTTGTATTCGCTGGGTGCCACGCTGCACGAGGCCCTGACGCTCGAGCGTCCGCACGTGGCTGGCGACGAGCGCGAACTCGCGCGCCGCATCCTCGCGGACGACTTGCCCGATCCGCGCAGCAGGCGGCCCTCGCTGCCGCGCGACTTGGCGCTGGTCGTGCGCAAGCTCGGCGCCCTGCGTCCGGAGGCGCGCTACTCCTGCGCGCGCGAGGCGGCCGAGGACTTGCAGCGCTTCCTCGATGGCGTGCCAGTGCTGGCGCGCCCGCCCAGTCGCCTCGAACGCGTCGTGCGCTGGTCGCGACGGCATGCGACCGCCGCCAGCGTGGCGGCCTTGCTCGTGTGCTCGAGCGTGCTGCTCGCGCTGCTCGCGAGCCGCGCCGAGGGCGCGGCTCGCCGCGCGGCGGAGGCCAAGGTCCTGTTGCGTTCGCTGGTCGACTTGCAGGATCCGCGCGCCGCGGAAGTCGAACCCAAGGGTCCGGAGGAACTGGCGCGCGCGCTGCTCGCCGCCGCCGAGGCGCAGCGCAGGGACGATCGCTCGCGGGCGGCGCGCTTGTGCCTCGCGGCTGGACGCTCGTGGCGCATCGCCGGAAGCCTGCGCGACGCGGCCGGATCGCTGCGGCTCGCCATGGAACTCGCGGGCTCGGACCATGCCTTGCGGCTCGAGGCCGGCGAAGCGCTGGCGCGCACCTTGGCCGAACTCGACGACCACGATGCGCTGCGGCCGCTGCTCGCCGAGCTGCTCGGACTTTCCAAGCGCGTCGACCGCTCGCCCACCGGAGCGGATCCGCATCCGCGCACCTGGCGCTTGGCTTGCGAGTCGTATTCGCTGCTGCTGCGCTGCGAGGATCGCGCGGGCGCGACCGAACTCGAGCGTCTGCACGCCGATCTCGCGCCCGCGGGTGGCTTGCTGGAGGGTATGCGCGCGCGCCGCGCCGCGCTGTCGCGTTCGGGCGATCCGAACGCCCTCGACGCGGGCTTGCAGCTGCTGCGCGCCCTGTGCCATCTCGACCTCGCGGCCGAAGGCGAGGCGTTGGCTGAACAACTGCTGCACGAGGCTCGGCACGCGCCGTTGCTGGCGACCTCCGAACTGCGCTTGCTGCACCTCGTCTGCGAGGCGCGGCGCCGCGCGACATCCGCAGCCGAGCACTTCGCGCATGCCGGCAAGCTGGCGGACGAACTCGAGCTTCTGCACGGCCCCGACCATCCCTTGGCGTTGGGGGCTCGCTTCCGCGCCACGGTTGCGGCCTTGGACGCGTGGGCGGCTTCGCCCGTGCCCAAGTGGCCCGCGCTGCCCGAGGTGTTGGCGCGCTACGATGTGCTCGTCTCGCGCATGGAGCGGCACCTGGGCGCCGAGCATCTCGACACGCTCAAGGCCCGCACAGGCGAGGTGCTCGTGCGCGTGAACATGGCGGAGCTAGGATCGTCGCCTGCTTCGCCTTCGTTGCTCGCCGAGTCGCAGGCGCTGTGCGCCGCCTTCCGCGCGCGCTACGGGCCGTTGCACTCGCGCGTGGTCGTGGCCGAGCGCGCGCGCCTCGGCGTGCTGCTCCAACTCGGCGTGGACTCGAGCGCCTTGCTGGCGGAGCGCCGCGTGCTCGTCGACGCCTACGACGCGGCGGGTGGACTGCCCAACCTCGAGTCCTTCGATCTGCGCAACGAGTTCACGGGCTGCTTGCTGGAGTCGGGCTTGGCGGAGGAAGCGTTGCGGCGCGCGAGGCGCACGCTGCAACTCGTCGCCGAGGCGCCGCTCGAGGCGGGCGCGCGCTGCCGCTTGCGCATCGCCGCCACCCTCGACATCGCCTCGGCGCAGCTCTTGCTGGGCCGGCGCGACGACTTCGCGGCGCAGCTCGACGCCCTCGACGCCCTCGCGGAGGGTCGCGGTCTGCGGCCGGACTCGCCGGAGCATCGGCCCGACGGCCACCTCGTCGAGACCAGGCGCAAGGTCGCCTTGGGCCGCGCGTTGCTGTCGGGCGACGAGGCGGCCGCCGCGCGCTCGGCGGCCGCCCTCGCCTTGTCCGTGGTTGGGTCGGAGGTCGACTGCTCCCACTTGCCTGTGGTCTACGACCTGCTGTGCCTGCGGCTCCATCCGGCGCGCGAGGGTGGGCGCCTGGGAGCGGAAATCCGCGGCTTGGAGCGCCGTTTGCAGTCCTGCGGCGGCCCACAGTGGCGTTCTTGGCAAGCCTTGGGCCTCGTCACCGCCGAGGCCGCGCCCTTGCGCTGAGGCTTGACGCGATCCACGGCCTGCGCGAAGCACCCCGCGCCAGTCCAGCCGGGTTCGCATGCTTGAAGTACCCTTGTTGACTGGACAAGGTGGGGCCCATCCGCCTCCTTCCATGGCGCAACCCTCCCCCCTGCACGCCGAGTACGGTTCGGTCCAGCCCTCGCCGCGCGTCCAGGCCGAGCGAGCCTTCCATGTCTATTTGGACCAATCGCGCGCGGGCGAGGCGCCTGCGCTCGGTGCGTTCCTGGCCGGGTATGCGCCCGACGTGCGCGCGCACCTCGAGCAGATCCTCGAGGACTACATCTCCTTGCGGGGCGTGCTGCAGCCGCAGGCTGGCCTCATAGCGGCCGGTTCCGAGATCGGCCCGTTCCGGCTCGTGCGCGAGATCGGACGCGGCGGCATGGGTTGCATCTGGGAAGCGCAGCAACGCCTGCCGCGCCGCAGGGTCGCGCTCAAGATCCTGTACCCGCACCTGTCCTTCGTCGACCAGTCGTTGGAGAGATTCGAGAAGGAGGCGCGCGCCTGCGGACGCATCTCGCACGAGCACATCGTGGCCGTCCACGAGGTGGGCGAGCACCAGGGACTGCATTGGATCGCGATGGAGCTCGTGCCGGGCGGCTTGTCGCTGGCCGACATGATCGCCGAGCTGCGCGAGCGCGGCGCGCCGGGCAAGGAACACTGGTCGCGCTGCGCGCGCTTGTTCCGCCAGATCGCGGCCGCCTTGTGGTGCGCGCACGAAGCGGGCGTGGTCCATCGCGACATCAAGCCGGGCAACATCCTGCTCACGCCGGAAGGCCAACCCAAGGTCGCGGACTTCGGGTTGGCGAAGATCCAGGACGACTTGACGCTCTCGCGATCGGGGCGCCTCTCGGGCACGCCGTACTACATGAGTCCGGAGCAGGCCGCCAGCTCGCGCCTCGGCGTCGACTTGCGCACGGACATCTACTCGCTGGGCGTGTCGCTGTACGAGACGCTCACGCTCGAGCGGCCGCACCAGGGCGAGACGCAGAGCCAACTGCTCGAGCGCATCCTGCTCGACGACGCGCCCGATCCGCGGCTCGTCGCCCCCGCGTTGCAGGAGGACCTCGCCGCCATCGTGATGAAGATGATGGCCAAGCGGCGCGACCGCCGCTACTCGAGCATGGCCGCGGTGGTCGACGACCTGGATCGCTTCCTCGCGGGCGAGCCGCCGGCCGCGCGCGTGCCGGGACCCTTCGGGCGCCTGTCGCGCGTCGTGCGACGCCAGAAGGCCGCTGTGGCGATCGCCTGCGGGCTGGTCGCCGTCTTCGGGCTCGCTGCGGGGCTGTATCGGGACGCGGCCGCCTCGCGCGAGAGCACGACGAAGAGCGTCGACGACGCGTTGCAGTTGTCCAAGACCTACGGGAACATCGACCGCTCCAACGACGAAGTCAGCCACGCGTTGGCCGAGACGATCGCCCAGCGCGCCGCGCGCACCGCGGATCCAATGGAGGCCTTCGGCCTGCACTTCGACTCCGCGCGCCTGTTGTTGGCCGTCGGCGACTTCGACGGCGTGTTGCGCTGTCTGCAAGCGGCCGATGGGCGGGTGCCGAGCAAGTATCAGGACGTGGGCATGCGGTCGCTCGTCCTCGACGCGCGGGCGCGCGCCTTGGAGGGCTTGTTCCGCGCCGAGGATCGCCAACTCGTCCTGCGCGAGGCGCATGCGAGCACGCGCGTCCTCGCGCTCGACGACTTCCGTCGCGCGCGCGATGTCGCCTTGCTGGCGGCGAGCTCGATCGGCCTGGGCCGCCCGCGCGAGGCCGAACAGGCGCTGGCTTCGATGCCCGGATTGCGTTCCATGTTGCTGGACCGCTGCCTGCGCCTGCAGCGCAACCTGGGCCCACGCGCAGCGACGGTGATCGAGACGCGGCTCCTGCTCGGCGAGTTGGACGCCGCGTGCGGGGCGCCGGAGCACGGCGAGGAGGCTGCGCGGCATTTCGACGACGCCGTGTGGGAATTGCGTCGCTCGAAGGGAGAACTCGATTGGAGCTACATGCACTCCGCGTGGCGTCGCGAACGCGCGGCATGGCGCTCGGTCCCGAGTTCCGCGGACGACGCGGCCTTGTCGCGGCTACTGCAGTTGCGCGCCAACGCCGAGCAGTCGGATCGCCACCGCTTGCTGGTCGCGAGCCTCGATGTCGAATTGGCGCATGTGCATGCGAGCGCCAAGCGGCACGAGGAATCCGCGACCGCCGCGCGCAGCGCGTTGGTGGCGTTCGGCGCGCAATTCGCGCGGCACCCCTTGGCCCTCGAGGCGCAGGGAGCCCTGGCCGACGCGCTGCTCGCGACTGGCGAAGCCCAAGGTGCGTTGGTCGCGGCCGAAGCGCACTGCGCTGGCTGGCGCCTGCTCGCGGAGGATGGCTCCGCCACGCGACTG
>Ga0172376_10006132_pt1 | contig 13153 bp, 17 predicted proteins | sample Lak35m_FD_121114 | JGI IMG/M metagenome (GOLD analysis project Ga0172376, IMG submission 121114) | Freshwater microbial communities from Kabuno Bay, South-Kivu, Congo - kab_092012_35m | ecosystem: Environmental > Aquatic > Freshwater > Lake | place: Democratic Republic of the Congo: South-Kivu...
ATATCCGTTCGTCGATCACGCATAGAAGAGGTGGCACTTTATGAAAGCTAAAACGTTCGAGAAGCAGTTTGATGAAAGCATCGACATCACTGCTTCTTTGGATTTGTCCAAAGCCAGGCGCGTTCTGCAAGAGCAGAGGCGTGTCAATGTCGATTTCCCGACATGGATGATTGATTCGCTGGATCGCGAAGCGGGCAAATTGGGGGTGACAAGGCAGTCTGTGATCAAGGTCTGGCTGGCCGAGCGCCTTGGGGCGAGCGCTTCCAACTGAAATCACACCTGCATATTCATGATGTCGGTATACGCCTGCACCATGCGATTGCGTACGTGCAGGGTGGCTTGAAAACCGATCTGCGCCTTTTGAATGGCGACCATGGTTTCTTCCAGGCTGACCTTGGGGTTTTCCAGTTGCACCTCGCGCTGCAGCCGCGTCGCTTCGTTCTGCGCCGCGCTGACCGAGTTGAGTGCGCCTTTCAAGGCCTCTGAGAAGCCACCACCTGCGCCCGTTGTGCGCCCGGGCATACCAGCCACCGACCCTGGGCGAACGGCCAGAGGCATGGTGGTGGGGGACAGTCGCAGGTTCATGGTTCAGGCTGGTGTGCGCGCTGGGATGCGAAGTGACTGCAATGCTATTAAAGCTTGTGCCGAAACATAAATTTGAAGTAAGCCGTAAAAACAGGTCTTTTCAAACTCATGTTTTGGAAACTGCGTCAAATAATCGTTGCCATCTGGCCTGATTAACGCCATTTCGCACTTCTATCTCCATGCCTGCTGCCACTGCACTACCCACGATTGCGTTGAGCCCGACTCTCGGCCAAAAGCTGGCCGGACTGGACCGCTCGCAAAGACTGCGGCTGGGTCTGGGGGTGCTGTTGTTGATCACAGTCGGCATCGTCGGCCTGGTGATGGGGCGCCAGGCCGAGTGGCGCGTCCTGTATGCCAATCTGGCTGACAAAGACGGTGGTGCCATCGTGGCCCAACTGTCTCAGATGAATGTACCGTATCAGTATTCGGCTGGCGGTAGTGCCATCCTGGTTCCGGCCGACAAGGTGTATGACACACGTTTGAAGCTGGCTTCGCAGGGGTTGCCCAAGGGGGCCGTCACCGGCTTTGAGCTGATGGACAGCGCCAACCGCTTTGGCATGACCCAGTTTCAGGAACGCATTACCTTTCAGCGTGGGCTGGAGGGTGAGCTGACCCGCTCGATTCAGGCGCTGTCGTCGGTATCGAGTGCCCGGGTACATTTGGCGTTGCCCAATCAGAATGGCTTTTTCCGCGATCAGCAAAAGGCCTCTGCGTCGGTTGTGGTTGGGCTTAATGCCGGGCGCACACTGGATCGCAACCAATTGGCAGGCATCATTCATCTGGTGTCATCCAGCGTGCCCGAAATGGATCCCCGTGCGGTCAGTGTGTTGGACGATACCGGCAAACTGCTGTCCACCCCGGTCAATGACGGTACAGGTGCCGGCAACGACGCCGAACAACTGCAGCGGGTGCAGCAGATTGAGCAGCTTTACGCCAGCCGCATCGTTGATATTCTGGAGCCGGTGGTCGGGCGTCAGAACGTACGGGCGCAGGTGTCGGCTGAACTGGACTTTTCGCAAACCGAACAGACGTCCGAGCAGTTCAAACCGAACCAATCGCCCGATTCGAGTGCTGTGCGTAGCCAGCAGGTTCTGGAAAGTGGGGCCGGTGCGTCGATCGCGGCAGTAGCCACTGGCGTACCGGGGGCGGTGTCGAACCAGCCACCAGGACCGTCTTCCGCGCCGATCAATGGCACAGCCCAGACTCCAACCGCTGCCAGCGCCAACGGCGCGGGGGGTGCGGGGGGTGCCGGTGCTCGCAAGGAATCGATCATCAATTACGAGGTGGACAAAACGGTACGGGTGGTGCGCGCGGGAACCGGCAACATCAAGCGCATCAGTGCTGCGGTGGTGATCAACCATCAGACCACCACCGACGCCAAGGGCAAGACCAGCACCAACCCGATCAGCGACGCCCAGCTTGAGAAATTGACTTCGCTGGTGCGTGAGACCATTGGTTTCAGTAAGGAGCGCGGCGATTCGGTGAACGTGGTCAACGCGCCCTTTACCAATGACAAGTTGCAGGTGGAGCCATTGCCGATATGGCAACAGCCGGTATTGCTGGACTTGCTGCGCAGCTTTGCTTGGCCAGTGGGAACGCTGCTGTTTGGTGCGCTGGTGCTGTTGGGGGTGATTCGCCCCGCGCTGAACGCGTTGGCGCAACCAGTGCCAGCGCGCGAATCCGGTGCAACAACGGCGGCGGCGCTGGACGCGCTTGAATCCGAACCGCCGGATCGACCCATGTTGAGCGCACCTGCGGCGACCGCCCAAGCACCCGAAGCTACACCGGGCGAATTGGCGCTGGAAGATGCGCGCAAACTGACGCGTGACAATCCCGCTGCAGTTGCTAACATTGTCAAAAGCTGGATCAACGGTGAAGCGCCGGCTTGATGGCCAGCATTGAACGGAGCTTGCTGACATGTCGCAAACCGACGGACTTGAGGACGCTGCCATCCTGATGATGTCGCTGGGAGAAGGCGAAGCTTCCGAGGTGTTCAAGCACCTGTCGCCCAAAGAAGTGCAGAAGCTTGGTGAGGCCATAGCGCGGACCAAAGCGATCACACGCGAACGCGTCAACGAGGTGGTGGACAAGTTCACCAACATTGCGGCGGCGCAAAGTCTGCTGGTGTCCAACTCGGGTGATTACGTTCGTTCAGTCCTGAAACGCGCGTTGGGGGATGACAAGGCGGCCCTGCTGATCGACCGGATTTTGCAGGGTGGTGATGTGTCTGGGATCGAGAGCCTGAAGTGGATGGAGCCGTCCAGCGTAGCTGAGCTCTTGCGCAACGAGCACCCGCAAATTGTGGCAGCCATTTTGGTTCATCTGGACTTTGATCAGGCCGCCGACATTCTGAAATTTTTCAACGAGCGTCAGCGCAATGAGGTGATGTTGCGTGTGGCTACGATGGAGGGGATTCAGCCCACCGCTCTGAAAGACCTCAATGAGGTTTTGTTCAAGGTGCTGGCGGGGGGTGACAAGATGCGCAAGTCGTCACTGGGCGGCATCAAGACGGCGGCCGAGATGATCAATTTGATGGGCACCGCGATTGAGGGAACGGTGATCGAGTCGATTCGCAACCATGACCCAGATTTGGCACAGAAAATCATGGACAAGATGTTTGTCTTTGACGACGTGATCAAGCTTGACGATAAGTCGATCCAAACGGTCTTGAAGGAAGTGTCGTCCGATGTGTTGATCGTGGCCCTCAAGGGTGCCCAGCCGGAGCTCAAAGAGAAATTCTTGTCCAACATGTCCTCGCGGGCTGCCGAATCGTTGCGAGAGGATCTGGAGTCACGCGGCCCCATGCGACTGTCGGAAGTCGAGGCGCAACAGAAAGAAATCCTCAAGACGGTACGGCGCCTGGCCGACGAAGGCACGATCGTCATCGGTGGTGGCGCTGACGACCAGATGGTGTGATCATGCGCAACGATGATCGCTTCATTCCTGGCGAAGAGATTGTTGAGGTTGCCCAATGGGAGTTTGCGGCCATTAAAACCGCTGCGCAGTTGTTGTCGGCGCAGATTCAGGAGCGTGAGGCGCAGCGACACGAGGCCACGCGGCAAACGCAGCAGCAGCAGGCCTACCAGGAGGGGTTCGCTGCTGGGGTTGAGCATGGCAGGCAACTTGCCAGTCAGGCTTTGCAGCGTGAAAAACAGGATTTTTTGGCGCATCAGGCACAACACGCCGCGCAACAGTTTGCTGACCTGATCAGGCAGGCGCAACGGCAGTTGCTAGAAGCTGAGCAGACGTTGGCGCAGGGCACGTTGACGCTGGCCTGCGAGTTGGCCCGCCAGGTGGTGCGTCGGGAGTTGACGGTGGACACCCAAAGCGTTTTGCCAGTACTCAAGGAAGCGTTGGGTTTGCTGGAAGCACAGCACAAAGTGGCACAGGTTCGGCTGCATCCATCAGACCGTGAGGCACTGGGCGAATTGATTCTGACCGAGCTGGGTTCGGGTGAACTGAGCGTGCGTGCGGACGAGAATCTGCAGCCCGGTGACTGCGTGGTGGAATCCGCCGGCAGTGTGGTTGATGGTACGGTGGCCAAGCGCTGGCAGCGCGTGGTGGCAACGCTGGGTTTGAGCAGCAGTTGGGAGACGGCGGATGACCACGATTGACTACATTCAGAAGTGGGATGGCTTTTTTGTCAATGCCCAGCGTAGCGTGCAGGCTGTGAGTGCGTTGGAGGTGCGCGGCACACTCACCCGTTTGACCGGCTTGGTGCTGGAGGCGGTCGGATTATGTGTACCGGTTGGCTCGCAATGCTGGGTGAAGATGCGCTCGCAGCCGCCCGTGCTGGCTGAGGTGGTCGGGTTTTCTGGTGATCGTGCGTATTTGATGCCGGCCGGCGATGTACATGGGCTCTCCAGCGGCGCAGTGGTCGCACCGGCCATGCCTTTCGTTCCTGTGCCCCGACTGGGTGAGCGGCGACGGGTTGGGCGTGAAAGCAGTTTTGCCGCCCTGCGCTTGCCGTTGGGCGATGGGTTACTGGGGCGGGTGGTCGATGCGCACGGCAATCCGATGGACTACAAAGGGCCGATCGCCAACGTGTCGTCGGTTGCACTGGATCGTCGACCCATCAATGCGATGGATCGCGCGCCGGTGCGTGAGCCGTTGGACACAGGCATTCGGGCGATCAACGCGTTGTTGACCGTTGGTCGCGGTCAGCGACTCGGCTTGTTTTCAGGTTCCGGAGTCGGTAAAAGTGTTTTGATGGGCATGATGGCGCGTTACACCCAGGCGGATGTGATTGTGGTTGGACTGATCGGTGAGCGCGGCCGCGAGGTCAAGGAATTCATTGAGGATATTCTGGGCGAACAGGGGCGCGCACGGTCGGTGGTGGTGGCGGCTCCGGCGGATGCACCGCCACTGCTGCGGTTGCAGGGAGCGGCCTACGCGACGGCAGTTGCAGAGAGTTTCCGCGACAAGGGATTGCATGTGTTGTTGCTGATGGACTCGTTGACACGCTACGCCATGGCACAGCGTGAAATTGCATTGGCGATTGGAGAGCCCCCCGCAACCAAGGGCTACCCACCGTCGTGTTTTGCCAAGCTGCCGCAATTGGTGGAGCGCAGCGGCAACGGACTCAATGGTGTGGGTTCGATCACGGCGTTTTACACCGTTCTGTCGGAAGGGGACGATCAGCAGGACCCGATCGCAGACGCCGCTCGCGCCATTCTTGATGGTCACATCGTGTTGTCTCGAACCTTGGCTGAGGCGGGGCACTTTCCGGCGATTGACATTGAGCAGTCAGCGTCGCGCGTCATGCACAGTGTGGTATCGCGCGAACAGTTTGAGTTGGCTCGGCAGTTCAAGGCCGTCTACTCACAGTACGAGAAGGGGCGTGACCTGGTGCAAATTGGTGCTTACGTTTCGGGGTCGGATGCGGCGATGGATCAGGCCATTGCGTTGCATCAGCCCATGATGGAATTTTTGCGGCAGGATATGTTTGAGTCGGCTGGTTTGACTGATAGTGTCAATGCGATGGAAACAGCGCTTGCTGTTGAGCGTAGAGGAGGTGTATGACAGCCCCCAAGAGCATCATGCTGGCCATTGAACTGGTCAGCGCAGAGCGCGAGCAAGCCCGCAACAGGCTGCAGCAGGCACGTCAGGCCGATGCGTATGCCCGTGCGCAGATGAAGCAACTGACCGACTATTTGAGCGAGACGGATCAGCGCTGGATGACGGGAGTGCGCGGCAGTGTCTCGCCGGAGCTGTTGCATCACCACTATCAGTTTTTGAGTCGGCTGACCCAGGCCATCGAAATCCAGCAAGGCGTGCTCGAGGGAGGGCGACAGCGCATAGACGCCGCGCAACAGGAGGTGTTAGCAGCGGAACTGCGATTGGCCAGTTTCAAGCAGTTACTGGCGACCCGTCGCAACGATAGCGCCAAGCGCCTGCGGCGTCAGGAGCAAAAGCAGATGGACGAATTTGCGACGGTCCAAGTGCAACGGCAACGGTTGCGGTGGTCGGAGAATCCGGCATGACGATCGAATCGCAACCGGCGGCAAGCCCAGGGCGGAGTATGGCTGCACATGCCATGGCCAGAGCCGGTGGGGGCGTAGCTGTGGTGGGGCAAATGGGTGTCGATGGCGGTGGATTTGCTGATCTGATGGATGGTTTTTTTTGTGTCAATGGTCCGGTGACGACTGGATTGAACCCGGCGTTTGGGGCCGTGGCTGACCCGTTGGACCCGAATTTGGCGTCGCCGGGGGAAGATGTGGCGTCGGCGGAAGATGCCGTGTCGCAAGCGTTGCAGCAGGTGGCGGGTCTTGTGGCACAGGCTCCGGTTGAAGGGGGTGTTCCCATGATCGCGCCGCCGACTGTTCCGGTGTTTGTTTTTGGGCCTGTGAGCGTGCCAGATGATGCCGTACCGCTGGCCGACCGCGGTGCGTGCGTGCCATCTACCGATTCGCAAGCTGGGCGGTCTCCCGACGTTGGGCCTGAATCCGCTAGGCCGAGTGGAGGTGCTATGAGGTCATCCGTACCGGCTCTATTGAAGACTGGCGTTGTCTCGACTCGATGCGAAACTGCGCCAACGGGCAACGTTGGCACTGAAGCATGGGTGGAACCGTCGCCATCAGGGGCAGGAACGGCTGAAGCACCGTTGCCGCACGCAGTGGCAAACCGTCTTGAGCCCCCAGCCTCGGGCCGCGTGCCGAGCCATTTGCGGCCCGAGCAGCCCCACGCCGTGGTTGATGCGGCCAGCGTGTCGTTACCAAAAGCCGACTTGAATCAATGGGGGGCTGCATGGCCCGTCCGCGTGTTGACCCCGACGGGTCGCGACGGGAACGACCCGGTCAGCGGACTGGGGTTGAATGGAGTTACTTCAGGCGCACCGGCATCTAACGGCCTCGGTCTTGCGGCGGGGCAAGAGTTGGTGCAAGTCGGCGCTACGGTTGCCGACACGCAGATTGCCGAGACGGTCAGCTATTGGGTGACCCAAGGGGTTCAGAACGCCGAACTGACACTGGATGATCTCGGAGACGCGCCGGTTGCCGTGCACATTGAAGTCGATGGCGACCTGACACGAGTCGAGTTTCGCAGTGATCAGCCGCTGGCCCGACAGGCACTGGAGGCCGCGAACGTGCAGCTCAGGAACATGTTGGCCAGTCAGGGGTTGCAGTTGTCGGGGGTGTCGGTGGGCCCCTTCGACTCGGGTGGACAAGCCACCGACTCGCGCCAGTTGAAAGCCGTGACCCGGCGTCGGATCGGGCTCGGCCCGGTCGACGGTGGTACATCCGTTTCGGGCGTGACCAGGCGGCACGCTGGTGGCGGCGCTGTGGACCTGTATGTGTGACGTTAGACTTGACGGTGACGATAGATACCGTGTTGTTATGCCCCTTTTGTGGGACTCATGGGTGGGCTATCGGCTTAATAATTTGACAGACCGGACTTGATGGGGAACGATCGTGGCAACCAAACCTGAAGCAGCAGAGCCGCAAGCCGACGCGGGACAGCCAGCCCCCAAGGGCAAGAAAAAGATGATCATCATCATTGTGGCCGTTCTGTTGGTTGTGTTGCTGGCAGGGGGGGGTGTGTTGTTTTACATCAGCAAACAACGCGCGGCGGCCGCTGCGGCGCAGGAAGATGGTGGAGAGCCAGCTGCGCCTGCGGCGCATGCCAGCGCCAAGACGCCCCCGGTGTATTTGCCGATGGATAACATGGTGGTGAATCTGGCAGACCCGGGCGGAGAACGGGTGGCGCAGGTGGGGATTACCCTGGAAGTTGTGGACGCCCACGCCTCTGACACGGTCAAGGCCTACATGCCCACCATTCGCAGTGGGGTGTTGATGCTGTTGTCGCAGCGGACAGCCGAGGATTTGCTTTCTGCCGAAGGCAAACAGAAACTGATTGATGACATCTTGCGTGAAACGTCCAAGCCGTTTGGTGGCGGTGAAGAGCATGCCCAGTCCGCCAAGAGCAAGAAAGCGCCGACGCAGTTCCCAGTGGTGGGTGTTCTCTTTTCCAGTTTGATCGTGCAGTAACCGGTTGCCAGGGTTGATATGAGTGAATCGTTCCTGTCACAGGAAGAGGTTGACGCCCTGCTGGAGGGCGTCACAGGTGAAAGCCAGAAGTTGACCGAGGAAGTGGCCGAGACCGGTGAGGTGCGGCCCTACAACATCTCGAGCCAGGAACGGATCGTGCGTGGGCGCATGCCCACCATGGAGATTGTCAATGAGCGCTTTGCCAGGAATCTGCGCTTGGGCCTTTTCAATTTCATCCGGCGCAGCCCTGAAATTTCTGTGGGCTCGGTCACAGTGCAGCGGTACAGCGCTTTTTTGCGTGAGCTGGCGGTGCCGACCAATTTCAATATCGTCGCGATCCGTCCGCTACGCGGTAGTGGACTTGTGGTGTGCGAGCCGGCGCTGGTGTTCGGAGTGATTGAGTCGCTTTATGGCGGTATAGGGAAGTTTCAGACGCGCATTGAAGGACGCGACTTTTCGGCGACCGAGCAGCGTGTGATCAATCGAATGGTGGACGTGATCACCGATGAGTACAAGAAGGCATGGACGGGTATCTACCCGCTTGAGCTGGAGTATCAGCGCTCGGAGATGCAGCCGCAGTTTGCCAATATTGCAACGCCGAGCGAGATTGTGGTGTCGACGTCGTTTCAGCTGGAAATCGGAGAAATTACAGGCTCGATCCACCTGTGCATGCCGTACGCGACGCTGGAGCCGATTCGCGATGTACTGTATTCGTCCACACAAGGTGACTCCATCGAGGTGGATCGGCGTTGGGTGAATGTGCTGACGCAGGAAATTCAGGCGGCGGAAGTGGTTTTGGTGGCCGAGTTGGCGCACGCGCAGGCGACGGTGGAGCAATTGCTGGCGATGAAGCCGGGCGATTTCATTGAACTCGACCGGCAGCCACGGATTGACGCAAAGGTGGATGGTGTACCGTTGTTTGAGTGTCAGTATGGCACCCACAATGCCAAGTATGCGTTGAAGATTGAGCGGTGTCTGCGCAGCAACGATTCAAGTTGGAAAGGTGAGCGACATGTCAACGGATGAAAAGAGTCCTGACGACAAACCGGCGCAGGACGACGGGTTGGCGGATTGGGCAGAGGCTTTGATGGAACAAAAAGCAGCGGATGCCACTGCTCCACCGCCGCAACCGGGTGGTGTGTTGTCTCAGGAGGATGCCAAATCGTTTGCGTCGGGTTCCAGCGGCGGTGCTGCTGCGACGGATGTTCCCATCAACGACATCAATCGGGTGTTGGACATCCCGGTGCTGTTGTCGGTGGAACTTGGACGTACCAAGGTGCCCATCAAGCACATCTTGCAGTTGGGGCAGGGTTCCGTGGTCGAGCTCGATGCGTTAGCGGGTGAACCCATGGATGTGTTGGTCAATGGTTATTTGATTGCGCAGGGGGAGGTGGTAGTGGTGAATGACAAATTCGGCATTCGACTGACCGACGTGGTCACACCTTCAGAGCGCTTGCGCCGTGTCAGCAAAGGCGGCTGACTCATGTTGCCGGGATGGTTGTCGCTGGTGGCGGTGTTGTTGGTGCTGGCGTTGATTCCTGTGGGGGTCAAGTGGTTGCAACGACGACTGGTTAGCGGCGATGTGGCGGGTTCAGTGGTGCGATCGAAGGTGGTGTCTGTGGTGGCGGTTGGTCCGCGTCAGCATGTAGTGACTGTCGAAGTGGGCTCAGCGCAGGAGGTGGTCCAGTTGGTGCTGGGAGTTACGCCCCAGTCGATCTCTTGTCTGCACCAATTAGCCACACCTGCGGGCGAACCCGAGATGCCGGTAGCGCCGGTGGCGGGCTCGGTCATTTCGGCCAGGTGAACTGAGTCAGTGCCATGAATCAGCGGGTGTTGGTTTGGGGAAAGCCCTTGTTGCTGGCGTGGGGACTGATGGTGTCGGCGCTGGCCTGGGGGCAAAGCAGTGCTCAGCTTCCCTTGTTGGTAGGCAGCGGCGCGGGCGCGACGAGTTACTCGGTGCCCGTGCAGACGTTGCTGTTTTTTACTGCGCTATCGTTTCTGCCGGCTATCTTGCTGATGATGACCGGCTTCACCAGAATCGTGATCGTGCTGTCCTTGTTGCGTCAAGCGCTGGGGACGCAGTCGGCACCGCCGAATCAGGTGATCGTGGGACTGTCGCTTTTCCTGACTTTTTTTGTCATGGGGCCGACGTTGGACAAGGTCTACAACGATGCCTATTTGCCTTTTTCCAGCAACGCCTTGAGTTTTGAGCAGGCTTTGCCCAAGGCCGAAGCACCGCTGCGTGCTTTCATGAGCAAGCAGACCCGGCAGTCTGATCTTGCGTTGTTCGTCAAGTTGGCCAAGCTCGATCCAAAGACCGACGCTCAAACGGCGCCGATGCGGGTCTTGGTGCCATCGTTCGTGACCAGCGAACTGAAGTCGGCATTCCAGATTGGCTTCATGATATTCATTCCGTTTCTGGTGATCGATATTGTGGTGGCCAGCGTGCTGATGTCTTTGGGCATGATGATGCTTTCGCCGGTGTTGGTCGCGCTGCCTTTCAAATTGATGATTTTCGTGCTGGCAGATGGCTGGAATCTGTTGGTGGGCTCTCTGGCGGCGAGTTTTGTGACATGAGGGCCGGTCAATGAACGCGCAAATGGTGTTGACAATGGGGCAGGAAGCCCTTTGGATGATGCTGCTGATCTCGGCGCCGGTGTTGGGCATCATTTTGCTGGTGGGGTTGCTGGTCAGTCTGTTTCAGGCGGTGACGCAGATCAATGAGGCAACTTTGGCTTTCGTTCCCAAGCTTGTGGCGGCCATGGCGGTCTTTGCGCTAGCTGGCCCCTGGATGCTGACCAGTTTGGTTGAATATATCCGGCGTACCCTGGAGTCGATCCCCTCTGCGGTCATGTGACTGATCGGTTGATGGTGACTTTTTCCGAAGCGCAGATCGCCGGTTGGCTGTCGCCAATGATTTGGCCATTTCTGCGAGTGCTGGCCATGATGTCCGCAGCACCGGTGTTGTCCTCGCGCGCCATACCGGTTCGAGTCAAGATTGGTTTGGCATTTTTTGTCGCGTTGGCAGCGCAGCCCACGTTGGGACTACAAACGGTGATTGGTTTCGACGATCCTCGTGCGTTGGGTGCGGTTGCTCAGCAGGTTGGGATCGGACTGGCGATCGGTTTCTCGGTCCGCGTGGTTTTTTCGGCCGTTGAGCTTGCAGGGGAGGTGGCTGGTTTCCAGATGGGGTTGAGTTTTGCTTCCTTCTTTGATCCATCTCTCAACAATCAGGCCAGCGCAGTGGCGCGCTTTTTTGGCCAGACCGCGTTGTTCCTGTTCGTGGTATTGAACGGACATCTGGCACTATTGTTGGCGGTTGTGGACAGCTTCAAAAGGTTTCCGGTCGATCAGAATTTTCTGCGGGCCTTGGAGCAGATGAGCATGGTGGAACTGGGAGGTGAACTTTTTGCCAGCGGGTTGTGGATCGCTTTACCGATGGTGGGAATGCTGATGTTTGCCAACCTGGCGCTTGGTATCGTGTCTCGTGTGGCGCCCCAGATGAACATTTATGCCATCGGTTTCCCGGTGACGTTGACGGTGGGGCTGATCGGGATGGTGGTTACTTTGCCCATGCTGGACGAACCGGTCATGCAATTGATGCGGCGGGCCCTGGATGTCTTTGCACCGGGTTGAGGGGTCTTACACCAGTCCGTTGCGAATGGCGTACACAGCCAGTTCGGTGTTGTTCGAGAGTTTGAGTTTTTCCAGCACACGGGTCCGGTAGACGCTAACGGTTTTTGGACTGAGCATCAGCTCTTGCGCGATCTCTGACAGACGCTTGCCGGATGCAATTTTCAGCAGGGTTTCAAGCTCCCGCTCAGACAGATTGGCGTGCAGTGCGGTACTGTGCGCTGAATGCAGGTTGTCCACCAACATCTGTGCCACTTCTGCAGTGACATATTTGCGTCCCTGGGCGACGGTCAGCACGGCGTTGACCAATTCCGCAGGGTCGCCGGCTTTGTTGAGGTAACCCTGCGCCCCGGCTTTGAGACATCGCAGTGCGTACTGTTCTTCGGGAAACATGGACATCATCAGGACCTTGACCTGCGAGCCGGTTTCGCGCAGGCTGGACAGCACATCAAGTCCGTCGCGTCCGGGCAGGTTGATATCGAGTACCAAGACATCGCAAGCGTGAGTACGTAGGACCTCGCGCACTTCAGCGTAGGAAGCGGCTTCAGCGACAACCTGAATGTTGGGAGCCTCGGACAATGTGTCCTTGATGCCACGACGGATCATGGCGTGGTCATCACACACTACAACCTGAATCATGAGTTTGTTGGCGCTGATGGTTGGTCTGGCCCTGACAGCGGGATCATCAGGGTGATGGATGTGCCAGCGCCGGGGGTTGAACTTACGTCAAGCCAGCCTCCTACGGTTTTGGCACGCTCGCGAAGGCCGCTGATTCCGAACCCTCCTTGGCTGGTAGTAGCTGGATAGTTCATGCCTTTGCCATTGTCGGTAATTTCGAGCGAGATGTAGTCAGAGTCGCTGGACAGGACGATGTTGACTGCTGTGCATTGTGCGTGCTTGCTGATGTTGGTGAGAGCCTCCTGGGCAGTTCTGAAAAGGGTCAGTTCAACATTGGTGGGCAATGGTTGGCGTGGTAGCCCAATTTTCAATTGGGTACAAATCCCGTTGCGATTGGAAAAACTGGCTTGCAGCCACTGCAACGCGGCGGCTAGCCCTTGGTCCAGAATGGCCGGCCGCAAATTCATAATGATTCGCTGGGTTGCTGCGATGGCGTGCTGGAGAGACTCTACCGCAGAGTGCAGGTGACGTAGTGACTCGCCATCCTGGCTATGGCGCTCTATCCAGGACAGGTCAAATCGCAGCGCTGCCAGAGATCCACCAACATCATCATGAACTTCTCTGGCGATGGCTGCCCGTTCTAGTTCGATGGTGGTCTGGAGATGTAAATATTCGGTGAACCCGTGGTGCTATTTGCACAGAATCGTGGCGTAGTTTTTGCGAAGCGGGTAAACCCAGATGTCTTTGGCTGGGATGAGGCGCTTGTGACTTGTGGACTTCTTTCCCCGACCGGCGGTGCGCCCGATGTTGATCCAATTTGCGGCCTTATAACA